>Ga0299914_10003318_pt1 | contig 11351 bp, 7 predicted proteins | sample RVTome_10_FD_201361 | JGI IMG/M metagenome (GOLD analysis project Ga0299914, IMG submission 201361) | Soil microbial communities from uranium-contaminated site in the Upper Colorado River Basin, Wyoming, United States - RVT153D57 (version 2) ... | reverse complement strand
ACCGGGCGCGAGCTCACCCGCGCCACGCCGATCCTCGCCCGCCTCGCCCAGCTCTTCCGCGACAACGACATGACGCTCGCCGAGATCAACCCGCTCGCGCGGCTCGAGGACGGCACCTTCGTCGCCCTCGACGCCCACATGGAGATGGAGGAGGAGGCGCGCCCGCGGCAGCGCAAGCTGCTCGCCGAGCTCGAGATCGCCGAGGACGACGACCGCGAAGCCTACGAGCCGAGCGAGTTCGAGCGCAACGTCGCCGCGATCGACGCCGCCGACCACCGCGGGGTAATCCAGGGCAAGGACCATGGCTTCGACGGCGACCTGGGGCTCGTGATCGGGGCCGGCGGCGGCTCGCTGACGCTCACCGACGCCGTTCGCAGCCAGGGAGGTCGGCCCGCGAACTACTCCGAGATCGGCGGCAACCCCTCGGTGGCGAAGGCCTGCGGCCTCGCCAAGGAGGTCCTCGGCAAGGACGGCGTCGAGAAGATCGCGGTGATGATGTCGATCGTCTCCAACACCCGGGTCGACATCGTCGCCCGCGGCGTGATCAAGGCCTGCCTCGAGCTCGACAGGGACCCCGCCGAGACGATCGCGATCTTCCGCATCCCGGGCGCCTGGGAGGAGGAGGGCTTCAAGATCCTCGACCGCTACGGGGTCGAGTACTGCGACCGCTCCGTCTCGATGTGGGAGGCGGCGGGCCGCGCCGTCGCCAAGATCCAGGGAGCCTCGGCCACATGACCACGCGGTCGCACCTGTTCCCGGTATGCGGGATGAACTACGACCGCGGGGGTTGCGCGTGAGCATTCTGCTGAGCAAGGAGACGACCTTCATCGTCCAGGGGATCACCGGGCGCGAGGCGGTCAACCTGACCAGGGAGTGCCTCGACTACGGCTCCAAGGTGGTCGGCGGCGTCACCCCCGGCCGCAAGGGCCGCGAGGTGCACGGCGTGCCGGTCTTCGACACCGTCGCCCAGGCGGTCGAGAACCACGGCGGGCCGATCGACGGCTCGGTCGTCACCGTCCCCCCCGCCTTCACCAAGGACGCGGTGCTGGAGGCGATCGAGAACGGGATCGAGCTGATCGTCATCGTCACCGAGCGCATCCCCCGCCGTGACGTCGCCCAGATGGTCGAGCTGGCGAACCTGCGCGGGGCGCGGATCATCGGCCCCAACTGCCTCGGCCTGATCGTCCCGGGAGTCTGCAAGATGGGCGGCATCGGCGGCCCGGCCAAGGACGCCGCCAAGGCCTACGCGCCCGGGCCCGTCGGCGTGATGAGCCGCTCCGGCGGGATGACGACGGAGATCTCCTCCTCCCTGACCCAGGCCGGCCTCGGCGTCTCCACCGCGGTCTCGATCGGCGGCGACGCGATCATCGGCTCCACCTACGCCGAGCTGATGCCCTACTTCGAAGCCGACGAGGAGACGAAGGGGATCGTCATCTACACCGAGCCCGGCGGCCGCATGGAGGCACAGCTCTCCGAGTGGGTCGCCGAGAACGACAGCCGCCTGCCGATCGTCGCCTTCATGGCCGGCAAGTTCATGGACGACGAGGAGATGAAGGGAATGAGCTTCGGCCACGCCGGCACGATCGTCGAGGGGGTAGAGGACACGGCGACGGAGAAGATCGCCCGCCTCGAAGCCGCCGGAATCCGCGTCGTCGAACGGATCGACGAGATCCCCGGCGCGGTCAAGGAGAAGCTGGGGGTCGCCGCCTGATGGCCGAGGCGCTGCACAAGGTCTTCATCGACGTCGAGGTCGACGACACGGTCGCCGGCGACGCCGAGCTGGCCGCAAAGCTGGAGGAGGTCTGCCCGGTCGACATCTTCAAAGCCGGCGAGGCGGGTGTGCAGATCGTCGAGGAGAACCTCGACGAGTGCGTCCTTTGCAACCTCTGCATCGAGGCAGCCCCCGAGGGGACGGTGCGCGTAAAGAAGCTCTACGACAGCATCGCGTAGGGATTTATATACAGCGACGTATAATACGCCGCTGTATAAAGCCAGGTTCCCAGGTTGACTGCTTTGAAAAGCGGGAATCCGGTCGCGTCAGGACTGAGCGACGGGGCCGAGCGCAATCTCAGCCAGAGCTTCCTCGCGCAGGCGCTCGGGCAGGATGACCATCGCACGCAATGTCTCCAGCGCCTCGCGATCGCCGCTGATCTCGAGGCCCTCCTCGCCGGCCTCGCCGCCGACCAGAGCGGCGATCACGTCTCGCGGACTCCCCGAGAGGGTCAGGTCGGGGTCGTGCGCCTCGCCCCGCTCCGCGTCGATCCAGCCGTTGGCGACCCGCAGGCGGAAGGAGTGCCCCTCGCTGCGCAGCTGCAGCGTCATCGCGGCGCCGGCCGGCGGTCGCAGGATCACCCGCAGCGAGTTCGGCAAACCGCGGGCTTCGAGCGCGGATACCTGCGCGGCGTCGAAGAAGTGCAGGCCCCAGCGCCCCAGTTCCAGCAGCGGCAACTCCAGCTCCCGGCCGAGGGCGGTCAGCTCGTAGGCGGCGCCGGAGGCCGGGGGGGCGAGGGTCCGGCGGCGGACGATCCCGTCGGCCTCGAGGTCTCGCAGCCGCTTTGTCAGCACGTCGGTCGGCGCGCCCCCTACGCCCCGCGCCAACTCGGAGAAGCGCAACGGGCCAAGCGAGAGCTCGCGCACAATCAGCAGCGACCAGCGCTCACCGATCCGGTCCAGAGCGTTGGCGACACTGCACGATTGACCGTAATTGCGACGACTCATGAGCCGATCGTAACAGCTTAATTTGAAATTCAAAGGGCTTGCTTTGGATTCTGGTACGGTGCCCGCCGTGCCCGTCTCACGTTTCCACGGTCCCCGCCCGTTGAGCCTCTGATGAACCGCGTCGCGGACCTCACCTGGAAGCACCCGAAGCTCGTTCTCGCCGTCGTCGGCATCTTCGTTCTGATCTCCGGCGCCGTCGGCAAAGACGTCGAGCAGCACCTGAAGGCCGGCGGCTTCACCGACTCGGCCTCCGAGAGCGAGCGGGCGACCAAGGTGCTGCGCGACTCGCTCGGCTACAACCCGAACCCGGCGCTGGTGCTGGTCGTTCGCTCCCCGAACGGGGGACGCCTGAACACCGCGAGCCCGGCCGTGCGGACGGAGGTTGCTCGCATCAGCCGCGAGGTCTCGCAGGTCGAGCACGTGGGCCGGGTCGTCAACCCGCTGCGCGACCCCCGGGCGGGCGCCGGCCTGCTCGCGCGCGACGGCGAGTCGCTGGCGATCGCCGTCTACCTGTCGACCCTGGACGTGCAGGACGCGGGAGGGATCACGGCCGAAGGGGTTGCGCCGATCGTCGAGTCCAGTCGCCTGGACGTGGGGATGGGAGGCTTCGCCGCGGGCTTCAACGAGACCAACGACCAGACCCGCAAGGATCTGATCAAGGCGGAGCTGATCGCCTTCCCGATCCTGGCGCTGCTGCTGCTTTTCGTCTTCCGCGGCGTCGTCGCGGCCGCCATACCGCTGCTGATCGGAGTGATCTCGATCGTCGGCACGCTGCTCGTGCTGCGGATCATGTCGGGGATCACCGACACCTCGCTCTTCGCGCTGAACATCGCCACCGGCCTCAGCCTCGGCCTGGCCGTCGACTATGCGCTGCTGATGGTCTCCCGCTACCGCGAGGAGATGGAGAGAAGCGGCGCCACGCGCGAAGCGCACCGCGTCACCGTGCGCACAGCCGGGCGCACGGCCGTCTTCTCCGGCCTCACGGTCGCCGCGGCGATGGCGGCGCTGGTACTGATGCCGCAGCGCTTCCTCTACTCGATGGCGGTGGCCGGCGCCTCGGTCGCCGTCCTCTCCGCGGTGATAGCGATCCTGGTGGTCCCCTCGCTGCTGGCCCTACTCGGCACGCGCATCGACGCGCTCTCGATCCGCCGCGGCCCGGCGGTCTCGGACACGTCCGACGGCTGGTACCGGCTGGCGCGCGGGGTGATGCGGCGCCCGGTCGCCGTGGCCCTCGGCAGCGCGGCCCTCCTGCTGGTGGCCGCGGCGCCACTGCTCTCGACGACTCTCACCGGCCCCAGTGCGGAGGCCGTCCCGCCCGGCCAGCCCTCCTACGACGCCTACAGATATCTCGAGGCGCACTACCCGCGCGACGTCACCGAGGCGATCACCGTCACCGTCGACGGTCCGGCGGGAGAGGCCCGGCTGGCGGCCTTCGGGCGACGGATCGGAGAGGTCGGCGGGGTCGTCAAAGGCACTCCGTTCGCCCGCGCCCCCGGCGACATCGCCTACGCCAACTTCGCCCTGGCCGGCCCCGCCCTCGACGGCGCCTCACAGGACTCTCTGCGCGCGATCCGGGACCTTCGTGGGCCCGCTGGCGCGGAGGTGCTCGTCGCCGGCAACACCGCCGGCTTCATCGACCAGAAGGAGAGCCTGATCGCGCACGCGCCGCTGGTGGTGGCGATCATCACCCTCACCACGCTGGTCGTCCTCTTCCTGCTCACCGGCTCCATCCTGCTGCCGATCAAGACCCTGCTGATGAACGCGCTGACGCTTGGCGCGACGCTGGGGATCCTCGTCCTCGCCTTCCAGGAGGGATGGCTCAAGAGCCCGCTCGACTACACCGGCCCGGCCGCGATCGAGGTGACGAGCCTGGTCTTCCTCTTCGCTGTGATCTTCGGCCTCGCCACCGACTACGCGGTGCTGGTGATGGCGCGGATCAAAGAGCGCTACGACCTCGGCGACGGCAACGAGGAGGCGGTTGCCACCGGCATCGCCCGAACCGGCCGGGTGATCACCGCCGCGGCCCTGGCGATCGCGGTCGTCTTCCTCGCCTTCAGCGTCAGCTCCGTCTTCTTCGTCAAGCAGATCGCGATTGGCATGGCGGTCGGCGTGATGCTCGACGCGACCGTGGTCCGCGCCCTCCTGGTCCCCTCGCTGATGCGCCTCTTCGGCGAGTGGAACTGGTGGGCGCCGAGACCCCTCAAGCGCTTCCACGAGCGCTTCGGCTTCTCGGAGGCCGAGGAGCCCGACTCCCCGGTCTCCCAACCCGCGCCGGAATCGGCGGCCTGACCCAAGCCGACGGGCCGAAAACGTCGGCATAGCCGACGTTTTCGGCCCGTCGGCGGTTCCGGCAAACAATTCATGCGGCAGACTGCCGCGCGTGAACTTCATCGAGGATGTCGTCGAGGGGTTTCCGGCGGCGCGGCCGGCGCTGGTCGAGGTGACCGCCGAGGGCGAGCGCCGGGTCCACCACTTCGGCGAGCTGTTCGCTCGCTCCGCCGGGCTCTCCGGCGCCTTCGCCGCCCGGGGCGTGCGGCGCGGCGATGCCGTGATGACGCTCGTCGGCAGCCGCGTCGAGTGGGTTCTCGCCCTGCTGGCCTGCTGGCGGATGGGCGCGGTGGCGCTGCCCTGCAACCCGCAGCTTCGCCGCAAGGACCTGGAACTGCGGGCGCGGGCGGCCGACCCGAAGCTGGCGGTCGGCGAGGCGCGCTATCTGGGCGAGCTGCCGGACGGCCTCCCCTATATGGACATGCAAGAGCTGGCGCGAATCTTCGACGAGGACCTCCCGCAGGAGACGCCGGCCGCCGTCGCGGACCTCGCGCCCGACGACCCGGCGGCGATCGTCTTCACCTCCGGCACGACCGGCGAGCCCCGCGGCGTCGTCTACCCGCAGCGATACCTGGGCGGCCAGCGCCTACAGGCCGAGCACTGGTTCGGCGCCCGCGAGGGTGAGATCGCCTGGTGCACGGCCGCCCCCGGTTGGGCGAAGTCGACTCGCAACGCCTTCGTCGCCCCCTGGCTGGGCGGCGCCGTCGCCGTCCTGCACGACGGCCGCTTCGACCCGGCCGAGCGGCTGCGGCTCTGCGACGAGCTGGGCGTCAACGTCCTCTGCCAGGCGCCGACCGAGTACCGGATGCTCGCCAAGCACGCCGACCTCGCGCCCGTTCCCTCACTGCGACGCCTGGTCTCCGCCGGCGAGCCGATGGAGCCGGAGGCGATCCGCGCCTTCCGGAAGCGACTCGGGCTGCCGATCGGCGACGGCTACGGGCAGACGGAGACCGGGGCGATCAGCGGCATGCGCCCGGGGGAGGACGAACCCGCCCGCGACGGCTCGATGGGAAGGGCGCTGCCGGGGATCGAGACGCGGATCGAGGATGGCGAGCTGAAGCTGCGAGCCGGCTCCTCCCCCACCTTCTTCGCCGGCTACCTCGACGGTGAGCGCTTCGAGGGCGGGTGGTGGCCGACCGGCGACCGGGTTCGCGAGGACTCCGACGGCTACCTCTGGTTCGAGGGGCGGGCGGACGACCTGATCCTCTCCTCCGGCTACCGGATCGGCCCCTTCGAAGTGGAGTCGTCGCTGGTCTCCCACCCCGCCGTCGCCGAAGCAGCCGCGGTCGCCGCCCCCGACCCAGAGCGCGGCGCCGTCGTCCGCGCGATCGTCGTCCTTCGCGAAGGCGCCGAGCCCTCAGCCGAGCTGGCCCGGGAGCTGCAGGAGCACGTCAAAGCCCAAACCGCTCCCTACAAGTACCCGCGCATGGTCGAGTTCGCCGGCGAGCTGCCGAAGACGAGCAGCGGCAAGATCAAGCGGGCGGAGCTGCGCGGCGATCGGCTAGGCGGCTAAGGCCTCGCCGGCGTCGACCGGGCGGCCCAGGTGGTAGCCCTGGGCCATGTCGACTCCGTACTCGCGCAGCATTCTCGTCGTCGTGTCGTCCTGGACGTACTCGGCGATCGTTGCCTTGCCGAGGCCGTGTGCGATCTGGACTATCGCCTGCACGGTGAGCTGGTCGGCGTCGCTGCGCGGCATGTCGCGGATGAAAGCGCCGTCGATCTTGATCAGGTCGAAGGGGATCGTCCGCAGGTAGTGGAAGGGGCCGAAGCCCGCGCCGTAGTCGTCGATCGCCACCTCGCAGCCGAACTCGGTCAGCCGGTCGGCGAAGCCGGCGGCGGCATCGTAGTCGTGGACGTGGGCGGTCTCGGTGATCTCGAAGGTCAGCCGCGAAGGGTCGACCTGGCCCTCGTCCAGGCGCCGCTCGATGTATTCGAGGACCGAGAGATCGGTGATCGAGGCGCCGGAGAGGTTGACGTGAAGTGAGATCGGGGCGCCGGCCTTCTCCCGCCCGGCCAGCAACTCCTGGGCGCGAGCTATGACCCAGCGATCCAGCTCCTGGACCATCCCCGAGCGCTCGGCGATCTCGATGAAGGACGCGGCAGGAAGCAGCTCGCCACTGTCACCGGTCATCCGCAGCAGCAGCTCGTAGCGCTCGATGCCGCCCGAGGCGAGGCTGTGGATCGGCTGGGTGTGCAGGCTGAGGCGATCGTGGGTGAGGGCATCGCGAATCCGCGCCGAGGTCGTCTGCGATCGCGTCGGGTTGCGCTGCGGCTCTTCGGGGTCGCGGAAGAGGGCGATCTGGTCCTTGCCGCTCTCCTTGGCTCGGTACATCGCCTCGTCGGCGGCGATCAGGACCGCTTCGCTCCCGGCCGCGGGCTCGCCGCCGAACATCGATATGCCGACGCTGACGGTGACGCTCTCGATGCCGGACGAGGGAGCCGTGCGCTCGGCGACCGCGGCACGCAGATCCTCCCCCAGCTGCAGCGCCCCCGCGGTGTCGGTCTGCGGCATCAGCACCGCGAACTCGTCCCCGGAAAGACGGGCGACGATGTCGGTCGCGCGCATCCGCTCCCTCATGGTCTCGGCGATCTGTCGGATCAGCGTGTCGCCGGCATGGTGGCCGAGAGCGTCGTTGACCGTCTTGAGGCCGTCGATGTCGATGATCATCACAGCCCCCTGGCCGCCGTAGCGGGCGCTGAAAGAGACGTACTGGTCCAACTCGGAGCGGAAACGGCGGCGGTTGAGCAGTCCCGTCAGCGAGTCGTGGTCTGCGAGATAGCGCAGCTCGGCCTCCGTCCTCTCCGCCTTCTCCAGGGCGCGCAGGACGACCTCCCGGTCCTCGGGATCGAGTTTGCCCAAGACGGCGTCGATCTCCGGCGTGGAGCGGGCGTTCTTCCGTTCTACGGCCACTTGAGAAAGGTAGAGCTTCATCGGGCTGAACCGCGCCACAAAGCGGAAAAACCCCACTTCCAGGTATCCATAAGTAGTCTGGAAGGAATGCCGAACCGGCTCGCACGGGAGACCAGTCCCTACCTCCTCCAGCACCGGGACAACCCGGTGGATTGGTATCCGTGGGGCGAGGAAGCCATGTGCCGAGCGCGCGAGGAGGATCGGCCCCTACTGCTCTCGGTCGGCTACTCCGCCTGCCACTGGTGCCACGTGATGGAGCGCGAGTCCTTCGAGGACCCCGCGACCGCCGCCTACATGAACGAGCACTTCGTCAACGTCAAGGTCGACCGCGAGGAGCGCCCGGACGTCGATGCCCTCTACATGGAGGCGGTGCAGGCGATCAGCGGCCAGGGCGGCTGGCCGATGACGGTCTTCCTCGACCCCGATGGCGTGCCGTTCTTCGGCGGCACCTACTTTCCCCCGGACGAAAGTCGCGGGATGCCGAGCTTCAGGATGGTGATGGAGGCGGTCGTCGAGGCGTTCGAGGGCCGGCGCGAGGAGCTGCGCGAGCGCGCCGGAGCCACGCGGGAGCGGCTCGGCGCGATCGGCAGGATCGAGGCGGCGGCCGAGCCGCCGGACGCGGAGCTGTTGGACGCGGCGACACGGGCGCTCTCCGAAGCCGCCGACATGGAGCGCGGCGGCTTCGGCGGAGCGCCCAAGTTCCCGCCCGCCTCGGCGCTGGAGCTGCTGCTGGCGCGTGGAGAGCGCGAGGTCGTCGAGGCGACCCTGGACGGGATGCTCGGCGGCGGCATCTACGACCAGCTCGGCGGCGGCTTCTCCCGCTACTCGGTCGACGCCGGCTGGCTCGTCCCCCACTTCGAGAAGATGCTCTACGACAACGCGCTGCTGGCGCGCGCCTACCTGCACGGCCGGCAGGCGCTGGGGCACGAGCGTTACCGCCGCGCCTGCGAGGAAACGCTGGACTGGATGCTGCGGGAGATGCGCGGCCCCGAAGGCGGGTTCTACTCGGCGCTCGACGCCGACTCCGAGGGCGCGGAGGGGCGCTTCTACGTCTGGACGCCGGCGGAGATCCGCGAGGTCCTGGGCGAGGCGGCGGACCCGATCTTCGATTACTACGGCGTCACCGAGGCCGGCAACTTCGAGGGCGCCAACGTCCTCCACCTCGCCGGCGAGGATCCGTGGCGCTTTCCTCGCGGTATGCGAGAGGAAAGCGCCACGAGCGACCTTGACGAGGCGCGGCGAGCCCTCTTCGAGGCGCGCTCGAAGAGGGTGCGGCCGGGGCTGGACGACAAGCGCCTCGCCTCCTGGAACGCGCTGGCGATCTCCGCCTTCGCCGAGGCCGGCGCGGCGCTCGAGCGGGCGGACTACCTCAACGCCGCCCGCGACTGCGCGGCGTTCGTCCTGGAGCGCATGCGCACCGCCGAGTTCGCAGTTGTTCCCGGTATGCGGGAACAACTGCGAACTCGGCGGCTGCAGCGGACGTGGAAGGACGGCGAGGCGCGGCTCAACGCCTACCTGGAGGACCATGCCTTCCTGCTGGAGGCGCTGCTGACGCTTTACGAGTCGACCTTCGAGCAGCGCTGGTTCGAGGAGGCACGCACCCTCGCGGACTCCATGATCGCCCGCTTCGGCGACCCCGAGCGCGGCGGCTTCTTCTCCACCTCCGACGATCACGAGGCGCTGATCGCCCGCCGCAAGGAGGTCGGCGACCATCCGATCCCCTCCGGCAACTCCTCCGCGGCGATGGGCCTGCTCCGCCTCGCCGCCCTCACCGGCGAGCGCGCCTACGAACGGCGGGCGGAGGGAGTCTTCCGCCTCTTCGCCAAACCCGCCGCCCAGCACCCGGAAGCCTTCGCCCACCTCCTCCGAGCCCTCGACTTCCACCTCTCCCCCACCAAAGAGGTAGCCCTGATCGGCGAAGACTTGACCGAGCTGGCCCGCGCGGTCCGCTCCAAACATCGCCCCCACCAAGTCCTAGCCGGCGGCCCCGAGGGAACGACCACGCCCGAACTCCTACAAGCTCGAACCAAAGTGGACGACCGCCCGACCGCCTACGTCTGCGAACACTTCACTTGCCAGACCCCTGTAACGGACCCCCAAGCTTTGGAGGACGCGCTCTGACATAGGAGGGCCTTCTCAAAGCACGGGCAGGAAGTTCTCGATCTCATACGGAGTGACCTGCACCCGGTAGTCGTCCCACTCCTGCCGCTTGATCTCGACGAAGCGGCGAAAGGTGTGCTCGCCGAGCGTGCGCAGGATCAGCTCCGACTCGGCCGCGACCTCGATCGCCTCGCCCAGCGTCGCCGGCAGCTGCTCGATTCCCCGCTGCGCCCGCTCCTCCGGCGAGAGGTGGTAGAGGTTCTGCTCCATCGGCTCGGGCAGCTCGTAGCCCTTCTCGATCCCCTCCAGCCCCGCCTGCAGCATCCCGGCGAAGCAGAGGTAGGGGTTGCAGGCCGGGTCGGGACAGCGCAGCTCCGCGCGTGTCGCCCCCTCCTTGCCGGGGTGGTAGAGCGGCACCCGGATCAACGCCGAGCGGTTGCGCCGCGACCAGGCCTGGTAGACCGGCGCCTCGTAGCCGGGGACCAGCCGCTTGTAGGAGTTGACCCACTGGGCGAACAGGGGTGAGATCTCCCGCGCGTGCTTCAGCTGGCCGGCGATGAACGCCTTCGCCGTGGCGGAGAGGAAGTACTGGTCGTCGGGATCGAAGAAGGCGTTTCTGCCGTCCTTGGCCAGGGACTGGTGGACGTGCATCCCCGACCCGTTCTCGCCGAACAGCGGCTTCGGCATGAAGGTCGCGTGCCAGCCGTATTTCATCGCGATCTCCTTGACCACGATCCGGTACGTCATGCAGTCGTCGGCCATCGCCAGCGCGTCCTTGTAGCGCATGTCGACCTCATGCTGGGAGGGCCCGACCTCGTGGTGGGTGTACTCGACGTGGATGCCCATCCGCTCCAGCGCCAGCACCGTCTCGCGGCGCAGGTCGGAGCCGGCGTCGAGCGTGGTCAGGTCGAAGTAGCCGCCCTCGTCGAGCACCTCGGGCACGCCGTTCTCGGGTTTGGCCGAGCGGAAGTAGAAGAACTCCAGCTCGGGCCCGATGTTGTAGGCGTCGAAGCCGAGGTCCTCGGCGCGCTTCAGCGCGCGGCGCAGGATCCAGCGCGGGTCGCCCTCGTAGGGCTCGCCGCCGGGCACCCGGATGTCGCAGAACATGCGGGCGACGGCGTTCTCCTCCTCGGGGCGCCACGGAACCAGCTCGAACGTGGAGGGGTCGGGCATCGCGATCATGTCCGACTCCTCGATCGGGTTGAAGCCGGTGATCGAAGAGCCGTCGAAGCCCATCCCGCCCTCGAAGGCGTCCTCCAGCTCGGCGGCGTTGATCGAGAAGCTCTTCAGCTGG
>Ga0299914_10003317_pt1 | contig 11352 bp, 11 predicted proteins | sample RVTome_10_FD_201361 | JGI IMG/M metagenome (GOLD analysis project Ga0299914, IMG submission 201361) | Soil microbial communities from uranium-contaminated site in the Upper Colorado River Basin, Wyoming, United States - RVT153D57 (version 2) ... | reverse complement strand
TTCAGGAACGAATCGATACGTGGCATGAGTTGTCTTGTTTTCTGAAGCGCCTGGCGCTTCACCCCGGCTTGATGTACCGATTGACGCAAAATTCCCGCAAATGCGCAAGTCCGCGGCACACGGTTCGGGAATTGCGTCCCGAAACTTACGGAGGTTCGGTCTGGCGGGGACGGATTATCCACGAACAAGGAGGTCAGCGGAGGATCCCTAAAGCTTGACTGCGTTCAGTGCTTCGATGAGCGTGTCCATCGAGTTGAAGCGCTTGGTTTTGTCCACGGACATGGCCCTTGCAATGACCGCGGCATAGTCGTCAGGGATATCGGGATTGATTTCCTGACAGCGCTTTGCCTTGCCCTGGACGTGCTGGTACATCACGGACATGTGATCGCCGCGGCTGTAGGGCGGCACGCCGGTCACCATTTCGTACATTATGACGCCGACGCTGTAGACGTCGGCCGTTTCGTCGACTTTTTTGCCGAGGATCTGTTCCGGCGCCATGTATTTGGGCGAGCCGATGACATAGCCGGTCTTCGTCAGCTGGGTGTCACCGCTGCTGGCCGCCGCGGCAACGCCGAAGTCCACGATTTTCAAAAGCCCCTCGTCGTTGACCAGGATATTAGCCGGCTTCAGGTCGCGGTGAATGACGCCGGCCTGGTGCGCCACAGCCATGCCGGTGGCGATATCGAAAGAATATTTGAGCGCCTTGTCGAAAGGCATCGGCTTGCTGTCGGGGATCTCGCCGCTCAGGGTGTGCGAGGGGAAGTATTCCATGGATATGGCGTAGGCGCCCTGCAGGTGCAGGAAGTCGTAAATGCGGATGACGTTGCGATGCGTGATCTTTCGCGAATACCTGAGCTCGTGTACGAAACGCTTCATCATCTCTTCGTCGGAGGAAACGTTCGGATTCAGGAACTTGAGAATGAGCCGTTCGTCCACCACCTGGTCCTGCATCAGCAGCACCGTACCGAAAGCGCCCTTGCCGATCTTTTCGATGTACTTGTAGCGACCGTCGATGATGTCGCCAGGCTCGAGTTTTGAGATGTCGAGCACCTTCTCCTCATGCGTGCTCAAAAGCTTGTCGATATCTTCGTTTTCGATCAATAGAGTACGGGTGTGTTCCGCCATCTTCTCGGCACGGACATTCTCCTCGAGCACCGTTGCCGAAAATTTCGCATCGAGTTCCTTTATCGCAAGGTCGGCGCTGTTGATGATTGTGGGGTCTTCCGACTGCTTGATTTTCTGCAATACCTTGCGAATCGTATCGGCGCGCTTCTGGTCGGCGAGGTGCGAGATGGCCTTGATGGCTTCTACCTGCACCTCCCGCTCCGGACGCTGCAACAGGGGTATCAGCTTGTCGACGATCTCGTGATTACCGAGCTTGCCGAGTGCGCGAATGACCACCGTGTCCGTTTTGGGGTTCTTGCCGAGCATGCGCAGAAGTTTCGGCACAGCTTTGCTGCTGCCGATCTGCGACAGGGCGTCCACGGCGCGCTCGCGAACCCACCAGTCGGTATCGTCGGTGGCCTTCATCAGTTCGTCGACAGCACGCTCATCCTTCGTGGAATTGAGAATCTCGATGGCCGTGCGGCGAATGTCCTCATCCTTGTCCTTGATAAGCTGCAGCACGGCGTCGACGACCCTCGGACCGCCGATCTCCGCAAGCGCGTCGCCCGCGCGCGCGCGAACCCACCAGTCGTCGTCCTTGATGGCTTCGAGCAGATCCTTTACGGAATTCACGTTGCCGATCTCGTTCAGTACCTCGACGGCGGCGCGCCGCGTGTACTCGGATTCGTCCTTCAAAGCCGGCACGAGAAAGCGGATCGTTTCCGGATGGTTGATCTTGACCAGGACGTCTACTGCCTTGCCCTGCACGTCGAGGTCGGGGTCGTGCAGCAGCTTGCTGACTTTGGCAATGTTGACGTTACCGTCACGTTCGGCGAGTGCGCTGAGCGCTGCGCTTCGAACCAGTTTGTTGGTATCGGCCAGCTGCATCTCGAGCGCCTGGTTGATCTCCGGCTTCTTGAATTTCGAAAGCAGCTTGATCAGGTGAATCTTGACCGCCGGGTCCTTGCCGCCCATGCGGGCGATGAGGTCGGGCACCATGTCCTCGGAAACGATGTCCTCGATGATCCGGAACAGGGCCGCCTTTTCCTTGGGCTCCAGCTCGTAGGCACGCCGGAGCAGGTCGTGAACGCTCAGATTCTGCTTGTGCACCCTCAGGATCTCGATCACGGCGGGCTTCGAGATTTCGTCTTCGTCGAGGAAATCCAGAAGCGCATTGGCGTTATAGCTGTTGGCGCTGGACAGCGCCCATGCCGTGCCGGAAACGACACGATCGCCGCCGTCGGCGAGGCCGTCTTTGTAATACTTGAGGGTCTTGTCGCTGACCTGGCTGGCCAGAATGTCGACGAACAGCATGGTGTGGCTTTTATCGCACATGGCCAGTGCTTCAATCGCTTTCGGGATCACCTTCGGGCCGAGCTTCTTCAGGCGCTCGGTCAGTTTCATGGCGTTCGACGAGCCAGTGTCCGGTTCGCTGATGAGCTGGGTAATCAGCTGGTCGGCGCGGAAGCCCGCTAGGATGGCCATATCCCCCCGGGCCTGTCGAGTGCTTCGATATCCAGGATTGTGCGGCTTTCAGGCCGGCAGGCGGGCGCGACAGAGCATGGACCGCCGCCGGATGGCATCCCCCCTCGTGCGTCTCTCTGTGCCTGATGTTGTAAAACTGTCAAATCTGGGTTCGCTTAAGCTTGGGCCGGACGCGTTCCGAATGCGGGCATTATGCCATATCGTCACCGTCGCGAATTGCAGACATGCCTTTTCCGCCGGCCGTACCGGGGACGCCACCCGCGTGCAGCATCCTCGGATACAATACGGTACGAGATCGCCGATGCCGCACCGTCCGTGCGTCGTTCAGTCCTCCATAGAAATCCAACGTGGAAAAATCTAACCCAACGCCTTGCCTTGAAGTGTGAAATTGCCAGCAAATTCTGATCTTAAGGAAGCCCTTGATTCGAGCGTCGTTCCCGGCACGGAGCATTCGCTCCGGCAGATCGGGCGGGTGAGAAACGCGGCAGTGGAGGGCGGTCGCGCGAGCGTGGAGATCGAGCTCGGATTTCCGGCAGCTACAATGCACGCCGACCTTCAGCGATTTTTCTCCGACCTGGCCCGGACGGTGGGCGGCGTGGACGCAGTCGAGGTTGCGCTGTCCAGCAAGATCGTGTCGCACGGCGTGCAGCCGAATCTCAAGCCGCTCCCGAATGTCAGCAACATCATTGCAATCGCGTCCGGAAAAGGCGGAGTGGGCAAGTCCACCACGGCTGCCAATATCGCGCTCGCGCTCTCCCGCGACGGGGCCTCGGTCGGGGTGCTCGACGCAGATATCTACGGCCCGTCGCAGCCGATGATGCTCGGGTTGTCCGGACGGCGTCCGACCAGCGAGGACGGCAAGACGATGATTCCGCTCAAAGCTCACGGGCTGCAGGTCATGTCCATCGGGTTCCTGATCGACGCCGACCAGCCGATGGTATGGCGCGGCCCGATGGTAACCCAGGCCCTGAACCAGCTGCTGCAACAGACCCGCTGGACGGATCTCGACTACCTGATTGTCGACATGCCCCCGGGAACCGGCGACATCCAGCTCACGCTGTCGCAACGGGTCCCGGTGAGCGGTGCGGTGATCGTCACCACGCCGCAGGACATCGCCTTGCTGGATGCGCGCAAGGGACTGCAGATGTTTCGCAAGGTGTCGGTGCCGGTACTCGGCATCGTCGAAAACATGAGTACGCACATTTGCAGCAACTGCGGTTTCGAAGATCCCATTTTCGGCAGCGGCGGCGGAGAACGGATGGCGCGCGACTTTGACGTCAAGCTGCTCGGGCAGCTGCCCCTCGACGTGCGGATCCGCGAGCAGACCGACAGCGGCATGCCGAGCGTCATCGCCGATCCCGACGGCCCTGCCGCCCAGGCCTATGCGCAGACGGCGCGCAGGATGGCAGCCCGGCTGGCGATGCAGGGCAAGGACTACAGCCGCCGCTTCCCCAATATCGTGGTCGAGGACAGCTGATATCCGGTAGATTCACCGTTCCGCCGCGACCGTCGGCGGCGCGCTTCATGAGGGCAGCATACCAGTGAGCATAAAGTCGGATCGGTGGATCCGTCGCATGGCGACGGAGCACGGCATGATCGAGCCGTTCGAGCCGTCGCAAGTGAGAACAAACTCCGGCGGACCGATCGTTTCCTACGGTACCTCGAGCTACGGTTACGACGTTCGGTGTTCGGACGAATTCAAGGTCTTCACCAATATCGAATCCGCCATCGTCGACCCGAAAGCTTTCGACGCGTCGAGCTTCGTCGACAAGAAGGGCAGCGTTTGCATCATCCCTCCGAACTCTTTCGCCCTTGCGCGGACCGTCGAATATTTCCGCATCCCGAGAACCGTTCTCACGATCTGCCTCGGCAAATCGACCTACGCGCGCTGCGGCATCATCGTCAACGTCACACCGCTCGAACCCGAATGGGAAGGCCACGTGACCCTGGAGTTCTCCAACACCACACCGCTGCCGGCAAAGATCTACGCCAACGAGGGCGTAGCCCAGATGCTGTTCCTCGAATCCGACGAGGAGTGCGAAGTGTCCTATAAAGATCGCGGCGGAAAGTATCAGGGCCAAGTCGGAGTGACATTGCCCAAAGCCTGAGGTGGTTTGCGCTTGCGCGGGCATTACTCGAGGCCGTCGCGGGCATTATTCATGAACGGGTGAGGGCGGTGGTGTTGCGGAGGCCCGGCGAGGGGGAGGCCGGTCCAGGGACGCCGTGAACCCGTCCCTGGGGGCTCCGCGCAAAACATCCCTGTTTTGCGACGGCCCTGGACCGGCCTCCCCCTCACCGAACCTCCGCATGAGAGGCCGCAGCGTTCATGAATAATGCCACCCACCGTCCCGCACCGCGTCTGCTAAGCCTCGAAGCGAAGCGCAATATCCAGGCTCACCTCACCGCGCGCAGCAGGCACGACGGTCGGGAGCACGCATTACACATGAACCGACCACCTGAACTGCGGAGTCTTGGCCGGGTGAGGGGGCCTTTTCAGGATCGTCGCAAACAGGGATGTTTGCGCGAAGCCCCCATGGATGGGTTCACGGCGTTCCTGAAAAGGCCCCCTCACCCGGTCGAGGCTCCGCCCGCGCCAATGCCAATCGTTCATGTGTCATGCGTGCGTTCGCAACGCGCCAGAAAAAACGACCCATCACTTATGCGTCTGCGGGGTATTGCAGAGGTTCCTGGAGGCGCTGGCCGTCGAGCCACGCTTCGCCGTTCCTGTAGGCGATTCGGCCCGCGGTGAAGAGTGCGGCGGTTGCGGGGTAGATCTTGTGTTCGATGGCCTGTACGCGAGCTGCCAGGGTCTGGACGGTGTCGCCGGGCAGGATGGGGACGCGGCCCTGCATGATCGGGGGGCCGGCGTCGAGTTCCTCGGTGACGAAGTGGACGGTGCTGCCATGGAACCGATCGCCTTCGTCAATGACGCGCTGGTGGGTGTTGAGGCCGGTGAATTTCGGCAGCAGTGAGGGATGTATATTAAGTATGCGTCCCTCATAGCGTTGGACGAACGCCCTCGTCAGAATGCGCATGAAGCCTGCGAGGATCAGCAGGTCCGGCCGGTAGCGATCGACGGTCGATGCGAGCGCCTCGTCGAAATGCGCGCGCTCCGGGTAATTCGCATTGGGCACGCATTCTTCCGGGATGCCGGCGCGGCGGGCTCGCTCGCGGGCTCCGGCGCCTGAATTGTTGCTGATCACGACGCTCAGATCGAGGGCCAGGCGTCCCGCGCGCACTTCGTCGATGAACGCCTGCAGATTGGTGCCGCCGCCGGATACGAAAATCGCGGCAGATTTCCTGCCGGTCACATGTATCGCACCCCGTTGCCGCCCGCCGCGATGCGTCCGAGCCGCCAGGCTTTTTCGCCCGAGCCGGCGAGCGCGGACAGCGCGGTTTCGGCATCGTCCGGTGCTACGACGACGGCCATGCCGACGCCGCAGTTGAATGTACGGCGCATTTCGCCGGCCGCGACCTGCCCGGCTTCGGCTATCCAGTCGAAGACCGGGCCTTGCCGCCAGCTGCCGGTGTCTATCTCCGCGTGCAGGCCGGCGGGCAGAATGCGCGGCAGGTTCTCGGTGATGCCGCCGCCCGTTATATGTGCGAGTCCCCGGATCCTGACCTTTTGCATCAGTGCGAGTACCGGTTTTACGTAGATTCTTGTCGGCCTGAGCAGACAGTCTGCCGCGGACTTGCCGTCGATTTCGCGCGCGCCGGCAACTTCCAGTATCCGCCGTATGAGCGAATATCCATTGGAATGGGGCCCGCTCGAAGCGATGCCGATGACGACGTCATTCTCCGCGATCGACTTGCCATCGATGAGATCGCGGCGCTCGACCACGCCCACGCAAAAACCGGCCAGGTCGTATTCGCCTTCGGCGTACATGTCCGGCATTTCCGCGGTTTCACCGCCGATCAGTGCCGCGCCCGCCTGCCCGCAGCCTTCCGCTATGCCGGCGATGACGTCCGCGGCAATATCGACATCGAGACGGCCGCAGGCGAAATAATCCAGAAAAAACAATGGCTCAGCGCCCTGAACAAGCACATCGTTCACGCACATTGCGACCAGATCGATGCCGATCGAGTCATGGCGCCCCAGTTCCTGCGCGAGCTTTAACTTGGTGCCGACACCGTCGGTTCCGGAGACCAGCACCGGCTCCTCGTACTTTCCCGGCGTCAGCGCAAACAGCCCGCCGAAACCGCCGAGACCCGTGAGCACTTCCGGCCGTGAAGTTCGGGCAACGAGCGGTTTTATCCGCTCGACCAGCGCGTTACCCGCGTCGATATCGACGCCGGCATCCTTGTAAGTGAGCGGCTTGCTGATCATGAATTATCGGCACTTGTGTTGGATGCGTGGGATCGCCATTCCCGCATAGGCGAACGTCATTCCCGCGAAAGCGGGAAACAGGCAATATAATAGTGGTTGGCGAAGCAATTGGACACGCCGGCGTCTCGCCCAGGCCGGGCACAGGCAGGCGCGCCCTGTCCGCACGTCCATAGTTCCCCGCGTTCCGAACGCGTCATGCAGGCAAGTGGATGAAGACTGGTTTGAAGAAATGGCTTTCGGCGCGCCTGGCCGCGCCCCTCGCAATGCTTGCACTAATCCTGCTTGTCGCCGCGAACGCCACTGCGGCAGATACCTCCAACCTGTACACCGCCCGGGTACCGGTCAACGCCGCCGATCCGCAATCGAGGGAACGTGCTTACGAGGCGGCGCTGACGCAGGTATTGCTGCGCATCACGGGTCCGCAGAACGCGCTGCCGCCGGAGCAGATAAAGGAATGGTTTCCGAATCCCTCACGCTACGTGATGCAGTATCGTCCGGGTGAGGACAACACGTTGTGGGTCACGCTGGACGGCGAGACGCTGGAGCAGGTCCTGCGACAGGCGGGATATACCGTCTGGGGCGCGGACCGCCCGCTGACACTGGTGTGGCTGGCCGTCGACTGGGGCGAGGGCGAGCGCGAGATTGTGGCGTCCGACGACCCCGAGCGCGGCGCCGCGCAGTCGCGATCTATCGATCGCAACCGGCTGCTTCGTGAACGGGTGCAGGAGGTTGCTCTGGAGCGCGGCGTGCCCGTTGCGTTTCCCTTGCTCGACGCACAGGAACTGGAACTGGTCAGCTTCAGCGATATCTGGGGCGGGTTCGACGATCGCCTGCTCGAGGCATCACGACGATACGGCGCCAATTCCGTACTCGTCGGACGGGTGCGGCCGGATACCGCGCAACGCAATCGCTGGACCTATTTTTTCGGCGCCGAACGGCGCGAGTGGACCGGCGAACCGGAAGAAGCGATCAACCTTCTGGCGGACGCCCTGGCCGAGCAGTTCGCGATCTCCGGAAGCGCGCCGCTCGAATCGATCAGCCTGACGGTCTCCGGCATCGATTCGATAGCGGCCTATGCGGAAGTGCACAGCTTCATGCAGAATCTGCAAGGGATCGAGCGACTGGCAGTCGAGACCGTCAGCGGCGATCGTATTCGCTATCAGGTCGAGGCGCATGGCGGACGCGAACGCCTGCAGCGCTCGCTCGATTTCAGCAGGATTCTGCAAGCGGACGACTCCTTCAACGGGGCCGTCGTGGCGGGTCCCGCGCCGGAGCTTTCCATGCTCGAATACCGCTATCGGCCCGGTAACTGAATTGCCGCATGTCGTTACGCTGGCTGCCAAACGCTATTTCGCTGTTCCGCATCGCCCTCGTTGCGCCCATTCTGGTGCTCATCGTCGACGGGCGCTTCGACCTTGCCCTGATCCTCTTTTTCGTGGCCGGGTTTTCCGACGGCGTCGATGGCTATCTCGCCAAGCGCTTCAACTGGCACACCCGGCTGGGCGCGCTCCTCGACCCCATTGCGGACAAGCTGCTCGTGGCCGGCACATTCCTGATACTCGTTTACACGGGCCACGTGCCGCTCTGGCTCACTGCGATCGTCATTCTGCGCGACGTCGTCATTCTCGGCGGCGCAGCGGCCTACGCCGTTTTCGTCGGTCCCATCGAAGGGGAGCCGACTCGCATCAGCAAACTCAACACCGCGCTCGAACTGTCGTTCATTCTCTTTGTATTGAGCCGCGCGGCGTTCGGCTGGCCTGTAGAAATCGCCATAACGGTGGCAGGTGCCGCGGTACTCGTGACGGTCGTCATCAGCGGCATCGACTACGTGTGGTCGTGGACGCGGCGTGCGCGGCCGCACCTCTCAAGGCGCTGAATTGAGTCAGCTTGCGCTGCCGCTGTCGCTTCAGGACAGAGGAGTCTTTGAAAGCTTCTGGCCCGCGGACAACGAAGCTCTGGTCGCTTATCTGACGAATCTCGCGGACGCCGCGCCGCGGGCGGCGGTATCGGCGGGCTGCTGGCTGTGGGGCGTTGCGGCAACCGGCAAGACTCATCTCCTGCACGCCGTGTGCGAGCGCCTGGGCGACGACGCGGTGTTTCTGCCGCTCGAGCGCTTCGTCGCCGCAAGCCCCGGCATTCTCGAAGGCTTAGCGAACCGCCGTTGCGTGTGTCTCGACAATATCGACGCAGTGGCGGGCGTGGACGAATTCGAACTTGCCCTGTTCACGCTGCTGAACCAGATTTCCGACAGGCAGGGATTGCTGGTCGTCTCGGCAAAAACCGCGCCGAGAGATTGCGGCTTTCAGCTTGCGGACCTGCAAAGCCGATTGTCGAGGCTGCCGGTCTTCCGCGTTGAGCCGCTGAACGAGGCAGGGCGCGTCCAGGCACTCAGACTGCGCGCGAGTCAACGCGGTCTGGAATTGCCGGACGACACGGCGCGCTTTCTGCTGAATCGAAGCCGCCGCGATATGACCAGCCTCTACCGGTTGCTCGACAAACTCGATACCGAAGCATTGATCGCCCAGCGTCGCCTGACGATACCCTTCGTGCGGGAGGTCATGCAGCGCCTGGAACAGACGCCGATCTGAAACGCCCCGCGCCAATGGTCGATGTGTGCAGATCTTCCTAGCTTTGCAGCTTGAGTGCGATCGACGCCACTCGGGCTCCGAGTGCTCTGGCGATGGTCTTCTCGTCGTCGGAGAGCCGGTCGTCTTTCCGGTTCCAGGTGACGTGGCTGGCGCCGTAGGGAGAACCGCCGGTCGTGGTGGCTGACAGCGCAGGCTCCGTATAGGGAACGCCGACGATCAGCATGCCCTGGTGCAGGAGTGGCAGGGCCATGGCCAGCAGCGTGGTTTCCTGGCCCCCGTGCAGTGTCTGGGTCGACGTGAACAGACCGGCGGGCTTGCCGGACAGTCCGCCGCTGAGCCACAAGCTGCTCGTGCCGTCGAAGTAGTACTTCAGCGGCGCCGCCATGTTGCCGAAACGCGTCGGACTCCCGACGATCACGCCGGCGCATTCCTTGAGATCGGCAAGTGTGGCGTACGGGGGACCATCGGCCGGCACGGGCGGTTCCGTGGCTTCGCAGGCGGTTGAGACCGGTGGAACGGTTCGCAGGCGTGCCGCCGCGCCGGCGACCGAATCTATTCCCTGACAGACTTCCCGCGCCAGCGCTGCCGTAGCACCCTTGCGGGAGTAATACACCACGAGGATATCGGGCACTTACGAGCCTGCGGACGGTTCCGCTGCCGGCTCGGACAGGAGCCCGAGCACGGCTTCGGGAGGGCGGCCGATCACGGCCACTTTGCGTTCATCGTCAACCACGATGGGCCGCTGCAGTACGTTCGGATGGCGGCTGATCCACTCGGCGAGGGTAGCGCTGTCAGCGGCCTCCAGGCGGTTGCCTTGAGTCGCCACTTTGTAATCCGGCTCACCCTTGCGCAGGATGTCCTCGACGCGGACATCGAGCAGTTCCGCGAGCTTCAGAATCGTTTCAGCGTTCGGCGGTGTCTCGAGGTATTCGACGATCCGCGGCTCGATTCCGTGGTCTCTGATTATCTCCAGGGTTTTCCGGGATTTGGAACAGCCCGGATGGTGATAGATGATAATGGTCATGGTTTGCGGGTTCCCGCGGCTCCGGTGTCAGCCGCCAAGTGTTACGAGCGGCGTCGAAAATCTCAAGCATAGCGATGCACGGCGTTCGCGGCTCGCAGACTGCAAAGCGCGAAGCGCCTCTCGCCCCAGCTTGACTGTCATGCCATGCCCTTGCTAGCTTTCCGCCGTGCGCGCCCCGATCCTATCTGAAAACGCCCGTCGCATGACTGACCTGGTCAGGCGCGGTGCCCCGGTGGCGCTCCTGCTCTTGCTCGCCGCCTGTGGAAGCGGCCCGCCGGTGCAGGAAATGAGCGATGCGAGGCAAGCCATTGCGGTTGCCCGCCAGGCGGGAGCCGAGGAGCGTGCCGCGGAACAGCTCAGGGACGCCGAAGAATTGCTGAACCGTGCGCAAGAGAAACTCTCGGACCGCGCCTACGACGAGGCGCGTGACAATGCCTTGCAGGCGAAGCTCAAGGCCCTTGACGCCCTTGCCAGAACCGAGAGTGCGCAGACCAACAACTGATCGGCAATCTCCGGTTCGTGCAACACACCCCGAGCGAATCCTTCCCGTGACCAGCAACTCCGGATCCCCGCAGGATGGCCGCACCCAGGCCGGCTCATCGAGCGCCATGAAGTGCCGGCGTTTTCGTATTACCGGCCGCGTGCAGGGCGTGTTTTTTCGCGACAGCACCCGCCAACAGGCGCGCAAGCTCGGGTTGACCGGAAACGCCCGCAATATGCCGGATGGGAGCGTCGAAGTGCTGGCCTGTGGCAGTGAGGATGCACTTCTGCAGCTCAAGGCCTGGCTGCAATCCGGACCGTCGACGGCATCGGTCGCAAGTGTC
>Ga0299914_10003316_pt1 | contig 11354 bp, 5 predicted proteins | sample RVTome_10_FD_201361 | JGI IMG/M metagenome (GOLD analysis project Ga0299914, IMG submission 201361) | Soil microbial communities from uranium-contaminated site in the Upper Colorado River Basin, Wyoming, United States - RVT153D57 (version 2) ... | reverse complement strand
TCGGACAGTTGGATTCATTGCAATCCAGGCGAAGGCTGGCCGAGCCCATGAACGTCAAACCCAGGTTCTCGTCGTGCACTGCCATTGGCGTGCCGCTCGCATTGGCGGGCTGTGCCTCGGCCCTCCCGGTCGGGATGCCGGAGAGTGCCGGCTCGCTGGTCGCCACACAATGGCATGCACCGCTGCCGCACGGTGGGCGGGTCGATGAACTGCGGCAGTGGTGGTCTCGGATCGACGATCCGCTCGTGCCTCGCCTGATCGACGCGGCTCAGCGCGCCAGCCCGACGCTGGCGCAGGCCGCCGTGAACCTCGCGGATGCGAGGGCGTCGCGCGTGGCCAGCGGCGCGGCGCTGTGGCCTTCGATGGACTTCGCAGCCGGCGCCACGAGGGGACGCAACGAAGCGGGCGCCCCGATCGGCCAATCCTCGTCGCTAGGCTTCGAAGCCGCTTGGGAGCTGGACCTTTTCGGCGTCCGGCGTGCCGGCCTGGCTGCCGCCGAAGCCCGGCTCGCGTCCAACCAGGCGGGCTGGCATGACGCGCGGGTCTCGGTCGCGGCCGACGTGGCGAGGAACTATGTCGAACTGCGAGTCTGCGAGGCGCACGTCCAGCAAGCCCGGATCGACGCCGCCTCCCGTGCGCGGACGTTTCGCCTCACCGAGCTGGCGGCAGCGGGCGGCGCCCGGTCACCGGCGACTGCGGCCCTAGCGCGAGCGAGCGCGGCCGAGGGTGAGTTCGCCCTGGTAGAACGGACTGCGCAGTGCGAGCTGCTGTTCAAGGCGCTCGTGGCCTTGACCGCCCAGGACGAGCCGACCCTGCGGCGCGACCTCGCCGAGAACACCGCCCGGCTGCCGACGCCGCCCGGGTTCGCCGTGGCCGCGGTGCCGGCCGACGTGCTGGCGCAACGCCCCGACCTCCACGCAGCCGAGCGGGACGTCTTCGCCGCCAGCGCGGCCCATGCACAGGCCCATGCCCGGCGTTGGCCGCGCATCACGCTGGCCGGCAGCATCGGCGCTGCGCGGGTGTCCAGCCTCGGTGTCCGCAGCGACGGGGCGGTGTGGAGCATCGGCCCCGTCGCCGTCACCTTTCCGCTGTTCGACGGGGGCACGCGGCGCGCCGATGCGGAAGCCGCAAGCGCCCGTTACCAGGCCGCGACGACGATCTATGCGGCGCGCCTGCGCAAGGCGATCGAGGAAGTCGAAGGCTCGCTGGTCGCGCTGGAGAGCGCGGCGCGGCGCGGCGAAAGCGCCGGCGTGGCCGCTGACGGGTTCGAGCGCTCGTACCGGGCTACGGCGGCGCGCTACGCGGCGGGCGCGGCCAGCCTGTTCGACCTGGAAGACGCTCGGCGCAGCCTGGTTTCCGCGCAAGGCCGCCTGGTTGACCTGCGCCGCGATCGTTTGTTGGCCTGGGTGTCCCTGTATCGCTCGATGGGCGGCGGCTGGACGCCTCCGGCCGGCGAGTCGCGCGTCCAGCACGCCTTGCCGCGGAACTGACGAATGAACACACCCCACGTGTTCGTGCTGGTGGCCGGAACCATCGCACTCGCCAGTGCGGTCATCACGGTGGCGCTCGCGACGGCAGATCCCGAGGTCGCCGCGGAAACTTCGGTCCCCGCGGTGGCGCAGCCTTCGCTGACCGTGGCCGTTGCGACGCTGCAGCCCGCGACATTCCCGGTGCGGGTCCCCGCCAACGGCAACGTCATGGCATGGCAGGAGGCCAGCATCGGCACCGAGGCCCACGGCTTGCGCTTGATCGACGTCAAGGTCAATGTCGGGGACAAGGTGCGTCGTGGACAGTCGCTCGCGACCTTTGCCGCCGACACGGTGGAGGCCGAGCTGGCCCAGAGTCGCGCGGCGCTCGCCGAGGCCGAGGTGGCGCTGGCCGACGCCGCTGCCAACGCGCAGCGCGCCCGTGTGCTGCAGACCACCGGTGCATTGTCGGGCCAGCAGATCCAGCAGTCCCTGAACGCGGAGCGCACGGCGCGCGCGCGGCTGGACGCCGCCCAGGCGGTTGAAAGGACGCAGCGACTGCGTCTCGCCCAGACCAGGATCGCCGCCCCGGACGATGGAGTCATCTCAGCGCGTGCCGCCACGGTCGGCGCCGTCGTGCCGGCCGGCGCGGAGCTGTTCCGCCTGATCCGAAGCGGCAGGCTGGAATGGCGCGCCGAGGTGGCTGCCGCCGACCTGCCCAAGCTCAAGCCCGGCCAGAAGGTCAGGTTCACCCCCACCGGCGGAGACGCTCTCGAAGGCCGGCTGCGGATGCTGGGGCCGGTGGTCGACATCCAGACGCGCAACGGCATGGCCTACGTCGACCTGCCGCCCAGCGACACCGCGCGTGCCGGGATGTTCGCGCGAGGCGAGTTCGAAGTCGGCTCGAACGAGGTGATGACGCTGCCGCAGAGCGCGGTGCAGTTGCGAGAAGGCTTCAGCTACGTGATGCGTGTCGGGCCGGACTCCCGAGTGCTGCGGACCAAGGTCACGCCAGGCCGACGGTCGGGAGATCGCGTCGAGATCGTCAGCGGCCTCGGCAAGGACGATCGAGTGGTCGTCTCGGGGGCGGCCTTCCTGGGCGATGGCGACCTCGTTCGCGTGCTGACGAGCACCCGGGGCGCGCGATGAGCCTGAACGTCTCCTCGTGGGCGATCCGCCATCCGATCCCCGTGGTCCTCCTCTTCGTCCTTCTGGCAGTCGGCGGCCTGATGGCATTTCCGGCCATGAAGGTCCAGAGCTTCCCCGACATCGACGTGCCCACGGTCACCGTGTCCGCCTCGCTGCCCGGTGCGTCGCCGTCGCAGATGGAGAGCGAAGTCGCGCGCAAGCTCGAGAATTCGCTGGCCGCTTTGCAAGACGTCAGGCACATCCAGACCAGTCTCAGTGACGGGCAGGCGAACATCACCGTGTCGTTCCGGATCGACAAGCCCGCGCAGGAGGCGGTGGACGGCGTGCGCGATGCGGTGGCCCGGGTGCGCTCGGAGCTGCCGGCCACCTTGCGCGATCCGGTGATCAAGAAGGTCGAGATCGCCAGTTCACCGATCCTGACCTACACCGTCAGGTCGCCGCGGATGGATGACGAGGCGTTGTCGTGGTTTGTCGACGGCGACGTGGCGAGAGCGGTGCTGGCCGTGCCAGGCGTCGGCGCCGTCACGCGCGTGGGCGGTGTCAGTCGCGAGCTGCGCGTGGAGCTCGATCCCCACCGTCTGCTCGCGCTGCAAGCGACGGCGGCGGACATCTCGCGGCAACTGCGGCAGGTGCAGCAGGAGGCCTCCGGCGGGCGCGTCAGCTTCGGTGGCGTCGAGCAGTCCGTGCGGACGCTGGCCACGGTGCAGACGGCCGAGGAGATGGGGGCCATCGAGCTTGCGCTCGGCGACGGTCGCAGGATCCGGCTCGACCAGGTGGCGACGGTGAAGGACACGGTGGCAGACCCTCGCTCGGCCGCCTTTCTGGATGGCGCGCCGGTGGTCGGCTTCGAGGTCACTCGCTCGAAAGGCGCCAGCGAGCTCGATGTGGCAGAGGGTGTGCGCGTTGCGCTGGCCCGCCTGCGAACCGGGCATCCGGACATCACGGTCACCGAGGCGCTCAACTTCGTCGACCCGGTGGCCGAGAACTACGACGTGTCGATGCGCCTCTTCTACGAAGGCGCGGCGCTCGCCGTGCTGGTGGTGTTCCTCTTCCTGCGCGACTGGCGGGCGACCCTTGTCGCGGCGACAGCCTTGCCGCTGTCCGTGATTCCCAGCTTCGCGGTGATGCACTGGATGGGATTCACGCTCAACATCGTCACGCTGCTGTCGCTGTCGCTGGTGATCGGGGTGCTGGTGGACGATGCCATCGTCGAGGTCGAGAACATCGAACGCCATCTGGCGATGGGCAAGACACCCTTCCAGGCATCGATGGACGCCGCCGCCGAGATCGGACTGGCCGTCATCGCCACGACGTTCACGCTGATCGCAGTGTTCCTGCCCACCGCGTTCATGGGTGGCGTGCCGGGAAAGATCTTCGTGCAGTTCGGCTGGACCGCCGCCGTCTCGGTGTTCTTCTCGCTCGTCGTCGCCCGCCTGCTGACCCCCATGATGGCGGCCTACCTGCTGAAGGCGCCGGCCTCGCGCGCAGCACCGGAGCCGACCTGGATGCCGGGGTACCTGCGCATGGCGCGCTGGTGCCTGCGGCACCGTGCGACGACCTCCGTCGCGGCTGCGGCATTGTTCGCCGGCGGGCTGGCCCTGGCGACGCTGCTGCCCACCACGTTCATGCCGCCGGACGACGATCCTCAGACCCAGGTGACGCTCACGTTGGCGCCCGGCAGCGAGCTGGCCGACACGGTCGCCGTCGCGCAACAGGCTCGGCTGCGGTTGGCGCAGAACCCGCATGTGCGCCTGGTCTATGCAGCCATCGGCGGCGGCAGCAGCGGTGGTGCGGGTCCGGGAGATGCAGCCGACGCATCGGCATCGAATGTGCGCACGGCGGTGCTCACGCTGAAGCTGACACCGCGCGAGCAGCGCCCCGGGCTGACGCGGCAGGACATCGAGCGCCAGCTGCACGAAGCGCTGCGCACGCTGCCAGGCGTGCGCGTGTCCGTGGGAATGGGCGGCTCCAGCCGCTACGTCCTCGTCCTGGCGGGTGATGACAGCCAGCTGCTCGAGCGGCATGCGCTGCAGGTCGAGCAGGAGTTGCGCCGCCTGGCCGGCGTAGGGGCGGTGATTTCCTCCGCCAGCCTGGTGCGACCCGAGCTGATTGTCCGCACGGACTTCGCTCGCGCGGCGGACCTCGGTGTGACCTCCGCCGACATTGCCGAGACCCTTCGCGTGGCGACGGTCGGAGACGATTCCCAGGAACTGTCGATGCTCAACCTGAGCGAACGTCAGGTGCCCGTCGTCGTGCGCTTGGACGATGCGGCGCGCAATGACTTCCAGACGCTCAAGCGCCTGCCGGTCCCCGGAGCGCGCGGGCCGGTGGCGCTCGAGAACGTGGCCTTGCTCGAGTCCGGCAGCGGTCCGGCGGAGATCACCCGGCAGGACCGAAGGCGCAACATCAACATCGAGGTGCAGCTCAACGACCTGGCCTTGGGCGACGTGGAGAACACGATCTCGGCGCTGCCCAGCCTGCAGCGCCTGCCACCCGGCATCGAACGGGGCGTTTCGGGCGATGCCGAAGAGTTGGGCGAACTGGCGACCGGCTTCGGCCTGGCCATGCTGACGGGCGTCCTCTGCATCTACATGGTCCTCGTGTTGCTGCTCGAGGACTTCGCGCAGCCGGGAACGATCCTCGTCGCCCTGGCTCTGTCGGTCCCCGGTGCGTTCCTGGCGTTGTTCGTGACCGGTTCGATGCTGTCGATGCCCTCCATGATCGGTTTGGTCATGCTGATGGGGATTGCGACGAAGAACTCGATCCTGCTGGTCGACTACATCGTCATGGCGCGACGAAAGCACGGCCTGGACCGTACGACGGCCATCCTCGACGCCTGCCGGAAGCGGGCCCGGCCGATCATCATGACCACCATCGCCATGGGGGCTAGCATGCTGCCGATCGCCCTTGGCTGGTCCGGCGATCCGGCATTCCGCGCACCGATGGCTATCGTCGTCATCGGAGGACTGATCACCTCGACAGTGCTCAGCCTGCTGGTCGTTCCGGTCCTGTACAGCCTGGTGGACGATGGTGTGCAGTGGATCAGGACACCAGCAATGGCAAGAGGCTGTCGCGCGCTTCGGTAAGTGTTCCGTAAGCGCCAGGCGTCGAGCATGGCGCTCGCCCTTGACCTCGACGGAGCGCCTGAATGAGAGCCTTCGGAACCGTTTTGCTCGCCATGATCGTGCTGGCCACCGCCGCTTGCGCCAGCCACCCCATCCAACAGGGAGCCGCGCCTGCGGTGGTGGTCGGAACCGACGACCACGGGAAGTTCGCATCGGAAGCCGAGGCGATCTCCTCCGTCTTCGACCCCTGGGAGGGCTTCAACCGCAAGATCCACCGCTTCAACGACGCGGCCGACAAGGTGGTCCTGCGCCCCCTGGCGCTGGGGTACAAGAAGATCACGCCGGAGCCTTTCCAGGCGGGCGTCTCCCGGTTTTTCTCCAACCTCGGCATGCCCGCGACGGCGGTGAACCGGGCCTTGCAGGGACGGCCTGGGCACGCTGCGACATCGCTGGGCCGGTTTGCGGTGAACACGACGGTCGGCATCGTCGGCGTGTTCGACCCGGCCTCGCGCCTCGGACTGCCCCGGCCCGATGGCGAAGACTTCGGCCAGACATTGGCGACATGGGGCTGGCGCGAATCACGCTACCTGGTGCTCCCGTTGCTGGGTCCTCGCACGGTGCGCGACGCGGTCGGCTTCGTGGGCGACCAGCCGTTGTCCCCCCTCGGCCAGATCCAGGACAGCGGCACCGCCAGTGGCTTGCAGCTGCTGCAGACTATCGATATGCGAACGCGGCTGCTGCGCCTCGACCAGTTTCGCCGCGATGCACTGGACGAGTACGCCTTCGTGCGCGACGCCTGGATTCAGCGCCGCAATCACCAGATTCGCCAGGATCCTGAGAACAACCGTGACTGAAGGCGATGCGAGCGACCGCCCTGGCAGGCGATGGAACGTCCGCTCAGGGGTCGACAAGCGACTTTCGCCTTCAAGGCCAGCTTGCCGGAAACCGGTCGCGCAGGAGCTGGGCTGCCTTTCTTGCCACGGGTTGGAACAGCGACCTGCGGGACGCCGCGTGTTCCTGGTGGCGATCACCGGCTCTCAACGCCGGTGTTCCCTCGTTTTTGGAATTGAAACGCTGCAGACCGCGTCGAAAGTGCACCGAATTGCGCCCATGGCTGGCCTCACTCAGTCGCGCGCCGGCGCGCTCGACATCGCAGAGGACGGTCACGCCGATCCGCGTCGACGAACCTCGACGCGGCATCGCGAGCAAGGCGACAGCCGTCGAACCCGTGCGCGCTCGTCAGCGGACAAGGTCGGCGATGCCGGCTGCGCTGAGCGCACCGCTGCCGCGCTTGACGACGGTCGTCAGCGTGTCTCCAGCGACCACAGCTGCGGCGTTTTGACGCTCAGTTAAGCCGTCACGTCCTGGCTGGCGTCGGCGGCCGCGCGGCGGGCCGGCACGCTGGCGCGGGCGACGACGCGGCCGGCCGGATCGCGCAGCTCGTGTTTCAGGCCGAATCGGCCGCACTGCCGCCGTTGCGCACGGTGGTGTTGCCGTACAGGCCCGAAGACAGGAAGAGGTTGGAATTGCCACCCAGTTCCTTCAGCGTCGACGACCAGGCGTTGAGGAACTTCACCGCATCCCTGGCGTAGGCCTCGTCGCCCGTGATCTTCCAGCGCAGCGCGAGGTGGTAGGCCCGCAGCATGTCGACGATCATCACGCCGAAGTTCTCGTCGCCGGCGACGCCGCGCTTGACGACCTCCAGCGGGAATGCCCTCGCCCTGCACCGAACCGTCGGGCCCGTGGGCGCCCCCACCGCACCCCGGCAGCAGCGGCAGCATCGGGAAGAGGCTCAGACTCAACGAGAACATGCGCGCGCCGCATCGGGCAGCTCGTCGTGGTCGGTGATGTCCGCAGGTGTCTTTGACATGCTCACTTCCCTTTGCTTCGGTCGAGATGCGGCACCGTGGTGCTGCGGGCGCGCACGGCGTGCCGGAAAAGGTGACGCATGGAGAGATGCTCGAAAAGTGGATTGGGTTGTCGAACGGATTCAGCGCCCGTAGCGCCGTCCGGCCGACTCCAGCGGCCAGTCGTCGGTGCGCAGCGGCGGCAGCGGCAGGCCGTCGCCGCCGACGACGTTGGCCTCGCTGGCGTTGTTGACCCAGGCGTAGCGCGCCGCCACCGGCGCCGGCACGGCGGCGCTGCGCAGCAGGATGCGGTCGCCGTCGAAGCGCGCTTCGGCCGGCATCCAGCGGCGATCGGCGCCGGCCACGTGGAAGCCGCGCAGCGGCTCGCCGCTGCGGGCCGTGCGCAGGCCGCCGGCCGTGGTGTCGAAGCGCAGCTCCAGCTCGCCGCCGCGGGCCTGGTGGCCGGCCAGTCGCGGCCCGGTGGCCGGCGCCTTGCGAAGGCCGAGGTCGTGCAGGGCCAGCCCGGCCAGGCGCTGGCCCACGGTGCGCTTGTCGCGCGGATGGATGTCGATGGCGTCGCCCACGTCGATGGCCGTGGCCATGCCGGTGTGGGGCAGGGCCAGCGCCGCGGCCTGGCTGGCGCGCAGCTCGGCCCAGCCGTTGCCGTCGGGCCGGTTGTCGGCCAGCGGGAACCAGGACGCCAGCTGCACGAAGTAGAAGGGCAGCTTCGCGTCGGCGAACTGCGCGCGCCAGTCCTGGATCAGGCGCTTGAAGCCGTCGGCATAGGCCGCCGCGCGGCCCGAGTTCTCCTCGCCCTGGTACCACAGCACGCCGCGTACCGACAGGCCCTTCAACGGCGCGACCAGGCCGTTGTGGCCCAGCGTCGGCGCGTCGTTGGCGACCGGGCCGGCCGCCATCGCGACCTTCTCGACGCGGGCGCGCCAGGCACCGGCCAGCGACACCGGGCCGGCCGCCGTGTCCAGCCGCAGGTCGGCCGCCTCGCCGTGGATGCCGCCGCCGCCGGCGTCGTCGGTCACGCGCACGGCGATCCAGTTGTCCCCGGCGCGCAGCAGGCCGGCGGGCACGGCGTAGCGGCGCCGCTCCTCCCAGCCGCACTGGCCGCCGACCTTCTGGCCGTTGACCCAGACCTCGTCGCAGTCGTCCACCTTGGCCAGGTGCAGCTCGGCCGCGCCTGCCGCCTGCGCGGCGCTCAGCGTCACGCGCTTGCGCATCCAGACGACGCCGTCCACGCCCGGCAGGCCCTGGCCTTCCCAGTTGCCGGGGGCCTTCAGCGTGGGCCAGCTGCGGTCGATTTCGCCGGCGGCCGAGCAGCCTGCGGCGTCGACGCCCTCGAGCGGTAGGCCCGGCTGCCAGGCGGCGATGCGCGGCAGCATGCGCTGCGCTAGCGCGGCGCCGAAAGTGGTGTTGTCGGCCGGCAGGTCACGCACGAAGGCGGCGAGGTCGGGGTCGCGCAGCGCGGCGTCGCGGCTCATCCAGGTCTCCAGCATGGAGCCGCCCCAGGCGGTGTTGATGAGGCCGATGGGCACGCCCTGCACGGCCTGCAGCTGCCTGGCGAAGTGATAGCCGACGGCGCTGAACTCGGCCACGCGACCAGGCTCGGCGACGACCCAGCGCGCCGGCGCGATCTCGGCCTCGACCTTGACGCTGGCGCGGTGCGGCACGCGCAGGTGGCGCAGCTGGGCGTTCTGCGGCGACGCCACTTCCTGCGGGCCGGTGTCGGTCTGCGCCAGCGGCCACTCCATGTTGGACTGGCCGCCCAGCAGCCAGACGTCGCCGATCAGGATGTCGTTCAGCACGACGGTCTGGTCGCCCCTGGCGACGAGGCGGTGCGGGCCGCCGGCCGGCAGCGCGGCCAGCTGCACGCGCCAGCGACCGTCCGCGGCGACGCGCGCCGTGCCGCTGCGGCCGCCGAGCTCGATGCTCAGCGTCTTGCCGGGGGTAGCCTGGCCCCAGATGTTCAGCGGGCGGTCGCGCTGCAGCACCATGTGCTCGCCGAACACCTCGGCAAAGCGCACGTCGGCCTGGGCGGTGGCGGCCAGCAGGGCCAGCAGCAGGGAGAGGGAGGTCTTCTTTTTCATCAGTTCTTGGGGGAGGAATCGAAGGTCATGTCCAGTGCGACGCCCTGGTAGGCGACGGTGCGGGTCTGCTCGGCCTGGCCGGGCGACGCCATCAGGCGCACGCGCAGCTCGCGGCGCGCGACCATGCCGGGATAGCGGCCCTGGCGGGCGCCGATGTGCAGCGTGCGGCGCGCGTCGTCCCAGCGCAGCGCGGTGGTGGTGCGCTCGCCGCGCTCGTAGCGGTAGGTCTCGCCGTCGTCGTCGTAGAGGGTGAAGCCGGCGTCGGCGCCTGGGTAGATGCGGACTTCCCACGGCGCGCCGGCGTTCTGGCCGGTGTGCTCGACCACCGGGCCCAGCGGCACGACCGAGCCGGCGCGCACGAACAGTGGGAACTGCTCCAGCGTGTAGTCGCGCTCGACGCTGCGGCCGCCGGCATGGCGCTGGCCGGTCCAGAAGTCGAACCAGTCGCAGCCGGCGGGCAGCAGCGTGGCCTGGCGCCGGTCGATCTTGCGCTGGGCCTCGGCCTGCTCGCGGCGCTGGGCGGGCGTGCGCCAGGCCAGGCGCAGCACGCGGCCGCCGGCGGCCTGGAAGAAGTCGACTCGGACTTTGATCACCTGGCCTGCGCGCAGCGTCATGACCTGGCCCTTGAAGCGCGCGCCGCCGACGGCCCACTCGTCCACGACGAGCTTGTCGTCCAGCCACATGCGAAAGCCGTCGTCGCCCTCGACGCCGAGCTCGTAGTCGCCGCTCTCCGTGACGGTGACCTCGCCGGTCCAGCGCGCCGAGAAGTTGCTGAGGCTCTTCAGCCCCGGCGGGATGCTGCCCAGCGGCGGGTCGGGCCAGTGGTGGGCGACGACGGTGTCGACGGTGCGGCTGGCGGGCTTGTCGAAGTCGATGCCGTCGAAGTACTCCAGCACCAGGCCGCGCTGGCCGTCGGGCGTTCGCAGCTGCGTGGCCGGCACGGTCAGCGCCGGCGGCGCCTCGGGGTGGAACATGGCCCGCGTGATCGGCTGCACGAGGAAGGCCGGGCCGAACATGTAGGTGTCGTCGACCTTGCGCAGTGCCGGCTGGTCGGGGAAGTCCATCGCCAGGCCGCGCATCATCGTGTAGCCGTCCTGCGTGCTGCGCCAGGCCAGGCCGTAGAGATAGGGCAGCAGGCGCATGCGCAGCTGCGCGGCACCGAGCAGCGAGGCGTAGACCAGTGGGTCCAGTGACTTGAACAGGTAGGGCTCGCGGTCGACGTTGGTGCCGTGGATGCGGTAGACCGGGTTGAAGATGCCGAACTGGTTCCAGCGCGCGTACAGCTCGCGCCAGGCCGGGTTGTGCTGGCCGCCTCCGAAGTTGACGAAAAAGCCGCCGGTGTCCTGCGTCCAGTAGGGCTGCCCGGCCATCGCCACGTTCAGGCCCCCGGCGATCTGCGCGCGCAGCGTCGCCCAGGAGGCGGTGGTGTCGCCCGACCAGGACAGCGCCGCATAGCGCTGCTGCCCGGCCCAGGCGGAGCGGGTCAGGGTCAGCACGCGCTTGGCCCCCGCGCCGGCCGCGCGCTGGCCGTCGTAGACGCCACGGGTCGTCACGAGGCTGTAGACGTTGAGGTAGCGCGTGGTGTCGCCCATCGCCGTTTCGCCCAGCCGCTTGATGTCGGCCTCGACCTCGCGTGGGTCATGGGCGGCGCCGCCCACCTCGACCTCGGTGCCATCCATCCACAGGGCATCCACGCCGACGTCCAGCAGCCCCTTCTTGACATGCTTG
>Ga0299914_10003315_pt1 | contig 11354 bp, 6 predicted proteins | sample RVTome_10_FD_201361 | JGI IMG/M metagenome (GOLD analysis project Ga0299914, IMG submission 201361) | Soil microbial communities from uranium-contaminated site in the Upper Colorado River Basin, Wyoming, United States - RVT153D57 (version 2) ... | reverse complement strand
TATCGGCGAGGTCGGCTAAGGCCCCCAGCAGCTCGGACCTGGCCAGGGTGTGCTCGGCCTGGCGCTCCAGCAACTGTCCCCGTCGGGTCCGATATGACGCCCGCCATCGTCGTTGCCCTTCTTCCGCGAGGTGGGGAATCCGTTCCAGCCCATTTTCCAGGTGGAGGCTGGCAATGTCATTGGCGTAGGAGGCCATGGCTTGCTCGGCCGCCGCCAACGAGTACTCCACTGCCTTCTCGTCTTCGGCGCTGTGCTGATAGTGATGGGCCAGCCGGTCGAGGTCCTCGGGCTGGAGCCGTTCCAGGGTCGCCGCCACCTTTCCATGCAGTTCGGTGCGCTGGGAGGGAAGGAGAGACGAGTAGATCGCCTGCCGGGTGAGGGCGTGGAGGAAGGCGTAGCGGGGAGTCGGTCCGGCTCGCTGCACGGCGGTGAGGCCTGCCTCGACCAGGCCGGGAAGCTCGGCGCCTGCTTCAGGACCAGCCAGCGCAGCGATCAACTCGTCGTCGAATTCGCCGTCGAGCACCGATGCCAGCCGGGCGGTGTGCTTGACGCCGGGGCCGAGGCGATCGAATCGGCTCATGAGAAGTCCCTCCACGCTTTCGGGGACCGTCACTTCTCCGAGCGAGCTCGTCGCCACCCATTTGCCGGCTTGCTGAACCAATGCCCCGCGCTGGATCAAGGTGCGGAGAATCTCTTCCACGTAGAACGGATTGCCGCCGGCATTCGCCACGATCGTCTCCTCGAGGGCCGGAGGAATGCCGTCGATCTCCAAGAGCCGGCTGATCAGGACTCGGCTCTCCTGCGGGGTCAACTCCGTCAGCCGAATCGTGGCCAGCTCTTCCAAGCTGGCGAGATCCGGGGAGAAACCGTCGGCATCCGGCCGGAACGCCAAGACCAGCATCAATGAGACTTCCTTGGCGGCGCGTCGGATCTCGTCGACTGCCTCGATAGAGGCATCGTCGGCCCAATGCATATCGTCGATGAACACCACGGTGGGCTGGCGGCGGGCAGTGTGAACCAGGTAATCCACCAGGGCCTGGATGGTGAGTCGGCGGCGATTGTCTGGACTCGACTCCCGGACGCGGAGGTCGCGTTCGTCGCCCAACTCCTCGCCGAGGAGGGCGGTCAGGAACGGTTTCATCTCGTCGACCCGCTCCGGGTCGAGCGCCCCGGCCGACACGAGGTCATCGAGAGAGCCGATCAACGTCCTCGCGGTGGCCTTGGTGCCGAAACAACGTCGGAACAGGTCTACGAAGGGGCCAAACGGAAGATGACGGGTCAGCTCGAGGCATCGTCCCTCCAGCCACGCCGTTCCTTCCTCGGCCGCGTGACGGTTGAGTTCGGCGGCCAGGCGCGACTTGCCGACTCCAGCGGGCCCGATGAGAGCAAACGAACCTCGCACTTCCCCTAGGGCATTGACGAGCAGCTCAACCGCATCGTCCCGACCCACCAGCTCTGCGCGCAGCTCTCGAAGTCCCCGGACCTTGTCGGGATGGTCCACCAGGTACTCGGCCGAATAGGCGGCGACCGGTTTCGCGATTCCCTTGATCGTCAGTGTCAGCCGCTCCAGATGGAAGGAGCTCTCGACGTGGCCCCGGGTCGACTCGCCCACCAGGATCTGGTCGGCCCCGGCAGCCGACTGGAGGCGGGCAGCCAGGTTCACGGTGGGTCCCATCACCGTCAGTTCCTCATGGAGGCTCGACCCGACCGGCCCAAAGTAGACCCGTCCCGTGTTCACGCCTGCGGTGATGGCCAGGCCGAGCGACGCAGCCCGTTCCCGCAGCTCAACGGCCGCACGGACGGCCCGAATGGGATCGTCCTCGTGAGCCTCCGGAACTCCGAAAACGGCGAGGACTCCGTCCCCGAGGAAGCGGTCTATCCGTCCTCCGTGACGCACCATCAGCTCGACCATCGCCTCCAGCAATGGATTCACCAGAGCGGTGGCTTCCTCCGGCGACAGGTCGCTGGTGCGGCGCACCGACTCGGTTAGATCGGCGAACACCACTGTCACGAGTCGTTCCTCGCCCCGCAGTGTCGACATGACGTGGGTCGGGATGGCGTCGCCCACTGCCTCCAGGGCGGCGCCGCACATGAAACAGAACTTGGCGTCGGTAGGGAGTTCCTGTCCACAACTCTCGCAGCGCACCGGAGCGAGGCTACTCCTCCTTCTCGCGCGACATTCCCAGCGTATGGGATGGGAATGTCGCGCGAGAAGGGCCCGGTTGCTCAGATCGAGTCGACGGCGTGGACCAGTTCGACTACCTCCGCCATGGCCTCGATGGTCCCCTGCATCGCCTCGAGGTCGGGAGGCTGGACGAGGTTGCAGCGCACTTCCCCGAATCCCAAGTCGGCGTAGGCGAGAAGCTGGTCGGCGATCTGCCGGCTGGAACCACCGATCCGCAGCTCGGAATCATCGGAACCTATTTCGAGCGGGTCGACCGAGTACACATCGAGCGAACGGCGCAAGGTCATTGGGTCCCGACCTTCTTCCGCGCAAGCTCGGTCGAGCGCCTCGGTGAGGGAGCGAAGGACGTCAAGGCTCGAATCGACCACCCACCAGTTCCACTCATCGGCGTAACGGGCGGTCAGACGCAGCATCTTGGGTCCGGCGGCGGCGATGACCAACGGGATGCGGCCGGGCCGGGGCCCTCTGAGAACCAACTGGGCACCGCGGGCAGAGTGGAACTCCCCGTCGTGGTCGATCTCTCCGTTCCGGAGGAGGGTGTGCAGAACCTCGATTCCCTCGGCGAACCGCGAGAACCGCTTGTCGGGAGCGAACCCGAAGGCGGCATAGTCGGGGGTATTACCGGCCCCGATGCCGAGAATGAAACGACCCCCACTTATCTCATCGAGGGTTTCGGCGACCTTGGCCGTGAAGGCCGGGGTCCGATAGGGAGCGTTGAGGACCGAGTGGCCGATCCCGATGTGCTCGGTGCTCGCCGCCACGGCGGCGGCGATCGAGACGGACTCCCAGAATCCCACCGACTTCTCCTCCCCGGCGTAGAGCAGGGCGTCCTCCAGGACGACGAGGTCGAAGCCCGACTGTTCGGCCGCCCTCGCCTGCGCCGCGATGGCCTTCCAGGTCGGTTCGGGCGGCGTACCCTCGGCCGTACTTCCGTGCAGACCGATTATCAATCCGATTCTCATCCAGGCACCTCCTCGTCGGGAAGCTAACAGGACATGCTGAACGGACACTGAGCCGGACCGGAGGGTTCGGGCGTCTCTGGCACACTGGCACGGCGGTTGGGTGAGTGACGGGGATGGGAATGCGGATCGAGGTCCTGGGACCTCTGACACGCGTGGTAGAGGCCTCCACACGCCTCTCGGCGATTGGTCAGATCGTGAGACGGACGATCGGCCGGGTCTCGTTGCGACGGGCGACCTCGATGAAGCCGTCGCGCTCGAACATGGGGAGGAGGCCCGTGAAGTAGTCCACCACCGATGAACGGCCACCGTCGACCGGGTACGCCTCGATCGTTTGTGCCCCTTGGTCCCTGGCGAACTCGATGGCCGCTCCCAGGAGTCCCTGGCCGATTCCCTGCTTGCGATGTCCCGGTGCCACCACGAAGCAGTTGATCGACCACGACTCGAGTTCGTCGACCGGTTGGAACAACCTCGACCGAGCGAGGGTGGGAAATTCCGGGCGGGGCCCCACCTGGACCCATCCGAGCGCCCGACCTTCGACATAGCCGATCAGTCCTGGGGGACGCTCGCTGTCCGTGACCACGTCGAGGAAGCGATCGCGGTTGTCCCGCTCGTCTCCGAAGCCACCGTCGGGTCGGCGCCAGTGCATGCAGAAGCATCTTCGGGCGACGCCCCGCTCACCAAAGACGGCCTCGAGGTCGGGAAATCTCTCCTCGGTCAGGGGCATCGTCGTCATCTCGCCCAGATCGGTGTGACTGATGTGGCTCCAGGTCATGGGAGGGATCGTAAGGAGAATTCAGGACAGAGGATGTCCCGGATCCGGTCGGCTTCGAAGCGGTCGGGTGAGACTAAGAGAATATGCGCTTGTCGCCCTGCTTCTTGCGACGCTGCTTCTCGGCCTCGCGACGCTGGGCTTCCCGGCGTTCGGCCAGAGTCTGGGGTTCGGGGGGCGGCCGGGGGAAGCGCTTCTCCAGCAGGATGGCGGCCGGTGATGCCGTGAACACCGACGAGTAGGTACCGATCAGGATCCCGATGAGGAGGGCCAGGGCGAAATCGGTCAGGGTGTCGCCTCCCAGGATCCACAGGGCTACCAGGATGAAAAGCGCCCCTAAACCGGTGTTGATCGTGCGGGGAACGGTGTGCAGGCAAGCGTCGTTGGCAATCTCGGCGATGGGGTCGTTCGGTCGGAGGCCCTGCTCCTCGCGGATGCGGTCGAAGATCACCACCGAGTCGTTGAGGGAATAGCCGATGACCGTCAGCAGCGACGCCAAGAAGACGCCGTCGAAGGTCTTGCCCAACCAGGAGAAGATGCCGATCAGGATGGCGACGTCGTGGAACATGGAGACCACCGCCGCCACCCCGATCGTCCAGCGGAAGCGGATCGCCAGGTAGGCGAGTTGGATCACGAGAGCGATGCCCAGCGCCATCAGGGCCCGATTACGCAGCTCGACCCCGAGGGTGGGGCCGACGAACTGATCCCGGACGAGGGTGAGTTCCCCGCCCAGCTCGCCGACGACCTGTTCGATCTGCGATTCCTGGTCCGGATCGAGTTGCCCGGTGCGGATCACGACCGTGCCTTGCCCCGACTCTTGGATCAACGCCCGGGGGAAGCCGACTTCTGCCAGGTCGGAGCGCAAGATGTCGAGATCGACGGGCTGGCTGGGGGCGTATTCGACGAGGCGCCCGCCCAGGAACTCGAGGCCGAAGGTCGGCCCTCGGACCACGAGACCCGCCAGCGACACCACGAGGAGGATGGCGGAGATGACCAGCCATCGCGACGGCTTCGGGAAGAGGTTGGGGGCGGCGGTTCTCAGCCAGTTTTGGAATCGTTTACCGGTGCTGAGCCCCATGAGACGCGGTCGGTCGTCGATCCCGGACCATCTCGTGAGGAGCTCGAGAAGGACACGGGTTACCACCAGGGCCGAGAACATCGAGACGAGCACACCGATGGTCAGAGTCACGCCGAAGCCGCGTACGGCGCCCGAAGCGAAGAAGAAGAGGAGGACGGCGGCCAGGAGGGTCGTGACGTTGGCGTCGGCGATGGCACTCCATGCCCGCTGGAATCCGGCGGTGATCGACTCGGCCACCGTCGTTCCTCCGGCGTGTTCCTCTTTGGCTCGCTCGTATACGAGGACGTTGGCGTCGACGGCCATCCCGATGGCGAGCACGAAGCCGGCGATGCCGGGCAGGGTGAGGGTCGCCCCCATGGCGGCGAGGACGGCATAGGACGTCAGGCCGTACACCCCCAACGAGATGGCCGCCGCCACCCCCATGAGCTTGTAGAAGGCGATGATGTAGAGGATCGTCAACCCGGCGCCGATCACGCCGGCCTGGATGCTCGCCTCGATGGCGGACTCTCCCAGCGATGGACCGATGATGCCCTGGGAGATGACCTCGACCGGCACCGGGAGGGCGCCGGCCCGGATGAGCAGGGCCAGATCGGTGGCGCCCTCCTCGGTGAAGCCCCCGGTGATGATGGTGCCCCCGCCGGTGATGCCCACCCCGCAGGCGACGGAGAGCGAGACTTGCGGGCTCGAGATGACGGCCTCGTCGAGGACGATGGCCACTCGGCGTTGGGCGGAGCCATTGGGGGAACAGGCCGCCGCGCCGGTCAGGTCGGTCCACGCCTGGCCCCCGGCCGAGCGGAAATCGATCGAGACGACCCATTGCGCCGAGCCTTGCGGGTCGAAGATGCCGGAGGCCGTCGACACCTCTTCGCCGCTGACCGCGGCCGGCCCGAGGACGAGGTCCTCGCCTGGGTCGCCGGGGATGACCAGGCCCTCGGTGTCGTCGGGGACCGTGCCGGCAGGGAAAGAGTCGAGGACGGGATGGAACGTCAACTGGGCGGTGCGGCCGATGACCTCGAGGGCGGCGTCGGGATCGGTGACCCCGGGCAGCTCGACGATGATCCGGCGATCACCAGAAAGTTGCAGCGTGGGCTCGGCCACCCCAAAGGCGTCGACCCGCCGGCGGAGGACCTCCAACGTGCGTGCCGTTACCTCTTCGGTGACGACGACGTCGGCGGTGTCCTGGGCTTCGAGGATGATCTGGGTGCCACCGCGCAGATCCAGACCGAGCTGGATCGGAGTGGAGACAACGGTGTAGATGGCGGCGGCGGTGGCCGCCACGGTCAGGAACAGCCGCCACCGGGAAACTCTGGGCAAGTCAGGCCTTTCGATGCCGCGGGGGCGGGCGCCAAGTTACCAGCGAGGCGTTCTCACGTGCGAAACAGGCCGTCCGGCGGCCTATTTCGTTCATAAGAAAAGATCAGGCTCGGCCGTAGACCCTCACGGTGGCGCCGTTCATCACGCCCGACTCGTCGGAGAGGATGAACTGGGCGACGGAGGCGATCTCGTCGGGGGTGGGCCAGTGGACGTAGTCGGCGTAGGGCAGGGTGGCTCGGGTGGCGGGCGTGTCGATGACGGACGGCATCAGGGCGTTGGCGGTGACACCCGAGCCCTCCAGTTCCTGGGCGACCGTCTTGGCCAAGGCGACGACCCCTGCCTTGCTGATGTTGAAGGCGGCCTGGCCCGGCGGGGCGTCCTCCACGGCGCGGCTGCCGATGACGAGGATACGGCCCCATCCAGCCGCCCGCAGGTGGGGGACCGCCGCTCGCACGGCGTAGAACGTGGAGCGGAGATTGAGGTCGAGCATGCGCTCGAAGCGCACGTCGTCGGTCTCCTCGACGTCCCTGCCCCCGGCCCACCCGCCAACCAGTGCGCACAACTGATGGATGGCCCCCCAGGTGTCGGCCACCTCCTTCATGAAACTGGTGACCGCCTCGGGATTGGTGGCGTCGACCCGGCGCAGGATGAGGCGGTCTTCGTCGAGGTCGAACTTCTCCTCGAATGCAGTGGCCTCGTCGGGAAGGATGTAGGTGATGGCAAGACGGACGTCGTGGGCGAGCAGACGACCGACCAGGGCGGTTCCCAGCCCCCCGGTGCCGCCGGTTATCACTGCCACTCGTTCCGGCATACTCGCCTCCTCGTCAGTCACGTCAGAGTCGTCCATGCTAGGTTCAGGACGACCGCCGTGGAAGGAGACACCGAAGGACATGGCTTCCATCACTTTCGAGACTGTGGGAAAGGTGTACCCGGGGGGCACGCGGGCCATCTCTGATGTGAGCATCCACGTCGAGGACGGCGAGTTCGTGGTGTTGGTGGGCCCGTCGGGCTGCGGCAAGTCCACGCTTCTCCGCATGGTGGCGGGGCTCGAGGAAGTCACCGACGGCAAGCTCTTGATCGGCGATCGGGTCGTCAACGACGTCCCCCCCAAGGATCGCGACATTGCCATGGTGTTCCAGAACTACGCCCTCTATCCGCACATGACGGTCCGCGACAACATGGCGTTCGGACTGAAGCTACGCAAGATGAACCAGAGCGACATCGACGGACGGGTGAACGAAGCCGCCAAGGTGCTCGAGATCACGGATTATCTCGATCGGCGACCCAAGGCCCTCTCCGGTGGCCAACGTCAGCGGGTAGCCATGGGCCGGGCGATCGTCCGTGAGCCGGCCGCCTTCCTGATGGATGAGCCGCTCTCCAATCTCGATGCCAAGTTGCGTGTTCAGATGCGTTCGGAGATCGGTCTCCTCCAGGAGCGACTCGGTACGACCACGCTCTATGTGACCCACGACCAGGTGGAGGCCATGACAATGGGCGATCGAGTGGCCGTGCTGCGCAGGATCTCCGGAGAGGAGTCGAACCTCCAGCAGATCGACAGCCCCCGGGTGCTCTATGACAAGCCTGCCAACCTGTTCGTGGCCGGCTTCATCGGCAGCCCGTCGATGAACTTCGTCAGGGGGAAGATCCAAGAGGAGAATGGCGCGCTGGCGGTCAAGTTCGCCGGCGAGAGCCTTCACGTCGACCGGGAGACCGTTGCCAGCCGAACGGGGCTGAGCAACTATGCCGGGAAGGAACTCGTCGTCGGCATGCGACCGGAGGCTTTCGAGATCGAAGCGGCCGCCCCCGGCGCCGCCGATAGGTCGAAGATCTCGGCCAAGGTCGGGTTGGTCGAGCAACTGGGCTCCGAGGCCTACATCCACTTCGAGAAGGACGCCGCCCCTGTCGTCACCCCCGAGATCCGTGAGCTGCTCGCCGATCAGGGGGCAGGTGAGGAGACGCTCGGCACCCAGTCCAAGTTCACGGCCCGAGTCAATGCCGATCTCGCTCCCGGGACCGGCGAGGATGTCAAGCTCGTGGTGGACACCTCGAAGCTCCACTTCTTCGACTCGGATACAGGTTCCGCCATCCGCTGACCGGAGCGCGCGGGCTAACGAGATGAAGGGCGGCCGTTTCGGCCGCCCTTCATTCTTGATGTCAACTGCCTATTTAGCGGCAACCAGGCCGGTCAGATCGTCGGCGGTGGCGTCGACGGGGGCGCCGTGACCGAAAGCGATCGTCTCGAAGGTCAGCGCTGCCAACTTCGAAACGGACCCGACCGCCATCGGCATATCGGCTGTGAACCGGGCGTTGGGTCCGGCGACGGTGCCGTCGCTGCCGGTGAGGGCGTCGCCCGCGAATAGGGTCGAGAGCTCCCGATCAAGGAGGCAGATGTGGCCGGGGGTGTGGCCCGGAGTCTCGACGACTTCGAGCGCCATGATCGTCCCGCGTGGGATCGGTTGACAACCGGGTAGCCGCAGCTCACGACTGGGATGACCGGGCCGGTTGGAACGTCATGCGGCTCATCCTGGAACGCGCCTGGGGTGAGTGTCAGCCGTCGATCGGGTACTGCGCGCAGATGGCTCGGTAATCCTCGTCCACCGGTCCCCACTGCTCCCACTCGGAGCGCGTCAGGTTCGATCCAGCCACGTGGCAGGCGAGATCCAGCCAGGTGTCCATATCCAGGTTCCAGATGAGGGCGTGGTTCTCGTCAGCAGTGATTCCGTGGAGGACGGACCCGCCGCCGATTCCGCTGACAGTTCCCTCCAATGTCGTGATGTCTGTCCCGATCTGCTCGCCGGTCGCCACGTCCCATAGTCGAATCACGTTGTCGTGGTTGCTGAGCAGAAAGGCGCCATTCTCGGAGAAGATCATCGGTCCGGAACGGTACGGCCCCACCGGTCGAGCCGCCCCGATCATCCGCCGTATGGGCCGGAGGGTCTCGCCATCGCGGATGGTGATCTGGCCGTCCGAGGAGGCGGTTGCCACCATGGAGCCGTCGTCGCTCCAGAATCCGGAGGCGATGTCGTATTCGGTCAGGTCCGGGTCAGCGATCCGCTCCCAAGTTCCAGTGTCCCACATCTCGGCCTGACCGAAGCGCGACGAGACCAGCAACCGAACGCCGTCGGGGTCGAAACGGACCCCACCCAGGTGGAAGGCGATCTCGATGCCAGGCGGAAGGGCCAGCTCCGCCAGATCCACCATCGTCTCCGGGTCCAGCACGGCGAGATGCGGCTCGAATCCCTCACCGGCGACGGCGAAGCGCTCCTGTGGATCGGTGTCATAGATGACCCCGGCGCTCCGTCGACCTGTCCCGATCAGTTCCGGCATGGCGCCATCGAGCCGATACTGAGCGACGTCGTAGTCCGCAAGTCGCAGGCCGCCGATTTCCGCCACCCACAGAAAGTGTGGCGGCCTCAGCCAGACGTTATTCGCCACGAGGGTCCGTACGTAACTAAATCCGGTGTCGTCGCGGGAGTAGATCGACAGATCTGCCTCGAATCCGTTAGGACCGAGGACGACGAAACGACCGTCTTCCGAGATAGACACGCTGCGCTGCAGGTCATCTCGCGGGAGGGTCGTATAGAGGGCACCGCGCCCGTCAAGTGCGGCTATCACAATCCCCTCCGCCGTGGCCACCGCCATGTGGTCGAACGTCGGACTGAGCGTCCCCGACCTCACCGGATCCACCCTCAGGCGGTGAAGAGTGGTCATCTCTCCGGTATCCACATCGAGTTCGACGACACTGCCGTCCTCCAGAACTGCCGTCAGGCGGCCCTCGGGCGTCATGAAGACGGCTGACATCCACAGGCCGGCGCTGCCGAACGTGTTCTGCACCATCAGCAACGAGACGACGTCGGCACCCGAGTCGTAACCCACCGAACTGGTGCCCACCAGGAGGGTGTTCGAACTGGCATGGATCACATGCATGAGTTGTTGGGGTACCGTTGGCAAACCTGGCCCGAAGAAGGTGGTCAGGGGTTCTCCGATCGGGCTGCCGTCGTAGCCGATCGTGGTCATCTCGGACCCGGCGGCGAGATGTACATGGTCTTCATGGGCTATAGGCCTGATCCACAGCGGGTCGACATCGAACCAGTCCGGAAAGAGGATCGGCGTACCGCTTGTGGCTGTGAACTGCTCCGTCAGGTTGAGGGCGAGGTCGAATCGGAGGGGAGCAAACAGCGGCTCCCCCCGGCGCGACCACGAGGTCACAGTGCCGTCCGCCGACGTCGCGACGATGGACCCACCATCGGGGGAGACATCCACTGCGGTGGCATCTGCCGGCATCGCCGACCGGAAGACCTCTTCGAACCGTCCAACGACCGCGAAGACGACTACCTCCTTTCCTGCTGTGGCCACAGCAAGCGTCCCACCGCCCGCCGCGGCCCGAGATTGAGCCCGGTCCAGGGCGCGGGTGACGGATCGAGGCTTCTCGACCCCGGTGCCGATGTCGACCTCGACGCTGTCGATGACCTGCCCGTTCGAAAGGTCGAAGAGGTCGAGACCCGTGTCCCGTACCCCGACGACGAATCCATCGGCTGGCCACTCCACATCCAGGTAGTCCGTGCCGGACCCGAGGTATTGGAGTTCCGGTCCGGTTCGTCCCAGCGCCGCCATCAGAGCACCCAACGTGCGCGGGCTGTGTTCTCGCTGGTGAGCCGCCACGGCGAGGAGAAGGGCAACACGCGGGTTGGTGTGGGCGAGCGACTGGACGGTGGCGACGATCCGGCCGGTCTCCGCCTCCCGGGAGGCCGCCCGTGCTTGTCGACCTTGGACGATGGCACCGAAACCGGCTACCACTGCAACCAGAGCGACGACGGTGGTGATGGCGACCGAGCGGCGAAGGCGAACGAGACGATTGCGCTCCGCGGCTCGTTCCTGGGCCTTTTGCTCCAGGCTGGCTCGCAGGAAGTCGGCCTCGGAGGTGTTGAGCGTCACCTTGGGAGACTCGAGAAGGCCTTCGGCCACATCAAGCCGTGAGCCACGGTAGAGCTCGCCGGGATCGCGTTGGCGCTCGAGCCAGGCCTCGGCGGTAGCGGTGAGGTGGCG
>Ga0299914_10003314_pt1 | contig 11358 bp, 8 predicted proteins | sample RVTome_10_FD_201361 | JGI IMG/M metagenome (GOLD analysis project Ga0299914, IMG submission 201361) | Soil microbial communities from uranium-contaminated site in the Upper Colorado River Basin, Wyoming, United States - RVT153D57 (version 2) ... | reverse complement strand
ACAGGTCAAGAGATGAAAAACGAGTGACCGGTCAGCAAACAGCGCAATGCGGGACAGCTGTGGCGGTGGTAGACACAACGATTGGTTGACACGTCGCACGCCGCCGATCCCTGCCCGAAATGAGGGGTCCGACGAGGACTGGATTCGCAGGGTGGCGGCGAAGGGGACGGCCCCCGTCCGAAATATATAGGCCTAAGCTGCCGACGTGACTGAGTACTCGGTCAAACCACTTCGCCCCGATACATGGGACGCCTTTGCCCGGCTCGTCGAGCGGCACAACGGTGTCTGGGGCGGGTGCTGGTGCCTAGCGTTCCACCCAAAGTCCCCTGAGAGGGGACAAAGCCTCGAGGGCAATCGCGCACTGAAGCAGCGGCTGGTCAACGAGGGCGAGGCACACGCCGCGGTGGTCTTCGACGATGATCGCGCTGTGGGCTGGTGCCAGTACGGAACCCCGGACGAGTTGCCGAGTATCTATCACCGCAAGGAGTACGAGGCCGGGCTAGTCGAAGCCCCGGACTACCGCCTCACCTGCTTCTTCGTGGACCGGGATTACCGGCGCGACGGTGTATCAGCGGTGGCCCTGAAGGGTGCACTGGACTTGATAGCGATCGCGGGGGGTGGCGTCGTGGAGGGGTACCCCCAAGACACCCAGGGAAGCAAGGTCTCTGCCTCCTTCCTCTACAACGGCACCCGAAGCCTCTTCGAACAGGCTGGCTTCGAATACGAGCGGCCCAAGGGCAAGAATCACTGTGTGATGCGTACGAGGATCAAACCGAGCTGACCCGAAGCGCATCGATCTGCCGCGGGAACAGTCCGGTGTCTACCTGCGTGAGATCGACAAATTGGGTGGACAACCCTGCCTGAGGGCTGTCGGGAACCTACGAATGGCGATACTTGGCGCTGGCGATGAGGAGCCTCGGTCCGGCTCCGTGTTCTCCGAGCCGGTCGTCCCGGTTCCGGAGTTTGCATCGTTCGAGGGAGAGACATCCACAGCCGATGCAATCGGTGAGACGGTCTCGGAGCTTTTCGGTTTGGCTGATCCTGTAGTCCAACTCCTCGCGCCAGGAGTCCGAGAGCTGTTCCCAATCGGATTGGGTTGGAGTCCGTTCGCCCGGCAGCTCTGCCAAGGCATCGCCGATCCGGCGAAGAGGGATGCCCACTGCCTGGCCAACCTGGATGACGGCTACGCGTCGCAGGGTGTCGCGTGCGAACCGTCGTTGGTTTCCGTCTGTCCGGACGCTCCATATGAGGCCCTTCCGCTCATAGAACCGGAGCGCCGTGACCCGTGTACCGGTCCTTGCGGCTACTTCGCCGATGGTTAGCTCCGCTTGGTCGAAGTCTGGCTTGTCCATACTCCCCCTTCCGGTTTGACCTCTACTTTAGTAGAGGTTTTAGGTTGCGGCTTCCACGACTTCGGGAGGTCTCAATGCGGATCGGAATCATCGTCGGCAGCACGCGACCGGGTCGACGTGGCATCGAGGTGGCACGTTGGGTACTCCAGAACGCCGACTCTTACCGGGGTGCAGCGAGCTACGAGTTGGTGGACTTGGTTGACATGGCCCTGCCCTTGCTGGATGAACAGAGTCCCGCCGCCTTCGGCCAGTACCGGCATGAACATACGTTCCGGTGGTCTCGGGTTGTCGATGCTCTCGACGGATTCGTGATCGTGACCCCCGAGTACAACCACTCCATGCCAGCTTCGCTGAAGAATGCCATCGACTACCTGTTCAACGAATGGCACAACAAGGCGGCAGGCTTCGTCTCGTACGGAGTCCACGGCGGGTTGCGAGCGGTCGAGTCACTCAGGCTCGTGCTAGCGGAGGTCAAGGTGGCCACCGTCCGAACAGCTGTCGGGCTGACGCTGCACAGTGACTTCTCGGGGAACGAGCTGAGCCCGGCGAGTCACCAAGTTCGCAGCCTTTACCGAATGCTCGACGAGCTCGGCGAGTGGTCGATCGCACTGGGGCGGCTACGTTCTTGAAGGGCAGAGCGGATCAGCCTCCGAATCGCGACATCTCACGCTCGAACGAGCGCCGACGCGAACTGCTCCTGCTGTTGCCGGCCTCGACTCTGACCGTCATGGCAGGGACCGTGTTGGCTCCGGTTCTCGAGCCGCTACAGGACTCCCTGGGGTTGAGTACCAGTGTCACAGGCCTCGTCTTGACTGCCCACTCAGTGGGACTGGTGGTGGCCAGCCCGTTTGTCGGCTGGCTATCGACCAGATTGGGGCTCCGACTCCTGCTCGGAGGCGGAATGGCGATCTATGCATTGGCAGGGGCCGCTGGAGCGCTGGCCGGGTCCCCCGGTTACCTCCTGATGTCACGCGTGGTAGTCGGCGTTGGCGTCGCAGCGATCTTCACCGGCACGACCGTCGCACTCCTGAACCATCAGGATGGAACCCAGGCCAGTCGTGTCATGGGATGGCGGTCGATCGCCTTGAGCGTCGGGGGTGTTTCCTGGCCCTTGATGAGCGGTTTTCTGGGATCCGTCGAATGGCGGCTGGCATTCACAGCCCACCTCGTGGCACTCCCTCTCGCTGTCATTGCGTTTCTGTGGTTGCCAACAAACCGGCCATTGGCCGAAACCCAGTCGGGCGGCGCGGTGGGCGGGAGCGTCGGGTTTCGGCCCGAAGCGCCTTTGATGGGTGCCTTCGGCCTGCAGCTGTTGGCCTCGATCCTCCTCTATGCCGTGATCGTCTTCACCCCGCTGCGTCTCGGCGAACTCGATGTACGCGATCCACGGGTCGTAGCACTTTCTCCCGTTGCCGTGTCGGCTTCGATGAGCCTCTCGGGAGCGCTCTATCATCGGCTTCGGGCCGCACTTGGGGATCTGCGGCTCCTCGCAGCCGCCTTCTTCCTGTGGAGCATGGCTCTACTCACCGTGGGGACCTCCCAACAGCCAACCCTGCTCTTCGTGGCCTGTGGCGCTTTCGGATTTGGCATGGGTGTGGCTGTTCCCTCGCTCACCCTTCTCGTGAGTAATTTGGCACCGGAAAGGTCACAGGAGACGGCGGTCTCGGTGCTAGGCAGCGTCACCTTCGGCGGTCAGCTCTTGTCTCCCCTCCTTCTCGGTCCCTTTGCAGACCGGGTCTCAATCAATGGTGCACTCGGCCTGGCAGCAGCCATCGCCGTACTCACCGCCATCAGTCTCCTGAATCACGTCTATGACTGGCGACGTCAATAGCCGAGAAGTAGCGGCCCGTTCAACCCAGTTAATACTGGCAATACGGTCGGGAACGCAGCCCTTCTCTCACGCTGGCATCATCTAAAACCGTCCGCAGGTTCACACCGGAATAGGCGTATCGCTTCATCTCCACGTTCGCCGATCACCCGACGCGTCCCGGCCAGGACGACTTGGCTTGGCGATGTTCTGCAAGACCGCGACCACGAGGGACCGACGCTACAGATACCAGCCGGATCAGACATCCGGGGAATCGCGAGCATCTCCGGACGGAGCCTTCAGGAAATGATCCATCCATTCCAGGATTGTGCTCGTGTAGTGGATCCGACTCGAGGGCTGGCCGTACCGCCGAAAGTAGTGTTTCTCCTCGGGATAGACCACTAGGCGAGCTCTCTTACCGAGCGAGATCAGGGCGCCATAGAACTCTTCCGCCTGAGACAAGGGCGTGTGATGGTCGGAACCTGCCTGCATCAAGAGAACAGGAGTGGTGACATTTCGGGCATATACGACAGGAGACCGAGCCAGATACCTGTGCGGGTCCTCATAGGGAGTCACACCTCCGAACTCATTTCGAAGTCCTCCGAAGTCAGTGATGCCGAAGAAGGACATGTAGTTGGAGATCGTTCGTTGCGACACAGCTGCAGCGAACTGGTCAGACTGAGTGACGATCCAATTGACTAGCGCCCCACCATACGATGCACCTGTAAGACCGATGTGGGTTTCGTCGACGTAACCCTTGTCGATCATGAAGTCGACACCGGCGAGTATGTCCTGGGCGTCGCGTCCACACCAGTCGTTACGCACCGCCTCAGCGAAGGACTCGCCGTAAGATTGGCTGCCGCGTGGGTTGCAGTAGAAGACTACATACCCATTCCCGGCCATAATCTGGACCTCGTCGACAAATGACGACCCATACGCAAGCCGAGGTCCACCCGCAATACGCACGATCATCGGATACTTCGTGTCCGGGTCGAAGTCCGGTGGTTTGACGAGGAAACCTTCAATTGAAAGTCCATCGAACGAGTTGAAAGATACCCGCTCATGAGTAGCCAGATACTTGTCGCCGATGACCTTCTCGTTGATACTTGTGACACGCGTCAGCTCCGGCACGTCCACGCGCCCGAGCCACACATCGCCCGGCTGATCCGTACTCGTGATGAGCGCGGCGTAGCTCGTGCAGAATTTGTCGAAACTCACCTCAGCGACTTCGTGGTCCCCTGAGGTAACGCTGGCGGGCTCACCGCCGTCTGCTGGGACCCGATAGAGGTTGGACGCTCCTCGATCTGTTCCGATGAACAAGATCTCACTCCCGTCCGCGGACCAGCTCGGTCCCTGCAGGGGTGCATGGCGCCTGGTTTCGGTCAATAGAACGTTGTGGGCAGGCCTGTCGAATGCACTCGTGGCGACCAGGGCATCCCTCGCGCCGCCTCTGCGGACGTCCCGAACCATGATCTGGAGAGAATTATTGAATCGAGCCGGATCTCCGGTGTGACCGAGAAAGGCGACTCGGTGGCCGCCCGGATCGAAACGAGGAAATGCAGTTGGTCCACTCGAGTCGGTGAGTAGGACCAGATCACGGCTGTCCAGATCGAGAAGCCATACATCCGATGTGAGACCCAACTCACGGTTGGGGGTGCGGTCCGACACGAACGCCAACTTGTCTCCTTGGGGGGAGAATGTCGGGTTCATGTCGTCCGTTTCCTCATCAGTCAACTGCTCGGTGTTGCCCTCAACCGTGTCTACGAGCCAGAGATGCCGAAACCGGCCATCGAACCAGTCATCGCTCTTGACGTCCTTACGCCGAAACCCGTCATAGACGATGACGTTGGCGGGATAGTCGGGGAACCGGCTCGCGCCCTTTGAGACACAACAGATGTATCTCCCGTCGGGCGACCAGCAGTACTCCTCAACCGGCTGATCGAGTGCGGTCAGTGTTACGCGCTCCCCATCGCTCAGATTGACGCGGACCACCTGTCCACCCGATAGGACCGTGAGAAACTGACCATCTGGCGCCCATTGGGGACTCGCGTCACTGGTGCCTTCCGGCGTGAGGGTTCTACGGTCCCCGCCACTCTCGCCCACGATTTGTAGGACACCACGAGCGCTGTCCGTGGAGCGGTCGTAGGACCAGGCTACGAATGCCACCAATTGTCCATCAGGACTTAGCCGGACGTCACTGACGTACCGGAGGTCCCAGAGGTCGTCAGTGCCCAGCGGGTTAGACATCAACGATCTCCTGTGAGGTGAGCGGCTTCACCTATTACCCGTCGCTTGTTGGGTCTTGGTTCGCCCATCTCCGGGACCATTCGAGGGTTCCATCGGGTAACCGTACGGGACGTGGCTGGAGTTGCTCAAGAGCCAATTGTCGAGCCGCCGGACTGGTCCGCTGCGCGCGGTGTCGAGGTCCATCATCGCCCAGCTTCGATCATCCAGTTCCCGAACCATCCGGTCTCGCCTTGACGATCTGAGCAATCCCCTCGCCGGACCCCAGTCGATCAGGAAATCGGTAGGGGTCAAACTCGAGCACCAAGATGTCGCAGAGCTTGCCGGCCTCGATGGTTCCCACTTCGTCCGCGATCCCGAGTGCCCGAGCACCACCTAGCGTGAGTGCAGAGATGAGCAGGTCCACCCCCACCCCAGTCCGGTACACTGCCTCGATTTCGTTTGCCAGTGACACCGGCGAAGCACCCGAACCAGCGCTACCCACTGCGATGGGCACCCCGCTGTGGACTGCGCTCACCGCCAAGCTCCCAGCCTGTGAAGCTTCGCGCCTCAGTCCGGACCGGTGAAATGCATCGATGGTTGAGACAACGCATGTCCCCTTGTTCCTAAGCCGGGCGAGGACAGCGTCGTCCACTTCGGCGGCAGGGTGCTCGATCGTGTCGACCCCACACTCGAGAGCCATCAGCAAGCTGTCCATCCCGGGTGCGTGGGCCGAGATCATCACCCCACGGCGGTGACCCTCCTCGCACATCACTCTCAACTCCTCGCTCGAGAATTCCGGGCCCAACGCCAGGTGACCCATGCGCTCCTCGCCGACCAACCCGCCACCTAGCATGACACTGACTAGATCGGAACCGTCCCGAAGGTTCGTACGAACTGTCCAGGCGCACTCCTCGACACCATCGGCAATTCCGAAGCCGAGCCGACGATCGCGCGTCAAGATGCTCGGAAGGAGCCTTGGGTCACCCGCGCCATCGGTGGCGGTGATAATCGGTCCGCTCGTGACGACTCGCGGCCCGGTAACGACGCCACCTTCGACAGCACGTCTCAAGGCCGGACCGAAGGGGCTCCCGACGTCACGAATAGTCGTGCAGCCGGTGGCTAGCGTCGCTGACGCCTGGCGTGCGGCACGAAGCATTCGAGTGCCTCGTGGATCACTCAGGTGTCGGCGATATGGGTCAGTTGTGCTAGATCCATCCAAATGGACATGCGCATCGATCAGTCCCGGCATGATCCAGCGGCCACGAAGATCGATCCTCACCGGTTCGACTTCGAGATCTTTGTCCATGTTGACGGCCGTGACTCTGTGGCCACTAATCAGCACTCGAGAATCCAGTACTGGGGCTGCGCCGGTGCCGTCGATCAGGGTGGCCCCTTCCAGAACAATCGGAGGATCCGCCGGACGCCGGAGGAGGAGCTGGGGGGTATCGAAGTCGAAAAGCGTCATGTGGCACCACGACGAGTCGGGTCGCTCATGAGAACAACGCCTTGGTGACCAGTCCCAAGGGGTCGTGCGGATAGGTCGCCCGGTTCGGCCAGATGCCCCTGACGGATCGCCCTTTCGGGGCACGCTTCGGCTCTATCCGCTCGACCCTCATGGCATGCTGGTGAATACAGTCGATGGACCGGGCTCGAGAAGCAGTTCAATGTCCTGGAACGGATCACCGGGAACGACGATCATGTCGCCGAACTTGCCCGGTTCCAGTGACCCGATGTGCGAGTCGAGGCCACAGATCCTCGCCGCATCGAGCGTCTGAGCACGAATCGCTTCGATCGGAGCCATTCCTTCTTCGACAAGGATCACCATGTCCATCGCGTAGCCGCCGCGATGGTGATCGAACGCTCCGAGGCTCGACCCTGGGACAACGTGAACTCCCGCAGCGAGTGACCGACGCGTGAGCTCGCGGGAGTCGTCAAGCATGCCTTCGACCTGCGACCGCTCAGATTCCGGACTCGTCTCTAGGTACAAGTACATCGCAGCCGCCGTCGGGACGAGGGTGCTGCTCGACTCGGCGAGTCGAGCCAGATCGGCGTCGGAGACGTCGTTGGACCCGTGCTCGATCGTGTCGACACCAAACTCGATTGCGCGGCGCATTGCCCCCTTGGTGGTGACATGAGACGCGACGTGCATCCCATGTCTATGCGCTTCCTCGATGAGAGCCAACAGCTCAGAGTCCGAGAATTCAGTCCCGGCCTCATCGAACAGATGATCGAGAAAGACTTTGACGAAATCGGCTCCCTGTCGCTTGATCGCACGAACCGCACGCCGGCACGCATCCGGCCCATCGATCATCAGGCCCTTGGCACCTCCTCCGAATTCGAGCCAATCTTCCGTCGGGAAACGAGAAGTGGAACCGTCCCGGGTCCAGCGATCCTGCTGCCATTGGTATGGATACACGAGGCTGTCTGCATGACCACCTGTCTGTCCGATTGCTATGACTCCGATGGACATCCGCGGACCCTCGATGATTCCTGACTTGACAGCCTCTTTGAGAGCGACGGACGGACCGGGAACAGCCACATCGCGCACGGTCGTGTATCCCGCCGTGAGCCAGGACCGAAGGGTTTCCGCCGCTCGGAAGATCTGGAGATCCCGGTCTATCCCGAGCCATATGTGCCGCTCGTCCCAGACCTCACCGGGCCATCCCATTGGGTGTGCGTGCATGTCAATCAGGCCGGGCAGCAATGAACCATCCGGGAAGTCGAGACGTGTCGCGTCCGCGGCATGCGGCATGTCGGCGCTAGTACCGACATAGCTGAGTCGGCCATCTTCTACTACGACGCCACCGTATTCGATCACCTCGAGTGCACCGGAGAGCAAGCGAGCCGCGGTGAGTTCGAGCCGAGGCACATCCCTGAGGTGGACGACTTTGGACACGCATCCTTTCCAGTGTGGGTAGAAGGGGACGACATTGTGCCATGTCAGAATCTCGACTGGCTAGAGCCAATCACGCTAGAACTGGCAATGTCGGGAGCGACACCGACACTCGCAATTTGTGAGATCAGCCGATGCCGTGGGTCGTCAGACAATCGGCCTGGTCAATTCCCGACGTCTCGTCAGCTCGCGGTAGGCCGTCCATGCAGCAGACAAACGTCCGACACCCATATCGAGAACCGCGGGTTCGTGAACGAAGGGGATGCGGAGCCGATCGCCGTGGGCGAGACCGGGCGATGCCATAGTCCCGGGGATAAGTCCGACTCCGAACTGTCTAGCGAACTGTGAGAACTCCAGAGAATTCCCGAGGCTCATCTGCACCCAGAGCGACAAACCTCCGGCCGGTGGATGCCACTTCCAGTCGGGAATCTGCTCACCAAGCAGTTCCGTCAACAGGGTCAAACGCTCCTGCGATTGCCGTCGGCGATCGCGTCTCACTTCATCGACCCGTCCCAGCAAGGACATGGCCAGCAATTGAGATGGAATCGACGAGCCGTGATCAAACACCAGCTTGAGTCTGGCAAGACGGCTCATCAGTTCCTCAGAGGTGCGGATCCATCCGATTCGCAACCCGCCCCAGAACAGCTTGCTCATCGAGCCAATCGTTATGACCGGCTCCGTAATGCGAGATGCCATCGGAAGCGGCGGAGACCCGTCGAGGGCGAGTTCGGAAAGTGTGTTGTCCTCCACGATCAAGATGCCGAGATCCGACGCGAGAGCCGCCAGTTCACGTCGCCGAAACTCCGACATGGAGGCACCGCTCGGGTTGTGAAAGCTGGGGCTGGTGTACAGAACACCCGCAGGTGTGCCAGCCTCTTCGGTCGCCAAACGACATGCCCGCACGATGATGCCGTCCGAGTCAACCGGGACGCTCACAAGCTTTGCGCCGGCCGTGCGAAAAGCATCGATCGCTCCGATCCACGTCGGGTCTTCGATCAGGACAGGGTCGCCTGGCCGTACGAGGAGGGCTGCAGCCAGCATGATCGCTTCCTGAGCACCATTGGTGATGAGGATCTCGTCTGCCGATGACGGTAAACCCGACGCTGACAGATGAGCGGCAACACTCACTCGCAGCTGCTCGATACCCAGGACTTCGTATCCGTGGTGATCTACGTTCTCCTCGAACGCCTTGGTCGCCTCCGTCCACACGTCTGGAGGGACCAGGTCTGCGGCCGGCGCGGCCGCTGCGAATTCGATCACGTCATGAGCCGGATCCCCATTGTCGGGGACGGCCGCTTGGATCGAAACAGGGATTCGATCGTGCTTTGAAAGGCTCCAGCGGTGCTGCCGCCAAGACTTCACGAACGAACCGCTCCCCTGTCGACTCACAATGAGATCCTGTTGGCGAAGTAGGTCATAAGCACTCATGACGGTCGTTCGGCTGACGGCGAAGGCTCTGGCGAGCCTCCTCTCGGAAGGAAGCTGCATGCCGGGCCTGAGGTCCTCTCGTTCAATCGCAGACTGGAGGGAGAATGCAAGGCTCTTGTAGAGGGGCCCGTTCCGCGTCGACCACGACCCAAGGACTCGAACCAGCATGTCAGGGGTCACACGCACGGGCACTCTCGCTCCTAGGTCGACAAGCCGATTGAACCAGGTTGATCCCCTCCAAGGCGAGCCAAAGATACGACGGTTTTGACGCTTCCCATCCGCTGGACAGGGGTCGTCAAGGTCTTATCCATTTAGAAATTGGGTCACAATCCTGTTCCGACTGAGGACGGCATCGCCACGGACGTCAGCGTCGTGAAGTCGTCGATCGTTATCAACTGAGGTTACCGTCGACGTGGTCTGGGGCAACCAACCTTCCTTCCAGAAATACAGCCTTCACGTCGGCAATCTGTGCTATTTCGGCTGTGGGGTCACCTTCGACGACTAGGAGATCGGCCTTCTTGCCAGGTTCGATCCGTCCGACCTCGCTATCGACACCGCATGCCCGAGCCGCGACCTCGGTCACTGAGAGAAGCGCCTGAACGGGCGTCATTCCCGCCTCTACCGCCAACCCGAGACTCCAGTGGAGGCGCCCAAATGTTGCGTCGAATGGCCCGGCGTCACTGCTCACAACCATCCTGCTCCTCATGCCGTCCTCGAGAAGTTTGGAGAAAATCTGCAGTTTCATCTCGAAGTATTTCTCCAGAGCGTCTCGCTGCGCCGTCTCGTTCTTCCTTAGCGATTCACCGCGACCCAGTTTGTCTCGTAGCGCGACGAGGGTGTCGTATCCACCTGCCTGCATGGTGAAGCTGAGGAAGGTTTCCGTCTCGAGCATACGATCTGTCACCGCGGGGTCGTATTCCATCCGACCGGCGCGCGCTATACCGTGCCCAAGATCCTGTAGCGGCGCATCGATCAAGAACTCGCCGTGTTCGATACAATCCATGCCGGCGTCCAGACTGCGAATCATCGACGACTTAGCGCGGCAATGGGCAGTCGTTGGCTTACCGAAATCGTGCGCAGTTCGCACTGCAACACCGAGCTCGTCGGAGGAATACGTCGACTGGTGAGGAGGTATTCCTTCGGTTCCTCCTCCTGAGGCCATGATCTTGATGTGATCCGCGCCCTCCGAAACGAGTTTCCTTACCGTCCTACGTATTTCCTCGGCACCGTCTGCCACACCGTTGCACCAGTGAAAATGGCCGCCGCTGGGGGTCAACGGTCGCCCACTGAGCAGCATTCGAGGCGCGGCGATATAGCCACGGCGCGCAGCCTCTCGGACCCAGAATGTCGTCCCGTTCCGGCCACCGTTGTCACGAACGGTCGTAACCCCGGAGGCGAGGTGCTTTTCGAGGTTGCTGACTCCAACAAGAGTGAGCATCTCGTCGGGCTCCAGCATCATCTCCTCATACGTTCGACGATCGCCCGCGAGGGTCATGTGGATGTGAGCATCGATCAAGCCGGGCAAAAGGGTGGCATTCGGCAGTGATACCACCTGCGGTGGGAGCTGTTCCGAGAGCTCTTGGAATGGGCCTACATGGTGGATTCGACCGTCATCAACGATTACCACGCCATCATCTACGACAGATTCGCTC
>Ga0299914_10003313_pt1 | contig 11359 bp, 10 predicted proteins | sample RVTome_10_FD_201361 | JGI IMG/M metagenome (GOLD analysis project Ga0299914, IMG submission 201361) | Soil microbial communities from uranium-contaminated site in the Upper Colorado River Basin, Wyoming, United States - RVT153D57 (version 2) ... | reverse complement strand
GCATTCCCTCGGAATCAGCCTCTCGGACGTAGGCGGGGACGCGGCCCAGTCCGGCGCGCCGCGCCGCGCGCAGGCGCCGCTCCCCGGAGATGATTTCGAAGCCTTCCTCGGTGGCGCGAACGGTAATAGGCTGGATGACGCCGAGCTGGCGGATGGACTCGGCCAACTCGTCCAGCGCCTGCTCGTTGAAGTCCTTTCGCGGCTGATAGGGATTCGGCCGCACGAGGGCGACGTCCACTTCAGCGACGCGGCCGGCGAGGCGGATGCGGCGGACGTGCCGGGCGTCCTCTCCATCATCGGCTCCTTCGGATGGAAGGATGGCGCGCAGCCCGCGCCCAAGTGCTGCTTTTTTCGATGCCATGGTGTGAGGTTCGATACCATGCGTGAGGGATGCGGCTAGTTCAGGAGACCGTTCGCCGAAGATCTCGTGAGCGCCGCTCCGCCGCCCTTCTCGTCGACGGGTTCCTGCGTTTCGTCGGGAGCCAGATGCCGTTCGCTCTTCTTGATGACCTCGCGGGCCAGCGCAATGTAGTTGCGCGCCCCGATACACGTGGCGTCATACAGCAAGACGGGCTTTCCGAAGCTCGGCGCCTCGGAGAGCCGGACGTTTCGCTGAATGATCGTATGGAAGACGTTCTCGCCAAAATAACGGCGGACCTCGTCGGCCACCTGGTTGGAGAGACGCAGACGCGTATCGAACATGGTCAGGAGCACGCCCTCGATCTCGAGGCTCGGATTGAGGTGCTGCCGCACGATACGAATGGTGTTGAGCAGCTGTCCCAGCCCCTCCAGCGCGAAGTATTCAGCCTGAACGGGAATGAGCACGGAATGGGACGCCGTCAGTGCATTCACGGTGAGCAGTCCGAGAGAAGGCGGACAATCGATGACCACGAAATCATAGGATCGCCGCACGCTACGAAGCGCCCGCTTGAGAATGCGCTCTCGTTCGGCGACGTCGACCATCTCGATCTCCGCACCGACGAGGTTGATGTGGCTGGGCACGACGTCCAGGTAGTCCATCTCCGATGCCCGAACGGCATCCTCGATCGGAATGTCCCCGATCAACACCTCGTACGTGGAATGGCCGGGCGCCCTGTGGTCGATTCCGATTCCGGAAGAAGCATTGGCCTGCGGATCGACGTCGATGAGCAGGGTCGAGTGCTCCGTGGCGGCCAGTGATGCAGCGAGGTTGATCGACGTCGTCGTCTTGCCCACGCCCCCCTTCTGGTTGGCGACCGAAATGACTTTTCCCATGGACTGCCTGAGTAACTGACGTGGCGACCAGCTTCGTGCTCTATGGATCTGCCCGCACTCGAGCGCCAATCTATGAAGATTCACCGTCGTAAACCAATTGCCGGCGCCGATGGGGCGTTCCTATTCGGGGCATCCGAGAGGGCTTCCTCATGCATCTCAACTCCTGTAGGAACAGAGCGTTGCCAAAAGGTCGGATCTTCGACTATTCTGAAGAATTCGCTCGATCTGTACTCGGCCGGACATTTCTTGCGAGGCGTCGATTCCGTACCCTGAGCTACCTGTCGCACCTGGAAGTACCCGAGTTCCGTGGCCCGCAGATTCGTATTGAAACCCGAGGATCGTGAGCCTATCGGTGAGCGGCTCACGATCGACTACGCGGCTGAGCTGAACGAACAGCAGCTGGCCGCCGCAACGGCGCCCGGAGGCGCCGTACTCGTAGTCGCCGGCGCCGGTACGGGCAAGACGCGCACGCTGGTCTACCGCGTTGCCTATCTCGTCGAGACGGGCGTCGAACCCGACCGCATCGTTCTGCTGACCTTCACGCGGCGCTCGGCAACAGAGATGCTGACGCGTGCCGCCACACTGCTCGACGGACGCTGTACCCGCGTCTCGGGCGGTACTTTTCACTCGTTCTGCCTCGGCATTCTGAGGCGCTATGCCGGGACGATCGGCTATCCGAACAACTTCAATATTCTCGATGCGGCCGACGCAGCCGATGTCGTCGACGTGCTTCGCGCCGACGGGGGGTATCACAAGTCCGACAAACGCTTCCCGAGAAAGAAGACCATCTACACCATCTTCTCGGCCGTCACGAACCGCAGCCATACTCTCGAGGAGGTCCTCAAAGCCAGGTTTCCGCAGTTCTTCGAGTTCGTCGATGCGCTCGAGGGCCTTCGACACGCATACGCCGAGTACAAGCGCCATCACGGACTGATGGACTATGACGACCTGCTGCTCCGGACGCTGGAGCTGTTCAATGCACATCCGGACGTCGAACGGCAGGTAAGCGCAGGCTGCCGTCACGTGCTCGTCGATGAGTATCAGGATACGAATCGGCTGCAGGCCGAACTGGTCGAGCGCTTCGCCTCCATGCATGGCAACGTGATGGTGGTCGGCGACGACGCGCAGAGCATCTACCGATTCCGAGGTGCGGACTTTCGAAACATTTTCGAGTACCCTGACCGCTTCGATGGGACGAGCGTACTGAAGCTGGAGAAGAATTACCGATCGAATCAGCCGATCCTCGATCTGGCCAATCATCTCATTCGGAAGGCCGCGCGCAAGTACGACAAGACCCTGCACAGCGATCTCAAGGGGGGCGAGCTGCCGGCCATCGTACCGGCGCCGGACGACCGCTACGAGAGCCGATTCGTGAGCCAGATGGTGCTCCAGCTTCGTGAACAGGGCGTTGCACTCAACCGGATGGCCGTGCTTTTTCGGAGCAGCTTCAATTCCTACGACCTCGAAATCGAGCTCAACCGCCGCGGGATTCCTTTCGTGAAATATGGAGGATTGAAGCTCAGCGAGGCGGCGCACATCAAGGATCTGGCCGCGCACCTGAAGGTGGCCGAGAACCCGATGGACGCCGTCTCGTGGAACCGGATTCTCCAGCTGCTGGACGGGATCGGTCCGAAGACGGCGCACGATCTGATCGAGTGGATCACGACGGCGGACAAGGATCCCTTCCTCATCCAGGACCGGCCGTTCTCTCCTCGATACGTCGACGAGCTCACGAAACTCTTCGCGATGCTTCGCACGATCCGCAGCGCTGAGATCGCCCTGGTGGATCAGGTGGAAGCCGCCGCATCGTACTACGAGCCCATCCTGAAGCGCCGTTACTACGAGGATTACCCGAAGCGACTGCAGGATCTCGAACACTTCGTGGCGCTGGCAGGGAATTTCGAGACACGTGGGGAGTTTCTTTCTTCCATGGCGCTCGATCCGATCGAGCTTTCGGCGCTCGATGCGGACCCATCGGAAGAAGACGAAGCTCCGCTCATCCTCTCGACGATCCATTCAGCCAAGGGGTTGGAGTTCCATACGGTCTTCCTCATCCACGCGCTCGATGGAATTCTGCCTTCCGGGTATGCGCTCAAGGATCCGGATGCCGTGGACGAAGAACTCCGCCTCCTCTATGTGGCCGTCACGAGGGCGGAAGAGAATCTCTTTATATCGTACCCTATTTTGCAGTACCGCAGGTCGCAGGGACGGTATCTCACGGAGCCAAGCCGCTTTATCCAGGGCGTGCCCGATACGCTCCTGGAAGAGATGGAGCTCGTCGAGGATCGGTCCGCCGCGCTTCCGAAGGCCGGCGACACGGCGCGTCTGCCAGGGTCGGACGAGCCGGGGCACGCGGCGGCGGGCGCGCAGGACCCGAACGGCGTGTGGCAGGGCGCCGGAGGGTTGGCTGCGGATTCGGCAGACGGAGATCGTGACGTAACGGAAGCGGATGTAGAATCGGAGGACGGCCTGCCGTTCTAAGTGGCCATGAGCTCGAGTCCAGCACAGAACTACCCCGTCTCGCAGTCGGTGGTCCGGGCCCGCATCGAAGAGGTAGGGCTCGATGCGGTCGGGATGATCCGCCAGATGAATGCAGCCATCTTCAACGAGGAACGCGTCATCAACACCTTCGATCGCGAAGATCTGACGATCCTGATCGCCTGGATGGATACGGAGCCGGCGGGATTCAAGATCGGATATCGCGAGAATCGCTTCGTGTTCTACAGCGCGAAGGGGGGTGTGCTGCCGCAATACCGGCGCAGGGGCCTCGCGCGGCAGCTCCTCTTCTATATGATGGACGAGGCCCGAAACCGCGGATACGTCCGCTTCGCGTACGACACGTTCCCCAATCGGGATCGAGGCATGACCGTGCTCGGTCTGAACGAGGACTTCCGCGTGGTCAAGGCCGACTTCAACAAGACCTACAACGACTGGCGCCTTCGCTTCGAGAAGCGGTTGTGAGGCGGGGCCGCTGCTCAACTTCCTTCGATACCATGCCGGACAGAGAGTTGGCGAAGCGCGCCGCCGGAGAGCGCGCGGCTTCACTGGTAGAGGACGGCATGTGCATCGGCCTCGGTACCGGGTCCACGACGGCCTATGCCCTGCAGGCGCTCGCTCGGCGCATTCGAGAGGAAGGATTGTCGCTTGTCGGGACCCCGACCTCTACCTCGGCCGAGCGGATGGCGCGGGCATGCGGCATCGAGATGGTCACGCTCGATGCCGTGGACCGAATCGACCTCGCGCTGGACGGTGCCGACGAAGTCGATCCGGATTTGAACCTCATCAAGGGACGGGGCGCGGCGCACACCCGCGAGAAGGTGGTAGCGGCAATGGCGGATCGGTTCGTCGTGCTGGCGGACGCGTCCAAGCTCGTAGATCGCCTGGGTTCGCGGGCGCCCGTTCCCGTCGAAGTCCTGCCCATGGCCGTTCATCCGGTCGAGCTCGCGCTCGCCCGGCTCGGCGGGGAACCCGTGCTCCGGATCGGGGCGCGCAAAGACGGCCCCCTGGTGACGGATCAGGGATTCTGGATCCTGGACGTAACGTTCGCCCGCATCGACGACGCCGGCGAGATGGACCGGGCGATCAAAGGCCTCCCGGGCGTGCTCGATCACGGCATCTTCGTAGGGCTCGCGACGGACGTTTTCGTCGGACAGAACGACGGCGACGTGCGCGTGCTGGCGCTCGACGGGGCGCGCTGACGAGCGGGTGCCGAGCGTCCGGCGGGATTCCCTCCAGAAAGGCTCCTACTAGAGAAGCCCCGCTCACGGCGTGAACGGGGCTTCGCGAGTCGTGGGGCGGAGGCCTCGACGGCCGGACTCGCCCTTTCGAATCAGTTCAGACGGAAGGTGATCGGCAGGGACATCTTCACCTTCACCGGATTGCCACGCTGCAGGCCCGGGGTAAACTTCGCCTCGCTGACGGCCCGGACGGCTTCCTGGTCGCAGCCGGCGCCAATTCCGCGGACGACGGTCGGCTCTGTGACGTTTCCATTCTCGTCCACGACGAACTGCACGATCACCCGGCCTTCGACGCCCGCCTTCCGGGCGATTTCCGGATATTTGATCTTGCTCTGAATGCCCGCGAGACCGCCGATCAGATCAGGCATCTCCTCGACGATGACGAAGATTTCGGGCTCAACTTCTTCCTCTTCCTCGGCGGGAGGCGGCGGAGGCGGCTCGTTGGAAACCGGAGCGTCGAGATCCAGAGATGCATCCAGATCGAGGGCTTCGTCCTCCAGTACCTCATCGTTCGGCACTTCAACGGGAACCGGCGGCTTCGGCGGCGGAGGGGGCTGTTCGATCTGCGTCGTTTGCTGCACCTCTTCCATGTTGATCTGCTCCTGTTCCGGCATGACGATCTCGAAATCGTTGTCCGGAGACCAGTCCACTCGGAAGGCCAGAATGAGGATTCCCAGCGTTGCGATAAGTCCCACCTCGATATAGAGCGGATACTTATTTCGCAGGTCGTACTTTTCTACTTTTCGTAAGGCCATATCGACGTCGCGGTCTAGGTGGTGGTTTGAGACCGGTGTATTTCTCCGGCACTGTTACGCCGGCGCTGTTTCGCCAGCATCATATCCCGGAGGCTAATATAGGGAATCCGCCCGCGAATGGGGAGTAATCTTGAAAATTGTGGAAAGTTTCCGTGGATTCCAGCGCCGGTTGCGGATGCTAGCGCGGCGAGGGTCTCGGGCGGCGCCTCATCAGCAGCCGGTTCGACATGATGCCGGTGACCAATCCCGCGGCGTTGGCCGCGGCATCCAGGGCGCTAGGGTCCCGTTCGTAGGGGAGCATGGCCTGGTAGATCTCCGTGAGCCCGGCGAACAGAAGCCCGGCGATCAGGACGTTGCGTACCGCCTTTCCGGGCGACGCCGGAGCGACGCTCAACCAGAGCCACCCGAACACGGCGAACAGGATGAAGTGCACGAGCTTGTCGAGCCCCACGATCCCGGGCGAGGGCAGATTGGTGCCGGGCATCGTGCAGGCGATGAGGATGAGGCCGGTCCATCCCAGGGCGGCGGCAAGCTTCCAGATCATGCTTCCAGCCGCTCCCTGATCACGAAGGGCAGCTCCGAGAGGAGATCCGCCGCTTGCATCGAGGCGGCGGACCGGTTTCGGGCGTAGCGATCGGCGGCAGCGCCCCCGAGGTGTAGTGCGGAGACGGCAGCCTGCACGGGGGTTAGTCCCTGCGCGAGGAGCCCGACGCACATGCCGGCCAGCACGTCCCCCGTGCCGGCCGTTGCGAGGCCCGGTCCCCCCGTCGCGTTGATCCAGGCTCGGCCGTCGGGTGCGGCCGTTACGCTCGGGATTCCTTTCAGGACGAGCACACAGTTCCATGCTCTGGCGAAGTGCTGCGCGAGCGCGACGCTGTCGTCCGGGTCGATGCCGCCGAGGCCTTCCCCGGCCAGCCGCCGAAACTCGCCCAGATGAGGGGTCAGGATCCAGCGCCCGTTCGCGCGGCCCCTCACGAGATCCATGTGCCCAGCGAGGGCATTCAACCCGTCGGCGTCCACGACGGTGGGGAGGTCGGTCTCCTCGAGAAGATGCCGGACGAATTCCTGCGTTCGATCCGCACGGCCGAGGCCGCATCCGACCAGCAGCGCACGCGCTTTGTCGAGGCGCGTCTCCAGTGCATCTCTCGCCCCGTCGGGATCGATGCCGTCCTCCCCCGACGGGAGCGAGACGGTCGTGGCTTCGGTCAGCTTGCCGGCCAGCGTCTCCTGGATCCGCTCGTCGCAGCCGCAGACGACGTATCCGGCGCCCGCGCGCGCGGCGGCCGCTGCCGCCATGAAGGGAGCTCCCGTCATTCCCGGAGACCCGGCGATGAGCAGCGCCATGCCGACCGAATACTTGTGTGCATCGCTGCTGCGCTCGGGCCGCCAGCTCTCAATCAGCGCGTCCGAGGGCAGGAACGCGCAGCCTGGCTCACTCCGCTCAGCGGACCGCCGGAGTGCGAAGCTCGGGATTCCGATGTTGACGACTTCCGTCTGTCCGCTGTAACGAGGCCCGTCGTGGAGAAGGAGACCCGTCTTCATCGCGCCCATCGTAAACGTCAGATCCGCGCGGAAGGCCGCCCCGAGGGGACGGCCGAGATCCGTATGCAGGCCCGTCGGTATGTCGATGGCCACCTTGAGGCCCGTGGCGTCGTTCAGGCGCGCGACGAGCGTATGGATCGGCTCGCGCAGGGCACGGGTGCTTCCCGTGCCGAGCAGCGCGTCGACGTACACGTCCGCCGCGGGAAGAGGAGCCTTCTCGTCGAACGCCTCGAGCGTCAGGCGTTCGACGCCCTGCTCGCCGGCAAGCCTCCGAAGAACGCGGAACTGCTCGCCGGCATCACCGCGCATCACATCCGGATCACCGAGGTACACCACGCGCACGGCGGCTCCGGCGCCGTGCAGATACCTGGCCATGACGAATCCGTCGCCGCCGTTGTTGCCCTTTCCGCAGTGTACTACGACGCGAGCATTCGGGGCGATGCGCCGTCCGAGGGCCTCGGCCGCGCCTCGCCCGGCCGATTCCATCAACGTGAAACCCGGGATGCCAAATTCTTCGATGGTATAGGCGTCGGCCGATCGCATGGCCGCCGCCGTGAGGATGGGCTCGGTGCCGTTGTTCGTCATGGGGTTTCGGGTTGGTCGGATGCGCGAATCTGAAGCGTGTCGGGCAGGGACGTTTCCCAGCGCGCGCGAACGCGGACCGGCTCCGGCAGCCATGCGATGGGTTCGGGGCGTACGTACGGCTGAAGCAATCCACCACTCCAGGCGCCATCGCCGTCTTCATCGACGAACGCACGGATACGGTACGTGCCGGCGGGAAGGCCGTCGAACTGGAAGGCACCCGTCGAATCGGCCGCAGCCTCGAAGCTGGGCACGGCGACGGCCGCGTCGACGGGAGCTGCCTGTACGAAGACGGCCCCGCCGGACCGCGCCACGATGCCGGCGAGCTCTCCGGTCTCCGAGGCCGGAATCCGCTCGTACGTGGCTCTATGGACGGAGTCGGAGCCGGCGAATGCGGAGTCGTCCACATGCACCTGGATCGGATTGGATGCTCCCGGCCACAGTTCGGGCATCAGCCGGTAGTTCGTACCGTCGCCCGTGACGGCGGCATAGGAAAGCGGCGTGCCCATGGAATCCAGGACCGCGACGGCGCTGCCGAGCGCCGCCTCGTCAATGGGTGCATTGAATCGCAGGCCGGGCTCCACGCCGCGTGCCAGCGTGTAGTCCGGTCCCGGAAGGTCTGCCGGCAGGAAGCTCAGAAATCGGTGTTGCAGCGTATCCTCAGCGGTCGACGGCCTGAAGGTTACCGTCTGCTCCAGCACGGGATTCCCTGCCGTATCCACCAGCGCCGTGCTTCGCAGGATGTGCGGCTCGGGCTCGAGCGCCGGCGTTTCCACGATGACCAGGCGCTCGTCCTCCTGCCGGATGTAGAGATCGAGCACGTCCACGGCCGCGCCGCTCGTGGAGTCGCTAAGCTGCCAGGCGGACGGATCGCGCTCGACGAACCGAACCGGCTCCGACAGCCTCAGCGCGTGGCGCGACGCTGAGAGCGACTGTACGGCCACCGGGAACGGGTGCGTCGTGTCGACGCGTGTCAGCACCCAGGGCTGCTCGAGGGGCGCGGCGACCGAGTCGGCAAAGAGGGCGGGTACCGGAGGAGGCGCGAAGGCTTCCTCCGCATCGGGATACAGATTTCTATTCTGATCCTGAAGCGCGGCGACGAAGTAATACTGTTCGGTCAGGTAGTCGAACGCGAACGCCCCCGATGCATCCGTTTGTGTACGATAGGCCGGGCGATCGGGCAGGCTATCGGGCGCGGTGCTGTCCAGAAGCGTATAGGCGAACACGTCCGCGGCCGCTGCCGGCGACGCGCTGTCCGGCAGCACGACGCGGCCGGCGAGGGTTCCGGCGCTGACAGTCGGACCGCTCGAGAACGCGAACATTATCGGCGCGGTGAGCGCCGCGCCGCGGATGTCCCGCAGCTCCGTGTCGAGCGTGACCACGTAGGTGGTGTTCGCGCCCAGGGCCTCCCCAAGCCGAATCTCGACGCTCCGCCGGCCCCAGGAGATCTCCGGTGGTGACACGGGGGCGGGAGAAATCGAGAGCGCGCGGCCGAATGAAGACTCGTCGACATATTCAGAGAACGTTATTCGAACGGTCGGTTCGGAGACGTTCACCGATCCCGGAGCGGGCGTGCTTTCGATGATTTCCGGCGGTGTGGTGTCGGGAGGGCCTCCTGAGGGCATTTGCGGCGTGGCACACGCGGCGAGCACCGCCGCGCAGACGAGTGCCGGAGCGAATCGGTTCATGAATCGTCTCCCCCGGCCGAGCGGAGCGTAAAGAAGAGGTAGATCGTGACGACGGCCGCCGAAGTGAGCACGGCCGGCTCGAGAACGCGCCGAAACCAGCCGCCACGGGGCAGCGCCGCCTGCGTCTCCGGATGGACGGCGGATTCAACCGTGTCGACCTGCGAGCGTGCAATCACATCCTCTCGGATGCCTGCGCATCGGCGGTCGGCCAGCAGGCGTCCCTCCTCATTTGCGATCGTGTAATGAAGCGTGAGACGAACCTCGCGAGCGAGACGGCGTCCGTTGCGCGCGTACCGCACGTACGCTTCTTCGATGTCATACGAGAGGCGGCCTTCTTCGATGGATGCACCCGGCAGGTACACCTGCCGGCCATCCTCCTGCCAGGCTTCGACGAGGGCCGCGCGAACATAGGGCATCTCGTCGGGCGCTTCCAGGACGATCCGCTCGAGCTGAGGCGGCAGCTCGCCCAGACATTCGAGGGCCATGTCCTGGTAGAGCGAAAGCGTCGTCGATTGCGCGGCCGCCGGCGCCGAGGCGGCGACGGTCAGCACCAGCACTGCGAGGAGCCTACGCGTAGATGCCGCGCAGTCGAAGCGCACTGGCGATCTTATCGATCGCGATGGCGTAGGCGCCGATGCGCATCGAAACGTCGTACTTCTGACTGGCTTCGAATACATGATCTAATGCGGTCCGCATGATGCGATCGAGGCGCCGATGTACGCGGTCGAGCGTCCAGAAGTACCCCTGCCGGTTCTGAACCCATTCAACATAGGAAACACCGATGCCGCCGGCGTTTGCCAGAATATCAGGAATTACGACGACTCCTTTTTCGCCGAGGACCTCGTCGGCTTCGAACGTCGTCGGCGATCTTGCAGCCGCGTTCCTTCAGCCTCGTTCCTTCAGCAGGCGGGCGGCCGTGGAGCCGACGTTCCCGAAGCCCTGCACCGCGACGGTGCTGTCTCCCGGCCGCAGCCCGAGGCGATCCATTGCGGCCAGCGTCACGATCATCACACCCCGTCCGGTCGCTTCCTTGCGCCCGTTGGATCCGCCGAGCATCCGTAGCGCGGACGGCACGGCCGGCGTAGACGCGATGAGGAAGGGCGTGCGCGGTCGGCGCCACTTACCGGGGACCCAACCCAGAGTTTCTACGTCCGAGAGGCGCACGGATCTTTCACGAATGACGCACCGCCGCGTGCGCGCGCAGATGGGCCGACCGGTCAGCCGCCGATGGAAGGAGATTCGTTCGCTGGCGCGCAGGAAATACCGCGAACGGCTCGGCGAGACGCTCGTCGAAGGCCGGCGGGCCGTCGAGGCGGCTATCGAGGCGGGGGTTGAGGTTCGGGATGTGCTCGTGACGCCCGCTGCACGCGAGGAGCAACGCCTGGCGGAGCGCCTCGAGGCGCTTGGGGATCTCGTGCACGTCGTGTCCGCCTCCGATCTGGCGGAGATCACCTCGGTCGAATCCAGCCAGGGCGTGCTCGCCGTCGTCGCGGTGGAGCGTCTTCCTCGAGAGGCGCTCGCCTTATGCACCCGGCTGCTCGTGTTCGATCGGCTCAGCGATCCGGGAAACGCCGGAACACTTCTTCGAACGGCCGCATGGTTTGGCGTGGACGCAGTCGTGACGAGCCGCGGTACGGTGGATCTGTACAATCCGAAGGTCGTCCGCGCCGCCATGGGCGGGTTGTGGGACGTCGGCCATGCCGAGGTGGAGGACCTGCCGGCGACGCTTCGGGAGCTCACCAAGCGGGGCTTTGCCGTTTACGGCGCAGATCTGGGCGGGACGGACGTCGCGCGATGGAGG
>Ga0299914_10003311_pt1 | contig 11362 bp, 9 predicted proteins | sample RVTome_10_FD_201361 | JGI IMG/M metagenome (GOLD analysis project Ga0299914, IMG submission 201361) | Soil microbial communities from uranium-contaminated site in the Upper Colorado River Basin, Wyoming, United States - RVT153D57 (version 2) ... | reverse complement strand
TACAACGGCAGCCCTTCCCCGGCGAGCACGATCGTACTCACCATGCCGAGATTGGCGGCCAAGGCCAGGAGCCGGCCGAGGGCTCGCCCCGCCGGTTCTGTGATGGCCAGGGCCATGGGGTCTCGCTCAGCGGCCAGGGCGAGCAGTTCGCCGAATTCGATGCCACGCCCGAGAGCGACGGATGCCTGAGCGCACAGGCTCGGGATCGTCAGCATGGCCGTCGCGCACCCACGATGGCCGTCTGGACAGAGGGGGCCGAGGGGATCGAGCCGGATGTGCCCAGCGAGGCCGATGCCCTTGTCGGAGCGCACGACGCGATCGTCGCAGACATAACCGTGGCCGACACCCGCGCCGATCGTGATCACCGCGAAGTCGGTGAGTCCACGCCCTGCACCGAACCAGTGCTGGGCCTCCGTCAGGGCGACGATGTCGTTCTCGACCACCGTCGGCAGCCCGAGCCTGCGCTCGAGCTCGCGCCCGAGATCGACGTCACGCCAGCCGAGGAATGGCGCGCGGATGACGAAACGGCGATCCGTGACCGCGCCACCGAGGCTCACTCCGACGGCAGCGAAGCCTCCACCCACCGACAGCTCGTCGTGCGCCCGAACCACCGCATCGCAGACCGCGTCGAGGGACGGCTCGGCGAAGGTGTACTCACGCCGATCGAGCTCGGTGGCCCGGAGGTCGGTCGAAACCGCAACGGCGGAGCTTCCCGTGAGCTTGACGCCCAGGTAGCGCCGACTCTCCCAGCGCACATCGAGGAATTTCGGAGGACGACCGACGGCGCCGCCGGGTTCGGAGTCTTCGACGAAGATCCCTCCCGCGGTGAGTTCACGCGCGAGGCGGGTGAGCGTCGGGGGCGACATCTCGAGCAATCGCATGACGTCGGTGCGCGAGATGGGCCCGTGAATCAGAACGGTGCGCGCGAGTTCAAGTGTCGCGCCCGAGATCGCGCCCTCGGCGCCCGGCGTCTCGACTGCCACCACAACTTCCCCCCTGGGCCCGCCCGGTCATGCGCGGACCACCTCGATGAGAATAGCCTGCTCGGGATGCAGAATCGGCGGGCGGAGCCCGATCGTGGCCAGCGCCGCGCCAGTGGTGATCACGCCGTCCACCCACTTCGGATCGGCATGCTGCATCGCCGGTGCACGCCCTGCCGGCTCGATTCGACGCACGCGGTAGCGGCCGTCGGGGTCGAGGCCCGGAATGAGAGCAGGCGACGGCAGAACGCCGCCGGACGCAGCCACCTGCACGTAGCAGAAGATCGCCGCTGAATGGTCGTGGGCAACCACGCCATGCACCAGCGCCGCAGGGTCGCTGTGGTCGACCCTGACCACCCGACCGGAGTGGAGGAGACCGCGATTCGCCTTGTAGTAGGCCGCCCATTCCGCGAGCAGGGACCGCTCCGCATTCGTCGTCTCCGTGATGTCCCATTCGATGCCCGCGTGACCGAAGAGCGCCGTGATGGCCCGGAATGACAACGAGTGCGAGCGACTCGACGAGTGGGACGTCGATGGCCCGATATGCGTGCCGAGCATCTCCGGCGGGATGGCCGTCATCGAGTATCGCTGAATCCCCTGCCGCTCCAGCGCGTCGTTGGAGTCCGATGTCCAGAACCGGTCGACGTGCATCGCCATGCCGAGATCGACACGGCCGCCTCCCGAGGCGCACGACTCGATCTCGAGACCCGGATGCCGTGACTTCAGCTCGTCGAAGAGCCGATAGACCGCAACGGTTTGGTTGTGGACCGCGGGGCGTCCGAGATGTGCGGGATCGACGAGCGGCCGATTGTGGTCCCACTTGATGTAGGTGATCGGATGCCTCGACAGCAGCGCATCGACCTGCCCGAGCACGTGCTCGTAGGCGCCGTCGTGCGTCAGGTCGAGGACCTGTTGGTTGCGACCGGTGGGCGGAGTACGACCCGGGACATGGAGGATCCATTCGGGGTGCGCGCGATACAGGTCGGAGTCGGGGTTGACCATCTCCCCCTCGAACCACAGCCCGAATTCCATTCCTGCGGCCGTCACACGATCGATCAGAGGACCGAGACCCTCAGGCCAGGCATCCTCGGAGACGACCCAGTCACCGAGGCCGGAACGGTCGTCGCGCCGAGTTCCGAACCAACCATCGTCCAGCACGAACCGTTCGACGCCGACCTCGGCCGCGACGTCGACGAGTGCACGCAGCCGTTCGAGGTCGTGATCGAAGTACACGGCCTCCCACACGTTGAGCGTCACCGGACGCGGTCGCACCCGGGTGGGATGCTCCGGTCGGGCACGCAGCCACTCGTGGTACCGCGAACTGAGCCCGTCGAGCCCTTGATCGGAGTACGCCGCTGCGACCGACGGCGCCTGGTAGCGATCACCGGGCTGGAGCACCATCTCCCCCGACTGCAAGAGCTCGCCCGCGCCCATGGCCGTGCGGCCGTCGATGCCTCGTTCGATCAGGTGCCGGTGCTCACCGCTCCAGAGCAGGCCGAGAGCCCAGACCTCTCCGTCGCCGAATCCGGCCCCGCTGGTCATCGCACACTGCACGACGGATGCCCCGTGACCCGAGCGGCCTTCGCGTGACTCGAGCACCCAACTGCCCACGGCGATCGGCCGGCGCTGCGGCTGCCGCTCCTTGAGCCAGCGCCCGGTGAAATCGAGCGACTCGGCCACGCGTTCGGGAAGCGGCATCCACGTGGTCAGTTCCTCGAGACGGTAGGGCTCGGAACCGTCGTTGATCACCGCGAGGTCGACGAGCACGAGACCGCTGGGCACGATGCGATAGCGCAGGTCGATCGTCAGAGACGCCACCGCATCGTGGAGCCGGATGCTCGCCTCCGTGTCCGACGCGTGGTGCTCGACGATCTGGAACAGGGGCGCCCAGTCGAGTCTGTCCCGGTTGCCGCTCAGCGCGGGGCGTCCGTGGAAGGCCCTGGCCCGCTCGCGCAGGACCCCCGGGTCTTGCGGCACATCGACGGTGCTGTGCGCGATCGGCGGCGTCGTCATCCGACGAAGCGCGTCGCCGTCGAGGTCACCCAGTGGCGAGCCCCAGTGGCGCACCACCGGTGCCCCCGATGACAGGTCGAGGACGAGTTGGACGCCATGAGCGGACAGGACGATTTGGTCGCGAGGTGCAGCCACGTGAAGGATCACTCCGAAATAACCGGTCGGCGCCAGCAGCTCGTTGCCGCTGACGCCGACCGCGTTGGTTGGTTCTACTTGAAGAGGGCGTTGACCTGGTCGTTGGCTGCGAGCAGAGCGTCTGTTCCCGACTGGCCCGACATGATCGACTCCATGACCGGGGTCATCGTCGCGTTCACATCCGACTTGTGGTCGGTGATCGGGTAGAGCACCGTCGTGCCGTCGGTGACGTGGTCGGCGAATGCCGCAACGTCCACGCCCTTGGCCTCGAAGGCGGCGACGGCCTTCTCCGTCGAGGTCTTGATGGCGGGGAAGACGACGGCAGCATCAGCGACGACGTCCTGGCATTCGGCCGAGGCCAGGTACTTCAGCCACTCCCACGACTCGTCGGGGTGCTTCGTGGTGGCGGCGATGTTGTCGGCGAGGCCGTTGAACATCGACCAGCTCTTGCCATCCGGGCCCATCGGGGTCTTGGCGATCGCCGGCGCGAACGTGTCACTTGCGGAGTCGAAGACGTGACCGGTCATCCACGATCCGTTCGGCACGAGGGCCGCCTTTCCGGCGATGAGCTGGTCCGCCCAGCTGATACCGGTCTGCGCCTCGAGCGAGGGCATGTAGCCCTTCGCCACGAGGGAGTGCCACCACGAGATGGTCGCGGCGAACTCGGGCGCGTCGTAGTTGTACGACTCGGCCCACGGCCCGTCGGTCTGGGCCCAGCCCAGCGAGGCGGTCAGGAATGACCACTGGGTCTGGCCGTCGGCCCCGCCGGACGCCTCCATCCAGAGCCCGTACGTCGCGACGTTGTTCTTGTCGAAGCCGGGCTCGTCGCCTCGCACACCATTGGCGTCGATGGTGAGATGCGCGATGAGGTCTTCGTAGGTGCCTCCGTCTTCGGGGTTCCAGGTCAGTGACGCGAGGTCGTCGGCGGTGTAGCCCGCGGCGTCGGTGAACTGCGAGTTGTAGAACAGCGCGATGGTGTCGAAGTCCTTGGGCAGGCCGTACTGCACGCCGTCGGGGTCCTGCCAGAGCTCGACGAGACCGTCCTGGTAGATGCTCAGGTCGAGCTCGTCGGCTGCGATGTAGTCATCGAGCGGCAGAACCTGCCCGCTGGCCTGGAACTCGGGGTAGAACGCGACGTGGCTGGTGAACACGTCGAAGTTCTCACCCGATACGAACCCGGTCGTGATCTTGTTCCAGTAGTCATCCCACCCGACCTGCTCGACCTTGACCGAGATGTCGTCCTGCGTCTTCTCGAAGTCGGCAGCGCACTGCTCGTAGGCAGGCAACTGGTTGGAGTCCCACAGTCCGTAGCTGAGGGTCACCGTGCCGTCGCTCGGGGTTGCTGCTGAGCACCCTGCGAGCAACGCGACTATCCCGACAGCGGCTGTGCTGGCGATTGCGATTCGCTTCATGGTCCTGCTTCTTTCCTTGGTGGGGGTGGTGGGAACGGGTTGGTGGGGGTGGTGAAGGGCGATGGTGCCCTGTCGGGAGCCGAAGCAGCGAGCAGCGCTCTACTTGACCCCGGACGACTGGATGGAGCCGATGATCCGGCGACCGAAGATGACGACGAGAATGAAGATGGGCACGGCCGCCAGCAGTGCACCGGCCATGAGACCGGCCCAATCCGGGCTGCCCTGCGGGGTCTGGGACTTGAAGATGCCGAGCCCCACGGTGAGGAGTGTGCTGTTTTCGGTCTGACCCACCAGCAGGGGCCAGAGATAGTCGTTCCAGTAGAAGATGAACTGCAGGATCGCGATCGTGACGATCTGCGGCGCGACCAGCGGCGCCGCGATCCGATAGAAGATCCGCCAGGTTCCCGCCCCGTCGATGACGGCGGCCTCGAGGATGCTCCGATTCACCCCGAGGAAGAACTGGCGAAGGAAGAACACGACGAACGGCGACATGAAGATCGACGGCAGTGCGATGCCGAGGAAGGTGTTCAGCAGGCCGAGCTCCTTGACGAGGATGAAGTTCGGAAGCAGGGTGAAGATTGCCGGAACGAGCAGGGCGACGAGGAAGATCGCGAACACCGTGTCGCGGCCTCGCCAGCGCAGCACCCCGAATGCATAGGCGGCCGCTGTCGAGAACGCGACCTGTCCGACCGTGATGAGCACGCAGACGATGATCGAGTTGAGCAGGTAGAGACCGAAGTTGATATCGGCGCCCGATCCGCCCTCCGCGAGGGCGTCGCTGGTACTCGCGATGCCGAGCACCCGCTCGAACGCTCCGAGGGTGAACTCGACCGGCAGGAGGCTCAGCGGATCGGAGAACATCGCGTTGTTCGTGCTGAACGCGGTGCGAATCATCCACCAGAACGGAAAGAGCGTGCCCACCACCACGACGCCGAGGGCGATCCATCCGAAGATCCGCGAGCGGCGCGACGTGGTGCGGAATCCTTCATCGGTGGCGCGAGAGCGGACGGTGGCGCGAGGGCGGGTGGTGGCAGGAGGGCCATCGCCAGCGCTGGCGGGATCGGTAGCGGGCGGGCGGGGGCGAGTGAGGATCGACATGTTCACCGTTCCAGGTCTGAGTCGTTGGCGCGAAGCACCCGGAGCTGAATGAGGGCCACGGCGCCGAGGATGAGCATGAGGATGACCGACATCGCCGAGGCGTACCCGAAGTCGAACCGGTCGAACGCTCGTTCGTAGATGTAGTAGGTGATCGCACGAGTGGCGTTGACGGGCCCGCCTGCCGTGGTCACCGCGATCGTGTCGAAGATCTGGAACGCACCCACGAGCGTGATGACCAGCACGAAGGCGAGCACCGGCCGCAGCAGCGGCAACGTGATGCCGAAGAACGTGCGTGCCTCACCGGCGCCGTCGACTTCGGCGGCCTCGTAGACGTCGCGCGGGATGGCCTGCAGCCCCGCGAAGATGAGGAGGGTCGTGTACCCGAGGTGGCGCCACACGTTGATCAAGGCGATCGTCGGCATCGCGAGCGCCTCGTTGCCGAAGAAGCCGACGCGATCGAAGCCCACTGCATCGAGAGTGGAGTTGATCAGTCCGAGGTTGTAGTCGGCCAGCCAGAACCAGACGAGCGCGACCACGACGTTCGCGATCAGGTACGGCAGCAACACGACTCCGCGAACAACCATCGATCGGGTGAACCGCTGGAGGAGCACCGCGAGCACCAGCGCTGCGGCCGTCTGCACTCCGATGTTGATGAGCACGTACTCGGAGGTCACTGCGAGCGAGTTCCAGAAGACCGGGTCATTGGCGATCGCGACGTAGTTGTCGAGGCCGATCCACTCTGGCGGTCGCAGAAGGTTGAACTCGGTGAAGCTGAGTGCCACTCCGCGCACCGTGGGCCATGCGAAGAAGGCCGTGAACCCGATGAGCGCGGGTATGAGGAAAAGCATCGCCGACCTGAAGTCGCTGCGTCGTGCTGGCTTCGTTGCCACCATTTGCCCTTCGATTAACTTCCTTGGTGGAAGAAACGTAGCGTGTGAAGCTCCAATTGGCAAGCCTCGACCGGCGGATTAGCGGACAGAACACGCAAACGGGCGAATTAAAGTTCCATTACGAAAGGAATAGCGGCGACTGTCAGGTGCGGAACCTGCGGCCGAACCGAAGCGTCAGCGGGGCTCGTGAGCCGCCGTCAACACCTCCAGGCACTCGACGAGCCGCTCGCGTTGCACATCGCTCAGAGGTGACAACAGCTCGGCTTGGGCCGCGTCGATCGCGGCATCCAACTCATCGAGGGTGCGCCGGCCGGTCGGAGTGATGGCGATCACCATGCGGCGCCGGTCTTCGCTGCTCGGCCGTCGCGTCAGGTCGCCGGATGCCTCGAGGTCACGGACGGTCTGCGTGACGTCGCTCGGGTCGAGGCCGGCATGGCGGCCGATCGCCGCCTGATGGAGGTCGCCGAAGTACTCGAGCGCCGCCAGCACGCGGAAGTCATAGCCGCGCCTGCCACGTTCGGCGAACGCCGCCGCGAGCAACTGGTGAGAACGCTGCGCAACCGTCGAGAGCCCCCAGGTGACCCGATGCGCGAAGCGGGGAGCGAGCTCGTCGACCATGGCGCCACCCTAGCATTCGTTGACACGGCCAACGTTTTCGACATATCGTTGGCAGCACCAACGTTTGATGCACCGAGGGGAAGCACATGCCATCGATCCCAGTACTCGACTCCACCATGCATTTCGAAGAGCGCGGCGACGGCACGACCTTCGTGTTCCTGCACGGCAATCCCGGATCATCCCACCAGTGGCGGAACGTCATCGATCATTTCGGCACCGGGCACGTGCTGGCACCCGACCTCATCGGCATGGGTCGATCCGGCAAGCCCGACCTCGCCTACCGCTTCGCCGATCATGCGCGCTACCTCGACGCCTGGTTCGACACGGTCGGCGTCGAGCGAGCCGTGCTCGTCGGCCACGACTGGGGCGGCGCGCTCGGCTTCGACTGGGCCACGCGGCATCCGGAGCGGGTGCTCGGCGTCGCCTTCTTCGAGAGCATCGTGAAGCCCATGGAGTGGAGCGACCTCTCACCGCAGGCTCGAGCCCGCTCCGAGTCGGTGCGCACCCCCGGCGTCGGCGAGGAGCGCGTGCTCGCCACTGATGCGTTCATCCGTCAGGCGTTCACGGGTGGCGTGCTGACGCCGGTCGAGGCATCCGACCTCGATGCCCACCTTGCGCCGTTCCCGACGCCCGAGAGCCGCGCGCCGGTGCTCGCGTGGGCGCGGCAGATGCCGCTCGGCGGCAAACCCGCAGAGCTGGTCGCACGAATCGAGGCCTACGACCGGTGGCTGGCGACGAGCACCTCGGTGCCGAAGCTACTGCTGACCTTCTCCGGCTCACCGACCTTGCTCATCGACGCGGCGACGACCGAGTGGTGCGCGACGACGATCGCCTCGCTCGAGATCGCCGACGGCGGGCTCGCGGGCCACCACGCCCAGGAAGACCGGCCCGAGGCGATCGCCGACGCGATCGGGCAATGGGCCGATCGGCACCTGCTTCGCTGAGATCGGGCACGGCGCAGCCCATCATGAACGCGCCGGCGAACGTCGGATGCGAACGACCGACGCCGCGTGTCACATCCGGCCGCCTTCCAGGCGGCGCGGCGGCGCGGCGGCGCGGCGACGTGATCACGGGCGGAGGCTCCTGATGACGTGGGCGATGTCGGCCCCGGCCTCGAGCAGCGCCACCGTGCGCATTGCGAGGTCGTCGAGTCGCTGCTGCACGATCCGGGCGGTCGCGTCGCGTGCCTCGAGGTCGTCGAGCGAGGCGAGGATGTCGCGGATCGCCGGGATCCGGTATCCGGCGCCGCGGAGGGCGGCGACGATTCTGAGGCCCCGGATGCCGCGGGCGTCGTAGAGCCGCACCCGCAGCGAGGTCACCCGCTTCGGCATCACGAGGCCCTCCTTCTCCCAGAATCGCAGCGTCGAGCTGCGTACCCCGAGTGCGCTCGAGAGCTCGGTGATCGTCATCGCGTCATCACCGTCGGATGCTGCTGAGACCGTGTCGGCCCGGATGGCGCGCAACGCATCCTGCGCGTGCAGGAGTCGGCCGCGTTCCGTCGCGAGACGAACATGCACCGCAGAGACCAGCGCGGCGGCATCCGTGATGCTCATCTCCCAGACCCGGGCGAGCATGCCGCGGGCCTCAACCGGGCCGATCGCGACGGCGAGCGCTCGATACGCGCGGAGCGCGTGCACGTGAACGGGCGTGTAGGAGCGGTAGCCGCTCGCGGTACGAGCGGCCGGTGGGATCACCCCGAGCCGCTCGAGATCTCGCACCTGCTGCGACGAGTAGCCCGAGGCGCTGGAGACCTGCGCCGTGCGGAGCACTGCGTTCTGTACGACTTCGAGGGCAGGATCCATGTTCCAACTCCACATAAGCACTTCAAGGTGACGCTTGAACGATGAGTATGGAACAGATTCTCTCCGCCGTGCGCGCCCTCGACGGGGTGCTCGTGCTCGCCCCGCACGCGGGAAGCGAGTTCCCCGAGGTCGCGTGGGGCGATTCCTTCTTCTACTACGCGCCCGACGGGCGGGTGCCGCAGCACGTGCAGCCCTACGGCACGATCGTCACCAAGGACTACCCCGATGACACTGCGTCACGCCTCGACGAGGACGGGCGCTGGCGGGTGAACATCCACGTCGACCGGGCGACGTTCCTCGGGCTCACGGGCGAGGAGCCGCGGCGCCTCACCCGCGACCGCGACTTCGCGGCGGCCGACCTGATCAACCCGCACCCGGTGTACGGAGCGCTCGGCTGGGTCGCCATCGTGAACCCCGGCGAACGCACGATGGACACCGCGATCGAGCTGCTGCGCGACGCGCATGAGGCCGCGTGCCTCCGCTTCGAGCGGCGACGCGATGCGTGAGATCCCGAGGTCACCCCGCCGGCGCCGCGCCACCGTCGTTCTGCAGGAACGCCAGCACCGCCGCGACGCGCCGATGCACCCCGGTCTCGGGCAGCCTCAGCTTCGTGAAGATCGCGCTCACGTGCTTCTCCACCGTCGACGACGACAGGAACAGCGACTGCTCGATCGCCGCGTTCGTCTTGCCGGCCGCCATCTCGCGCAACACGTCGAGCTCGCGAGGCGACAGCGCCGCGAGCTGGCTCGACGCCCCCGCGGCGCTCCGCCGTCGCACGAGCGTGTCGACGATCTGCGGATCGATCACCGACCCGCCCGCTCGCACCTCGCGCAGCGCGTGCACGAGATCCTCGAGATCGCCGATGCGGTCCTTCAGCAGGTATCCCAGCCCTGCCGACCCGTCGGAGAACAGGGCGAGCGCGTAGCTCTCGTCGGCGTGCTGCGACAGCACCACCACGCCCGTCTGCGGCGACGAAGCGCGGATCGCGTGGGCGGCCTCGATGCCCTCCATGTGGTGGCCCGGCGGCATCCGGATGTCGGTGAGCACCGCGTGCGGCCCGAGCCGACGCACCGCGTCGAGCAGCTCGGTCGCGTTGCCCGTCGAAGCGACCACGTCGATCTCGCCCGAGTCCTCGAGCAGGCGCCGCAGCCCCTCGCGCACGAGGTAGTTGTCCTCGGCGATCACGACTCGCAGCACGTCCGGTTCACTCAATGCGGTCAGCCTCTCGCTCGACGGGGAGTTCGACGAGCACGGTCGTGCCCGATGGGTCGTTGCTCGAGACGCTCACCGTACCCCGCAGCGCTGCCACGCGGTCGCGGATGTTCGCGAGCCCCCCGCTCGACGCCTGCGCCGACGCGAGCGTGCCGATGCCGCATCCGTCATCGCTGATCGCGATTCGCAGGCGGCCGTTGTTCCGCGCGAGCTCGACCGAGGCATGGGTCGCGTCGGCGTGCTTCGCGGTGTTCGCCAGCGCCTCGCGCACGACGTAGTACGCGGTCGTCTCGACGTCGGCGGGGTACCGCTCGGCCCGCACCGCGGCATCCGCCTCGACGGAGAGCGGGATCGGGAACCGCGCCACGCCCGACTCGACCGCCGCCACGATTCCGTTGTCGCTCAGCACCGGCGGGTGGATGCCGCGGGCGAGCTCGCGCAGGTCGGTGAGGGTGTCGCGCGCCTGCTCCTGCAACGCGGTCAGCTCCGCCGGGGTGAGCTCGCCGCGCTCCAGCTTGTTGCGCGCGAGACGGAGCCCCGCGATCTGCGCCACCACGTCCTGCTGGATGCCGTCATGCAGGTCGCGTTCGAGGCGACGGCGCTCGTCGTCCTGTGCGGCGACGAGCCGCTCGCGCGAGGCGGTCAGCTCCTCGAGCTGCTCGGCGAGTTGCGCGGTGAGCCGCACGTTGGCCACGGATGCCGCGGCCTGGCCCGCGACCGTGCGCAGCAGCATCCGCTCGGCCTCCGTGTACTCGCCCCGGCGACGCGGGCCCACGTCGATGCGCCCGAGGGTCTCGTCGCCGTGCACGAGATCGCACGACTCCACCGGCTCGCGCGGCGCGCTCGGTCGGTCCGGCGGACTGGATTCGACCGGCTCGACCGGCGAAGCTGCGGCGACCCCCGCCGGGTCCGCCGCGAGCGCACCATCCTTCGTCACCAGCCGGATCTGCACCCACGAGGCATCCAGCCCCTCGCGCACCGCCTCAACGAGTCGGGTGACCAACTGGCGCTGATCGACCGTCTGCTCGAGCTGCGCACCCAGCTCGCTCAGCATGGCCAACTGGTGCTCGCGGTTCCCGAAGAGCGCGCGGTGGATCCACCGCTGCAGCCAGGTGCGCACCGGGAGCAGCGCAACGGCGACGAGCGTCGTGATGAGCACGGCCGGCACGACCCTGAGCCGGCCGGAGAACAGCACTGCGGGG
>Ga0299914_10003309_pt1 | contig 11366 bp, 11 predicted proteins | sample RVTome_10_FD_201361 | JGI IMG/M metagenome (GOLD analysis project Ga0299914, IMG submission 201361) | Soil microbial communities from uranium-contaminated site in the Upper Colorado River Basin, Wyoming, United States - RVT153D57 (version 2) ... | reverse complement strand
GTACGGGAATCCGACCTCGACGATGTCGACGCCGCCGTCGACCATCGCGCGCAGCACGTCAACGGCGCCGGACACGCTCGGGAATCCGGCCGGCAGGTAGCCAACCAGAGCCGCCCTGCCCTCGTCGCGAGCAACTGCGAACGCGTCAGACAACCTGGGCACGGCTCACTCCCCGACCAGCTCGAACCAGCGTGCTGCGGTGTCGACGTCCTTGTCGCCGCGCCCGGACAAGCTCACCAGGATCACCGCGCCCTCGCCGAGCTTCTCGCCGAGCCGTCGTGCCCCGGCCAGCGCGTGTGCGCTCTCGATGGCCGGGATGATGCCTTCGGTGCGGCACAGCAGGGCAAAGGCTTCCATCGCCTCGGTGTCGGTGACCGGCTCGTAGCTGGCGCGCCCGGTTTCGTGCAGGTACGCGTGCTCCGGTCCGACGCCGGGATAGTCCAGGCCGGCCGAGATCGAATGCGACTCGATAGTCTGGCCGGCCTCGTCCTGCAGTAGGTACGAGCGGGACCCGTGCAAGACACCGGGCGTTCCGCCGGTGATCGTCGCGGCATGCCGTCCGGTCTGGACACCGTCACCACCGGCCTCGTAGCCGTGCAGCGCGACCTCGGCGTCATCGATGAAGGGTCCGAAGATGCCGATCGCGTTCGATCCCCCGCCGACGCAGGCGGCGATCGCATCGGGGAGCCCACCGGTGAGCTCGCGCACTTGCCGGCGGGCTTCTGTCCCCACGACCTGCTGAAACTCGCGAACCATCGTCGGGAACGGATGCGGCCCGGCCACCGAGCCGATCACGTAGTGCGTGTGGTCCACGTTGGCGACCCAGTCACGCATCGCTTCGTTCATCGCATCCTTGAGGGTGCGCGAGCCACTCGTCACCGGGATCACCTCGGCGCCGAGCATGCGCATCCGCGCCACATTGAGCGCCTGGCGTTTGGTGTCCTGCTCGCCCATGTAGACGACGCATTCCAGGCCGAACAGCGCAGCGGCCGTTGCCGCGGCAACGCCATGCTGGCCGGCGCCGGTCTCGGCGATGACACGTTTCTTACCCATCCGCCGGGTCAGCAGTGTCTGGCCCAACACATTGTTGATCTTGTGTGACCCGGTGTGGTTCAGGTCCTCACGTTTGAGCAGGATGCGGGCGCCGTACGCAGCTTCCGCGCCGAACCGGGACGCCTCGGTGAGCGGGCTCGGCCGCCCGGCGTAGTTGCGGTTCAGGCCATCGAGCTCGGCGAGAAACCCCTCATCCTTGCACGCGGCCTCGAACTCCTGGTCGAGCTGATCAAGCGCAGCGATCAGTGCCTCTGGCACGTACCGACCGCCGAATGGCCCGAACCGACCGGCCTTTCGAGGCTCCGCCGCGGTGGCCCTCGCAGGATCGGATGCCGACAATTCCGCCCGAGAACCGCTCATGTTCGTCCTTGCCGCAGCGCGGGGTGGGCACCGGCCGCGACCAGGTCGGCGACGGCGGCGCGCGGCTCCTTACCCTTGACGAGCGTCTCCCCGACGAGCACGGCATCGCCGCCGGCGCGAGCGATGTCGATGACGTCGTGCGGCCCGCGAATGCCGGATTCAGCGACGGTCAGAATGCCGTCCGGCACACGAGGCGCGAGCCGGCCGAAGGTCCGTAGGTCGACCTCGAGGGTCTGCAGGTCCCGTGCGTTGATGCCGATCAGGCTCGCCCCGGCGACCACCGCCCGGTCGATCTCATCCTCGGTGTGGCACTCCACCAGCGGTGTCATCCCGAGCGACTCGGCGCGCTCGATCAGCGCCACCAGTGCGTTCTGCGCAAGTGCCACGGCCAGCAACAGTGCCAGGTCCGCGCCATACGCGCGCGCCTCCCAGAGCTGATAGCTGGTCAGAATGAAATCTTTGCGAAGGATCGGTGTGTCGACGGCTTCACGGACCGCCAACAAATCGTCGAGCGTGCCACCGAAACGCCGCTGCTCGGTCAGCACGCTGATCGCCGCAGCTCCCCCGGCCGCGTAGTCCCTGGCCAGCGACGCCGGGTCGGCGATCTCGGCGATCACACCCTTGGACGGGCTCGAGCGCTTCACCTCGGCGATGACCGACACACCCGGAGCGGATAGCGCGGGACGCGGGTCGCGTGCCGGAGGCTGGCGCTCGGCCAGCTTCTTGAGATCATCGATGGGCACCTGCCGTTGCCGCTCTGCGAGGTCGGCTCTGACGCCGTCGAGTATCTCGTCGAGAACGCTCACTCTGATCCCCCCGCGATGCCATGGGTCGGCGGCGTCGTGCCGCGTTCGATCCAGGGTAGCCGTGCCCCAACTAACGCCCGGCACCGCACCCGGTCACTCGCGGTGTCTTACGCGCGTCAACCGACGATGAGGCCGTATCCGACGCCGCGGACCGTGCGGATTCGCAGGTCCGCATCCACCGATGCCCTGCGCAGCTTGTCCCGCAATGCGGACACATGGACGTCCACGGTGCGCGAATCCAGCACCTCGGAGTATCCCCAGACCTCTTCCATCAGCTCAGATCGCGAGCACACGCCGCCGGCCCGCCGCATCAGGTGAGCCAGCAGCTCTGTCTGGATCTTCGTGAGCCGGATGACTCCGCTGGGTGTGACGGCGAGCCGTCCCACCACGTCGAGGGTCACGCCGCCGACCCTCAGCGGCGAGGCCTGCTCGGCGGGCCTGCCAGTCATGACGTTAGGGATTCGACGACCCGGCCACGTCGATTGGGTGCGGCTCAGGGCGGTCCTTGCCGAGCCCGGCCATCTGCAGCACCTTGCCCACCACACCGCCGAGGACAATGACGCCCACGCTGACCCAGAACAACGTCCAGTTCGGGATGATCACCGCAACGGCGCCGAGGAAGATCCCGGCCAGGATGACCAGGACTGTTGTCCAGGCGGCGGTGGTATGACCATGATCGGCACGGCTTGCCATCGATGTTCCTCTCCCAGCCGGTTTAGGCGTGGTTCAGCCAGTAGTGTCGGTCTCATTCTGCCCGGTCTACTCGGTCTTGCGCAGCCAGGTTCGTGGGATCGTCGCCGCGGTCGAGTGCACCCCAGGCTTCGCGAGGTGACGGCGCCGCGCCGGTCGCCGCTTCTCGGGTCGCCGGCCGTTCGTATGCGCGCCCGAGCGCCGGCCACCGCGACCCACGCAGCATAGTGGCAATCCCGGCGGCACAGATGAGCGCGCCTGCGAGCGCGGTGCCGATCGCCGCTGCGGGAGCAGTGCCGGTCACGGTGGGGACGGCGTCCCCACTCGCGGCCGCTCGTTCTGCCGCGGCCTTGAGATCGAGCGCGCGCCAGACAGCCCAGCCAGAAACCGCGAGCCCGGCCGCGGTGAGCAGCATCCCGATCACGACGCGGCCGATCCGCCGACTGGCGTGGATCGCGACGACGGCAGCAAGCCCAAGCCAGCCCACAGCTGCCGCGATCGGCACCAGTTCCCGGCCTGCGACCTGGATGTCAGTGGTGTCGAGCGTGGTCGTGAGCTCTGCTGTCGCCCAGCCTGATCCTGCAAGGACGACGCAGGCCAGCGAACCGACGAGCAAGCCCGCGATGACAACCAGATACTCCCGCCCTGCCGCCGTCATGCGTCGCTCCCGAACGACGGCGGTGTGATCGTGGCTGCCACGGCGATGGCGCGCAGCACCGCGGCGGCCTTGTTGCGTGACTCGGTGTCCTCTGCGACCGGATCGGAATCGGCCACGATGCCGCCGCCGGCCTGGACGTAGGCACGCCCGCCGCGTAGCAGCGCCGTCCGGATCGCGATGGCCACGTCCATGTCGCCGGCGAAGTCGAAGTAGCCCACCACACCGCCGTAGAGGCCTCGACGAGTCGGTTCCAGCTTGTCGATGATCTCCATGGCGCGTGGTTTGGGCGCTCCGGACAGCGTGCCGGCCGGGAAACACGACGCGAGCACCTCAACGGCTCCCGAGTCGCCCGTCATCTCGCCCACCACCGTGGACTCGATGTGCATCACGTGGCTGTACCGGCGGATGGTCATGAAGTCGACCACCTCGACTGTGCCGGGCGCGCAGACCCTGCCGAGGTCGTTGCGGGCCAGGTCGACGAGCATCAGGTGCTCGGCACGTTCCTTCGGATCGGCGAGCAACTCAGCTGCCAGGGCGGCGTCCTGCTCAGGAGTCTCACCACGCCACCGCGTCCCGGCGATCGGATGTGTCATGGCCCGCCCGCCAGCGACCTTGACAAGTGCCTCTGGACTGGAACCGACGATGTCGAACGCGCCGTCGCTGCCGCCGTCCGGGCCAGGTATGCGCACCAGGTACATGTACGGGCTCGGGTTGGTGCGGCGCAGCACGCGGTAGACGTCCAGCGCGTCGGCAGGCGCATCCACCTCGAATCGTTGGGACACCACGATCTGGAATGCCTCACCGGCATGGATCTCGGCCTTGGCGTGCTCGACCGAGGCCAGGTAGTCCTCGCGCGCCGTGCGGCTCTGGAAGAGCGGATCGGCGGCGGGGTCGAACGAGGCAACCGACGACGGGGTCGGCGCACTGAGCTCCCGGGTCATCCGGTCCAGCCGGGTGACGGCGTCAGCCCACGCTTGGTCCACCCGTGCGTCGGTGTCATCCCAGTTGATCGCGTTAGCGACCAGCATGATCGTGCCGTCCTCATGGTCGAGCACGGCGATGTCGGTGGCGAGCAGGAAACCGATCTCTGGAATTGCGAGGTCGTCGATCGTGGAATCCGGCAGTCGCTCCAAGCGCCTGACCGCGTCGTAGGAGACGTAGCCGACCAGCCCGCCGGTCAGCGGCGGCAGGCCGGGTAGTCGCTCGGTGTAAAGCGCGCCGAGCGTGCCCCGCAGCGCGTCCCACGGGTTGCCGCCCTCAGGCATGCCGACCGGTGGCGAGCCGTGCCAGATCGCCTGGCCGCTGCGTTCGGACAGGACGGCGGCCGAGCGTGCTCCGACGAACGAGTACCGCGACCAGACACCGCCGTGCTCGGCAGATTCGAGTAGGAACGTCCCTGGACGGTTTGCCGCAAGCTTCTGATAGACACCGACCGGTGTTTCGCCGTCGCCGAGCAACTTGCGGGTCACGGGGATGACCCGCCGGTCCTTGGCCAGGACCCGGAACGTCTCAAGATCCGGTGCGTACGTCACGACACAGCACCGTCGACCGGTAGCTGATCGTCGTCAAAGCATGAGTGCGCCCCGGTGTGACAGGCCGGCCCGGCCGGGTCGACCCTGACCAAAACCGCGTCACCGTCGCAGTCGAGCCGGACATCGATGACGCGCTGTGTGTTGCCCGACGTCGCGCCCTTGACCCAGTGCTCTTGCCTGCTGCGGCTCCAGAACGTGGCGGTGCGTGTGGTGAGCGTCCGATGGAGCGCATCGTCGTCCATCCAGGCCAGCATCAGCACCTCGCCAGTGTCGTGCTGTTGAACAATCGCGGCGATAAGGCCCTTGTCGTTGCGCCGGAGGCGAGCGGCAATCATCGGGTCGAGACCTGGCATGCGCCCTATTGTGTCCCACCCTCAGCCTGCGTGGGCTCGCCGTGCACCTGGGAATGACTGGGGTGCCTTCCCGCCCGCGCTGCGAACGTGGTTGAGTACCGACGCAAGTACAATCAAGAGTGTTGAGGGAGTTCGGAACATGCGCCACGGCCACGCCAAGCTTTCGGCCATCGCGGCCCTCGGTGTGCTGACTCTGACCGGATGCTCATTGTTCGACTCTGACCCACCCCGCGACCCCGATACCGGTGAACTGCTCGAACCCACCGAGCTCAACGTTTTCGAGCTTCAGGTCGGCGACTGTCTTGACGAGTTTGCCGAAGGAACCGACGTGAGCAAAGTGGACGCCGTCCCATGCGGTGAGCCACATACCGACGAGGTCTACCTGTCGACGGAGATGCCGGACGGCGATTTCCCGGGCCTGGAAGAAGCTAGCGCCCACGCCGAACAGACGTGCGCGGATGGCTTCGCCGAGTTCGTCGGAATCCCGTGGGAGGAGTCCCAGCTCGACTTCGGATTCTTCAACCCGACTGAGGCCAGCTGGAGCGAAGGCGACCGCGAAGTACTGTGCACTATCAGTGACCCGCTCTCCAACATCACCGGAACGCTCGCAGGCGTCAACCGCTAACGGAGCGGCGCGGACGCGATCACACCGGGCGGCCATTGCAAGGCGTGTTCGAGCTTTGCAAGGCTTACAGACCTGGTGATGGAGGGAAATCCCCTCGTAACGTGATCATTCGTCAGCGGGATTGGCTGACCCAGGCGGCGTGAAGGCCGGCGTAGACACCGCCGTTTCGCACCAGCTCACGGTGCGGACCGCGTTCGACCAAGGCGCCGTCGTCGAAGACCAGGACCTCGTCGGCCGCCTCGGCGGTGCTCATGCGATGGGCGATGGTGACGGACGTCCGCCCGCTCGTCACGCCTGCTAACGCTCGAGCGAGCCGCACCTCTGTGGCCGGGTCAACCGCGGACGTGGCCTCGTCTAGGACGAGGACGTCGGGATTGGCCAGGTACGCCCGTACCAGCGCGACGAGCTGACGCTCGCCGGATGAAAGCGACTCGCCACGCTGTCCGACATGTGTGTCGAGCCCGAGCGCCAGCGACTCGGCCCAATCGGCCAGGCCCAGCTCGGTCAAGGCACGCCGAAGCGTTGCCTCGTCCGCGTCCGGACTGCCGAAGCGCAGGTTCGCGGCCAGCGTCGCGTCGAACAGGAAGCCCTCCTGTGGCACCATCACGACGCGGTCGCGAAGTGAGCCGAAGCTGACGGTGCGCAGGTCGTGCCCGCCGAGCGTGACCGTGCCGTTGGCCGGATCCATCAGGCGGGTCAACAGCTTGGCGAACGTTGTTTTGCCCGAACCGGTCTCCCCCACCACGGCGACACGCGACCGCGGTGCGATCTCGACCGACACGTCCTTGAGCACGGTCGGCCCGTCCGGGTAGGCGTAGGACACGCCATCGAACCGGATGCCGATCGGCCCGGGCTCGAGCGCGGCGCCGTCGGGCGGGTCCGCCACATCGGCGGGCGTGTCGAGAACGCCGAGGACGCGCTTCCAGCCGGCGATCGCGTTCTGCGCTTCGTTGAGTACCTCGGTACCGAGCTGCACTGGCGCGATAAACAGCGTCACCAGAAAGAGGAACGCCACAAGCCGTCCCAGCGTGATATCGCCGGCCACGCCGAGCAGCACGCCGACCATCACCACTGCGGCGGTTGCGATGCCGGCGATGACCTCGCCGCCGGAGAACGTGAACGCGACGAGCTTCTGGGCTCGTGTCGCCGCCGACCGGTGCGCCTCGACAGCGGCGTCGATGCGACGCTGCGTCCTGGCCTCGATGGAGTACGCCCGCACCGCTTGTGCGCCGACCACCGCCTCGGAGATCGCGCCGAGCATCGCACCAACTCGTTCGCGCACGACGAGATATGCCACCGAGAGCAGCCGTTGGAAATACTTCAGCGCGAGGAACAGTGGCAGGAAGCATGCCCAGACCAGCAGCGTCAGCTGCCATGAGTACACCGCCATGATGACCGTCGCGAGGATCAGCTGGCCGATGCTGGTGAGCATCATCAGCCCGCCCCATTGGACGAACCGCGAGATCGTGTCGACGTCGGTCGTCACACGCGCGACAAGCGAGCCGCGGCTCTCGGTGTTCTGCGTGAGCACCGACAAGTCGTGGACATGCCGGAACGCTTTGGTGCGCAGTGTCGCGAGTCCGGATTCGCTGGCGCGGAACAGCCGGTAGTTCATGTGGTAGGCCGCCACGACGGTCACGATGATCGCGACCGACGCACCGATGATCATCCAGCGCACGTAGCCGATGTCAGCGCCGCCGGGCGCATTCAACCCGCGGTCGATGGTCTGCTGCAGCGCAACGGGGACGACGACGCGCCCGGCCGTCGCGAAGACCGCCAGGGTGAGCGTCCAGCCCAGTCCCTGGGTGATCTCCGGCGATAGAGTCAGGCCACGCCGGACGGTGCGCAGCGCGGAGTCCTGCTGCACGCCGAGCCGCGACGAGACGGCTTCAGCCTCGGCCATCGGCCACCTCCATCTCCGGCTGGCTGTCGCGCAGGGCCGCGTCCCGTTCGTAGGCGGTGATCAGCTCGTGGTATCCGGGAGACGTGTGGAGCAGCTCGTCGTGACTGCCGCGGGCGAGGATACGCCCGTTCTCCACGTACACCACCTCGTCGGCGAGTGCGATCGTGGCGCGACGGTAGGCCACGACGACCACGGTCGCGTGCAGCGCCGCGTCCCGCAGCCCGGCGAGGATGCGCCGCTCCACTTCCGGGTCGACCGCGCTGGTCGCGTCGTCCAAGATGACCAGCCGGGGACGGCGCACCAGCGCGCGCGCCAACGCAAGCCGCTGCCGTTGCCCGCCGGAAAGTGTCGTGCCACGTTCTCCGATCATGGCGTCCAGGCCGCCGCCGAGCTCGCGGATGAACCCGCCGGCCTGGGCGAGGTCGAGTGCGGCCCACACGTCGTCATCGGTGACGTCCAAGTCGAGCGCGACGTTGTCGCGCACGGTGTCGCTGAAGATGAACGCTTGCTGAAAGACGAGTGCCGCTGAACCCGCGACGCTGGCATGCTGCAGTCCGCGCAGGTCGGCACCGTCGATCAGGACTGCGCCGGTGTCCGGGTCGACCAGCCTGATGAGCACGCTGGCAAGCGTCGACTTTCCGGAGCCGGTCGGGCCGACGACCGCGATCGTTCGTCCCGGCGCAACGTCCAGGTTCACCTCGTTCAGCACCTGGGTATCGCCCACATACGAATAGGTGACGTCGCGCACCGCGAGCTCGGCGGGACGGTCGCTGGCCGGCAGGCTGCCAGGGCCGTAGTCGAGCGAGCCGGTGGCCGCGCGTACCGCCTGGACGCGCCGCCACGCGACGACGGCGCTGGGCAGCTCACCCAGCACGAAGCCGATCGCGCGGATCGGGAACGCGGTGATGGTCAACAGGTACGCGACCTGGACGACGGTGCCGGCCGCGAGCGACCCATCGGCGACCCGTACGCCGCCGACAGCGAGCACGGCCAGGATTCCGAGGTTCGGTATCGCGTCCATCAACGGATCGAAGGCGCCACGCACCTTGCCGACGCGAACGAGCGCGTCACGCAGGTCGTGGGATACCGCGGTGAACCGCTCGGTCTCGGCGGCCTCTTGCCCCATCGCCTTCACGACCAGCGCGCCGTCGAACGACTCGTGTGCCACCGCCGAGACGTCACCCCGCAGCGCCTGCGCCCGTGTCGCAAGCGGAGAGAGTTTGCGCTGGTAGATGTAGTTGAGAACCAGCACGACGGGAAAGATGATCATGCCGACGAGCGCCAGGAGCGGATCGGCAATGAACATCGACCCCAGGGCGATGACCAGCATGATGAGCACACCGACCGCGAACGGCAGCGGCGCGATCGGCCAGAACGAGGTCTCCACGTCGGCGTTCGCGGTCGAGAGCAACCGCCCGGTCGGGTGCCGGTGATGCCAGGACAGCGGCAGCTGCAGGTACTTGTGGCTGACGTCGCGGCGGTAACGGGCGTGCAGCCGGTACTGTCCGAGTCCGGCGAAGTACCTGCGCACGACGATGCCCGCGGCTTTGAGCACGGCCACGGCGACGATGGCCAGGCCGGCGGTCCACAAGGCGGCCGTGGTAGTGCGGCCGTCGTCGAACGCGGGGACGATGACCTCGTTGGTGGCACGGCCGATGACGAGCGCCGCGAGCACCGTCATCACTCCGTAGACGGCGCTGCCGGCGATCGCCAGGCCGAGCGTGAGCGGCTCGTTCCGCAGGGCCCGGCCGAGAATGCGCATCCCTTCGCGCAGTGTTGCCTGATCACCCCGTGTCGTCACCCGCGTACATTACCGAACCGCCCCATCGCGAATGTCCTCGGGTGACGCGCTGCTGCGCCTAGCGTCGTCGCTGCGCTCCGACCCCATGCGCAGCCGATGACCATTTTGCGGCTCCGCCGCGCGGGCCCACTTAACGTGATCGAACTACATGGCTACAAGCCGGGTGCGCCCCAGACCGGGAACCAGCGGGACAGGTCATCTTCGATCGGCAACTCGTCAGAGATCATTGCGCGGACCTGGAGCTCAAGCGCTGAGTTGCGCTCCTGCGCACGCTCGCTCGTCGGCGCGAACGGGTAGAACGTGCCCTGCTTGTAGAGGTAGACGAGGGCGAGCGCACGGCCGTCCGAGGAACTGAATCCGATCGTCGAGCACAGCAACGCCGGCCCGAAGCCGCTACCTTCCAAGGTGGTGTTGGCCGCGTGCAGGTGCGTGACCAGCCCAGAAACGTCCTGCGGATCGTGCTTGATCACCATCCACGTGTAGCCGTAGCTGTCCTTGTGCTCTTCGGGCTCAGCGCCGCCGAGCAGCGCGGTCATCTCATCCTTGAGCCGTGCGAACGGGCCGCCCTCCATCTCCCGAAAGCAGACAGCGCCGACGCCGGTAGGACGGATCTCCGCGGCGGCCTCCAGTGTCAGTGCGGCGGTGGGTACGGAGAACAGCGCGTCCAGGTTCGGCTTGGCTTGCTTCGTCCGCCCCAGGATCGCGTCGAGAAAACCCACCTGCTACTCCCGGCCCATCTCCACTGAAATCTTCGCGAGCTGATCCAGGCGCTTGTCCAGCGGCGGGTGGCTGGCGAAGAGTGAGGCCAGGTCCATCTTGCCGGTCAGGGCGGGTGCGAAGAAGAACGTGTTGTACGCCTCTTTCTCCCGCAGGTCCTTACTCGGTATCCGCTGCATCTCACCAGTGATCTTTGTGAGTGCGGTGGCCAGGTGGGACGGCTGGCCCGTCAGGTATGCGCCGGCACGGTCCGCGGCCATCTCCCGGTACCGCGATAGCAGGCGGGTTAGCACAAAGCTCACCGCGTATACCACGATCGACACCACAATGATCATCAGGATGACCGGCCCGCTGTCGCGCGATCTTCCGACGTTGCTGAAGATCGTCATGCGGGTCAGGAAGCCGGCCAAGATACCGACCACTGAGGCGATCGTCATCACGGTCACGTCACGGTGAGCGACATGGGACAACTCGTGGGCCATCACGCCTTCGAGCTCACGTTCGTCGAGCTTGTTCATGATGCCTGTGGTGGCGCAGACGACAGCACGTTTCGGGCTCCGCCCGGTCGCGAACGCGTTGGGCATCGGAGTGTCCGCGATCGCGACGCGGGGCTTGGGCATGTTCGCCTGGGCGCACAGCCGGTCGACGATGGCGTGCAGCTGCGGCGCCTCCTGCGGCGTCACGACGCGGGCCTTCATGGCCTTGAGCGCCATGGTGTCCGAGAAATACCACTGCGCCCAGAACACGCCAAGGCCGATGATGACGCCCAACCACCAGCCGCCGTTGGTGAATGTCGCCACCGCCCACATCAGCGCCACGAACAGCCCGGCGAGAAGCAACATCGTCAGACCCATGCGAACGCTGAGGC
>Ga0299914_10003308_pt1 | contig 11367 bp, 11 predicted proteins | sample RVTome_10_FD_201361 | JGI IMG/M metagenome (GOLD analysis project Ga0299914, IMG submission 201361) | Soil microbial communities from uranium-contaminated site in the Upper Colorado River Basin, Wyoming, United States - RVT153D57 (version 2) ... | reverse complement strand
CTGGTCGAGGCTGTGACCGGTGCGTTGGGAACAACTAGCTGTTTTGGCACTCGGGCCGATGACGCCGCCTCACGAATAGTGCGGCCGCTTTCAATCAACTCAAGGACGGGATGTCTCAGATGAAACGACACAATAGGTTGAGGACCCTTGCCGCGGCGGGGCTTCTCGTCTGTGTCACCGCATGCGGCGGCGCACCCTCGAGCAGCACCGACGACGACTCAGATGGCCTCACCAAGGTGAACTTGACGGTGCTGCCGATCGCCAATGTGGCACCAGTCCAGCTCGCGATCGATCAGGGGTTCTTCGCCGATGAGGGGCTCGACGTGACGGTGTCTTACGCGACCACCGGTGCGGCCATCGTGCCGGGCGTGCTGAACGGCTCGGTGGACATCGGATACACGAACCTCCCTGCCATCATGCTCGCTGGTGGGGAGGGCCTGCCGTTGGTGTCGATCGCGAGTGGAGATGCGAACGCGCCGAAGGTCACCGAGCGCGACAACAGTGCGGTCATCGTGCGCAAGGACAGCGGCATCACGGACGCCGCGGGCCTCGACGGCAAGACAGTCGCTGTCAACGCGCTCGGCGGTCTGATCTACGTGCTGACTCGCGCCTCCGCCGACGCTCTGGGGGGCGACTCGTCAACGACCGACTTCGCCGAGATCCCGTTCCCGGACATGCTCGGCGCCCTGCAAGACGGCCGCATCGACGCCGCCAGCGTTGTCGAGCCCTTCCTCACGATCGCGCTCAAGTCTGGCGACTTCAGCTCCGTGCTCAACACCGGCTCTATCGGCGGCACGCAACCAGGTCTGGTCTACAACACCTATTTCACCTCTGAGCAGACCCTGAAAGCCAAGCCGGATGTCATCGAGGGATTCCAATCGGCGATCTACGCAGCCAACGCCTACGCGAGTGAGAACGAGGAGGACGTGCGGGCGGCCATCGGCGAGTACACGGAGACCGACCCGGCTCTGCTCGACAAGATTCGCCTGGTGTCATGGCCCGATTCCAAGGTGACCGAGGAGAACTACAACACGCTGGTGAGCTTGATGGAGGAGTACGGTCTGATCACCGACGCCACAGAGGTCCCCAGCTACGACGAGTTCATCCTCGGGTAGCCGTTCCGGAGCGGACGCGCCAACGCCGAACTCCCCCAGCAGCCACCGGCGCAACCGGTCCGCTACCAGAGACTATCGTCAACAGTTGGGAGTACAGATCCTATGCTCAACGAGCGTTCCAGGGGCTGGCTGAAGTTCCTCCATCGCAAGGCCATCACGCCCGACGACTGGAGCGAGGCGGGTGAACCACACACCTGGTGGGACACGTGGAGCCATGCCCCGGTGACTAACTTCCACCGCTTCGACATCGAGATGTCCACGTGGGCGTTGCCGATGTACGTCGATCAGACACCTGCCTGGCGCGAGGTCTACGCCGAAATCTTGAACGGGCTCCTTCAGCGGCACCTCACCTGGCGTGCGGCCATCGACTGGGTGACCATGATCGGCAACGACCCCGACCGCCGGTCCTACCCGGAGCTGTGGCGAGACCTCTTCATCCCCGATCCGCTCTGGGGTGTCTACGACCGTCCTGGGTGGACCGGCAACGGGCTTCCGCCATGGGGCATTCAGCCTGATCCGATCGGCACCGACGGCAACCTCTTCTTCAAGGGCTGGCTCAACTTCATGCTGAGCTGCTATGGCTATGTGGCTGGTGACGATCGATGGCACCATCCCTTCCGATGCACCGGTATCGACAGCGAGCAGTTCCTATGGAACCACCGCGGAGTCAACGACGTGTTGGTGCAACAGTGGACGGATCGACCCGATGGTCCTCACTGCGAGAATACGAAGATCTGGCCGCTCTGCCTCTCCGGCGCTGGGCTCGGACTGAAGATGTTCGACAACCTGTACGGCGAGAACGGGCACCGAGTCTATGACAATTGGGTCGACATCCTGAGAAGTCAGTACTCAGCTGTGACTGTAGGCGGCCACGTTGAGTGGATGGCTCTGTACTTTGATCCCATTGAGGGATTCATCCAGCGGGCTCGCCCGACAGCGATGGTGACCAACGCGCTATACATGCTTCCGCAGGAACCCGAGTTCGCCGAAGCGCTGTATCGAACCGCCGTCGAGCAGACGCGGTGGAACGATCCGAGCGTTCCCATCGGCGATGTTCCCGACCCGCGTCCGATGACGATGGCCTTGGTGCTCGCCAAGGAGCTGGGCGACGACGTCACATTCGCCCATCTTTCTGACTATGCCGAACGCAATTGGGAGCCGGCATTCTTCGGCAGTGACATGAGCGAGTTCGGCTGGTGGTTTCACAATGGTGAGCCGTACCCGCGTGGCCAACTCAACGCGATCCTAGCGATGCAGGAACTAGGAGGCCCCGGCACATGGAGCAAGCCCTGGGCCGAGCCGAACCTCGCGAAGTTCGCCCAACCGACAGTGATCGGTGTTGACTTCCCGAACCTCGGCTTGTCTCGAGCCATCTTCGACGACGATCGGAGTGCCCTCGTCCTGACCTCCTACGTGGGTACACGGTCGCATGCAGGACGAGCCACCTCCTTTCGTATCACCCAACTCGACCACCCAGAGCTGTGCACCGTTCGATGCGACGGGCAGGCCTTCGACCGATGGGGCGTCGTGGCGCCCGACACCATCCAGCTTGACCTCGACATTGCTGAACACGAGATCGAGGTGAGCGTCCGCCAAAATGAGAGGAACAAGACCGATGGACAGCACACTACCCTCCTCCGAGGCCCTCGTCCCGGCACAGGACTGGGCCCAGATCGCCCTACGCCTCGAGTCGGCCCTGCGCCTTCCGTCACCACCGGTGGCAGTCTCCTTTCATCATCAGATGCCCCAGACGGAGGGTGTCAGTGCTGTTGAACCATTCGGGCTACCGCTGGCTCCCGAGAACGAGGCGGGCCGCACGGGCCGGGTCGCGGCCGGCTGCGTCTTCTGGGGTCTTGCCGCGGCCGAGGAGTTCAGCACGGTCGCCGAGGACCACGCCAACTGCAGTGCTGGCAGCGTGACGCACGGTTTCAAGACGGTCGCTGAGGTTGTCGGAAATGACGACATCCGCGAGCTCCTCGGCTCCGGATGGGTGGACGAGGCAGCGTTCGGCGCTCTTCCCGTGGTCGCATCTCGGCCCGAGGCTGTGGTGTACGGTCCGCTCGCCTCGACCACTCTCAAACCAGACGTCGTCATGGTCACCATCAACGCTCGGGCGCTGATGACGCTGAAGGACGCGGTCCCAGACCTCTCCGTCGAAGGTAAGCCGCAGTGCCACATCATCGCCATGGCCAAGGAGCAAGGCAGTATCGCGGCCAGCGTCGGATGCGCGCTCAGTCGGGCACGAACCGGCATGAGCGCAGATCAGATGACCTGCGCCATACCGGCCTCCGTGCTGCCCCACCTGCTCGATCGCCTTGAGCGTGAGGACAAGGTCAACAGTTTGATGGCCAGGTACGCCGGTGTCGACGCGCGCCGATTCGCTTGAGTGCACCAAAGACGTTCGCCTGACACACGCGGGGGCGCCTACCGGGGGCTCATCGACTGGTGAATCGCCAGCTTCACGTTCGCGAGATGCGTGCGTACTGCTGCCTCGGCGGCGTCGGCATCGCCTCGCGCGAGAGCTCCGATGATCTCGCGGTGCTCGGCGAGCGAGCTGCGCATCCGATTGGGAATCAAGGCGGTGCGGACACGTGTCTGGGCACTGAGCGCGGCGAGGCTGTCGATGAGGCGGGGCACCACCTGCATCCCTGAGGCGCCAAGGAGCAAGTGATGGAGCTGTGCCTGTACATCGACGAAGGTGGGAATGTCGGGCAGGGACGCCGCACGCTCCATCTCTAGCAGCACTGCGTTGAGGCCGGCCAGCACGGCTGGATCACCAACTTCGGCGGCTCGCCGTATGGCAAGGCTCTCGAGTGCGATGCGGGCCTCGATGATCTCCTCGAGCTCTTCGAGCGAGACCTGGCGGACGGTCGCGCTACTTCCGGCCCGCTTTTCGAGGAGCCCCTCGTGTTCGAGCCGACCGAGTGCCTGGCGGACAGCCATGCGCGGAACCTGCAGAGCTTCGACAAGGTCAGCCTCGACGAGACGTTGCCCAGCATTGAACTCGCCCTCGATGACGAGTCGCCGAAGTTGGCGATAGGTGTCCTCGCCGGTGGTCTGAATCCTTGGCATTCCAGCATCCGTTCCTTGTAGAAGTCTGCGTCATCGCTTTATGACGTGAAGCCCGTCGGTGACGAGATTGTACGAGTCGGTAGCGCACCAGGAGTTCCCGGGGCCAATATTGTGGCCATTCTTGTTGACAAGAACGGATAGGAAGCATAACGTGACGAGCACCACATGAGGACGGGAGTCGAACGCAGATGTTTGAAGGATCGGGTTACGGAAAGGCCGAGGCATACCGCGCGCAGCGTCGTGTCCTGCCTCCGCTCGTCGTTGGAGTCGTGGGCCTGTGCACGTGGTGGATGGACGCTTCACGGTGGCCCTCGCCCCTCTCCATCGCAAATGCCGCGACCCAAACCGTTGCAGAGCCGACGTTCTGGGCCTCATTGCAGGCGACGACGACGACCTGGCTGATCGCCCTTCTGGTCACGACCAGCTTGGGCGCGTTTCTGGGCTTGCTCGTGGGAAACTCAGCGACCGCCTATCAGCTGGTGATTCTGCCGGTGGAGTTCCTGCGTCCGATCCCCGCTGTCGCCATCCTGCCGTTGCTGCTGCTGATCCTGGGACCGACGCCGACCACGGTCGTGTGGCTAGCTGTGTTCGCCAGCTTCTGGCCCCTCTTCATCCAAACTGTCTACGGCGTTCGCGAGACTGACCCCGTACTTCGCGATACCGCCCGGTCCTTCCGCCTCACGCGTCTACAGATGCTGCGACGTGTCGTATTGCCAAGTGCACTGCCATCGATGGCGACCGGCCTGCGACTAGCCGCCTCGATCTCGCTGGTTCTCACAGTGACCGTCGAGTTGATCGTCGGTATCGACGGGTTGGGCAAGAGCATCTTCTTGGCCCAGAACGGTGGCCAGATCGCTCGGATGTACGTACTGATCGCAGTCACCGGCGTACTGGGAATCCTCGTTGCCACGGTCTTCCGCCATCTCGAGCGAATCCTGCTGCACTGGCACCAAAGTCAACGGCTGCTCATCACGGAGGACGCATGATTCGCATCGCTCGGCGGGCGTTCTTGCCCCTGATAGTCCCCGTCGTCGCGATCACCCTATGGTGGTTCGCGTTGGCCAACAGCACCTCGATCTACTACCCACCGCTGTCCACGATCGCAGATTCCTTCCGGCATCTCTGGCTGTTCGAGAGATGGCCAAGCGATGTGCTCCCGAGCCTGGGCCGCATGGCAATCGGGTTCCTGATAAGCCTCGTCGGGGCGACAGCCGCAGGAGTAGTCATCGGCCTCACGCCGCTGCTGCGTCGCGCGACCGAACCCTATGTCGAGTTTCTCCGCGCCGTCCCGCCCGCAGCACTCCTGCCGTTCTTCATTCTGGTACTCGGCATCGGCGATGAGATGAAGATTGCCGTCGTTGCCTTCGGAACCACTTGGCCGATCCTGGCCAACACGATCCTCGGCGTACGTTCGGTCGACGCCACACTGCTCGATACCATGCGCTCGTTCCGGATCGGCCGCGCGCAGATGATCTTCCGGGTGATCCTCCCCTCGGCCAGCCCGCAGATCTCGGCCGGGATTCGCACCTCCCTCGGTCTCGCCATCCTTCTCATCGTCGTAAGCGAGATGGTGGCCTCGACGAACGGAGTGGGCTACTTCATCCTGAACGCCCAGCGGCTCTTCCAAATTCCCGCGATGTGGTCGGGCATCATCCTGCTCGGTCTGCTCGGAGTGACCGTCAACCTGGGGTATTCGCTGATTGAGCGACGCGCTCTTCGCTGGTACCGGGCATCCAACAAACTAGAGGACTGACACATGCTCGAGATCGACGGAGTTGGACTCACCTATGGAACAGGGGCTGCCAGCTTCACGGTTCTGAAGGACCTCTCCTTCACTGTAGGCGACGGCGAGTTCGTCTCGGTCGTTGGGCCATCCGGCTCCGGCAAGACGACACTCCTGCGCTGTCTCTCCGGACTCTTGCCTGTGACAACTGGGGCGGTTCGACTCCAGGGCACCAAGGTGACTGGGCCCCCTACCTCTATGGCCTTGGTCTTTCAGGACTACTCGCGTTCGCTCATGCCTTGGCTCACCGTGCGCAGGAACGTGGAGTTCCCGCTCAAGTCGAGCAAGCCGCGGCGGCGTGATGCCGATGCTGCGGTTGAGCGGGCGATCAACGCGGTCGGTCTGACGACGGCCGTCAACAAGTATCCGTGGCAGCTCTCAGGTGGCATGCAGCAACGCGTGGCGATCGCTCGAGCCCTCGCCTATCAGCCAAGTGTTCTCGTCATGGACGAACCATTCGCCTCGGTCGATGCCCAGACCCGATTCGAACTGGAGGACCTCCTCCTGAGCATCCGCCGGGAGTTCCAGATGACCGTCGTCTTCGTCACCCACGACATCGACGAGGCCGTCTACCTCTCCGACCGGGTGGTCGTCATGGGCGGCAAACCCACGACCGCAAAGGAGACGCTCGCCATCGACCTTCCAGACGCTCGTCAACAGGACCGGACCAAGGATATGCCGCGCTTCGCGCACCTTCGCACGGAGCTCTACAGGATGCTGCGTGAGTCACCCTCGACGGCGTCGATCGCGACCCCTGTCAATAGCCAGTAGGGAGCGACCAGATGAATGAGCAGCAAGTCTTGGACGCCGGCGGATGGCGCACCAGCTATCTCGAGCTCGGCGACCCCAGCGCACCGACGGTGGTACTGCTGCACGATGGCGCCTACGGCGCTACGGCAGAACTGTCATGGGGAGACGTGGCGAATCGCTTGAGCGATCGCTACCACATCCTCGCCCCTGACATGCTCGGTTGGGGCGGATCAGACAAGGTCGTGTACTTCGATCGGCCACCGTACGCATCTCGCCTGGCCCAGGTCGCCGCGTTCTGCCGCGAGCTCGGCGTCAGCGACGCGCGGTTCGTCGGGGTCTCCTTTGGTGGCTCGGTGCTCCTTCGTGCTCTTGTCGAGGAACCGATGCCGTTCCCTGTCTCACTGGCTGTGGCCCTCAATGCGACGGGCGGCCCATTCCGTCGTCCGGAGCAGTCGGCGGCGCTCGGAGACTATGCGGTCCCCAGCCTTGAGGCGGCCCGCAAGATCACCTCTCTTCTCGTCGATGATGTGGCGCCCTTCGAAGACCACGTCGCCGCACGCTACGAGAGGTCCCTGATCCCCGGTCACTGGGAGGCGATGACTGCCGCAGCCTTGCGCAATCCGTCGCTACCCCCGCTGCCGCCACCGGCTGACTTCCTGACTCAGCTCGCGGCCGTGACCGTGCCAGTCGTCTACGTCGAGGGAACCAACGACAAGCTGCTCGAACCGGGATGGTCCAACCGAATGAGCGCCGCGACGCCCGGCTCGCGTGCGATCACCGCACCCTTCTCGCATGAGCCCAACATCGATGCGCCCGGGGCGCTGACCGAACTGCTGGTGCAACTGTTCGAGGAGGCCGGGGATCTGAAGTCGACCGCTCAGCGCCGAGCCACCACGTACGTGACGCAGCCCGAGCAGAAGCCACGACGCTGAACATCCACGAGCCACTGCTCCTAGCGGCTGGCGCAGCGACCCTTCCTCAGATGCGTCGCACACTTCTCCAATCATGAAAGGACACCCATGACCGCGACCGAACCCACTACCGAGGTGCTCACGAACGGCACGAGCCGCATCGTCATCGAACGTCCTGAGTCACGCATCGCTGACCTCACCGCCGACCAGCGCATGGTTGTGTTCAGCATCTTCGACGACGACATCACCCCCGCCAACTTCGACAAAGCCGATGGCGCCCCCCTCCGTGTCCTCGACTCGGTGGCAGCGAAGCTCGACATCTCCAAGCGCAGCGTCGAGGACATGGGGTTCTGGCACCGCAGCGTCGATTACAGCGAGATCATCATCTGCGTCAAGGGGGCTCTGCGGTGGGAGACCGAGCTTGGGGTTCACGTGCTGTTGCCCGGCCAAGTACTGCACATCCCGCGAGGAATCGCTCACCGATCGGCCCTGACCGAAGAGTCCGACGAGATAAACGTGCTGATCGAGGTGAAAGTGAGAGACGATCTCACCTACACAGGTCCCGAAGACGCCCTCGTCAATGACTGAGCCAAAGACACAGATCGATACCATCGTCCACTCTCTTGAGTGGCTGATCACGGTCGACCCCGGTCGCCGCGTGATCTCTCACGCGGCCGTCGCCATCGACGCCGGCACGATCGTCGCCGTAGGGACGACGCAGGAGGTGCTGAACGAGTACGGCGCCAGCCACCTCGTCGACGGGAGCGGCACTGTGGCGACCCCAGGGCTCATCGACTGCCACCTCCACTCGTCGTTCCAGCTCTCGCGTGGCCTGGCCGACGAAGCCAACGCCCGGGAGTTTCTCGTGCAGCGGATGTATCCGTACGAAGCGGCTCTGACGCCTGCCGACGTACGGCTGAGCTCAAGACTCGCAGCGCGCGAGCTGCTACGTCATGGAACGACCACCTTCGTCGATCCCGGCAACGCACATCCAGCCGAGACGATCGCCGGGGTCGCGCCGAGCGGAATCCGCACGGTGATCGCCGCGAGCGCTTTCGATCTGGGTGGATCGGACTTCGGCGTCGTTCCCGCGGAGCTGGTCGCCTCTCCACAGATCGCGGCCGACAGGGCCAACGCGCTGTTCGACGAGTTCGAGGGTGCTTTCGACGACCGGGTTCGGGTCTCCGTCTCATTCCGAGGCCTGAACAACTCGAGCGACGACCTCATCCGCGCCCTCGACGACGTCGCCGGTCGGCACGGCGCCATGCTGCAGACACATGCCTGCTTCAACTACTCAACCCATGACTCCTCGATCCAGAAACACGGCACCCCAGAGGTCGAACGGCTCGACAAGCTGGGGGCACTGCACGAACGGACCCTGCTCGTCCACGGTGCCTGGCTGGAACCGCACGAAGTCGTCCTCATCCGCGAGCGTGGCGCGAACGTGATCGTCAACCCCAGCTCGAGCATGCACAACGGTTACGGCAACCTGCTGGTGGGCCATGCCCCTGAATTGCTTGCAGACGGTGTCACCGTGGGATTGGGCTCGGATCACGCCTCGTCCGGGCCGGTCGACCTGGTGCGCGAGATGTTTCTCGCCGCCGGTGGCTACAAAGAAGCACGGATGAATCCGCGCGTGATGCCGCCCGAGACGGTGATCGAGATGGCGACGATCAACGCGGCGCACGCCATCGGCCAAGCCGATCGACTCGGGTCGATCGAGGTCGGCAAGCAGGCTGACCTGGTGCTGTTCGACGCGACAGCCCCGGAATGGCAGCCGCTGTACAACCCCGTCTCGAACCTCGTCTACTCAGCCACCGGGTCGAGTGTGACCACGGTGTTCGTCGGTGGAGAGATCGTCGTCGCCGACGCGCGTTTGCAGAAGGTAGACGAGTCGGAGCTCATAGCCGACCTTCGACGAAACCTCCCGGACCTGGCGGACCGCATCGGGGTCGAGCGTCTTACCACTGGGCGTTGGCCCCAGAGCTAGCCCCTCAACCGAAGCGGCCCCGCCACCCCACCTGCCTGGACAAGGAGCTGACTCAAAATGAAACGACACCGCACGTGGATGACCATAGGTGCAGCGTTTGCCCTGCTGCTCACTGTCGCGGCCTGTGGCGCAGGGACGACGTCCGATGACGACGTCGATGCCGACGGGATGACTGAGGTCAATCTGACCGTACTGCCCATCACCAATGTGGCGCCGGTCCAGATCGCGATCGACCAGGGGTTCTTCGCCGACCAGGGTCTGGAGGTGAAGGTGTCGTACGCGACGACCGGTGCCGCGATCGTGCCTGGCGTTCTCAACGGCTCGGTCGACATCGGCTATAACAATCTTCCCGCGGAGATCCTGGCGAGGAGCGAGGGCCTGCCTCTCATCTCGGTAGCCACGTCAGATGGGCCCGCGGCAAGCGCGACCGAGGACACCAACGCCCTCGTGGTTCGCGCGAACGACGGCATCGACGATGCCGCGGATCTCAACGGCAAGACGGTCGCAGTCAACGCACTGGGCGGACTGATCTATCTCATCACGCGCGCGTCGGCCGACAACGTAGGTGGAGACTCGTCCTCATATGAGTTCGTCGAGATCCCGTTCCCGGACATGTTGGGCGCACTGCAGGACGGTCGCATCGACGCCGCCAGTATCACGGAGCCATTTCTTACTACTGCACTCGAGTCCGGCAACTTCACTCGGCTGTTCAATACTGGGTCGTTGGGAGGTCAGCAGCCGGGACTGATCTTCGACACCTACTTCACTTCGGAGCAGACGCTTGCGGCCAAGCCGGACATCATTGATGGGTTCCGCACGGCTATGTACGAGGCCAATGCTTTCGCAACCGAAAACCCGAGCGAGGCCCGTGCTGCGGTGGGAAAGTACACCGAGACCGATGCTGCTGTTCTCGAGAAGATGACGCTTCCGATCTGGGTCGACACTGCGACCTCGCCGGACGGATTTGAGACCATAGTGAGCTTGATGGAGAAGTACGAACTCATGGATCGTGACAAGGCACCCTCCTACGCCGACCTCATTCATGAGTAGCTCGTCGAGGACTCACGAAGGACAACCGGGCGGGGACCAGTTTCACGCATGACTGCCGAACTGGTGCACCGCGTGGCGCGACGACTGCACAGCGTTTCGCGCGCCATCGCACACGAGATGATTGGACGGGCATGAACCTGACGGAGCTCGCCGAGGAGCTCGGCGACGATGTGGTGGTGGCCGATGCGGAGCGCATGGACAAGTACCGCTGGGACCGGGCCAACGACCCCGACGCCGGCACGCCGGCGGGCGTCGTCCGGGCCCGCTCGACCGAGGACGTCCAGGCGGCGGTCCGGTTCGCCGCGGCCGAAGGACTGGCCGTAGTGCCGAGGGGGGCAGGCAGCGGCCTCTCCGGCGGCGTATCAGCGGTGGACGGCTGTCTGGTTGTCTCCACCGAGCGGATGACACACATCGACATCGACCCGGTCACCCGTACCGCGGTGGTCGAGCCGGGCGCGCTCAACGCGGCGGTGAAGGCGGCCGCCGCCGAGCACGGCCTCTGGTACCCGCCCGACCCCTCGTCCTACGAGTTCTGCTCGATCGGCGGCAATGTCGCGACCAACGCCGGCGGACTCTGCTGCGTCAAGTACGGTGTGACCACCGACTACGTGCTCGGCATGACCGTCGTGCTCGCCGACGGGACGGCGGTCGAGCTCGGCGGGCCTCGACTGAAAGACGTCGCCGGCCTCTCCCTGG
>Ga0299914_10003307_pt1 | contig 11369 bp, 11 predicted proteins | sample RVTome_10_FD_201361 | JGI IMG/M metagenome (GOLD analysis project Ga0299914, IMG submission 201361) | Soil microbial communities from uranium-contaminated site in the Upper Colorado River Basin, Wyoming, United States - RVT153D57 (version 2) ... | reverse complement strand
CCATCTCCTTCTCCGAGATAATGGCGTCCACATGGTAGACATCGCCGGGGACAAACTGTTCCAGGAGATAAAACGATTGGCGGTCGCCCAGTTCGTTGATCCAGGCCCAGACTTCATCGGCCGTATTGGCCTTCTTAATCCCCACCGACCCCGCCTCAAAGCGCGGCTTAAAAACCCAAGGGGGCGAAACGGTCGCCATAAACTCGTTCAGGCGGTCGTAGTTCAGAATATGAATGAAGGCCGGCACTGGAATACCCGCTTCTTCGGCCCGTTTCCGCATTGCCAGCTTGTCCCGAAAATAACGGCCGGTGGTATCCCCCATCCCCGGAATCCGCATATGTTCCCGCAAATTGGCCGCCAATCGGACGTCGTAATCATCCAGGGCGACAATGCGGTCAAGCTGGTTGTGGCGGGCCAGATAGGAAATGCCGTAGAGAACGTCTTCATGGCGAGAGAGGTCGGGCATCAGGAAAATTTCATCAATGGACTCCCGCGGCCAAGCCGCAGCTTTAAACTTTTCTTCGATAACCAAAAACACCCGGCAGCCCTGCGCCTTCAAGGCCGTCAGAAAATCTCCTCCCTTAAATTCACTGGCAATACAGACAAAGGTGATGGGTTGAGAAGTCATAGTCTCTCCTAATAACTGTATATTACAAAACGCGATTGTAATTGGGTAATTGGGTAATTGACCGAGTTCAGCCCAAAATTACCCTATTACTCAATTACGTAATTACCAACTCTACTGGGGCGCTTTGTCCAACGGCGGCGCAACGGCCAGATAGTCGGCCGCAAAACGGCCGCTGTATTGGGTCAAAAGTTCCTCGATCCGCTCTGTCGAACCGGCGGCGACGATAAGACCGGCGTGGTGAGCCTTACCCGCCAGCCGCCAGACGACTTCAGGGTCATTGTAAGCCGACATATCAGGGTATTCCTGCCGGGCCAGACAGACGAGAATCCCGGCGTAATCCTGGCGCCCATCGGGTAGCTGGTAGGTTTCATTACGGGCGGCGGCAATCTCCAGTCTGGCCCACTCCCGCCACAAATTGACCCCGGTAGCGGCTTCCACAAACTCGGCGATATTGGCTCCGCCGACGCGAGCGGCCGTTTCCAGAAAGTAGAGACGGCCGTCCTCACCGCCGCGAATGAACTCAGTATGGGTCACGCCCCGCACCATCCCCAACGCCTTAACCAGCTTCTTGTTCATACTCAGCAAAGCTCTCGCCTCTTTGGAACTGCGCTGCATGGTACGGGTGACAAAGACACCGCCTTCGTGGGCCACGTTTATGGGCGGCTGCCAATACTTGTTCGGTTCGGCAAAAACGACCTTTTCGTCCCAGACAATGGCATCCACATGGTAAACGTCGCCGGAGATGTACTGTTCCAACAGGAAATAGGACTGCTCATCGCCCAGATTATCCAGCCAGCGCCACAGCTCTTCCTGGTCGTTGATAAGCTTAATGCCCATTGCCCCGGCTTCGGTACGCGGTTTCAGCACCCAGGGCGGCCGAATGCGGCCCATAAATTCCCGTAAATCATCGTAATTGAGAACCGGCACAAATTCAGGAACCAGTAACCCATTGCTCCGGGCTTGATAGCGCATGGCTAATTTGTCGCGGAAGCGGCGGGCGGTGGTCTGGCCCATGCCGGGAATACGGGTATGTTCTCGAATGGCGGCGGCCGTTAAAACGTCATAATCATCCAGGGCAATGATCCGGTCAATGTGGCGGGAGCGGGCCAGGTAGCTAACGGCGTGGAGGACATCCGGCATGGCCGATAAATCGGGCATGAAGAACCGTTCGTCAACGGCCGCCATCGGCCAGGCTTCATCGGCTAACTTCTCGCGGGTCAATAAGATGACGTGACAACCCTCCTCCCGGCAGGCTTCAAGGACGGTTGTTCCCTTGAAATAACTGGCTAGGCAGAGGATTGTGGTCGGCTGATCCGGGGCCATTTCATACTCCTGGAACGTAGTGCGTAAAACGTAATGCGTAAAACGTAAAACGTAAGCGCGAACCCTTACGTTTTACGTTTTACTCGTTACCTGTATTGTACTGGAGTTTTGGGGGTGTGAGTAGCTTTAGAGGCCGAGAAAGTTTACGACGAATCCGAAAACGATGGCCCCGGCCAGGCCCAAAGCCAGGTAGAGGGCAAAAACGCGGCGGGAAACAACGCCCCAAACGGCCGTCATAGCCGGAATCGTCGTCACCGGCCCGGCAATCAGGAAGGCAATCGCGGCCCCGGACTGCATTCCCTGGGCCAGCAAGCCGGAGACAATCGGCAGAGCGGCCAGGTTGTTCAGATACAAGGGAATGCCGATAAGCGCCGCCAAAGGAACGGCAAACCAATTATTACCGCCTAATAAGGATACAATAGCATCTTGCGGCACATACCGGGTGATGAGCGCCTCCAAAGCAAAAGCCAGCAGAAGCCACCGCCCCAGTGACCAGCTTTGCCGGAGAAATTCCCGGCCGAAATCAGCCCAAGATATTTGCTGAAAACTTTCAGCTATCTGGTTCTGCCATGAGACTGTTTTAGCAGCCGGACGAATCTGGCAGCTTCCCGAACTGCAATTTTGGACCGCAGCCGGGGCGAGGGTCAGGGATGGCGCTGTTTGTCTTACCGCCACCGCAGAAACCGATGCCATTGGAGACAGTGTAGACGGGGCAGCTCCTACCGGAATTCCCGATGGCTGCGACGATTGCTTAGATCGAGGTGGTAGTTTTTCGTTTCGGCCGTTGACAGCATCCATCAAAGAAAACCGCTGAGTCAAGGCCAGAGTGATATAACCCGCACCCAGGCTCAAAGCTAAAGTCGCCGCCAGACGAACCAATGCCAGCGGCCATCCCAAAATGCCGACACTCAAGGCGAATATTTCGGGGTCCATTGTGGGGGAAGCAATCCAGAAGGCCATAACGGGAGCCAGGGGAACGCCGCTTGCCAGCAAACCCGCAACGATGGGGACGACGGTGCAGGAGCAAAAGGGGCTGAATGCCCCAACCAACGTTGCCAAAATAATAGCTATGCCGACATTGGCCTGAAAGGCGCGGCGTATAGCCCCGTCCAACTTCAAGGCCCGAACCAACACGCTTAACGAGATGCTGATTACAAAGGCAGGCCAGATGTTGAGAACGGCCGAGGTTACAAAGTTCCATATATACAATATTTCGTCCATGATTTTATCCTCTTATCGTATTTTTACGATTAAATAAATTAAAAAAAGTGGATAACTATACTGCGCTCAGTGGTGCAATGCACTGCCCAATAGGTTTTGGTTGGTGTATGTCTCGACGGGCAGTGCAATGCAACTGTACAGTTACAAAAGCGGTTAAAAAATCTCCCCAACCTGCGCCCTGAACCAGGCAATGTTGCTCTCAGACAGGCAGTAAGATACGGCCGTGCCTTCCACTTCGCCCTCAATCCAACCGGCACTTCGCAAAACCTTGAGGTGTTGGGAGACGGTGGATTGGGCTTTAGGTAAGAATTCGACAATATCGGCGGTTATGCAGCTGGGATGGGTAACGAGAAATTTCATTATCTCAAAGCGAAGGGGATTACCCAACGCCTTGAACATCTCTACCAGTCGCTCTTGTTCAGCGCCGGAAATGTCTAACGTGCAGCAGGCTTCTATCAGTTGGGTTTGGGCTATCATCTTAAATTCACGCTCCGTAAGGGCAAAAGTGGCAGGCACTTGATATATCTTTAGGCAATCTTGCGGCGGTACAAAGTGCTTGCCACTAACAATTTATCGTATTTTTACGATATAATATTACCGGATATTAATCTGTTTGTCAAGCAGCCTTTTTCTTTTAGACGGCAATCTTTTATAATCGCAGCATGGCGAACATCGTTGACACCCAGAAACAAGCTGTCGAAATGCTGGATGCGGGGGAAGCTCGGCCCTGGCCGGTTAGAGTCTCGACATTATTATTATTCTTGGAGGCGCTGGGCCTTATTGGACTGAGTGTTTATAGTTATGACGCGGCCGTCCTACAGCAAGACAGCGACATCTTAGAACTTATCCTGATAATTTTTTCCGGCCTTACCCGCACCATCGCCTTTGGCGCACTGGGGCTGCTGGCCTGTGCGGCCGGTTTCGGCTTCCTGGGGTTGTGGCGAACCGGCTGGCCGACGGCAATGCTGCTGCAAGGGCTGTGTCTGTTGGTTTCTCTGGGACTTCACCTACGCGGCGCCCCACCCTACATCTTTGGATTAATGGGCTATTGCATATTGATGGTTATCTACCTCCATCATCCAGAGGTGCAGCAAGCCTTTCAAACGAAGCAGTTGCAAGAAAGCAAATGGCCCGAACCGGGGCCGGAAGAGCGTTTATGACTCCTGAAGAAGAACGACTGCTGCTGCGCCGCTTTGAACCGGTTGTTAAGTACACAAAGGGGGAGCAGTTCTTCCCGATTGACATTGAGCAGTATATTCGGGCCTGTAGTTTGTGGGTTCAACGGCCGAACCGCTACCCCCTGCGCCTCTTGCCGGAGGGAGAACTGACGCCGGAGCGGCTGGCCGAACCCCGCAATCACGGCTTTGACGCCATTTATTACCTCAAGTTCATCGAACCCCTTAACGTGACCGAAATCGCCCGCCACCGCATTCGGGAGGGGCTGACCCGAAAATCGGACCAGGTATTTCGAGCCGGGCCGGGGCGGCTGGCGCGGGTTGGATACGGCTCCCGATTTGTAGACGCCCTCTTTTCCCTCAGCCTGCTGGCCCGCGGTCGTGTTCCGGGCGACACGGCCCTGGCCGCCAGCATTGCCTACCTGGAAATGTTGAAAGAAAACGAAAAATATTGTTATTACGGCCGCGTCGTTGAACAAAGCGACTGGATCGTTCTCCAATACTGGTTTTTCTACACCTACAACAACTGGCGCTCCGGCTATGTAGGGGCCAACGACCATGAAGGCGACTGGGAAATGATCTGCATTTACCTATACCGGGACGATGAGGAGCAGGCCCATCCCGAATGGGTCGCCTATGCCTCTCACGACTTTTCCGGGGACGATCTTCGCCGCCGCTGGGACGACGAGGAACTGGAAAAAGTCGGGGAACATCCGGTGGTCTATGCCGGAGCCGGTTCCCATGCCAGCTATTTTCAAGAAGGGGAATACCTGGCCGAAATTGAACTGCCGTTTCTGACGCCGGTTATTCGTTTCACCCGCCGGCTTCAAGTCTTTTGGGAGAAGAACATCCTGCCCTATGATCACCGTAAATCGGCCGATGGCGAGACGGGCCTGATCTTCAGCATATTCCGGGTTCCCTTTGTAGATTATGCTCGCGGCGAGGGACTGGGTATCGGCCCTCAACAGGAAAAGGTGTGGAGCGAACCTGAGATCATTTCCAACCCACCGGCCTGGGTTTCGCAATATCGCGGGCTGTGGGGGTTGTTTGCCCAGGACCCCTTTGCCGGCGAGAATGCCCCGGCCGGCCCGATGTATAACCGGGACGGCACAGTAAGACAGGCCTGGTACGATCCGCTTGGTTGGGCCGGGCTGGATAAAGTCCCCCCACCCCAGGAGAGATTGTCTCTCATTCAGGCCAGGCGCACCGAAATCAAAGCCGACATCAGCAATATTGAGGCCCAAATTGAGGAAAAGAGCCGCGAGCTTCACAAAATGGGCATCGAATTAGCCAGTATGCGGGGGTTCCCGCACCTGCGCGACGCCCGCGATCTCCAACAAGCAAAAATTAATGCCCTCTCAAAAGAGTTGGACCAGCTTCTCAAGCAGAGTGCAATGGACGAAAGTTCATTGGAAACACTGCACCTCTACGCCGAGCGCATTAAAGCGGGGGAACGTTCGCCGGTTCGGGCTCACATTCGCCGCGCCCATCACCCGACTACCAGCGAAAGCATCCGGTTAAACAAATTGGCCGAAATCTGGGCCGCCGTCAGCATCGGCATCATGATGTTCAGTTTCATATTATTGGCCGTCTTTGCCAGGGACTTTCTTATTTACGGCATAGCCTCAGTCATATCCGTCATCGTTTTTGTAGAGGCCAGCTTTCGGGGACAGATCACACGCTTTATTTCCAGTATTACCGTTGGTTTGGCCGTCGTTTCGGGACTGGTAATTTTCGTGGAGTTTTTCTGGGCTATTGTTGTGGCGGCCGTGCTTGTTTCAGGGGGTTATATCATGTGGGAAAATATTCGGGAATTGAGAAGGTAAATTATGTCTCCCCAGGCAGAACTTTTCTATCGTTTCGGCATTGCGCTGCTTATTGGTTTTCTCGTCGGTTTGCAGCGGGAGTTTGATTACGACAGCTCCGAAAAGCCGGATGACAAGCAGTTTGCCGGGGTTCGAACATTTTCTTTGATTGGCCTGACCGGCTGTTCGGCCGCCCTGCGCCGCGCCATTCTGCCCGGATTTTTGCTCACGCTGACGGCCGCCATTGTTTTGGCTTTTATTCTGTAAATGGTTCAGGGGTATTTTCCGGTTCTTGGGTGGGAGTTGGCTGGGGCGTGGCGGTCTTTAAGGGTTCGGTGATTATCTCAACGGTGCTTAGTTCCCCGGCCCTTACTTCTACTTCAGCGTGATATTCAACCCCCTCCAATAAAACGACTATCTGGTAACGGCCGGGCCGCATATCCCCAATGACAAAATTCTCGGCCAGAACTTCATCCGGGTTCATCAGGTTATCGGGGTCGCCCAGGTAAGTCCAGGTGGTGTAATCCTCCGTCTCTTCCGATTGGCCCACAGCATTAACCGCCACCCCCTGCCACGGCCGTCCTTCGGGGTCTACTATCCGACCGGCAATCAGCCCCCTGGTATTTGAAGGGGACACCCAGAGCAGTGGATTGCGGGTGGAGCCAAACTCATTTGTGCCTATCCGAACCTCAAAATGAAGATGGGGCAGCGTGGCCGCCCCGCCGATGCCGACTTCTGCTACCTGTTCGCCCTGGCTCACCCGCTGCCCGGCCGTGACGGAAATGTTCAGGACATGTCCGTATAAGACATAAACGGGCTGATCCAGCCAGCGATCATCCAGTTCAACAACGACCAGATGCCCGTACCAGTCACAGCGCCAGCCGTAGAGACGGTTAAAGTCGTCTCCGGCAACGACGACGGTTCCAGAAGCCATTGCCAGGATAGGGGTTCCTAAGGGTTCGGAAACGTCTACGCCGTTGTGTATGAGATAACGGCCGCCAACATCATACCCGTAAGGGAACCAATCCGTATAGAGTAAACGGCCGCCCCCCTCAAACGGATGCGACAACCAGAAATGTTCGCCCCCCTCCCCACCTGGAAAAGGCCAGCTTTGGGCCGGGACAAAATAACGGTCGTACTCCGGCCTTAAGGGCGCAGGGTTGGGGCAGGTGCGGTCAATGTTGTCGGGGATGATAACCGGGCTTACCGTTGGTGATGGGGTTGAGGTTGCGGTTGAAGTCGGCCGAGGGGTGGGGGTATCTGTTGGTGCAGCGGTGGGTGTCGCAGTCAGAGGAGGTAACGGGGTGTTGGTCGGCGGCAGTGGTAAAGCAGTCGGAACAAGCGTTTCAACCGCTGCGGCCGCATTCTCACCAGGAGTGGGTGAGATTGGGGTAGTTACGGCCGCAACCCCCTCCATCTCACCGCTGCTGCGGGCCGGCTGCCCGGACCAGATCAGCCAGGTTAAGGGGACTAACAAGAATAAAATTAATACAACAGCAAAGAATCTATGTCCACGTTTCATAACAAGCCGGGTATTGTGCCTGACAATCGGAGGCGGGGCAACTGTGCAGGTTTCTTTTTCGCAGGATATGCCTATAATATCTTTATGTTTAACGCCGATGTCCTTACCTTCCAGGAGTTTAAAATGCAGGAGTCTTTGCCGCTGGCGACGATCCATTCGGCCGTCCTGGCGTTCCTATCAAACAGGGAAGATGTAGTTTTATTCGGAGCACAAGCTGTAAACGCCTACGTCAATGAACCCCGTATGACGCAGGATATTGACATTCTTTCAACCCAGGCTGAGACAGTTGCAGAGCTTCTGAGGGAAGAATTGAGCAATCGCTTCCCTATCGCAGTGCGTGTCCGCACCGTTGCTCAAGGTCAGGGTTTTTGGGTGGATCAGGTTCGTAAGGAAGGAAACAGGCATCTGGTTGATATTCGTCAGACAGACAATCTCCCAGCTTCCCAATCAATCGCCGGTATCCCGGTTTTAGCTCCGGCCGATTTGGTCGCCAGCAAAGTCATTTCATACCACCAGAGGCGGGGAAAACCAAAATCCGGTACAGATTGGCGAGACCTGGCTCTGCTGCTGCTGGCGTTTCCCGAATTGAAGACTGAAACCGGCGTGGTTACTGAGCGGTTGCAAGCAGCAGGAGTGGAGCCAGATGTTCTATCTCTGTGGTTTGAATTCGTGGCTCAGGAAATCGAACCAGAAGATGATGAATATTAAGCGTTGGCAGATTGGTTTAATCTGGCAGATTGAACCAATCTCACAACGCAATCTGATATGACTTTACAAGGAGCATTTCCCCCAATAAAAGTTGATTACCCAAAGTCAGATGGAAAACCAATAGCTGAGAGCGATTTTCAGCGCAAACCTCTTCTTTACGCTATAGAAGCTCTCAGCATTTATTTCCAAAATCGGCCGGACGTTTACGTCTCCGGCAATCTCTTCATCTATTATGAAGAAGGCAACCCCCAGGCCCATGTTGCCCCGGATGTATTTGTCGTATTTGGTGTTGAAAAAAGAGACCGCCCTTCATACTTCGTGTGGAAAGAAGACAAAGCGCCGGATTTCGTCCTGGAAATAACATCTAAAAGCACGGCGAGCGTAGACCAGGGATCAAAACGGGGATTGTACGCTTATCTGGGCGTTCAGGAATATTTTCAATATGATCCAACCGGCGACTATTTACGGCCGTCGCTAAGAGGACTGCGTCTTTTCGGTGACAACTACCTGTCCATCGAAAGCACTATATCGAACGATGGAACGCTTATTTTAAGAAGCAACGTCCTGAGACTGGATTTAAGATTGACCAATGAGGGGCTGCGCTTTTACGATCCAGAAAGTGGCGAAAAACTCTTAACTCACCAGGAATCTGAAATCGCTCGCCAGGAATCTGAAAAAGCTCGTCAGGAAGCCATAATGAGAATTGCACAATTGGAAGCTGAGTTGAAGGCGTTGAAAAACAAGGATTAAAGAATCCTCTGCCCCAACAAAGAAGCCACCAACCCCACCGCCAACTCGGCCGTCTTGTTCCCTTCATCCAATATCGGGTTAATCTCCACCACATCCATAGAACTAACCCGGCCGCTGTCACCCAAAATCTCCATCAACAAATGCGCCTCCCGGTAGGTCAGGCCGCCGGGAATGGGCGTGCCGACGCCCGGCGCTTCGGCCGGATCGAGGCTGTCCATATCCAGGCTGACGTGAATGCGCGACAGATGGCGCAGCCGGTCGAGGGCTTGACGGGCAACGGCCGCCATTCCCAACTCGTCCAGGTGGCGCATGGTAAAAACGCTCACCCCGCTTTGATTAATACGCTGTCGCTCCATTGGGTCTAAATCGCGAATGCCGATTTGGATGATATGGGACGGGTGAACTTTCGGCCCCGGATATCCGACATTGACCAGCTGTTCGTCGCCCTGTCCCACCAGGACAGCAACCGGCATCCCGTGTATATTGCCGGTGGGCGACGACTCCGGGACATTGAAATCGCCATGAGCGTCTACCCAGATAAGGCCAATTGGCTCGCCTTCCGTGGCCGCGGCCGCAACCGTGCCGATGCTGATACTATGGTCGCCGCCCAGAAAGACCGGGAATTCATTTTTGGAGACACAGTGACGGCCGATCTCAAAAATGCTCTGACAGGCCGTCACAACCGCTTTCAAGCGCCGTGATTCCCCCTCGGCCACCTCCTCTTCGGGGTTGGGAACCGGAACATTACCCTCATCGTGAACCTCGTAGCCCAGTTGGGCCAGGTGGGCCTGGAGACCGGCATACCGCACCGCACTCGGCCCCATATCCACCCCCCGCCGGTTCTGCCCCAAATCCATCGGCACCCCAATTAAGCGAATAATTTTATCCATTCAACCAACCCAATCAACCAATCACCAATCAACTCAATCAACTCAATCAACCTAATCAACATGCCCCACTCTGCTCCCTGCATTATAATCGAATTCCAATGAGAGACATCATCCTGCCTGCCCGCCTGCCCTGGCCCGTTGATTGGAGCGAGATTTTCGGCCGTTCCGCCCCCCTGGTTCTCGAAATCGGCTTTGGAAACGGGGAATTTTTGTTGGATATGGCCCGGAAACGGCCGCATCAAAATTTTCTTGGCCTGGAAATCGCTTTGCCCTCCCTGTATAAAGCCGAAAGCAAGATTGAGCGGCTGGGCCTGAACCATGTTTGGGTCATGCAAAGCCAGGCCAAGACGACCTTATGGGCCTTGTGCGCCCCCGGCAGTGTCGCCGAAATACATATCAACTTTCCCGACCCCTGGCCCAAACCGGGACACCAACACCGGCGGCTTATTAATGGGCGCTTCCTCGACCTGATGGCAACCCGAATGGTTGTTGGCGGCTGTCTTTCCGCTGCTACTGATGACGTTGATTATGCCGCCTGGATTCAAGCCGCTTTTGCCGGGTCGGTTTATTTTGAGAATCCACTGACGGCCGAATACCTGACCGAAGACAAAGAACGGCTTCGCACCAAATACGAACAAAAAGCGGTGGCCGCCGGCCGAACCTGTTACTATTTTAAGCGCGTTCGCAGCCCCGTTCCGGCCCCCAATCTTTTTCCAATTCCCCAGGAGTTGTTTATGCCCCATGTCATCGTCACCAGCCCCATCACGTTGGATGAAATCAGCCGCCAATTCGAGCCGCAATCCTGGTCAATGGGAAACACCCACATGCGGCTCAATGAGTTGTACCGCTCTGAATTTCATGAGGCGCTGATTGTAGATATTTACCTGCGGGAAGAACCGCTGGATCAACGAGTTTTGTTAGCCCTGACCAGGCGCAAAGAAGGCGATTATCTGGTACACTTACACGAAGTTGGTTTTCCTCGGCCCACCACCGGCATTCACTTCGCCGTCTACCGCCTGGCAAAATGGCTGGCAGGACTCAATCCGGAGGGTAGAATTGAGTCCTACAAGCTCACGCCAATAGTTATTGATGAGGAGGCGTGATGCGTAATGCGTAATGCGTAAAACGTAAAACGTAATGAATTGAGGTTGTTACGTTCTACGAATTAAGAATTACCACTTGCCAATTACGAATTACGCTTTACGTTTTACGTTTTAGTCCCATGCAACTCGATCTCGAACTCTACCGCGAAGAAGTATTGGTCAGCGAAAATCCGGCCGTTCGGATTAGTGTTATTGACATTACCCCGGAACGGCCGGAACAGACATTGGTCCTCATTCACGGCTT
>Ga0299914_10003306_pt1 | contig 11374 bp, 11 predicted proteins | sample RVTome_10_FD_201361 | JGI IMG/M metagenome (GOLD analysis project Ga0299914, IMG submission 201361) | Soil microbial communities from uranium-contaminated site in the Upper Colorado River Basin, Wyoming, United States - RVT153D57 (version 2) ... | reverse complement strand
GTTCATTCGCGGCACTTTCCCATCGCGTGCCGCTGTTGCCCGTCTGTATGCCGGGCTGCGCGATGGCGATCACGCGGTGATGGACATCCCGGCGCTGACGCGCCGCTGCCCGGAGATCGAGCCGCGTGACGTCGAGGCAGGCGTGCGCCTGCTGGAGAAGCATGGCGTCGTCGAGAAGCCGGATGCTCACGTCGGAGCGCTCTGGGTGCGACTGCTGGCGACGCCCCAGCGCATCCGGCGAGAACTGGCCGAACACGAGGCGGAGGACGACCTGGCAGTTCTCCGACGCGCGTGGCGCCTTGCCCGTGAGCGCTTGTACGACGGTGTCGCGTTCGACCCCGGCACGTTCGACCGCCCTCAGACCGGCGCGCTCGAGCGCCTGAAGGCACGGCAGTTCGTGGACGTCGGCGTCACCAGCGGCTTTCGCCTCGTGAAGCCGCGCGCGCCTTTCTCCTCGCTGGCCATCGACTGGGACGCGCTGGCGCGGAGACGACGCGCGGAGCTGGCGAAGCTGGACCGGATGGAAGGCTACGCGCTGACGCGCGATTGTCGGCGCAGGTTCGTGCTAGCTTATTTCGGCGAGCGCAGCGGACGCCGGAACTGCGGCGGGTGCGACAATTGCCTCGGGCGGTGAACGCGCCGCGTGCCGACTACACGCATCCAGGTCAATGGACGACGGACTCTATTTCTCCGAGCAGCACCTCCAGGTTCGCGAAATGGTACGCCAGTTCGCGCACGATGAGGTGGCGCCCGTTGCGGCCCGCCACGACGCGGATTCGACCTTTCCATGGGACAACGTTCGCAAGATGGGCGAGCTGGGATTGCTCGGAATTCCATGGCCGGAGGAGCTTGGCGGCGCGGGACTGGACCTCATCAGCTACATGATCGTGATCCAGGAGCTGGCCAAGATCGACGCCTCGCACGGACTCACCGTGTCCGCGCATACGACCCTGGGCACGTCGCCGATCGTTCGCTTCGGCACCGACGAGCAGAAGCGCCGCTACGTGCCGCTGCTCGCCACTGGCAAGGTCATGGGCGGCTTTGGTCTCACGGAGCCGGAGGCAGGCAGCGACGCCGCGGGCACCAAAACCACCGCGGTGCGAAAGGGAGACCGGTACATCCTGAACGGCACCAAGCGGTTCATCACCCACGGCGGCGTAGGCGAAATATTCGTGGTCACTGCCGTGACGTCTCCCGGACGCGGAACAGACGGCATCAGCTCCTTCATCCTCACCAAGCACACGAACGATCCCAAAGGCGCCGCCGCCGCCGGCGTCGGCCATGATCCCTCCATCCCGGCAATGTCCGGCTTTCGCGCCGGCAAGAAGGAGGACAAGCTCGGCTGGCGCGCCTCGGATACGTCCGAGCTCATCATGGAGGACGTCGAGGTGCCCGCGGAGAACATGCTCGGTGAGGAAGGGCACGGGTTCAAGAACTTCATGCGGACCCTGGATTCCGGACGCGTTGGCATCGCCGCGCTCTCGGTCGGCATCGCGGAGGGCGCCTTCGAGGAGGCGCTGAAATACGCCAGCACGCGGCGACAGTTCGGCCAGCCGATCGCGAGCTTCCAGGGGATCCAGTTCCAGTTGTCGGACATCGCGACGGAGATCGAAGCCGGCAAACACCTCACGTTCCACGCGGCCTGGCTGGCGCAGAACGGCCGGCCGTTCTCGAAGGAGGCGGCGATGGCCAAGCTCTTCTGCTCCGAGCTTGCCATGCGCGCCACGATCAAGGCGATCCAGGTCCACGGCGGGTATGGCTACACCAAGGACTACCCCGTAGAGCGAATGATGCGGGACGCGAAAATCTGCGAAATCGGCGAGGGAACTTCCGAGATCCAGCGCATCGTCATTGCCAGGCACCTGCTGCGGGAGCTGAACGACTAGCCGGTACCCGGGTTCTGTTGCGCAAAATCGGACTCCGTCTTAGTTGTTCTGCAAGTGCTTGCATTGATTTTTCCGGCTCAGGCAGCGCCGAGCGATTCCCGGCAGCGCCTCAGCCATCTGCGCGTGAAGGTCCTCGGGCGGTTATCGAGGGCATTGGCCGCGCGCGTCCCCTTTCTGGCGCAAGGCCCCCGCGAGCGGGCCGATCGCATGCCGGACCGACAACTGCTGACGCGGGTTTCGCCTCAGCCGGCTCCGGCGTGGACGATCACGCCAGAAGCGCGGACGACCCCAGACCTGGCGACGGGCAGCCGCCACCCAGTGGCAGCCCGCATCCATCACATCCAACCGTACCGTCCCGTCGCGCGCGCCGGATCGCCGCGCGCCCTATCCGGGACGGCCCTCGATGAAGCGAGAGATCCTCATCAACGCGGCCGCGCGCGAGACGCGCGTCGCCATTCTCGAAGACGACCAGTTTGTCGAGCTCCTGGTTGACCGGCCGGATGCGCGCCGGATGGTCGGCGACATCTACCTGGGCCGGATCGAAGCGGTCCTCCCCGGCATCCAGGCTGCGTTCGTAGACATCGGCACCGACAAGAGCGCCTTCCTTCACTCCTCCGACGTCATCCACCCGGACGAGCTGAACGGGAAGGACGCGGGCGACGCCACCGGCGCCTCGGACCCCTCGGACGCCGACGACGCCGACGACGTCGCGGACGAGTCGCCGCGACGGCGGCGCCAGCGCGAGATTCCGATCCAGGACGCCGTCAAGCGCGGCCAGGACGTCATCGTCCAGGTGTCCAAGGAGCCGATCTCCACCAAGGGGCCGCGCGTCACGGCCGATGTCTCGCTGGCCGGACGGTTTCTGGTATACATGCCTTTCGCGTCTCGCGTCGGTGTCAGCCGAAAAATCGGCGATCGCGCGGAGCGCACCCGCCTCCGGAAAATGGTGGAGGAGATTCTGCCGGCGGATTCCGGCGGCGTCATCGTGCGCACGGTGAGCGAGGACGCGACGAAGGAGACCTTCGGCCGCGAGCTCCAGACGCTGATGAACCAGTGGAAGCGCATGAAGAAGAAGACGCACTTCGTGCGCGCGCCCGCGCTCATCCATCGCGAGACCAGTCTCACTCGTGGACTCATCCGCGATCTCTTCAGCGAGAAAGTGGAGCAGGTGACCGTGGACTCGAAGCAGGTCTACAACGAGATCCTCGAGTACCTGAAGGGGGTGGCGCCGGAGCTCGCCGACCGGGTCAAGCTGTACGAAGAGCAGGTGCCGCTGTTAGACAAGGCGAACATCGAGCACGAGATCCGCGAGCTGTTCAAGCGACGGTGCGACCTGCCGTCCGGCGGCTACCTCATCATCGAGCCTACCGAAGCGCTCGTGTCCGTGGACGTGAACTCCGGGCGCTACACGGGCAAGAAGGATCCGGAGAAGACCGTACTGCGCACCAACCTGGAGGCCGCCCGTGAAGTTGCGCGCCAGCTCCGTCTGAGAGACGTGGGCGGCATCGTCGTGTGCGACTTCATCGACATGGAGGTCAAGGCCAATCGCGACAAGGTGCTCCAGGAGCTGCGGACGCATCTCGGTCGCGACCGGGCGAGGACCAAGGCCTTTGCCGTCAGCGAGCTCGGCCTGGTCGAGATGACGCGGCAGCGGGTGCGCCAGAGTCATCTCCAGAACATGACCGAGGCGTGTTCCGTGTGTCATGGGACCGGACGCGTCTTCACGGCCGAGACCGTCGTTCGTCGGGTCGAACGGTCGATCCGGCGCATCCAGGTGGAGGGCAAGCGCGATCCGCTCGTCGTGAAGCTGCACCCCGACGTCGCCATGTACCTGCTGGAGCAGGAGCGTGACTTCATGAAAAAGCTGGAGAAGGGAGTCGGATTCGGCCTCGAGCTGCGGGACGATCCCTTGCTGCGACCAGACGAATTCAAACTCGTGGTGAAGAGCGCCGGCCGGGACATCACGCAGCAATACGCGGTAGCCTGATGTGCCTCTAGAGTCGTGATTGACATGGACTTAGAGCGTGGCTAAGTTGCAAGGCTCACTGCCAACGTTTCGTTCAATTCCTCCGATGTCCTACGCCATCATTCGCACCGGCGGCCGCCAGTTCAAGGTCGAGCCGGGGAAGAAGTATCGCCTGCCGACGCTCGAGGGCGAGCCGGGCGGCAAGATCGAGTTCACCGACGTCCTGCTCGGCAACGACGGCAAGGACGTGAAGGGCGTAGACAAGAAGCTCGCGAAGGCCAAGGTCACGGGCGAGATAGTCCGGCACGGCCGCGGGGACAAGATCGTCGTCTTCAAGATGAAGCGCCGCAAGGGATATGCGAAGAAGCAGGGGCATCGGCAGGGCTTCACCGAAGTGAAGATCAACGACATCAATCTCGGCTAGGCGGTTGTCATGGCACATAAAAAGGGCGTCGGCTCGTCCCGGAACGGCCGCGATTCGAATCCGAAGTACCAGGGCGTCAAGAAGTTCGGTGGCGAGAAGGTCATCGCCGGTAACATCATCGTGCGTCAGGACGGCACGAAGTGGCATCCCGGTCGCAACGTCGGGATGGGCACGGACTACACGATCTTCGCCCTCATCGACGGCGTGGTGAAGTTCGAGCACCACAACAAGCGCCGCTACAAGGTGAGCGTCGAACCCAAGGTCAAGGCGACGAGCGCGGCGTAAGGTTCGCGTATATTCTCACGGCGTTCCGCGCTTGCGGGACGCCGTTTTCTTTTCCTGCCGTGACGGCGGAACTTCCCGCCGTGCGGGCTCGTACGGTTGCTGAGAACCTCGGAGGAGCTCACCATGGCTCTGTGGAACAAGCTCAAGGACGAGCTGAATCGCGCCGGACGCGTCGCACAGGACGCAATCGACGAAGGAAAGCTGCGACTGGACCTGATGCGCAGCCGACAGGCAATGGATCGCGCCGCCCAGAAGCTCGGCTACGGCGTGTATCGGGCGCGCAAGGCGGGAGGCGCCGGCGCAGACATTCCATCGGACGAATACGCCCGCCTGGCCGCCGAGGTCGCGAACGCCGAAGCCGAAATCGAGCGCTACGAGACGCTGCTGCGTGAAGCCGGCGCCAAGCGGCAGAGTGGGGGCACGACGACGCCGTCCGACACGCCGCCGACCGACGCGCCCCCGACCGAGCCGCCGCCGGCGTCGCCCCCCGGGTAAGCCGCTACGGTCTCCGGTAGTCCGGCGGCAGCGTTCTGTATCGCTCCTGCAGCAGCCGCTGCCGGCTGGGCGCGGTGATCTCGTTGCCGCGCACCAGCACGTGCTCCGCGCGGGTGCTGAACTCGAAGGGATCCCCACTCCACACGACCACGTTCGCGACCTTGCCGGGCTCCAGCGTGCCGTAGTCCCCGGAAATGCCGAGTACTCGCGCCGGCGCAAGCGTAACGGCGCGCAACGCGTCGTCCCAGCTCATACCGTAGGCGACCGCGTTGCCGGCTTCCTGCTTCAGATTACGGACGTTGAAGGTCTGCGCATCGCTCACTCCCGCATCGCCGATGAGGATGACGTCCACGGCGGCGCGCCGGAGTATCGCGGCATTTTCCTGCCGCGAGCCGAGGTTCGCGAACCCCGCCGGAATGTTGTTCATGGCGCCCGTCAGCACAGGAACGCGGGCGGCGGCGAGCTTGTCGGCCACCATCCATGCCTCGCTCCCGCCGGCAATCATCAGCCGCAGGTTATACTCGGCGGCGATCCGGAGTGCCGCCTCGATGTCGCTCGCGCGATCCGCGACGACAATGAGCGGCAACCGACCCTCCACGACCGGAACCATCGCCTCGAGGTCCAGCCGGCTCGCGACGAAATCGCGCGTCGCGCTGCGCTCGTAGTCGGCGCGGCGTCGCGCGTACGCGCGGGCATCCTCGAGCAGTTCCTTCAGCCTCACCGTCAACTCGCCGCGCGCCCCGAGACCGGTGCTCTGCGAGGGCGTGCCCATCTGGGCGACCATGGCGGCCGGCGCGCGGACCACCATGTCCGTAACGGAACCCGGCACCAGATCCACCACCGCCGCCTGTCCGGAGATCAGTCCGCCGGCCGGGGCCACCAGCACGGTCGTGATACCTTCGTCCCGAGCGGGCGCGAAGAGCACCGACGCCGGATTCAGCCCTTCCCACACCGTGAATGCGGCGGCGATGCCGTCCCGGCCGCGGGCCGAGTTATCGCGTGTCTGCCCCTCCTGCGCGACCTCGACGAGCCCCAACTGCGTGGCGGCGTTGATCAGCCCCGGCGTAACCCACTTGCCGGCGGCGTCGATGCGTTGCGCGCCCGACGGAATCGTCACGTTGGTTCCCACCTGCATGATGCGGCCGTCACGGATCAGGACCGTGGCGTTGTCGATGGGCGGTCCGGAGATCGGGAACACGCGTCCGCCGGTGATGGCCACCGTCTGCGCAGGCAGGCTGGAGGCGAGCGCGGTCAGCGCAATCAGCAGCGTGAATGTCTGGCGCATCAGCGGATTCCTCCCGGCAGCCGCGCATCCGGCACGAATCCCAGCTCGAAGTCCGTACGCCAGCGTTGCTGTGCGTCAGCGCGATCGAACAGCATCGAGCCGTCCACCCACACCTTCTCGGGCATCGAATACACGCTGAACGGATTGCCCGACCAGAGCACCACGTCCGCGTTCTTGCCAACCTCGATCGAGCCGATGCGGTCCTGGAGGCCGAGCGCCCAGGCGGGATTGATCGTGATCCATCGAATGGCCTGTTCGGGTGTGACGGTGATGCCGATGTCGCGGCCAGCGTACATGGCCTTGGCGGCCTCCTGGTTCAGTCGCTGAGAGCCCGACGGATCGTCCGAGTGGATGATGGCGCGGGCGCCGGCGCGCTCGACAATCGCCGCGTTGGCCTTCACCGCGTCCAGAGCTTCCATCTTGAAGGCGCCCCAATCGGCCCAGATCGACGCGCCGATGCTGTCCTGCGCCAGTCGGTCGGCGATCTTGTACGCCTCGACGCCATGATGGAAGGAGCGGATGGAGTAGCCGAACTCCTTCGCGATGTCCATCATCTGCGCCATCTCGTCCGCGCGGTAGCAGTGATTGTGAACGAGGATGTTCCCGCGCAGCACTTCGGCGAGCGTCTCGTTGTTGAGATCACGCGACGGCGGATCGCCTTCGCGGTTCGCGCTCCACTTGTCCCAGCGGCGGCGGTACGACTCGCCGTTGATCCACGCAGCGCGGTACCCCGCGACGTTTCCCATTCTGGTCGACGGCCCGCGGTTCGCGTACACGCGTTTCGGATTTTCGCCACACGCCATCTTGAGGCCGTATTTGGCCTCAGGAAATTTCATTCCCTGTACGGTGCGCGAGGGAACCACCTTCAGCGTCACTCCACGTCCGCCGATCAGGTTGGCGGAGCCGGGCAGCACCTGCAGTGTGGTCACTCCACCCCCCAAGTTTCGCGGAAACTGCGGATCTTGCGGCCAGACGGAATGCTCGGCCCACACGTGCGCGGTGACTGGGTTGGTTGCCTCGTTGCCGTCGTTGTTGCCCGACGTTCCGGGCGCCGGATACACGCCCAGGTGGGAGTGAGTGTCGATGAGGCCGGGTGTCAGGAACTTCCCGGCGCCGTCGACGATCACCGCGTCGGCGGGCGCGGCCAGATTCGTTCCGACACCGGCGATCTTCCCGTCGCGCAGCAGCAGCGACGCGTCGTGCAGCGTGGGCCCGGCGGCCGTCAGAATCGTCGCGTTCCGGATCAGCGTAGTGCGTGCCGGAAATGGCGAGTACGTGCTCGGGAACGGATCCGCGTTCGGTAGCGACAGCGCGCCCGGACCGTACGGCGCCCGATCTGCCTGTTGCTGCGATGTCGCGGGAGCGGGGGCGCTCTCCGCCTGGCGCGTACAACCTGACGCCGTCACCGCCACGACGATGAGGGGAACCAGTGCTCGCATGTGTACGCACATCCTCCAGTAGGAAGCGTTGGTATGGGTGGAGAAGGCTAGGGCAGGCCGACGGGGCTGGCAAACCGCATCCCGCCTTTCGACAACGCCACGGCGCTAGAGGTTCGCGAGCATCCGGACGTCATCCGTGCAGACGCCGTGCACGCCCAGCGCCAGCAGGCGGCGCGCCGCGGCGGGAGAATTCACCGTCCACGGAATCACGCGCAAGCCGAGTTCCCGGGCGACGTCCATCAACACCTCGTCCACCAGCGTCCAGTGCGGCCACACGTCGCGCGCAAGCGTGAGCGCCACGGCGGTCCGCATGGCCCGCGCGGCGTCGAGGACGTTCTCGTCGAGCAAGACGCCTCGAGGGATGTCGGGAGCCAACAGAGCCGCCCGCTCGACGGCGGCGTGATCGAACGAGTGCACGGCAAACCGTCGCCCGTGGGCACGCAGAACGTCGATGACCGCCTGCTCGATCGCCCGTCCCTTCAGCTCCACGTACACGACGGCGCGTTCGCCGATCGAGGCGAGCGTCTCGGCTAGCGTGGGTATCCTGGCGCCCGAGCCCAGATCCGTTCCGGCGAGCGCTTCCCATGTCGATTCCTCGATCAGCCGACCCTGCACGCGAGGATCGTGGTGCACGATGACGACGCCATCGACGGTGCGATGCACGTCTAACTCGATTGCGTCGGCGCCATGCTCCAGGGCAAGCAGGAACCCGGACAGGGTGTTCTCGCGCCGCTGGCTGGGCGATCCGCGGTGCGCGACGCGCTCGAACCGGCCCGGGGCGCTGGTCATGACGGTGTATAATTGCGCGACGACGTTCCGGGCAAGCGGTTAACAACACGTCTGCAGCTCCGTCTATTATCGAAGAGCAATGACTGATTCGGGCCAGCGCGGCGAGGAGGCCACGGACGCGGAGCTCATCGCCGCGTGGAAAGCCGGAGACCAGCGCGCCGCGGCCCGGCTCGTGGAGCGGCACGCGGACGCGCTGGCGCGATTCGCGGCGGCCGGCGGTCAATGGGAGGGGACGGACATCGAGGAACTGGTGCAGGATACCTTCGTGCGGGCGTTCGGGTCGATTGACGGCTTTCGCGGTGAGAGCTCGCTGCGGACGTGGTTGATTTCCATCGAGCGACGTCTGATGCTGGATCGCCGGCGGGCCGAGCGGCGGCGCGAGCGCGAGCACCCCGTGAGCGAGGATGCCGCGGTCACCGAGTACGATCCGCTGGACGACCTCATGGCACGGGAGACAGGGGCGCGGGTGCGGCAGGCCCTCGCGGCATTGAGTCCGACACAACGGCAGGTGTTCATTCTGCGAGTCAACGAAGGGCTGTCGTACCGTGAGATCGCGACAGTGGTGGATACCACGGAGGGCGCGGCGCGCGTGCACTACCACAACGCGATGCATGCGATCAAGGAGCTTCTGGATGACTGACTGCACGAACCCCACGATGAAGGACCGGCTGCCCGAGCTGCTCCCGGGGCCGGTCGACGCGCGCGCGTCCGTGGAGGTGCGCGCCCACGTCGCCGCGTGTGCCTCGTGCCAGGCTGATCTGGCGGTGCTGGAGCGCGTCCGCTCCCTGGCATGGACCAAGATCGATGCCGTCCGCATCGCCAGCGGGCTCCCGGCGTATCGGCCCGCATCGCGCTGGCGCCGCATCGCCGCGTCGGGACAATGGCGCGCCGCCGCCGTGGTGCTCGTTGCGGTCGGACTCGCGGTCGGCTACGGCGGGCGCGATCGTGGTGCGCCAGTCGATACGGTCCTCACTCGCGTCGCAGCCGACTCGCGTCCCGTGCTCTCGATTGGCGACAATCTCGCGGACCTCAGCGACGCCGATCTCCGGGAGTTGGCCGCCGAGCTCGGTGAGCTGGAGGCGGTCACGTCGGCGGAACCCGAAGCCATCGCGGTTCCCGCGGTGGGCGGCGACGGGGCGGGAAGCGGAGGGAGCGCGTGATCCTCCGACTCATGACGGGACTCGTGGTCGCGCTCGCCGGGCTGACGGAACCACTCCAGGCGCAGGCCGGGCAGCGCGGCCGTCCTCAGGAGCGTATGGAGCTGGAAGCGGAGATCCGCCGCAGCTTCACGCGCGTGGTGCGCCAGCAGGTGGGCCTGAACGAGGCGCAGATGCGCGCGCTGAGTGGGGTCACCGAGAAATACGCCGCCGATCGCCGCCGGCTGCAGATGCAGGAGCGCTCCGTGCGCATGGGACTCCAGCGCATGCTGCGCGGGGACGTCACGCCGGACTCCGCGGCGGTGGAGACCGCGCTTCGACAGCTGATCGCCGCGCAGAAGCGTCGCGTGGAGCTGATGGAGGCGGAACAGCGGGAGCTCGCGGCGTTCATGACGCCTGTGCAGCGCGCGCGGTTCATGGCGTTGCAGGAGCAGATGCGCCGGCGTCTCGAGCATCGTCGCATGCGCGGCGACATGGACGACCGGCGCGGACCGCCGCGCTAGGCGGTAGCAGCCGCGCGCGCGGTTGCGCTAGATTGTCTGCGCACTGCCCGGGTGGCGGAATCGGTAGACGCAGAGGACTCAAAATCCTCCGGCCTCACGGCCTTACGAGTTCGAGTCTCGTCCTGGGCATCCCGCGGGATCGGCAGACGCATCACGCGCGTCTCGCGCTTCGCGGCGCGACGACGGATGCGTCGTTTTTCTCCAGCACGACATGCCCACATACAAGCTGGCCAGAGTCCCCACCGACGGCGAGCGAATCGGCTACGAGGCCGGCGCGCTGCGGGTTCCCAACAATCCGATCATTCCGTACATCGAAGGTGACGGCACCGGCGCCGACATCTGGCGCGCCTCGGTGCGCGTCTTCGATGCCGCCGTGGAGAAATGCTATCGCGGTGAGCGGCGCGTGCGGTGGATGGAGGTCTACGCCGGCGAGAAGGCGTTCAAGGCCCACGGCGACTGGCTGCCGCAGGAAACCGTCGACGCGCTCCAGGAGTTTCGCGTCTCGATCAAGGGCCCGCTCACCACGCCAGTCGGTGGCGGCATCCGCTCCCTGAACGTCACGATCCGGCAGGTGCTCGACCTGTACGCGTGCATCCGCCCGGTGCGCTATTTCGAGGGCGTCGGCAATCCCATGAAGGAACCCGAAAAGCTGAACGTCGTGATCTTCCGGGAAAACACGGAGGACGTGTACGCCGGCATCGAATGGGCGGCCGACTCGGCCGAGGCCAACAAGCTGCGGGAGTTCATCCGTCGGGAGCTGGGGAAGGAAATTCGGGAGCACTCGGCGCTCGGCGTGAAGCCCATGTCGGCCTTCGGCTCCAAGCGCCTCGTCGAGATGGCCATCCGGTATGCATTGAAGAACAACCTGCCCTCGGTGACGCTGGTCCACAAAGGGAACATCATGAAGTTCACGGAGGGCGGATTCCGCGATTGGGGATTCGAGCTGGCGCGCGAGAAGTTCGGCGAGAGCGTGGTCACGGAAGCGGATCTCAACAAGGCGGGAAGCGCCGCCCGGGCGGACGCCGTGATTCTGAAGGACCGCATCGCGGACGCCATGTTCCAGCAGTTGCTGCTCCGCCCCGACGAATATTCGGTGATCGCCACGCCGAATCTGAACGGGGACTATCTCTCGGACGCCGCGGCAG
>Ga0299914_10003305_pt1 | contig 11376 bp, 10 predicted proteins | sample RVTome_10_FD_201361 | JGI IMG/M metagenome (GOLD analysis project Ga0299914, IMG submission 201361) | Soil microbial communities from uranium-contaminated site in the Upper Colorado River Basin, Wyoming, United States - RVT153D57 (version 2) ... | reverse complement strand
CGCTCGCCGGTGGTGCGCACCTCGACCCGCAGCGTGCCCTGACAGCCGGCCTCGACGCCGGCGTTCGAGGGCTCCATCAGGATCGCGAAGTCCCCCGCGAGGAGGTCGGGTTCGCTGGCCGCGAGCTTGCCGAGGCCATTGTGGACGGCCTCGATCTCCTCCGCGTCGTAGAAGACGTACGTCACGTCGCGGTTGGGCTTCTCCAGGGTGGCAGCGAGCTTGAGGATGACCGCGTCGCCGGACTTCATGTCGCACGCGCCGAGGCCGTGCAGGATGCCGGTGGCCCCGTCGAGGCGGCTCGGGAAGTTGCCGTTGACCGGCACCGTGTCGAGGTGGCCGGCGATGACGACGCGCTCGGGGAGGCCGAGGTCGGTGCGCGCCACGATCGAGTTGCCCCGCCGCTCGACGACGAGGTGGTCGTACGCAGCCAGCGCCCGCTCCACGGCGTCGGCCAGCTCCAGCTCGTTGAGGCTCACGGAGTTGATGTCCATCAGCTGCCGGGTCAGCGTCACCACGTCGGTCGTCAGGTCGATCACGGGAGTGTCAGGACTGGTTGTCACAGGCGCTAGTCAACCAGCCCTTCATGAGAGTTCGTCGGCCGCACCGGTTGACCGGCGCTCGACGTGCGCGAGCACCCCGTCGATGATCCGGGCCAGCCCGTAGTCGAGCTCGCGGGCGGGGTCGGTGGCCGCCTGGTAGGTCTCACCGGCGGCGGTGCCGACCCGGTTGGCCAGCGGATAGTGGCTGCCCGCCATGACCTCGTTCAGCGTGTCGTAGTTGGCCTCCCACCACTCCGACTCGGTCATCCCGGTGACCTGCTCGGCACGGCGCTTCATGAGCTCGCTGCGGGCGATGTTGCCCGCGAACCCGATCAGCACGGCGACCGTCTGGTCCATCTCCAGGTCGGAGAGCCCGATGCCGTCGACGGCCCGCAGCTGCCACTCGTAGCGGTCGCTCATGTTGGGTCCCAGCCAGGGGCGTACGTCCTGCACCTCGAGCAGCCACGGGTGAGCCCGGAGCTCGTCGTGGGCGAGGTTGGCGACCAGCTCGAGGCGCTTGCGTGGATCCTCGGGCAGCTCCGGCAGCTCGGCGCGGCCGGTCACCTGGTCGGCCATGAGCACCAGCAGCGCGTCCCGGTTGGGTACGTAGGAGTAGAGCGTCATCGCGCCCAGGCCAAAGCGCTGGGCGATCGCACGCATCGTCACCGCGGCCAGGCCCTCGGCGTCGGCGATGTCGATCCCGGCGTCGACGATCTCGTCGACGCTCACCTTCTGCTTGGGCCCGCGCCTGGTCCTCGGCTCCTCGCGCGCCCCGCCCCGATGGCGCCACAGCAGGCGCAGGGAGGGATCCGAGTGGTCTGGCTGGTCCGGCACATCGCTCATCGTAACCTCATCCGAAATAATTTCGTACGTCGTACGGAACAAATGCTACAGTCACTCCGTTGACATCTTCGTACGCCGTACGAAATTGGAGGAACGTGTATGCCGAACGACGCGAAGCCGGTCCCGCCGCGCTGGCTCAAGCCGATGAACAAGGTCTTCATGACCCTGTCGAAGACCGGGCTCGGGATGAAGGAGCTGCCGGTGCTCACCGTGCCGGGCCGCGCGAGCGGCAAGCCTCGCAGCACCCCGCTCTCGGTCCTGGACCTGGACGGACGCCGCTATCTGCTCGAGGGCTTCCCGGGAGCCGACTGGGCCCGCAACGTACGTGCCGCCGCAGGCTGCGGCACCCTCCGGATCGGCAAAGACATCGAGGAGGTGCGCCTCGTGGAGGTGGAGGGGGACGAGGCGTTGACCGTGCTCCGGGTGTGGCCGGAGCGGATGACGGACGGAGCGAAGATCATGCTCGACGCCGGCGTGGTCACGGCGGTGACGCCGGAGGCGTTCGAAGCCGTCGCCGGCCGTTGCGGCGTGTTCCGGATCGAGGTGGCCCGATGACCTCGACTCCCCTCTCCGCGCGCGGCGTGCGCAAGCGCTACCGCGACACTCAGGCGCTCGACGGTCTCGACCTCGAGGTTTCCGCCGGCACCGTGCACGCCCTGCTCGGACCCAACGGCGCCGGCAAGTCGACGGCGGTGAACGTCTTCGCGACCCTGACCCGGCCCGATGCCGGCGAGGTGCGCGTCGGCGGCCACGACGCCGTACGTCACCCCGCCCGGGTCCGCTCCACGATCGGCCTGGTCGGGCAGAGCGCCGCGCTCGACGAGGCCCTCCACGGCCGGGAGAACCTGGTGATGTTCGGCCGCCTCCACGGGTTGCCGAAGCCTGATGCCGTACGCCGCGCCGGCGAGCTCCTCGACGCGTTCGGCCTCACCGAGGCCGCCGACCGGAAGGTCTCGGGCTACTCCGGCGGGATGCGGCGGCGCCTCGACATCGCCGCCGGCCTGGTCACCCGTCCGCGGATCCTCTTCCTCGACGAGCCGACCACCGGGCTGGACCCGCGCGGTCGTCACGAGGTCTGGGAGATGGTGCGGCAGGTGGTCGCCGACGGGACGACGGTGCTGCTGACCACGCAGTACCTGGACGAGGCCGACCAGCTCGCCGCGATGGTCACCGTGCTCGGCGCGGGCCGGGTGATCGCCGAGGGCACCCCGTCGGCGCTCAAGAGCGATCTCGGCGGCGACCGGGTGATCATCACCGGGACCGGACCGGACGACCTCGCCCGGATGGCCGGTGTCCTCGGTTCCGCGGCCGTCGTCGACCCCGACCGGCTGGAGGTCACCGTCGAGGCCGGCGCGGCGGGCGGCGGTGCCGCGGTCGTGGAGGTCGTACGCACCCTCGACTCCGCCGGCATCACCGTTGACGACGTGCTGCTGCGCAGACCGACCCTGGACGAGGTGTTCCTCCACCTGACCGCCCCCGACCACGTACTCGATCCTGAAGGAGCCGCCCGATGACTGATCTGACTTCAGGTATCTCTTCCACCGTGCGACAGACCTGGGTGATCACACTCCGGGACCTCAAGCACTGGCAGCGCGAGCCATGGGGACCGCTCTTCGGGATCCTGTTCGCGATCATGATGCTGCTGATCTTCGGCTACCTGTTCGGCGGCGCGATCGAGATGCCGGGCGGCGGGACGTACCTGCCCTATCTGCTGCCCGGAGTGCTCGCGCTGACGATGATGTTCGGCATCGACGGCACCATGTCCGTGGTCACCGAGGACACCAAGCGCGGCGTCACCAACCGGTTCCGGTCGCTGCCGATGAGCGGTCTCGCGGTGCCGCTGGGGCGGGCGATCGCCGACCTGGGCAACTCGGCCGTCCAGCTGGGCGTCCTGATGCTCGGCGGGCTGGTGATCGGGTGGCGGATCGAGGGCTCGTTCCTCGAGGCGGCGGCCGCGGTCGGGCTCCTGCTCTGGCTGCGGCTGGCGATGCTGTGGCTGGGCATCTTCCTCGGGCTGACCCTGCGGATGGAGGGCGCGCTGACGATGGTGCAGGTGCTGGTCTGGCCGCTGGGATTCTGCTCGAGTCTCTTCGTCTCGCCCGAGACGATGCCAGGGTGGCTGGGCTTCCTCGCCGCGTGGAACCCGGTCTCGGCGACCGCCACCGCCTGCCGTGACCTCTTCGGCAACCCGACCGGGATCACCTCCGGCGTGCTCGCTGACCACGCGACGCTCCTGGCGCTGGCCTGGCCCGCGGTCCTGCTGGCGATCTTCGTCCCCCTCTCCGTCCGCGCGTTCCGGCGCCTGGGCTGAGAACGGAAGAACGGGCCCGGGAAGGCGATGCCTTCTCGGGCCCGTTGGCGAATGGGTGGGAGTCAGGCGGTGGCCGGTTCGAGGCCGTCGGTCTCGTCCGTGGCCTTCTCCGTCGCCGGCGCGACGGCTCGGGTCAGCGACCCGATCGCGAAGGCGACGAAGAGCAGCACGACGCCGAGGCCCGCGACCAGTGCCGAGAGACCGAACGCGGTGACGGCGGTGAGCAGGGACGCGCGTACGAACGACGACTCAGCCGCGACCGCGCGGATCGGGTCCTCCTGGTCCAGCTCGGCGTACGTCTTGCCCTTGGTGATCCCCAGGGCGTGCTTCTCGACGGTGCCCGCCTGGGAGTAGGCCGAGAACGGGCCGTCGACGTTGTCTCCGGCGAGGAACGAGGCGTCGTCGGCGACAGTGATCTCCTGCGCCTTCAGCTGGGTGTGGGCCAGGTAGTAGCTGGCGGCGCCACTGGCGATGAACAGTAGGCCGAACAGCCCGATCAGGGGCTCAGCAGCTTCGCGATCCGAGGTTTGCGGGTCATGCAGACTAAGGCTCACCTAACTTACCTTCGGATGAAAGGCCCGGAGGGTGTGATCTTCGTCGTGCAGAACTTTTTTCGCGGAACCTGTCGAATTGGCGTCGAGCCGTTCGTGGAGTGAGTGAGAAGCGGCCAAGACGGACCGCGACAACCACCACCACAGGACGAGAGGCACCATCATGAGCACCAGCACCTACACCCAGGCCACGACCTCCACCCGCGGTCAGTTCGCAGCGCGGATGCCGGTCTGGATCGTCAGCGTCACCGCCGTCCTAGTCGGCGCCCTGGTCACCGGCGTCTACGAGTTCGCCGCCCGCGCGGTCGGGGTGCCGTTCAACGTAGCCCTGCCCGGCACCGGCATGGAGCCCGCCGCGATCCCCGCGACCGGGCTCGCCTGGGCCGTCGCCGAGCTCGGCCTGATCGGCATCATCATCGCCGTCTGCCTGGCCCGCTTCGCCAAGCGTCCGCGCTCGACCTGGAAGCGCACCGCTTGGACCCTGACCGCACTCTCGTGCGTCCCGAGCCTGATCGCCGTCACCGACTCCTACGCCACCAACATCATGCTGGTGATCTCCCACCTCGTCGCCGCCGTGGTGATCGTCCCCGCCATCGCCGCCCGGCTGGCGGAGCGGAACCCGCGCCGCGCCTGAGGTGTCGGCCGACGTCAGCCCGGTGGTCGGCGAGCGATGATCAGCTCGCCGACACCGGGCATCGGCGTCGTCTCGACCGCGAACCCGGCATTGGCCAGGTCGGCGAAGAGCGCCGGCCTGGGATGGGTGCGGTAGTACATGACGAACTTCGGCCGCCACACCGCGTTGCGCACCCGCATCGCCAGGTCGAAACCGGAGAGCAGCCAATACGCCGGGTGAGTCGGCCCCGGTGCCCGGCTGACCGGCAGCGCGAACACCCCGCCCGGCCGCAGCGCCCGATGGATGCCGTCGAAGAGCGCCGGCCGCTCCTCCGGCAGGAAGTGCCCCAGCGCCCCGAAGCTCACCACCAGGTCGTACGCAGCATCGAACGGCAGCGCGCGAGCATCCGCCCGCACCAGGTCGGCGTCGGGGTGTGCGGCCCTGGCCTGCTCCAGCATCCCCACGCTGAAGTCGACCCCTGTCGGCCGCTCCGCGGTCGCCTCCGCGAGCAGCTCCAGCCCCGCCCCGGTGCCGGTACACACATCGAGTCCGCGCTCGAACGGCCCGTGCTCCCGCAGGGCCGTGATCGTCGCGGCCAGCAACCAGTCCGGCGTCCGGAACGGCGTCGCGTCGAACTTCGGCGCCAGCAGGTCGTAGCCGCGCTCCACCGACGACAGCGCCTGCACGGCGAGTTCTTTGAGCGTGGGCCTCTCCACATCTCAACGATAGGCGCGACCAGGCCATTCGCGCCGTCGTTCTCGATGAGCCCTAGGAGACTCAATCACGCCACACGTGATTGAGTCTCCTAGGGCTACCGCGCTATCAGGCAGGCGTCGCCACACGGCGTCGGGGAATCCGTCCAACCGCGGGATGCCAAGACTCGGGCGATACTTCGCGCCGTCCGGCATGGCGTCTCGAAGACCTGGTGCCAACGGAGTCGCGCGGTGACGGTGCCGGTGGCAGCGAGGTCGTCGAGCACTCGGTCGGCGTCACGCGCTTGGTCGCGCCAGGTGTCATGCCCCAACGCTCCGTCGAGCTCGACGACGAGCCCGTACGCCGCGTATTCCACGTCTCGGAACTGGTTGCCCATCGGCGTCGCCCGCACCGTCTGTCGCTCGGACCGTGGCAGCCCGTGGACGCGCTCGACCTTGGCGAGATAGCCGTGCTCGAGCACGGAGCTCGTCCCGGACTCCAGATCGTCGATGATCCTGGCGATCCAGGCACGGCGGCGCAGGGACGGGAAGCGACTCAGCGCCCCACGGAGCGAGCCGGCGGTGACATGAGCCCGCCCGGCGACGTTGGCCAGACTGGCAATAGCGTCGATCTCCGAGCGGGCGTCGTGCGCCGTCGCCAGAGCGTTGTCCTCCAGCTTCAGGCGAGGAGGGACGCCTCCGTAGGCATGGGTCTCGAGGTTGGTGAGGCGGTGGATCACGATGCCGGGTTGAGGCACGACTCTCCGGGTCTGGTCGATCGCGACATGGATCGGGTCCGGGACCATCCCGGGCACCATCGGCCGCTCCGTGCGAGGTGCCTCGACGCTCGGGCCGCACACGTACGCGGGCGCGGCATAGAGGACGGCTGCCCAGGCGCGCTGATGCCAGGTGAGCGGACCGGTGTGATCGACGTACACCCGCGGATGCACCCGCACGATCTCCTTGCGCCGCTGCATCCTGATCATGTCAGCGCGCGTCAGCCCACCGGCTGCGAGCTGCGCATGACTGAGCACACCATCCTGCTGACGTCGCTGTGCCTCCATCAGCCGCTCTGCGTGCTCTCCCTCGCCCATGGATTCTGAGATGTCCACACCACAGTTATCGCACGCGACGACTCCAGGATGAGAACCCCTAGGAGGGTGAGTCACGCCAGGCGTGACTCACCCTCCTAGGGCTCAACCGTGATCAGGCCTTCGTGACCGCGATCTGGGCCTTCTCGCCGTCGCCCAGGTCGACCGGGTTGCCCTCGAGCGAGTCGACGACGTCGTACGTCGTGGCGAGGGTCTCGCGGGAGATGAGGTCGGCGTGGGTGGTGGCTGCCTGGCGTACGGTCTCGGAGCCGGTCACCGACAGGGCGATGCGGTCCTCGACGTTGAGGCCGGAGTCCTTGCGGGCCTGCTGGACCGCGCGGATCAGGTCGCGGGCGAGGCCCTCGGCGGCGAGCTCGGGGGTCACGACCGTGTCCAGGACGATGAAGCCTCCAGCGAGCATCGAGACGGCGATGTCGTCGGAGGCGGCACCGGCGACGGTCTCGAGGGTGTATTCACCCTCCTCCAGCGTCAGGCCACCGGCCACGACCACACCGGACTCGTCGACCGACCAGTCACCGGACTTGGAGCCCTTGATCGCCTTCTGGACGTCCTTGCCCAGGCGCGGACCGGCGGCGCGGGCGTTGACGGCGAGCCGCTGCTCGATGCCGTAGGTGCCGGCCTCCTCCGAGTCGGCGGCGAGCAGCCGGACGGACTTGACGTTGACCTCGTCAGCGACGATCTCCTCGAAGCCGGCGATGTCGGCACCGACGACCGTCAGGCCACCGAGCGGCAGGCGGTTGCGGAGCTTGCGCGCCTTGCGCAGGGCGGAGGTCGAGGAGCAGACCGTGCGTACGGCGTCCATCCGGGCGACGAGGTCGGCGTCGGCCGGCAGATCCTCGACGACCGGGTAGTCGGCCAGGTGCACCGAGCGTCCGCCGGTCAGACCGCGCCAGATCTCCTCGGTGGTCAGCGGCAGCAGCGGCGCGACCAGGCGGGTCACCGTCTCCAGCACGGTGTAGAGGGTGTCGAAGGCGGCCTTGTCCTCGTTCCAGAACCGCTCGCGGCTACGCCGGATGTACCAGTTCGTCAGCACATCGATGAACCGCTGGGTCGCCTCGCAGGCCTCGGCGACGTAGTAGTCGTCCATCGCCGAGGTCATCTCGGCGACGTAGTCGCGCAGCTTGGCCAGGACGTAGCGGTCCAGCGGGTCCTCGGACGCCGTCGAGCCGGTGGTCTCCAGGTTGGCCGCGTTGGCGTAGAGCTGGAAGAAGTACCAGCTGTTCCACAGCGGGATCATCACCTGGCGTACGGAGTCCCGGATGCCCTGCTCGGTGACGACCAGGTTGCCGCCGCGAAGGATGGGCGAGGACATCAGGAACCAGCGCATCGCGTCGGCGCCGTCGCGGTCGAAGACCTCGTTGACGTCGGGGTAGTTGCGCAGGCTCTTGGACATCTTCTGGCCGTCGGAGCCCAGCACGATGCCGTGGCTGATGCAGCTCGAGAACGCCGGGCGGTCGAAGAGCGCGGTCGCCAGGATGTGCAGGGTGTAGAACCAGCCGCGGGTCTGGCCGATGTACTCCACGATGAAGTCACCTGGGAAGTGGTGCTGGAACCACTCCTCGTTCTCGAACGGGACATGGTTCTGGGCGAACGACATCGACCCGGAGTCGAACCAGACATCGAGTACGTCGGAGACCCGGCGCATCATCGACTTGCCGGTCGGGTCGTCGGGGTTGGGACGGACCAGGTCGTCGACGTACGGACGGTGCAGGTCGGGGTTGCCCTCGGCGTCCTTGGGCAGGGTGCCGAAGTCGCGCTCCAGCTCGGCGAACGAGCCGTAGACGTCCAGGCGCGGGTAGGCCGGGTCGTCGGACTTCCACACCGGCACCGGCGAGCCCCAGAAGCGGTTGCGGGTGATCGACCAGTCGCGGGCGTTCTCCAGCCACTTGCCGAACTGACCGTCCTGGATGTGCTCGGGCACCCAGCGGATCTGCTGGTTGAGCTCGAGCATGCGGTCCTTGATCTTGGTGACCTCGACGAACCAGCTCGAGACACCCTTGTAGATCAGCGGCTGACGGCAGCGCCAGCAGTGCGGGTAGGAGTGGTTGTAGGACTCGCGGCGCAGCAGGATCGTGCCCGCGGTCACCGATCCCCCGGCCTCGCCGCGGGTGACCGCCTTGAGGTGGTCGATGATCTGCAGGTTGGCGTCGAACACCTGGACACCGGCGTAGTCGACCACCGGAGCGGTGAAGCGCCCGTCCTTGCCGACCGGCATGACCGCCTCGATGTTCTCGCGGTCGGTCACCTCCTTGTCGACCTCACCGAACGCACCGGCGGTGTGGACGACCCCGGTGCCGTCCGTGGTGGTGACGGCGTCGTCGGCGGCCACGACCCGGAAGGCATTCTGGTGACCGGCGTAGTAGGAGAACGGCGGCTGATAGCTGCGGCCGAGCAGCTCGGAGCCCTTGTAGCGGCCCAGGACCGTCGCCTCCTCCGCCTCCGGGAAGAGCTCCTTCTGGTACGCCGCGAGGCGAGCCTCCGCGAGGAGGTACTTGGCGCTCTTGTCGGTGCCCGGGACCGGGCCCTCGACCACGACGTAGTCGATCTCGGAGCCGACCATGACGGCGAGGTTGGACGGCAGCGTCCAGGGCGTGGTGGTCCAGATCAGGATGTGGGCGCCGTCGAGGACCTCGTCCTCACCGGTGGCATCGAGCGCGTAGCCCACCGTGACCGCGGGGTCCTGGCGGTCCTTGTAGACGTCGTCGTCCATCCGCAGCTCGTGGTTGGACAGCGGGGTCTCGTCCTGCCAGCAGTAGGGCAGGACGCGGAAGCCCTCGTAGACGAGGCCCTTGTCGTAGAGCGTCTTGAAGGCCCAGATCACCGACTCCATGTAGTCGGGGTTGAGGGTCTTGTAGTCGTTGTCGAAGTCCACCCAGCGCGCCTGGCGGGTGACGTAGTCGCGCCACTCGCCGGTGTACTTCAGCACCGAGGCGCGGCTGGCCGCGTTGAACTTGTCGATGCCCATCTCGACGATCTCGTCGGTCGTCTTCAGGCCGAGCTGGCGCATCGCCTCGAGCTCGGCGGGCAGGCCGTGGGTGTCCCACCCGAAGCGCCGCTCGACGCGCTTGCCGCGCATCGTCTGGTAGCGCGGGACGATGTCCTTCACGTAGCCGGTCAGCAGGTGGCCGTAGTGCGGCAGGCCGTTGGCGAACGGCGGGCCGTCGTAGAAGACGAACTCGTTCTCGCCGTTCTCGCCGGCGTCACGGTTGTCGATGCTCGCCTGGAAGGTCCCGTTCTTCTTCCAGTAGTCGAGAACCTGCGTCTCGATCTCCGGGAAGCGTGGGCTGGCCGGGACTGTGGCTGAGTTGACCTTCGGATAGGCCATCGACGCATCTCCTGCTGGGTGGTAGTGGGTTGTCTTCACCACAGGGACGATCTTTCGACCGCGGTACCACCCTGCTTGTCCTTGCCGGACCACTTCGTTACGGCTGTGACGGGCCACTCCCGCCGGGTTCTACTTGCCTTCGATCTGCCTGAAAGCTTTCTTCCCGGGGCTCGCCGCTGATGACGGCTCGAACGCCTGTAAGGAAGAGAGTACGCCGCCCGGCGCCCGCCACGCGAACCGGATTACACCGCGCGCCACATCCGCACGTGCGGCCCGATCTCGGGGTCGTCCCACGGCTCACCGATCCCGTGGAAACCGGCCCGCCCGTAGAACGGCACCGCCGGCGTACGCGCGTTGCACCAGACCAGCCCACCACCCTCGGCCGCGACATGGTCCAGCGCCGCCTGCAGCACCTCGGCTCCGACACCCTTGCCGCGCCACCCGTCCGCCGTCGCCATCCCCCGGATCCGCCACCCCCTCCCGGGGTGTTCGGCCAGGTCAGGACATTCTTCCGGGAAGAGCCCGACGCACCCGATCAGACTCCCGTCCGCATCCAGCGCCGCGTACGTCGCGACCTCGGGATCGTCGTCCCCCGGCACCCTCGCCGCGTCCGGCGGCCCGCCGTTGCGCAACACCTTCGCCCGCAACGGATACGTCTCCTCAACCGCCACCCGGCGCACGTCGATCATGTCGTCAATCATGCAGACATGGACCGCAGTCGATCGGCGACGGCTCCGGAAAGAGCCTCGTGAACGACCTCCGGGTGCAGCATGACGTCCTCCCAGGTGAACCGCAGGACGATCCAGCCCGCTGCCACGAACCGGTTGTAACGACCCGCGTCCTCGACCAGCGCCCGGCGTGTTCCGTGGAACTCGAACGAGTCCGCCTCGACGATGATCCGAAGCCGACGGTCGGCGAGGTCGACGCGACCGAGGAAGTCGGGCTCGGCGATCCTGACCTGAGGCTCGACATCCAGCCCGTCCACCTGGATCGCGATCGCGCGCAGACAACTCTCGAAGGCATTGTCGGCACCCCCATGAGCCAGGTGCGCGACCCGACGGACGCTGCCGGCGCCCGGACCGAAGGTGTGATCGGCCGCCGATATCAGTTCCTCCTGCCCGACCCCGAGGCGCAATGCGGAGTCGGCCACGCACAACGCCTCGTCGAACGGCAGCTTCCGCAAGCAGTCGATCACCGTACGCAGACGCGTCGTCACGACGCCGTCGATGTCGCACGCCGGGATATCGAGCCGGCGGACCGCGATCCCACGAGCGACCGTGCGTCGGATCCGGCGACTTCTCGGGATCGTCACCTCCGGACGCAGCGGCACGTGCTTGACCGACCACCCCCACACCAGCGCGGCGCTCAACCCGGATACGACTCCGCGCAT
>Ga0299914_10003304_pt1 | contig 11376 bp, 14 predicted proteins | sample RVTome_10_FD_201361 | JGI IMG/M metagenome (GOLD analysis project Ga0299914, IMG submission 201361) | Soil microbial communities from uranium-contaminated site in the Upper Colorado River Basin, Wyoming, United States - RVT153D57 (version 2) ... | reverse complement strand
GGCGCGTCCGGCGGATCTGAGGCTCGATTGGTAGACTCAGCCCAGGCCGCCGCGCATCAGAAACTGGGCGAGTGGCGGAACGGCAGACGCGCCGGCCTTAGGAGCGATTCCCGCCATGCGCTGTGCGTTATGCACGGCAACCCGATGCTTGCACCTGCGAGTTATGCGCGCCTCGCACGCACGGAATTTCACGATCCGGCGACGGCTGCTACCCCGTGGAGGACCAGTTGGCGTGGCGAGGCGGCTCTCGGCTTAGTGAGCCAGCAGCTCCAGCCAGCCCGTCACCGATGGCGCGGGCGGCCAGCTCTGCCCGCGACGCGATGCCGAAGCGTTTGAAGATCCGCTCGAACTGCGCGTCACGCCCGCGGCCTGGCCGCGCGCCTGCGCAACATGCAGGCCAAGCTGCCGAAGCAGCGCACGCTCGACGATCGGATCCGCGCCGCCTACTCGGCCGCCCGCGACGAGGCGCGCACCCCCGCCGACGGAGAGGCCGGGCTGCGCACGCTGGTCGGTGAGCTGGGCCATTTGACACGGGAGTTAGCATTTTGTTGTCATGCGGCAACAAATAGAGTGCGAGTCTCGGAGGGAGGTCAAAATGCGTAGACGACTCGTAGCCGCGTTTAAATCCCACTCTTGGGGATGGGAGACTGGAACCGAAACGGGTACCGTGAACGGCCCGAATCTCGCCAATCCCAGCGCAATCTGCCCCGCCTAGCCGCCCTCTTTGCCTGGCCAGATGAGGAGCCGTGCTTGGCCGCGCACCGCGCCTATCTTCCTCGCGCTCGCTGGGTTGGTCGTGAGTTGTGCTGGAGCCGCTGAAGCCCCTTCGCATACCGTGTTAGGTTCAGCACAACAAGCACAGGTGTCACGAGCACCTGATGGGGCGGCCCCAAGTCCCACTATCGAAGAATCATGGGCACCGGTCCCACCATCGCTGCCCGCGCATTCCGACTACTCAAGTCGCTTGGGCCCATACGTTGAGTTCGTGCTCAGGGGCGGTTTGGTACCACAAGGAAGCCCAGAGCACATCGAGTACCTCGCAGACTGTATCCGCTCGGCGGGCTTTCAGGTCCAAGTTGACCAGGGTGGCCTATTGGCCGATCCGGGCGCCGGGCAAGAACAGTACTATCGAGCGGCTGTCCAGGCGTGCGAGCACGCAGCCATCGAGAGCGGCCTTGTCGGGCCGGTTCAACCTCCTAGCGAGGAGGAATTGGCGGCATGGTACGAGGCCTACGAGCTCACCTATGAATGCATGTTGGCGACCGGATACCCGACGACAACACCCCCGTCGGAAGACGCCTACATAGAGTCCGGTGGAAGCGACTGGCATCCGTACGAGGTCCTCTCCCCAGGGATGATCTCGGTGGTGGAGAGCGATTGCCCTCAGGATCTGGTCGTCCTTTTTGAGATTCTGGCTTCAGGCACCGAACCATAAGCGATCCCGGGCTCGGTTCACTCGACCCGGTCGGAGCGTGCGGCGCCATGCGCGGCTGAAGGCGGCCTGGCCTTCAGGCCGTAAATGTCCCTGGATGTGGCGAAGCACGCCAACCTAAGGTTCTCGGCATTTTCCCCTTAAGCGAGTGTGAAAGTGGTGGATGGTGAGCGACACTGGACTCGAACCAGTGACCTCTTGCATGTCAAGCGTTTGCGCTCTGAACGCTGCGATGGGAGCGTGGGGGGCCGAGCGATACGCGACAGTTAGACGGTCACGGTTATGAAGCGCGGAACGCCGTTCCGCCGCGCTGAGCTACTGGCGAGACCGAGCCAACGGGCATGGGCATTGCCCCCGACGCTGGGAGCGAGTCCGAATACCGGTTACGGCGCCGTACCTGAGGCCAACATCTGGAACAGGATCACCAGATCTTGGGGGCACTCCGACTCTGTCGCGGATGCATCACCGGCCAACCGATTGTACGGATGCCAGTTCATGCCTCCAGCCTCGATGTATGTGTCCTTCGATGGCGGGGCCGCGACAGGGTAGCCCTCTCTGACCATGCAGTCGTAGGTCAACATGAAGGCGTCGTACTGGGCCGACAGGAACCGCTCATCAGTGAAGTTCTGAGGTGCGACCAGGCCACTGGTCTCAGCTGCTTTGCTGCATGCTGCGTTGACGTTCTCAAAGAAGGCACGCTGGCTCCCGAAGTTGACCGCCAGGCCGCCGTCGTCGAGCTTCACGTCGAACCCGGCGGATTCGATGCAGGCTTCCAGATAGGCCATGTGCTCGACACTACCGTGTGTGACGAGTCCGTTGTCGCCGAGGATCAGGTCGGCGTATGGGCCAAGTCGCTCACGAACGCCGGGATCCGAGGGCATCGGCTGCTCCGGCGGTTGCCACTCCGTACCTGGGGGCGATTGCTTGGCGGGCGCCGAGGCGAACTCGCTCGCCGGTGCATGTGGTGAAGCGCCGCCAAAGGCACATCCGGTAACGAGCAAGCCTACGGCGCCGATGGTCCACGCCTTACGGATTGCCCGAGCGCCCGCGGCTGCGAGCACTCGGGTTTCGGTTCCCGCTGTCAAAATGTGCGAACCCGTTTCGTTCCGGCAGCCTATCAGATGAGACAGCGTGCCCCTGGGCTAGACAGGCTACTACCGTAGACCTCCCCACCTTGCCAGCCGATCGCCCATCCCCAGGTATGTGAGCGGTACTGGCGACCCTCGTACGTGGTCTGCCAGAAGCTCTGACCATGGTAGTGATGCTGCCAACCATTGGCGGTTCCGTAGGTAGAGAAGGAACCGCCACTGCTGGTGCAGTTCGCTGAGACGTTCGCCGCCAGCGCCAACGCCGGCACGGCGAGCAGCAGGATGAGGACCATTGCCCCGCTCGCCAACATGCGTCTTACTACGGACACTGCACTGCTCCCCTCATGCTACGGTCAATGCACGACCAAGAACAATAGTAGACTTCATGTCAAGCAGAATCTGCTGGTGTGGCGCTCGTTCCAGCGGTCGACACAAGGGGCAAGGAGGTCCTGATAATGTGCTCAGTGGGGACCAGGCGGCAGTCGAGCGCGTGTGTCCTCTCTAACCGCCCGATTCTTCCGGCGGGCTCACGTCTTAGACCACGCCGGTAGTTGGACGCTCCTCTGGCCCGCCTTCAGTCAATAAATACTGTAACGCCGCTGGCGGCAACATCCGCGACACTCAGGGGACTCGAAGCACTCGAACTGGGTCACGGAAAGCCGCAACCAGCGCGGGAGGCACTGCGGCGACTGCGCCGGCGATGACTGCCAGCGTCACAACGGCAAGCGTGAAGTCCGGTTGCGGCGCGGACCCGACGAACTCGTACACGACGACTGTGCCCATCAGCGCACCCACGCCGGCGCCGGCGATCGCGATCGCCACGGTCTGCACGGTCACCAGCGCCACAATATCTAGGCGCGACGCTCCGAGCGCTCTACGACGGCCGAAGTCGCGGCGACGAGCGGTGACCGCTCCGAAGACGTTAAGGGCCGTCAGGATCAGGCCCGCCGCCAGCGTCCCACCGACGATGTTGCGACCGAACGTACCCAGCTCGCCCTGGACGGCGGCGCGGACCTGAACAAGGGAATCCGAGGTCTGGATCGCGATGGAGCCCGGATCGAGCGGGTCGAGAACGCTCGCGATCGCGGCGCTCAGGTACGGCACGCGCTGAGCGGAGTTGGCCAGCGCAATGATCCGTATAACCGCCTCGTCCCCGTTGGGAGCAGTCACAAGCGACCGGTTGAGGAACTCGAGCGGCGGACCGGCGTCGAACCAGCCGACAACGCCAATTTCGGGCCGGTCTCTCGACGTTTGGACAGGCCCGGCGGCCGTCTCGAAGCCGAGGAGGTCGATGGCGTTGACGCCGGCCAGGGCGGTGCCGGGCTCCGGGTCCCATGGACTGGTGCTGACGCTGTCAGGGAGTGCGCCGAAGTACGGCCGGATGGGCACCCCCGCCGCGCCATCCAATCCTGGCGGCCGGACATCGGTGGCGATCCCGAAGCCAACGGCCCAGTCGATGTCAGCCAGCGCCATGATGCGTTCGACTACGCTGGCATCGAGCACGGCGCGGCCGTCCAGGTCTTCCACCACGATCGTGCGGGTTCCGGCGTCGTCGATCCGGCTCAGGACGGCTCGTTCGATGGCGACGGTCTGCCCCGTCGTCGAGACGATGACGCCACTAACCGCAGCGACGATGAGTGCCGTGACCGCGGTGGCCACCGGCTGCGACAACGCAACGCGCAGCGCCTCTGCCACCAGTTCGACGCCTTGCCTCACAGGTCGAGCACCTGGTCGCAGGCTGCCACGACCCGCGCATCATGCGATGCGATAATCACGGTGACCCCATTGGTGTGTGCTGCCTCGCTCAGCGCTTCGATCACGACCTGTGCGGATGTCGCATCGAGATTGCCCGTGGGTTCGTCCGCGAGGATCACATCGGGCTGGTTGAGGAGGGCGCGGCACAGCGCCACTCGTTGCGCCTGGCCTCCGGACACCTCGCCCGGCCGATGGTCGGCGCGCAAGCGGACGTCGAAGCGGTCCAGCAATCGCTCCGCACGGGCTCGAGCCGCGCCTCTGGGAACCCCGGCATACAGCGCCCCTTCCGTGACGTTGTCGATGACTGTGCGCGACGGATCGAGCAACGCGTCCTGGAACACGAAGCCGATCCGTCGCGCCCGCAGACGTGATCGGTCCAGGTCATCCAGTTGGGTCGCGTCGGGAACTTCGCCGATCGCCACCCGCCCGGCCCACGGTGTGAGTAACAGTCCAATCAGGTACAGCAGGGTCGACTTGCCGCGTCCAGAGGACCCAGTCACGGCACTCAGGAGCCCGGCCCCGAACGCGTAATCGAGCCCATCGAGGATGGGTTCGCTCCGCCGATAGCCGAATGACAGCCCTTCGAGGGTCACCATCAGCGATCATCGGGCGCGGTGAACGGCAGGACCAGCACGTCACCCGGCTCGACGCCGCTGACCACGGCCAAGCCGCCGGTCGACGCCTGGACCTCGACCGACACCTGCGTCCCTTCGACGAGGCGCACTGTCTGTTTCCCCCCGGCATCAGTGATGATGGCGGCGACCGGTACGACGGGTCCGGTTGTCTCCGGCACGACCACGATCTCGACTCCGAAGTCGGTGCGGCCCAGCGGAGGGATCCATTCAGTACATTCGTCTCCGCAGAGCGCCCCACCGGATGCCGCCTCGAGGATCAGCTCGAGGATGCCGCCGCCCTCACCGAGGGGCTCCGCGGCCCGCGCGATTATCCCCTGCCAGGTGCCGCCCGGATACGTGACGAGTACGTCCCCCGAGAGCGGCACGAGGTCTCGCTGCTCAGGCGTGAGCGGGACGACGATGGAGGGGGCAGGGGCCAAGGCGTCCACGACGACCTCTCCGCCACTGAGGGGTGCTCCAACCTTCAGCGCTTCAGCCGCCACCACGCGAGCCGGCAGTTCCGGTGCGAAGACGATGTCCCCGTGGCGGACGACTCCATCGTCCTCCACGCCGAGCGCGGCTTGCCATGCGCGTACGGCAGCGTCGGTTGCCGCATCAAATTGCTCGTTGGGCTCCTCGTCCAGGAATCCGAGCTCGACCAGCATCGCCTGCAGTTGGAAAACGTCGGGACCCTCCGCACCCGACTGCATGTCGCGGAAAGCGGGTACCTTCCCCTCCGCCACCACTACCGGCCGCAGATCCGCGGTAAAGAGCACGTCGCCGGATTGCACGGTTGCTCCAGGCTCGAAGTCGACGGACGTCACGACTCCGGGAGCCCAGCTCCTGGCCAGCGGACGCGACTCCCACTCTGCCACTGCGGCGAATTGAAGCGACCTGCCGATGGTCTGCTCGACCACCTCGTACGTAACCGGCTCCGCGGTGGAGGCTAGGGGATCGTCCGGAGGCAGCATCGCCACCCGGCCGGCCCAGAACCCGGCCACCGCCGTAAGGACGACGATGCCCACCACGACCACCCAAGTCAGCTTCGGATGCATGTATGAGAACCCCCACAGACCTGCCGGGCCAAGAAGAGCGCGTCGCGTAGACGACCATCGAGATTGAAGTCCACGGGGGAATGATGCCCGAAGCGCGCAATTGGGACGCGGAAACTTGCCTATGCCTTCCAGCTCATGCTAGAACCGCATCGAAATCCTCAACTCCACCAAAGGCCAACAGCCGGAGCCAGGCGTCGCTGCCGATTGGCGTGGGAATACGCCGCGAACGGGCATCATCGAGGATGGCGGCAAGCGGTCGGGGCGCCGATTCGGGCTCCAGCGACGTCACGATGGCGTCGAGCCCATTGGCCTGAACGGCGCCGAGTGTCACTGCCCACCCCTTGCCGGCAAGGCGTGGTGCCCGTCCTCTGGCGCTCGCCACGCGGCGCCGCAGCCAGTGCAGGCGTGTCTCGTGGGGCACCAAGAACAGCAGGTGCCAGCCGGGCCGGTTCGCGATCGCCCAGCCGTAGTTGACGAGCTTGGCGACGATGACATCGGCGTGCTCGGTGGCCTCATCAATCTCGAGAGCCAGCACGCCGGAGCCGATCGTCTGCTGGACGGCCAGTAGCGCATCGGGCTGGATGCGGTTGAGGATGCCGGCGTTCATGTACGGCGACAGCCAGGCCTGCACCGGATGCGCGTCGCCGCTAGCGGGGTGCGCACGCGCCAGCGCGACAACGGCCTCGACGGTGTTGAGCGAGTGGCGCAGTTGGGTGCCAGCCTCGCCGCGCGTGAGTGGAGCGTAGCCCAGGCGCTTGCGCGCGTGACGGGTGAGGCGGAAGACGAGGGGCGCTCCTCCGCGCTCGAGCGGAGGTAGGGCAGTGCGTTCGAGCAGGCGGTAGCGGTACAGCCGCTGGAGATGGGTCTGTGCCTTCTGGCGTCGGCGGTAGACGAGGGAGGTGAGCTGTGCGGTGGTAGCGACGTCGTAGCGGTACAGGATGCGCAGACAGGCACGGTCGCGTACAGGCATGAGCCCGACGTCGGCGAGGCGCTGCCGCTCGTTCGTGCTGACCGAGCGGAAGGTGCCGAGCATTAGTGGGGTCCCATCGGCCGCAGGGTCGCCGGTAAGCACGATTCGAGGGGCAGGAAGGGGGGCGCCGATGCCCCGGTCCGGCGACCACCCAAACGACACCCGTTGCGCCGTTCGCTGCCCCGAGCACGCGCGGGCACGTACGAGGGTTCGCGGAGGCGCGCCGATGCGACCACCGCGGTGCGCCGGCCTGAGATCGGCACCGCCGTCGAGTGCCATCGATTTGTGCAGATCGGTCGAGACCGGCTTAGGCCTTGTGTCTCCGTCGCATTCGCGCCCTGCGGGCCAGCGAACTGAGGCGGGCCAAGCGCGCGAATTGCGCAGCGCGCAGGGTGGGTCGCCTGCCGCCGACGCTCGTCAGCCGGCAAACGCCCATCCGGGTCGACCGCGCGCTCGAAGCTCGCCAGGAAGGCGGTCCGCGCGTTAGCGGTCAGGAGCCGCGGGTCGTACCGCGCGTGCAGCACGCGGGCGCCGATCCGGCCCCGCAGGACCAGATCGCTACGCTCATTCGACGCACGTCCTCGTGCCGCCAACCCATTGCTCCTCAACGGCCGATCGTCTGTCCAGCGAGCCTTCGGGCAGCCCAGGCCCTGAGTTCGGGGCGAGCGGGGTACGCCGCCTCGCCCGAGCCGATATAAGGATCGGATCCGCTGTCTGGCCCGTATTCCGATGCTACGGCGCTGCGCGAGCCGATGGAAGCCCTCTGGTGTGAGGAAGTGTGTGAGTAATTTCGCGGTCGACGGGGAGCCCTCGTCAAGAAGTACGGGCAGGCGCGCTGGCGCCGGCCCTTGCTCAGGACCACCGCGACGTTCTGGTCGAGATCGATGTCGTCGATCGTGAGCCCGGCGCACTCGCCGCGGCGTATGCCGGTATCCAGCAGCAGGCGAACGATCGCCTCGGCGCGCCGGTCCTCGAAGGCCGTTCCGCCGCACGCGCGCAGCAGGGCCTCGATCTGCGCTTCGGTCAAGACGGCTACCGGCTGCTCGGGGACGAGCGGCGGCTTCACGCGCTCCATCGGTGATGAACCAATTTCGCCCTCACGATGCCCAAGCGAAGAACGGCTGTAGGCTGCGGTAGTAGACGCTGAGCGTTGCGGCGGCCTCGCCCTCGTCAGCCAGGGCCACCAGCCAGGCCTTCGATGTGCTCGCGCCGGATCCCCGCCAGGTCGCCTCGGCATCGAGTTCGCTCCCGAGCCGTTGTCGCCGGCAAGTGAGCTAACCTCACAGCAGAGCGCGAATGAGAGGAGTCATGCGGAGCCATCACGGGGTACTGGCCGGCCTCGGGCTAATAGCCCTGCTGGCGATCGCGATCCTCGGCGGCGGTGCGCTGGCTGGCGCGCCGCCGCCGGTTAGACTGCCGGGCGTCACTTCGGCTGACGAACTCGATGCCTGGGTCGACCATGCGCTGGCCATCGCCATGGAGGAGTCTGACGAGGGCGCGGCCCGCCCCGAAGACTGGCAGCCAGCTCAGGTCGAAACGTGTGGCGACACGGCGGTCGCCTTCTACTCACATGACAGACGCGGTCACTACTTGTGGGCGATGGGGCGTCCGGCCCATCCCATCGATCGATCAATCGAGACCGGCACGGCAATCTCGTTCGGTGACCCAGAGGTGGCGCGGCTGCGGGCATTGCTACCGGTATGCGAGATGGCGCTCGGCAGCAACCAGCCATCGGAGAATACGTTCGTCAGGGAGGATGCGATCCGACCCCAACAGGTCGTGAGCGTTCCGCTCAAGGTCTGGCAATTTGGCGGAGAATTCGTGGTGCCAATCACGAAAGCTCCGAACCTCTCCGACGGTGACGCTTCCGTCCAAATCCCAGCCTTCATCTATGGTCGCGTGGACGACGCCCGCGTCCGCGCGGTGGATGTCATCACCACTGACGGCCGCCTGCGCTACACGGTAGAAGCGCCTGGCTTTGAGATCCAGGTAGACTTCTCCACAGCATTGCGCTTCGAGCTCCTCGACGCTGCCGGCACCATGATCGCGGCGGGATCACTTGCTGAACGGAGCGACATTGTGCAGGTCCCCAACGTCGGCGTGCAGGATGTACCTGAGCCTTGAGTCGCGGTCCTCAGCCCCTCCAAAGCGTTGCGGGCGCCAGCTCTGTGGCAACAAACGGCCCGCAAACCTTCACGCTGGGTGACCCGTTTCCGCCCGTCAGCGACCCGAGCGGGAGCTGTCCGCAGACTCTGTTGGTCACGGCGTACCTCCTTTGCGGTTCTCGACAACCACCGCTGAGACTATGCCGTAGTCGCGGGTGCTGGCGAGGCTCGGCCCGTCGGCTAGACTGGAGCACGACCCGCCTTTCCTAAGCGCGATAGAGAGAGATAGCGAACCGAGTCGGGTTTCGACTTGCGGCTGTGAGCATGCGCGCCGTTCGCGTCCCTTCTGGCTGTCGCACAGCGGGGCGAACAAGGGCACGAATGGCGGCGCGGCGCCGATGCACCCCTCCCGCCGCGACCGCGGCACGCACGCTGCATCGATTGCGGCCCGCTTCGCCCGACGGGCATGCGGGAGCGGCCGCCACAGGGTGCCGGCCTGTCACTCGCGGCACCAGCCGCCGCCGGTACGGGCGGATCAGCCGAGGATGGCTCAGCGGCCGCTCCGACGCCTTGCCCGCTTGCGGCGGGCCAAGGCACTGAGGCGGGCCAGGCGCGCGAAGTGCGCGGCGCGCAGGTGGGCCGCCCGCCGCCGACGTTCGTCAGCCGGCAGCAGCCCGTCAGGGTCGACCGCGCGCTCGAAGCTTGCCAGGAAAGCGGCCCGCGCCGGCGCGGTCAGTACCTTGGAGTCGTACCGCGCGTGGAGCAGGTGGGCACCGATCCGGCCGCGCATGGCCAGATCGGCTGGGTCACTTCTCCGTTCGCGCACCTTCGCCAATGCCAGTGTCCTCGTCCGATCTGATGTGGTTCGGCTCGGCGGGGTGCCTGGTCCCGATCGACGTTTCCCGCGAGCGACGCATGCCCCTCGCGAGGGGCCGAAGCGGGTGGGCTGGGGATCCCCGCCGAGGGATACCGATGCTAGGCACACGGCGGACGTGAATGGAAGGCCTGGTGTGTGAGGAAGTGTGTGAGTAATTGTTTGACCTCGGCCGAAGCAATGCGTCGCGACGTGTGGAAACGGCGCCGCTCCTGAGGCGCCGCTCCGTCGCCACCCGTCCTCCTCCGCTGCCCGCCGGTACGGCTGGGGAGGGTCGAGGGCCGGAATAGCGGTCCGACGCCCCTTCAGGCGAATGAAGTCTCGTGATCAGGGATGCCGCGCCAATCGGTCAATGGGGCTGCGATACGCGGCGCGGGCGCGATCCGCGGCGGCCGACGCGCCATAGCGTGAGAGCATCGATCGATCCGTCCAGCCGCCAAGCTGCATGACGTCGCCCTCCGAGTGGCCGGCCGCCAGCATGCTCGACGCCCAAGTGTGGCGCAGCTGGTGGGGGTGCACCTTCAGCCCCGCCTGGAGGGCCCGGCGCCGGATGGTGTGGAAGATCTCGTTGCCGGTCAGCGGCTGTCCCGTGCGGGCCACCCAAAGCGACGCTTCTTCGGCTCGTGGCGCCTTCGGATGGCGCAGGTAGCGCATCAGGGCCTTGGCGGTGTTGTCGCCGTAGACGACAGCGCGGCCGCGGCGGCTCTTCGATGTCGAGGCGTCAATGAACGCCAGGTGCTGGCCGAGGTTCAGGTCGCCGAGTCGCAGGGCGGCCAGCTCGCCGCGGCGGATGCCGGTGTCGAGCAGCAGCGAGAGCATGGCCAGGTCGCGGCGAGCGATGAGGTCGGTGCCGCGGCACGCCGCCAGCAGGCGAGCACAGTCCTCGTCCGCGAGTACCGGCGGGGGATTGAGCGGCACCGATGGCGCCCGCATTCGGTCCATCGGATTGCGCTCGACCTCGTCCTCTTCCACCAGCCAGCGCCAGAACGGGCGCAGGGCGCGGAACAGGATGCTGATCGTTGCCGGCGCATTGCCCCGCTCGGCGAGGGCCACGAAGAAGGCCTCGAGATGCTCGCGCCGGATGGCGCCAAGGGCGAGCGGCATCCCGCGCTCGGCCAGGAAGGCGTCGAGCCGGTCAAGGGCGCGCAGGTAGGTGGCGACGGTGCGCTCGCTCTTGCCCTCGCTGCGCAGGTGCAAGGTCCAGTAGTCGCGGGTGCTGGCGAGGGTCGGCCCATCGGCTAGACTGGCTGACTTGGAGGTGGTTTGAGCCATCGGTGAGGGCCTCTGAGAACGGAGAACGGACATCCAGAGTTATACGCGCCTCAAGCGCTGTAGGCAAGGGCTGCACCGAGGCATACGCGCCTCACAAGCACAAATTCGCGGGCGAGTGGCGGAACGGCAGACGCGCCGGCCTTAGGAGCCGGTGTCGCAAGACGTGCGAGTTCGAATCTCGCCTCGCCCACCACCGCAACCAGGAGCCGAC
>Ga0299914_10003303_pt1 | contig 11376 bp, 11 predicted proteins | sample RVTome_10_FD_201361 | JGI IMG/M metagenome (GOLD analysis project Ga0299914, IMG submission 201361) | Soil microbial communities from uranium-contaminated site in the Upper Colorado River Basin, Wyoming, United States - RVT153D57 (version 2) ... | reverse complement strand
GGACTGCGATCATTGCGATTCCCAACCGTTTCGGTCGTGCTCGCACAGTTACCTCCTCACTCATTCGTCCTCGATATCCGGGGACGAAGATGAATCATATATGAAACAAACCATACTTTGCAGACTGAGAGGCTCGCTTTCTAGGTCGGTAGGCCAGAATGGCCCGATGCTGGTGCAGATCCGGAGTCTTTCTTATATCTACGAGGGGTCGGATACGCCAGCCCTCTCCGCATTCGATCTCGATGTGGCCTCGGGAAGCGTGCACGCCGTGGTCGGTCCCAACGGGTGCGGGAAGAGCACCCTGCTTCGGGTCATGGCCGGTCTCTCCAAACCCACATCGGGTCGGGTGGACTTTGTTGGAGAGCGCATCCGCGAGAACATCACGGCGCTGGTGTTTCAGGAGCCACGACTGGTGCCGTGGTGGAGCGTGGAACGCAATGTCGCCATCGGCTCAGAATTCGGGGTCAAGCCACCCTCGCTTTATCGCAAAGTTCGCGATTTCTACACGAGGCAAGTCGGTCTCGATCGAGTGCGTCACAACAAACCCCATCAACTCTCGCTCGGCCAGCAGACGATGGCCGGGTTGGGGAGGGGTCTGGCCTACGACAGCGATGTGATCCTTCTCGATGAGCCGTTTGCACACGTTGATGCGCCGACGAGGCGACGTCTTCGCAGCGAGTTCGAGACGCATTGGCAACTCGATCCCCGCACGGTGCTGTTGGTGACCCACGATGTCGAGGAGGCGGTGTGCATGTCCGACCGGGTTTCGGTGATGCGAGGCTCACCGGGGCCATTGCTGACCACAGTGGAAGTCGATGTTCCCCGCCCCCGGGTGGACACGCCCCAGGATCATCCTGGGCTGCTGGCGGCGACTTCGGCCGTTTGGGAGGCGCTCGCCGCGGCCTGACCTACACAATACATCTTGCAGGATGTACCCTCACCCCCCGATGCGGTTAGGCAGATTCGAAAGGAACGGGGAAACACGGATTGGCTTTGTAGAAGGTGACGATGTGGTCGACATCGCCGGAAGCGGTGTGGCCGAGGACATGGCCAACCTGATCGCCGTGTGGGATCTCACCACCGTGGAGACGATGACAAGTCGCGGGGAGAGGATCCCTCTGGCGGAACTCAGCTTGCTCGCTCCGATCATTCCCCGCAAGAACATCATTGCGGTTGGGCGTAACTACCGCGACCACGCCGCAGAGTTCACAGCGTCCGGGTTCGACGCATCAGAGAAACAGGTGATACCGGAGCACCCGGTGATCTTCACCAAATCCACAACCTCGGTGATCGGCCCGGACGATCCCATCGTCCTCGCCAACGACCCCAGTGGAACCACTGACTACGAGGGCGAACTGGCGGTGGTCATCGGCCGTACCACACGGAATGCCAGCGAGGCAGATGCCATCGACTGCGTGTTTGGCTGGACGATCGTCAACGATGTGACTGCACGTGATCTCCAGAAGCGTCACGTCCAGTGGTTCGTCGGCAAGAGCCCGGACACGTTCTGTCCGATGGGCCCCTGGATCGTTACCAGAGACGAGCTACCCGACATCGAGCAGTCGTGGTTGCGAACTCACGTCAACGGTGAGCTACGTCAGGAGACCCCGATTTCGGCGCTCATCTTCGGTGTTTCCAACCTGATCGCTACCTTGAGCGAAGTGATGACGCTGGAGCCTGGCGACGTCATCGCTACCGGGACGGGTGTGGGAGTCGGAATCGGCTTCGATCCACCCCGCTACCTCCAGGCAGGCGACGTGGTCGAGGTGTCGATCGACGGGATCGGCACGTTGCGAAACCCGGTGATGTGAGAGGTGTGAGGTGAGCGAACGGGAGCAGACGCGATACATGCTGGATTCGAGTCTGGGCGGAAGACTTCGACCTCGAACCGCCACCGACTATGTCTCAGAAGCGCTGCGACGTTCCATCCTCAACGGGGAGCTCGCGGCGGGGACCCGTCTTGCCCTCACCGACGTCGCCTCTCTGTTCGACGTGAGCACGACTCCAGTACGCGAGGCGCTCCGCGAGCTCTCGTTCGAAGGGCTGGTTCGTCTCGACAGCTATCGAGGTGGCGAGGTCACTGCGGTGACCAGGCGGGAGGTCGAAGAGATCGTGCGCATACGCCAGGTCCTGGAGCCCATGGCAATCCAGGAAGCGATCGAGGGCATGACACTCGAGATCCTCGGTGAGGCCGAGGCGATCCTCGAGGTGATGGCAGCCTCGGATGCCTGGGACGTCTGGGTTCACGGGAATCGAGCTTTCCACCAAAAGATCTATGAGGCTTCATCGTCGCGTCGTCTTGTTGGGCTGATCAATAGCCTCCAGGACACCACCGTCGTGTTTGTCAGCGCTACCTTGAGACGTAGCCCGATTCTCAAAGAAACCGCCACGACCGATCACCTTGCGATGCTGGAGGCAGCCAGGGCCGGTGACGTCGGTCGGCTGACCGAAGTCACCTTGCGTCATCTGACCATTCCCGTAAGGGATTGAGCGACGTGGTCGGATAATGCCCGATCGGACCATTGCGGTGATCGGTCTCGGCCTCATGGGGTCGAGGATGGCCCGCAATCTGGCAGCAAATGGCTTCGACGTGCGTGGCTTCGACATCGACAAAAGACGCATCTCGGAGTTCGAGGCTGCCGGTGGAGTACCCGCGAGGTCCCCGGCCGATGCGGTCCAGGGATGCTGGGCGGCGTTGCTCTCCCTCCCCAATTCCGATGTCAGCAGGGAGGTGTGCCTCGGGCCGGACGGAATCGCCATATCCGGGGTGGTTCCTCTGACCGTCTACGACGCCACCACCGGCCGACCCACCGACGCCATTGAGATCGGTGCAGCCCTGGCTGCATCCGGCATGACCTACTGCGATACCACGGTGAGCGGCAACGGGGAGATCGCAGAACGTGGCGAGCTGGTAGTGATGATGGGTGGCCCCGGGGAAGCGTTCGAGGCTGGCATCCCCCTCTTCTCCGCCATCGGTCGATCCCATCACCACGTGGGATCGGTCTCTGCGGGCAGCCGGATGAAGCTGCTGGTCAACCATGCCCTCACCATCCACCGGATGGCACTTGCGGAGACACTTGTTGTGGCCGAGCTCGCCGGTCTCGACCTCGACGCCACGTTGCAGGTGCTCAAAGACAGCCTGGCGTATTCGAGAGCCATGGACGCTTGGGGCGATCGCATGATCGCCGGCGACCATTACGAGCCATACGCCCGTCTCCGCCAGTCGGCCAAGGACGCCCGGCTCATCGTCGAGCACGGACACGATGTCGAAGCACCCGTTGCACTGGTCGAGGTCGTCGCTGCGGCGCTTGCCGAAGGTGAGAACTCCGGTCTCGCCGACTTTGACAACTCGGCTGTTATGGAGGTGGTCAGAAGGCGTGCCGGCGTCGGGAAAGTCGTCCCATGACCGATCCAACAACTCCGTCAGGTTGGGTGGAGGCCTGGACCGGGTCCGATGCCCCCAAGCCCCATGTCACGACGGTGGATGTCCATTCCCACCTGATGGTTCCGGAGTCCGCAGAGCTGACCCGGCCCTTTTTCAAGCCGGAGTACGAGCCGAGGACTTTCTACTCGTCTCCGGTGACCAAAGAGCTAAATGGCGAGTTCTACCGACTCGCCCAGGCGAAATACACAGACCCGGCCACCCGCATCGCCGACATGGATGCGATGGGGATCGACATGCAGCTCGTGGCTCTCACCCCGTTTCACTATTTCTACTGGGCGGACACCGACCTCGCCCCCAGGGTCGCGGCTATGCAGAATGAGACAATTGCCCGGGCCGTGGCATTCGATCCCTCCCGATTGATCGGCGTCGGCACCCTGCCTCTGGCCCACCCCGACGCCGCAGTGGCGGCGATAGGCCATATCGTCGATCTCGGGTTTCCTGCCATCGAGATAGGGGCAGACGTGAACGGCTCCGATCTCGATGACCCCTCCCTCGAGCCAGTGTGGTCGGCCCTCGAGGAGGCCGGTGTGGTCGTGATCCTCCATCCGGCTGGTTTCACCGATGCGAAACGATTGACCGATTACTACCTGGTCAACGTGATCGGCATGCCGCTGTCCACGACGCTCGCCGTCACCCGGCTCATCCTCTCCGGAGTCTTCGAACGACATCCCGGACTGCGCATGGTCCTGGTCCACGGGGGTGGGTTCCTACCCTTCTATTGGGCCCGCACCGATCATGCCTTTCGGCACCGGCCGGAGATGCGCCATCACATTGACCGTCTTCCCTCCGAGTACCTCCACGACCTCTATTTCGATCTCACGGTGTTCGATGCCGGGATGCTGGAGTCCCTGGCGCAGCGGTTCGGCCCCGATCATCTCCTTCTGGGCACCGACTACCCCTTCGACATGGGGGAGACCGACCCGCTGGCTCTCCTAGCCCGGACCGACCTGGGGAACGAGGCGCGCTCACTGGTGGCCGGGGAGAATGCCAAACGTCTATTTGGCCTTTGATCTACGGAGACCTTCTCAGAACTCTATATTGTGCATGATGTACGAGATGGGAGTAGTGGCAGCTTGATGGGCCCACGTGTGATTGATATCCATTGTCATCGGGAATGCCTTGCGGCGGCGACCATGGTGAAACCCGAAGCAGATCGGCTGGGCAAGGCCCCTCTGCAGGTTGGCAACGATCTGACTCGAAAGGTCAACAAACGCCAACTCACCGAACTCCGTCCCAAGATGGATTCCATTGAAGTCCGGATCGCTGACATGGATACGATGGGAGTGGACATCCAGGCGTTGAGTGTTTCCCCATATCAGCTATTCCACTGGACAGAGGACGATCTGGCCACCAGGGTGTTCCAGACCATCAACGACGACCTGGCCAAAGTTGTCGCGGACAACCCGGACCGGTTCGTCGCCCTGGGAGCGATCCCGATGCAGGACTCCACTCAGGCGGTTTCCGAGCTGAAGCGATGCGCCACCGAGCTTGGCTTCAGGGGAATCGAGATGGCCACCCACATCGATGGTGTCGAGATCTCGAGTCCAAAATATGACGGGTTCTGGGAGGAAGTCGAACAGCTCGGTCTGGTGGTGTTCCTCCATCCGACCGGCTTCACCGAGCCATCCCGGCTGATGGATCACTATTTCGTCAACACCATCGGGCACCCATTGGAGGAGACCATCTGCGCCGGTCGTCTCATCTTCGACGGGGTGATGGAGCGTCATCCGGGTCTGAAGTTCGTATTTGCCCATGGCGGAGGGTTTCTCCCCCTCTACTGGGGGCGTTTCGATCACGCCTATCACGCACGGGATGATGTGCGCCAGAATCTCCCCAAACCGCCGAGTGAGTATCTCGCCATGTTCTATTTCGACACAATGGTGTTCGATCCTCGTCAGTTGGGCTATGTCATCGATCGCTATGGGGCGGACCACGTGTTGTTGGGCACCGACTACCCCTATGACATGGGGGAGAGCGATCCTTTGGGCCTCCTCAATGAGGTCGACCGGCTCTCCGACGCCGACCGAGCTCTGATCGCCGGTGGCAACGCCGCTCGTCTCCTCGGGCTGGGCTCATGAGATCCGAGGGCATCGGTCTCGCCGTGGTCGGCTGTGGGACCGTGGGTCGAATCCGGTCGGTTCTCGCCCGGGAGCATCCCGCGGTGGGCTGGCTGGGTCTGTGTGACGTCGATGAGGGGAGCGCGAAGACGCTGGCTGACGACACCGACGCCGATTTTGTCACCACCGACCTCGATGAGTTGCTGGGCAGGGATGAAGTCACGGCGGTGATCGTGGCCACCGCGGAAAACGAGCATGTGACCCCTGTCCTCTCCGCCGTCGATCTCGGAGTCCCTCTCTTCATCGAAAAGCCGCTGGCCACCGATCCGGTGGAGTCGGCACGGGTGCTCGCCGCGATCGAAGGCGCCGGGATCGACGCGGTCATCGGATACACCCAGCGGTTCCGCCGGCGATTCCAGACAGTGAAACAGCGTCTCCGCGAGGGTCAGATAGGGGACGTGACCAGTGTGGTGACGAGAGCGTTCATGAACCGGATGGTCCCCGACGCCACCCTGCGCAAGACTTCGGAGCGCTCCAACCTGACTCCGATGGTGGTCTCGGGGACCCACAGCCTGGACATGTGCATGTGGCTCATGGAGCCGAAAGAGCCGGTCGAGGTCTACGCCCGTTCCACCGACAAGGTGCTCGCCGGGATGGGCACGAAAGACGCCACGTTCGGCTTGTTCACCATGGACGACGGCGCCATCTGGAGCATGAACATCAGCTGGGCCCTGCCCACTGTATGGCCCGGAGCCGTCTACGGGTTGGAGATCGGGATCGTTGGCACCCGAGGCGTGATCGACATCGAAGACACCCATCGCGACGTGATCCTCGCCACGGAGGTTCCCCAGCCGGCCGGCTACACCTCCAAAGGCTATGAGCCCGACTCGAAACGGTATGTCGACTTCATCGGCAGCTATCCACCCGGAGACGTCTCCGCTGGTCTGCTGTGGGGGCCGATGCGAGAGGAGACCATGACCTGGTTTCACCGGTTGACCACAGGAGTCACGACTCCACACGCCACCGCCCGGGATGGGCATCGCAACCTGCTGCTCACAATGGCGATGGACATGTCGGCGCGGGTGGGAAGTCCCGTCGCTCTCCCCATCGCACCCGAGGCACTCTTGGAAGAATGAACGAGGAGAAGACAATGGACCAATTGAACGTAGGCATCATCGGCACCGGATGGTGCGGCGGCATCCGGGCGGTCGCCGCCGCCAATTCGGCGATGGTCTCCGAGTTGCACATCGCCGAGATCAATGCGGAGCGGCTGGCAGAAGTTGCGGCGCAGACGGACCCGACGACAGCGACCACCGATTGGGAGGAGCTGGTATCCAACCCGACCATCTCGGCGATCATGGTGTCGGCCACACCGGAGTCGACCCACTTTCCGCTGGCGAAGGCGGCTCTGGAGGCGGGCAAACATGTCTTGTTGGAAAAGCCGATCGCCCTCAGTCTCGACGAAGCCGACGAGCTGATCGAGATATCCGAGACCAAGGACCTCAAGTTCACCATCGGCTACTCACAGCGATTCAATGCCAAGCAGGCACTGGCGAAACGGAGTCTGGCCGACGGGACGCTTGGCGATCCGGTCAGCGTCCTCGTCAGCCGTCACATCTCCCGGTCACTGGGGGGCAAGATCGGAGCGCGGACCAAGTTGTCACCCGCGGCAATGGAGGCGACACACGACATCGACTTCGCCCTGTGGTGCCTGGAGCCGAGACGACCCATACGGGTCTACTCTCAGGTGGCGTGGGGAGCACGCCAGGCGGAGCACGGGGTTCCCGACACACAGATCATCGTCATCACCATGGACGACGGTGTGACGGTCACCATCAGCGCCGGCTGGTCGTTGCCCCCCGGGTACCCGAACTTCTCCTCGACGTGGATTGAGTTCCTCGGCACCGATGGCGCCCTCATCATGGACGCCAGTCACAAGGACATCATCTTGAACACGGTGGATGACGGTGTCGTGTTCCCCTTGTCCACCATGCCAGGCGAGTACGTCGACCACATGTACGCCGGGCCGATGGAAAGAGAGACGTTGCATTTCCTGGAGGCGGTGTACCACGACCGCCCGGTGATGGTGCAGCCCCGTCTGGCCCGTCAGACCATGGAGGTCTACATCGCCGCAGACCTCTCGGTGGAGCGCAATCAGGTGGTGGAGCTTCCCCTCGACAGAGAGCCGGTGGGAGTGGGGGTGAACTCGATAAGCGGCTGAGGATCGGCCGGCCCCGGACCTCTCATACGCATCGAGTGGGCCGGATTGCGCGCTCAGCGCGTCTTCCTGCACACTCGTGATCCAGATCCATACGCATCGAGTGGGCCAGAATGCGCGCTCAGCGCGTCTAGCTGCACACTCGTGATCCAGATCCATACGCATCGAGTGGGCCAGAATGCGCGCTCAGCGCGTCTTGCTGCACGCCCGTCAGCCGGGTCGTCTCACCCGGTCTCGAGGGCGAGCCGGAGGATGTGTAGCCCGGCGGCGGCGGCAAACGCACCCACGGCCTCGTCGTCTCCACCAAAGCCAAAGGTGCGGGTCATCCCGCCCAGCGGCGTCGCCACGGAAATGCCCACGGGTCTGGTCCTGTCATCGCCGAGAGCCATGCCGATGGGACCCACCTCCACGATCACATCACCGGATGGAGGAAGAGCGGGATGCGGTCCAGGGATGACCGTTCCCGAGAAGACGGCGCCGCCCGGGTCGGCGGCGTCGAGCCGGGCTCCGATCTGACCTCGAGTGGCCCTTTCCAGGGTGCTGACAGTCCAGTTCGCAGCCGTCAGGAGATCGATGACCAACTGCTCCACGGTGAGGTCGTCGCTGGCGAACACGGCATCACCGAGACGGTGACGTATCTCCGTCTCCATCGGACCTATGAGATCCGCCACCTCGTCCGCGGTCTTCGCCTTGGCGGTGACCCGGATATGGACCTCCATGTCCTTGATCATGTAGGCCAGGCTGGGGTTGGCCGAGTCATAGAGATCCTCGAGGAGGTCTGCGATCGAAGACTCTCCCGGACCCCAACACTTGAGGATGCGACTCACCAGGATTGAGGGTTCGCCGGATGCGCTGCGCAGCCTGGGCAGCACTTCTTCCTCGAACATCGGGACCATCTCGGCGGGGACGCCCGGCATTGCGTAGATCCATGTGCGTTCGTGGTCTATGGCGACACCCAGGGCTACGCCGTTGCGATTGGGTAGTGGGACTGCACCGTCCGGGAGGTCGGCCATCTTGAGGACATTCGGGGCGACCTTGCGCCCCTGGGCATGGAGCCGGGACTCGATCCACGCGGCGTGGTCGTCGTCGCGTACCATCTTCCGGCCGGTCAGTTCGCAAATCGCCTCCCGAGTGAGATCGTCTTGGGTCGGCCCGATCCCTCCTGAGATCAGCACGGCATCGGCCCGCTCGACGGCGATGCGCAGGGTCGAGACGAGACGTGAGAGATTGTCCCCGACCACAACCTGGTAGTGGGTGTCGAAACCTTCTGCGGCAAGCCTTCTCGCGATTTGGCCCGCGTTGGAGTTCTCGATCTGGCCGAGGAGCAATTCCGTTCCGACAGCGACGAATTCGACGATCACAACCCGAACTTCCAGGTGGGGTCTCCCGGCACCATCGTTCCAGAGACTTGGCTCGCCTCGCCCATCTCCCTGGTGCGTCGTAGCGCCGACCGGCCCAGCTCGAGTTGCCCGGGCTCCCATCTGGCCAGAGCGGAAGAGACGTCACCTGAGGTCTCGCTCAAGGCGTCACGCAATGCCCAGGCGTCGGCACACGCCTTTGCCTGGCCCGCGGCGATATGAGGACGCAGGGTGAACGCGGCATCGCCGAGGAGACATGCCCTCCCGAAGACCAAGCGCGGGCTTTCCACGTCGAACACGGCTTGGATCAGGGGCTGGTCACACCGGAGAACGACATCGGCGATTTGCGGGGCCAGAACTTCGCCAGCGCGAGCCCTCATCTCCTCCAGGTGAACCTCGCGGATCGACCCTGGGGGCATCGTCGCTGGTCTCCGCACGCCGTCGCCATCGGTCATCAGGTCTTCGAAGACCCCACCGCCTTCGTAGTTCCGGTACCAGACCCAGTTGATGGTGCGGTTAGGGGAACTGGATCGTCCCTGGCTGTCGGGGATGGCATAGACCAGGATGTGACCATCGGTTAGGACCTGATAGATCATCGAGTCCGCCAGCTCCGAACGGGTCGCCGCGGACAGATGCTTCTCGGGGACGATGCCTCTCCATGCCACGTACCCGGCGTACTCGGGTTTCACTCCGGGGAGGACGAGGCTCCGCCCGGTCGAGGCCATACCGTCGGCGAACACGACCATGTCACCTTCGTCGGTGCCACCGTGGGCGAATTCGACCCGTACTCCATTGCCGATTTCATCGAATCCGATGACCTCGTGGCTGAAGTGGTAGTGGTCCCTGCCGAAGACACGGAGGAGTGCGCGATAGATCGTGCTCCAGCCGGAGAAGCGGAAGTGATCGGGGTCGGAGCTGATGATGTTGCCCTCCCTATCCACGTAGTTCCAGTACTTCAGTTCCAGGCTGACTCTCTCCCCACCACCGCCTTTCTCATCGAAGTAGCGCTCGGTCACCGGGAGGACCACGATCCCAACCCCACGGTCTTCGAGGTCGGAGTCGGCGCGCTCGTAGACCTCGACATCACATCCGAGATCTCTGAGCAATATGGCGGTGGTCAGACCACCGATCGATCCGCCGGCGATGAGCACACGGGGCCAGGCCAATCCGGGTCGGCCTCAATCCAGCAGTTCGACCGTGACGAAACGGAGCCTGGTATCGCCCACGTTCTCCAGATCATGGATCAACTCCGAGTCGGGGGAGTGCTCCAAATACTTGGTCTCACCGAGCAGATAGTCCCTGATCACATACGTGCCATCGGCGAATCGTTGAAGTCCTCGCCCCGGGTCCACAACGGTCCAGAAGTAGTTGGTGGTGTGAGAGTGGAATGCCCCTCGCTCACCCGGCTCGAGAAGTACCTCCCAAACCCTGACCTTCTCGTTGTCGAACCACATCGATGTTCCGAGCTCCTTGTTGGAGGATGCCTTGCTCAGCTCTTCGCCGAACTCTTCGGCATCGAACTCCCCCTGCTCGACGATGTCGGGGAGTGCTTCCACTTCAGTTCACCTGGTAGTCGGGTTCCCGACCGGTCAAGACCTTGATCACCTGTGTTGCCGCCTTTCGTTGTGACTCCTGGAGGGCCTCCTCGGAGTAATACGCCATGTGCGGTGTGGCGATGAGGTTGGGGATGCCCTCGAGCCGACCAGGGTCCACCGGCTCGATGTCGAACACATCCAGGGCGGCTGCGGACAGTCTCCCCGTCTCCAGAGCATTGCTCAGGGAATCGAGGTCGACGAGCGGACCGCGGGAGGTGTTGACCAAGATGGCGCCCTCCTTGACAACTCCAAGGGTGTCTTCACCGATGAGGCCACGGGTTTCCTCCGTCAGTGGGACGTGGAGGGAGATGATGTCGGCTTGTCTCAGCACCGCGTCCAGGGACAGAAGCGGCGGCATGTCCGGCCCGGGTTCGAGATACGGATCGTGGGCGATGATGTCCGCTCCCAGCGCCTGCAGCGGCGTGGCGATTCTGCGGGCGATCCGTCCGAACCCGACGAGACCGACGGTCAGCGTGGAGAGACGATGGATGGGCCGGAAGTTGTCGACGCTCCACTGGCCCTCCCGTACGGAGGCATCGGCGGGGAGGACCTTGCGTAGGGAGGCGAGGATGAGCGCCAGGGCGTGCGTGGCCACCTCCTCGACCGAATAGTCGGGGACGTTGGTGACCACGATGCCGGCATCCCGGGCGGCGGCGAGGTCGACATTGTCGAAGCCGATTCCGTAGCGGGCGATGATCTGGCA
>Ga0299914_10003302_pt1 | contig 11380 bp, 14 predicted proteins | sample RVTome_10_FD_201361 | JGI IMG/M metagenome (GOLD analysis project Ga0299914, IMG submission 201361) | Soil microbial communities from uranium-contaminated site in the Upper Colorado River Basin, Wyoming, United States - RVT153D57 (version 2) ... | reverse complement strand
GGCGCTGGCGATCGAGGCGCTCTCCCGCGGGGCCGCGGAAGCGGTGCTGGTCGACGTCCGCCCGGAGGCCGCCGCGGCGAACGTCGCTGCGCTCCGGCTCGAGGACCGGGCCACGGTGGTCGGCGATGACGCCCTCCGGTACCTGCGTCGCCCCGGCCCCCGGTTCGACCTGATCCTCTGCGATCCGCCGTATAGACTCGCCGCCCGTCTTGGCTCCGACCTCGCCCAACTCCTGCGCTCCCGCATCCGGCCGGGCGGGCGGATCGTCGTGGAGAGCGCCGCGCGCGGCCCGCTCGAGCTCGGCCTCGAGCCGTGGCGCGAGCGCCGCTACGGCGAGGCGCTCCTGAGGATCTACAGGGTGAACGAGCAGTGAGCACCGACAGACAGCGCGTCGCGGTATGCCCCGGCAGCTACGACCCGGTCACCAACGGGCATCTCGACATCCTGACCCGCACATCACGGGTATTCGACCGCGTCGTCGTGGGCGTCGTCGGCCAGTCGATCCGCAAGTCGAGCACCCTGTTCACGGCTGACGAGCGCAGGGGCTTCCTCGAGCGGGCGATCGACGCCACCGGGCTCGAGAACGTGGAGGTCCAGGTCTTCACCAACCTGCTGGTCGAGTTCGCGCGCGATTGCGGTGCGACGGCGATCGTGAAGGGTTTGCGAGCGATCTCCGACTTCGAGTACGAGTTCGAGATGAACCAGCTCAACCGCAAGCTCGCCGCCGACATCGAGTCGGTCTACATCTTCGCCTCGGCCGAGTTCAGCTTCCTGTCCTCGACCGGGGTGAAGGAGATGGCCACGTTCGGCGCCGACGTATCCGACCTGGTGCCCGCCGAGGTGGCCGCGGTGCTGGCCGAGCGCGTCGGCCGCTAGGGCGGGCCGGCGCCTGGTTCGCGCCTGAGCGCGTGGGATGGGCAGGAGCTTGCAGCCGGGTGCCGAAATGACGTCTGTCACAGCCGGAAAAAGCCGGGCCGAATAAGCTTTCCCCCGCAAATGGACGTCCTCGTTCTCATCGACAAGCTCGACGACCTGATCCACAACGCGCGGCCTGTGCCGCTCACGGATCAGGTCCGCGTCGACCGTGAGGAGATCTACGACCTCCTCGATCAGATGCGGGCGACAATCCCGGAGGAGATCAAGCAGGCGCGCTGGATCGTCAAGGAGCGCCAGGAGATGCTGGCCGAGGCGAAGCGCGAGGCCGAGCGCGTCGTGAAGGAGGCCCGCGACCAGCAGGCGCGGCTGATCTCCGACGAGGAGGTCTACAAGCAGGCCGAGCGGGCCGCGGAGGAGATCATCGAGGACGCCCGCGAGACCGAGCGGCAGATCCGCCTCGGCGCCGAGGACTACGCGGATGAGATCCTGTCGACTCTCGAGGTCAACCTCCAGAAGTTCCTCGCCGCCGTGCAGCGCGGCCGCGACCGGCTCGCCGGCCGCGACGAAGAGCCGCTCGAAGTCGAGTAGCTCGAACGCACCGTCCGTTAGTTGCGGTTACAATAATTGCCGCGACTACTTCCTGGATCCGGAAGGGAGACTCCGATGGACGTCGTGTTCGTGGTCGGAAGGGTGCTGTTCGGGCTCCTGTTCATCAGCTCGGGCTTCATGGCCCACCTCGGCGAGGGCGGCAAGGCGGGCCGCGAGTACGCGCGGTCGCTGGGGGCGCCGAACCCGGACCTCCTGGTGCCGCTCAGCGGCGTCACGATCATCGTCGGCGGCGCGTTGATCGCGCTCGGCCTCTGGGCTGACCTCGGGGCGCTGCTGATCATCGGGTTCCTCGCCGGGATCACACCGATCATGCACGCCTTTTGGAAGGTCGAGGACCCCCAGATGCAGCAGATCCAGAGCGCGATGTTCTTCAAGAACGTCGCGCTCGCGGGCGCGGCCCTGATCATCTTCTACGTCTACAACCAGGGCCAGGACCTGGACGCGTCGCTGACCGACGCGCTGTTCGGCCGGATCTAGAGCTCCGTTTCGTGCTCGCCGGCGCGCCCGGCGTCGGTCTTCTCGTAGAAGCGCTCCAAAAGCGCCAGGGTCTCGTCGCAGTCGAACGAGGTGTACGCGTTCCAGGCCTCGGTCCGGAGCTGGAAGTCGAGCGGCTGGCCGATCACGTCGAGGATCGTCTGCTTGGCCGAGCGGACCGCGCGCTGCGAGTTGCGCAGGATCTGGCGCGCCACTGTCTCGGCCTCATCCATGAGGCTCTCGTGCGGAACGACCCTGGCGACCAGGTTGCAGCGCAGCGCCTGCTCGGCGTCGATCGGTTCGGCGGTCAGCAGCATCTGCATCGCGACCCCGACGCCGCAGGTGTTGACGAGGCGCACGATCCCGCCGTCGCCGTGGTGGTAGCCGCGGCGGGCCTCGAACGACCCGAACATCGCCCGCTCCGAGGCGATCCGGATGTCGCACGCGAGGGCGGTCTCGAGCCCGCCCGCGAGCGCCCAGCCGTTGACGGCGGCGATGATCGGCTTGTAGATCCGGTGCATGCCCCGGGTGAACCCGTTCAGGCCGAGCTCGGCGATCTCGCGCAGCTCGGCCGGGGTCGCCGATTCGATCTTGGGCGGGATGTAGGTCTTGAGGTCGGCGCCTGAGCAGAACGCCTCGCCGGCTCCGGTGAGGATTGCGACGTCGACCGATTCGTCGTCGGCGAAGTCCGCCCACGCCTCGATCATCAGCCGGTGGACGTCGGGGTCGATCGCGTTCCGCGCCTCAGGCCGGTTGATCGTCAGGTGGGCGATCCGGTCGCGTTTCTCGTAGATCAACTTGTCCATCGCTTGCCCCTCAGTCGTATCGAGCCCGGATCACGGCGAGGTCGTCCGCCTCCCACACGACCTCGCCGCCGCACCACTCCGCCTGATCGGCGGCCGGCGACGGGATGTCGTACTCGTAGTCGACGGGCGTCACGCGCCGTTCCGGCGGAACCTCGACGATGTCCCCGATCACCAGCGCCCGGGACTGCTCGCGAACCCGCCGGAACAGGTCGCGCTTGCCGTCGGCGTCGAGGTGATGGACGGTGAGGACGGAGAGCACCAGGTCCCAGGGACCGTCGGGGAGCGGGTCCTCGATCCGCCCGAGCCGCATCTCCTCCCAGCCCAGCTCCCGCGCCTTGAACACCATCTCGGGACTCGAGTCGAGCCCGGTGATTCGGGTGTTCGGGTAGCGCTCCCAGAGCCGGCGGGTGGTCTCCGCCGTGCCGAACCCCAGCTCGAGCACCCGCGCGGGCTCGAACGGGACCGCGTCGATCGCGGCGGCCTGCAGCTCCTCGTAGCGGGGCACCTCGGAGCGGATCAGCTCGAGGTAGGTATCGGGATCCCAGTGGAACTGTGCGTTCATGGCGCGGCGCTAAATTCGGAGGCGTTGATTCGATGCCGGCGCCATTCAACACGATCGACCTCACCAGCCTGGCGCTGAAGCCGGGCGAGGCGAGCCGGGTCGACGCCGACCTCAGGGTCGCGGGGTTCGACCTCGGCGGCCAGAGCTATGCGGTCGAGCCCGCCGCGCTGCCAGTCCGGCTCGACGTCTCGCGCACCGTCGCCGGGCACGCGCTGCGGCTGCGCCTCGGCGCGCGCCTGGCGGGGCCCTGCATGCGCTGCCTGACCCACGCCGACGTGCCGATCGAGGTCGACGCCCGCGAGGTCGACCAGCCGGGTACCGACGACGAGGAGCTGAGAAGCCCGTATGTCGAGGACGGCGTCCTCGACGTCGAGCGCTGGGTCCACGACGCGATCGCCCTCGCGCTGCCGCAGACCGTGCTTTGCAGGGTCGACTGCGCGGGGCTCTGCCCCGAGTGCGGGATCTCCCTCAACGACGTCGATCCGCAGACCCACGTCCACGAGCGGGCGCCCGACCCGCGCTGGGCCAAGCTGCGCGAACTCCAGGAATAGCTCCCCGCTACCATCCCGGGCCGCGATGGCAGTCCCCAAGAAGAGAACCTCCCGCACGCGCCGTGACAAGCGCCGTGCCACCCACAGCGTCGCCGCTCCGCGGCTGAACCGCTGCCCGCGCTGCCACTCGCCGCGCATGCCGCACCGGGTTTGCCCGACCTGCGGCACCTACGCCGGGCGAGAGGTGATCGCGCAGGACGTCGCCGAGGAGCTCGGCGGCCCGGCGCCCGAGTAGCTTGCCGGCGACCGTCGCGGTCGACGGGCGCGGCGTCGAGCGGGGGCTCGACGCACTGGCCGCCGGCGTGCGGACGGCGATCGCGGACGGGATCGCGGTGCGCCTGTTCGGCGATCCCGCCGAGCTCGGCGGGATCGAGGGCGCCGAGGTCGTGGCCGCTCCCGACGAGATCTCGAACGACCACGACCCCGTCCGAGCGGTCCGCACCCGGACCGACGCCTCGGTCGTGATGGCCGCCAAGGACGTCGCCGAGGGCCGCTCGCAGGCCCTGGTCAGCGCCGGCCCGACCGGCGCGACGATGACGGCCGCTCTGTTCGCGATGAAGCGTCTGCGCGGCGTGCGCCGGCCGGCGCTCGCCCTCCAGCTCGCCGTCCCGGGTCGCCCGGGTCCGCCGACCGTGCTGCTCGATGTCGGCGCGAACACGGAGGTCCGAAGCCAGGACCTGGTCCAGTTCGGAGTCCTCGGGGCGGCGTTCGCGCGCGCGGTGCTCGGCGTATCCTCGCCGCGGGTTGCGCTGCTCTCGGTCGGCGAGGAGCCGAAGAAGGGAACGCCGATCGTTGTCGACGCGCACGCCGAGCTCGCGTCGCTCGAGGGCATCGACTTCGTCGGCAACGTCGAGGGACGCGACCTGCTCGGTTCCGTCGCCGACGTGATCGTGACCGACGGGTTCACCGGCAACGTCGTGCTGAAGACCCTCGAGGGGACCGCGAAGGCGGTGAGCGCCGCCGTCGGCGATGCCGCTCGCTCGAACCCGCTCGCGGCGCTCGGCGGCCTGCTCTTGCGCCCGGCGCTCGGCGGCCTCCGCCGCGAGATGGACCCGGACACCACCGGCGGCGCGATCCTGCTTGGCCTACGCGGGGTGGCCGTGGTCGCCCACGGCAACGCCGGGCCCGAGGGCCTGGCGAACGCGATTCGGCTTGCCGCGCACGCGGTCGACGAGAACGCCGTCGAGCGCACCGGCGAGCTGTTGGCGAGCGCGGGCGCAACTCGCGGCGAGTTGGGGGCCTGATAAGAAAATGCCCGTGAGTCTCGACCGTGACGTGGTCTTCGAGAAGGTGCGCTCGCACTTGGCGGATGAGTTGAGCGTCGACGCCGCCTCGATCTCCGACGCCACTCACTTCCGCGACGACCTCGACGCCGATTCGCTCGACCTCTACGAGCTGGTCATGGAGCTCGAGGACACGTACGGTGTGACGATGAGCGAGCAGGAGGCGGAGGGCATCGTGACCGTGGGCCAGGCCGTCGACTTCGTGGTGGCGCGCGTCAGTTGAATCCGTGAGCGACGCAAGGCGCGAAGGAAGGTTTGCCTCCCCGGCAGGGGAATGATTGATCGATGGCACGGGGCATCCGCGGGATCACTCGCGGGGGGAGGCGGGCACGCAGGCGCCGGGCCGCGGGCCCGGACGCGCTGGCCGCGCTGATCAAGGCCCTGCCCGAAGAGCTAAGACAGCGGGCCGTCACCCACTCCTCCTGGGTCGATCAGCGGGCGGATTCCTATGGCCGCCTCGCGTTCCTCGGCGACAGCGTCCTCGGCCTGGCAATCGCCCAGCACCTGTTCGCTCGCTCGCCCAAGGCAGATATCGGCCGCCTCACCAAGGTGCACGGCCAGGCCGTCAGCGGCCGAGCCTGCGCCGAGGTCGCCGCCGACCTGCGCCTCCCCGACCTCATGGCCGAGGTCGAGCCCGAGCGCGTCGACGGCGGCATCGACCTGAGGGGCCTCCTGACGAGCGAGCGGGCGCTCGCGTCGGTCTGCGAGGCGGTGATCGGGGCCTGCTACCTGCATCACGGGTTCGAGCGGACCGCACCGGCGATCGTCGCGGCGTTCGCCCGGCAGGTCGAGCTGGCGTCGGAGACCATGCTCGACTTCAAGTCCGCACTCCAGGAGCGCGTGGCGCGCGACGGCGGCCGCGTACGCTACGAGGTGACGAGCGAGGACGGACCCCCGCACGACCGCAGCTTCGAGGTCGCCGTCAGCGTCGACGGGCAGCTCGTCGGCACCGGCGCCGGGCGTTCGAAGAAGGCGGCCGAGCAGGCCGCGGCCGCCGCGGCGCTCGAGATCCTCGAGAGTTCGTGACCGGGCGCGTGACCCCGAGATGCCTGCCGTGCCGGGCGGGCCCGGTTCGTTTCGCGCCTCACATCGCTCACTGGATTCCCGGATCCGTCCGACCTTCCCGCGAGCCTTCCGACCCAGCGCCTCCCGTATGCACCTGAGCTCGATCTCCATCAAGGGCTTCAAGTCCTTCCCCGAGCGCACCCGCCTGGAGTTCTCTCCGGGCGTAAGCGTGATCGTCGGACCGAACGGCTGCGGCAAGTCGAACATCACCGACGCTGTGCTCTGGGCGCTCGGCGAGCAGAGCCCGCTGAGCGTGCGCGGGCAGTCCATGCAGGACATGGTCTACACCGGCGGCCAGGGCGTGGGCCCGAGCCGGCACGCCGAGGTCGAGGTGATCCTCGCCGGCGACGAGGGCGACGAGATGCCGCTCGGCTTCTCGGAGATCTCGGTGCGCCGCCGCCTCGATCGTTCCGGGGACGGCGAGTACCGGCTGAACGGCGCCCGTTGCCGGCTCGCCGACGTGGTCGAGACGCTCTCCGACGCGAACCTCGGCGGCGAGATGCACTCGGTGATCAGCCAGGGCCGGGTCGAGGAGATCGTGCATTCGAAGCCGCGGCACCGGCGGCTCCTGATCGAGGAGGCGGCCGGGCTGGGCAAGCACCGCAAGCGCCGGCGCCGTGCCCAGCTGCGCCTGGAGCGCACCCAGGAGAACCTCGACCGCGCGCTTGACGTGGAGCGCGAGGCGCGCCGCCGGCTGCGTCCGCTGAAGCAGCAGGCGCAGGCCGCCGACATCCATACGCGACTCGAGCGCGAGTCGAACGAGCTGCGCGCCGAGCTGCTCGCGGCCGCGGCCGGAGCGGGGGCCGAGGAGCTCGCCGGCGCGGAGCGCCGCGCTGCCGAGGCGCGCGCGGCCCGCGACGAGATCGAGGCCGAGCTGGCGGTCGTCACCAAGCGCCGGGCGGAGATCGAGGGCCGGCTTGCCGAGCGCGACCGGGAACGCACCGAGGCGTGGGGACGGCTGACCGCGATCCGGGCCGCGAACGAGCGGCTCGCGGCGCGCGCGGACGCGCTCGCCGCCCGCCGCGAGGCGCTGGCCCGCGAGCTCGAGCACCGGCAGGCGGCCCTAGGCGAGCTTGCGTCCGAGCTGGCCGCCGAGGCGGAGCGGGCCGGCGGCGACCCGGTCGACGTCGGCCTCGATCGCGCGGCCCAGGCGACGGGCACCGCGGCCGCCGCGCTGGACCGGGCGCGCGCGTCCGGCAGCGAAGCCGAGCGCGCCGCCGAGGTCGGGCGCGCGCGCGATTCGCTCGAGCTCGCCACGCGCACGGCACGCCGGGTCGAGGACCTGCTCGGGCGTCGCCGCCAGGACTCGATCGAGCGGCGGATCGCCGTCCAGGGGGAGCTGCTGGCGCGCCTCGCCGAGCTCTGCGCGGCGGCGGCGAGCGCCCGCGACGCCACCGGCGAGCGCGCCGCGGCCCTGGAGCGCCGGATGCTGGCCGAGTCCGAGGCCGACGATGCCACCGCGGCCCTGCGCGAGTGCTCGCGCCAGGACGCCGAGATCCAGTCGCGGCTTCGCACCGCCGGCGACGCGGTCACCGAGGCCGAGGTCAAGGCCGCGCACCTGCGCGACCGCAGCGACGAGGCCGCGGCGGAGCTGGCGCGGATCGGCGAGGCGCTCGGGCGCGAGATCCCGCCGGCCGCGGACCCCCTGCGGGACGAAGCCCGGGCCGAGATCGAGCGCAAGCTCGAGCGACTCGCCCGCCGGCGCGAGGCACTGGGGCCGGTGAACCCCCTCGCCGAGCGCGAGTACGACGAGGCTCGCACCTATCTCTCGGACCTCGAGGCGCAGCGCGCCGACCTCGAGGGCGCGCTGAAGGAGCTCCGCGGCTTGATCCGGGACACCGACCGCAAGATCACCGAGGCGTTCGAGGAGACGTTCGAAGCGGCGCGCCGCAACTTCGAGGAGCTGATCGAGCACTTATTCCCGGGCGGCCGTGGGCGGCTTCGGCTGGTCACCGAGCAGGGCCCCCGGCCGGTGCTGGGCGGCGCCGAGCCCGAGGCGCCGGACGGCGAGGTGGCCCCCGGCGAGTCGATCGAGGACGACGACGAGGAGCGAGAGGCCGGCGAGACCGACACCTCGGGCGTTGAAATCGAGGTGACGCCGGCGGGCAAGGCGATGCGCAGGCTCCAGCTGCTCTCCGGCGGCGAGAAGTCGCTGGTCGCGCTGGCCTTCGTCTTCTCGGTCTTCCTCGCCCGGCCGTCGCCCTTCTACATCCTCGACGAGGTCGAGGCGGCGCTCGACGACGCCAACATCGATCGCTTCCTGCAGCTCGTGCGCCGGTTCTCCGACCGCGCCCAGTTCATCGTCGTCACCCACCAGAAGCGCACGATGGACGCGGCCGACGTCCTCTACGGCGTCTCGATGGGCCGCGGCGGGATCACCAAGGTCGTGTCGCGCCGGATGCCGAAGGACGAGCAGCCGGCGCTCGACGCCGCGGACGCGGCGTAGGCCCGACTAGCCTCTCCGCCCGATGGCGCGGGAGTGGAGCGACGTGTTCGAGTTCGGGGCCGACGGCCCCGGGCCGGTCGCGACCGAGGCGGGGGACGAGGCGCCGAAGCGGGGCGGCGTCCTCCGGCGACTGCGCGAGAACCTGGCACGGAGCCGCGAGGCGCTCGCCGCCGAGGTCTCGGCGAGCTTCTTCGAACGCCTCGACGCCGAGGCGTTCGAGCGCCTCGAGGAGGCGCTGATCCTCGCCGACGTGGGCGCCCCGGTGACGGCGCGGGTGGTCGGCAAGCTCGAGGCGGAGGTCACGTCCGGCGCGGTGAGCCAGGGTGAGGCCGCGAGAGAGCGCCTGGTCGACCTTCTGGCCGAGGTCGCGGCTCCCGAGGGGCCGGGCCGCATCGACCTGAGCGCGAGGCCCTCGGTGCTGATGGTCGTCGGAGTCAACGGGACCGGGAAGACGACGACGATCGGCAAGCTCGCTCAGCTGATCGGCGCGACGCTGGGCCGGCGCGCGATCGTGGCAGCCGCCGACACCTACCGGGCGGCCGCGATCGAGCAGCTCGAGGCCTGGGCCGAGCGCGCCGGGGTCGAGATCGTCCGCGGGCAACCCGGGGGCGACCCCGGCGCGGTCGTCTTCGACTCGATCGCCGCGGCCGAGGCGCGCGACGCCGACGTCGTGATCGTCGACACGGCCGGACGCCTGCACACGCACGGGAACCTGATGGAGGAGCTCGCGAAGGTCCGGCGCGTGGCGGCGAAGCGGCTCGAGGGCGCCCCCCACGAGACCCTGATCGTGATCGACGCAACCACCGGCCAGAACGGCCTGCGGCAGGCGCGGGCGTTTGCGGAGGCCGCCGGCGTGACCGGGGTGGTGCTCACCAAGCTCGACGGGACCGCGAAGGGAGGCATCGCCCTGGCGATCGCCAGCGAGCTCGGGATTCCCGTGAAGCTGATCGGGGTGGGCGAGGGGCTTGGAGATCTGCGGCCGTTCGACGCCCGCGAGTTCTGCGAGGCGTTGTTGGGCGAATGAGGCTTGGGGGACGGGGGCTGCCCGCCCCGTAAGCTCAGCGGGATGTTCGACGCACTCGGGGACCGCCTGCAGGCCACGCTCTCGGACGTCCGCTCGCGCGGGAAGCTCACCGAGGCCGACGTCGACAAGGCGATGCGCGAGATCCGCCTGGCACTGCTCGAGGCGGACGTCAACTTCAAGGTCGTCAAGCAGTTCACCGCGACCGTCAAGGAGCGCTGCCTCGACTCGCAGGTCCTCGAGAGCCTCGACCCCGGCCAGCAGGTCGTGAAGGTCGTCAACGAGGAGCTCGCGGCGCTGATGGGCGGCTCCGGCCGCGAGCTCGCGTTCGCCGCGAGCGGCCCGACCGTGATCCTGATGGCCGGCCTCCAGGGCTCGGGTAAGACCACTGCCTGCGCCAAGCTCGCTCGGTTGCTGGGGGAGCAGGGCAAGGACGTCGCCCTCGCGGCGTGCGACACCCAGCGCCCGGCGGCGGTCGAGCAGCTGGTGACGATGGGCAAGCGCGCCAGCGCTCACGTCTACGAGCAGGGCACGGAGCGCAGTCCCGTGGACATCGCGGAGTGGGCGCTGGGTCAGGCGAAGCGCGAGGGTCGCGACGTCCTGATCGTCGACACCGCGGGTCGCCTGCACGTCGACGAGGCGCTGATGGACGAGCTCGCGCAGGTGCGCAAGCGGGTCAAGCCGCACGACGTGCTGCTGGTCGTCGACGCGATGACCGGTCAGGACGCGGTGAATGTCGCTGAGGCGTTCGGCGACCGAACCGAGTTCGACGGCGTGGTCCTGACGAAGCTCGACGGGGACGCCCGCGGCGGCGCCGCCCTCTCGGTGAAGGCGGTCACGGGCAAGCCGATCCTCTACGCCTCGGTCGGCGAGCGGATCGAGCAGCTCGAGCGCTTCCACCCCGAGCGGATGGCCACCCGGATCCTCGGCATGGGCGACGTCATGACCCTGATCGAGAAGGCCGAGGAGGTCCACGACCAGGACTCGGCCGCCGAGCTCGAGCGCAAGATCCGAAAGCAGCAGTTCACCCTCGAAGACTTCCTCCAGCAGCTCCGCCAGGTGCGGAAGATGGGACCGCTCCAGAACGTCCTCGGCCTGATGCCGGGGATGGGCAAGGCGATGAAGCAGCTGCGGAGCGCCGATATGGACGACCGCGAGCTCGACCGGATCGAGGCGATCATCCTCTCGATGACGGTCGCCGAGCGCGCCAATCCCGAGCTGATCGACGGCTCGCGCCGCAAGCGCATCGCCCGCGGCTCCGGCACGACGGTGCAGGCCGTGAACCAGCTCGTCAAGCAGTTCGGACAGATGAAGAAGATGATGTCGGCCATCAGCAAGGGCAAGATGCCGGACGTCGCGCAGTTGATGCGCGGCGCCCGCTAACCTCGGGCGTCGCCTTATGGCAGTACGCATTCGACTGAGAAGGGTGGGTTCGCGCAAGAACCCGGTTTGGCGCGTCGTCGTCGCCGACAAGCGCGCGCCGCGGGACGGTCGGACGATCGAGACGATCGGCCACTACAACCCGCAGACCGAGCCCTCGACGATCGTTTTCGACGAGGGCCGCGCGAAGCATTGGCTGGAGCACGGCGCCCAGCCCACCCGCACGGTGGCGCAGCTGCTGCGCACCAAGGGCATCCAAGCTTCTGGATCTTGATGGCGAATGTGCGACGCGAGTCGCGAAACTAGG
>Ga0299914_10003300_pt1 | contig 11381 bp, 12 predicted proteins | sample RVTome_10_FD_201361 | JGI IMG/M metagenome (GOLD analysis project Ga0299914, IMG submission 201361) | Soil microbial communities from uranium-contaminated site in the Upper Colorado River Basin, Wyoming, United States - RVT153D57 (version 2) ... | reverse complement strand
GGCCAACTTAAGGGTACCCCCTGAATCCATCCCATAGCTGCCCACATGGTAGGCCAGGGTCCATTGCCCAACACTGCCTGCCACAATAGCCTGTTGCGGTCTTAGCACAACCGTGCCCAGTCGTTGTGAGATTAGATCGTCCATCATCCAGTCAATCCTTTACTTTTTTGTTTCACTTCTAGGGGTTCTTGCTGTCCTAATGTCTGTTTCCTGAAAGTGATTGAATAAGCAGATAATAATGATAAAATGCTCGCTGGCAAGCTATCTTGGATGCACTTTCGGATAGGTGATTTGTGTAATGGAGACTATAATAACAATCGCGTTGCCCCTCTTTGTCTCACTAATCGCGGGCCTATTGCTCTCTTTGCCTATACTCCTGTCTCCGCTCAGGCAATGGGCACGACGTAGCCCCATAACCAGAACAGTTCAGCAGGGATTGGTTTGTTGGCGACGATGATTCTTGCATTGACCGCCACCTTTGTCAGCAGTGGTTGTGTCTGGTTCTTTACACAGCCCAAGCGATAATGTCATATGCCATTGTCGAAAAATTAGGATGAAACGATAAGTAAGAAAGGAGCAAGCAATGGCATCAGTAGATTTGGCTAATGGACTTGCGTCCGTTTTCGTCAAAAATATCCTTGAATAGTGGGAGTGACTTTGTTATACTCACGGTTTGAGTGAATTTTTATCAAAATATTCTTTTTTATTCGGTGATTGAGTTTTAATTGGGACTAAACGATATGTTTGAGCAATATTGCAGGTGTATGAAGCGAGGGAACTGATTGCCTTTTGCTTCATGACTTCAACAAATAACAGCAAACGGTAATAGTTTTCCTCGCGCAGCACGACTTTTGTGTTCTGCCCTGGCGGCCGTTACCGTTTTTTTATGCCTATTTGTTGAAGGAAAATCTGTATGTTGCCGAAAATTTATCAAACAATCCCGGCCCCTCGCGCTGGTTCATCCCCAAATTCACTTGAAGCGCAAGTTGGTCATACGCCCTTGTTGCGCTTGTGGCAAACGGCCGCTGCCCACGACATTCCCGGCACCGTTGCCATTTATGCCAAAGCGGAATGGTTCAACCCCAGCGGCTCCGTCAAAGACCGGGCCGCCTGGAACATCATAAAAACGGCCGAGGCCAACGGCCAGCTTGAACCGGGTATGACCCTGCTCGATTCCACATCGGGCAATATGGGCATCGCTTATGCTATGTTGGGCGCGGCGCGTGGTTATCGAGTGAAGTTGGCTCTGCCCCAAAATGCCAGTCCCGAGCGTATTGCCATCTTGCGAGCCTATGGTGCCGAATTGATCTTCACCGATCCCCTGGAAGGGTCGGATGGAGCCATTCAGGAAGCACGGCGCATCGCGGCCGAAAATCCATCAGTCTATTACGCCAATCAATATAACAATTCGGCTAATTGGCGGGCACATTACCTGACGACGGGCAAGGAGATTTGGCAGCAGACCAATGGTGAAATCACCCATTTTGTGGCAGGATTGGGGACAAGTGGCACATTCACCGGCACGACACGGCGTTTGAAGGAGTTGAATCCGCAAATTGAGGCTGTCTCCATGCAGCCGGACAGCCCTTTTAATGGGCTGGAAGGATTGAAGCATATGCCGACGGCCATTAAGCCGGGTATTTATGATGAGGCGTTGGCCGACCGGGAGACGGCCGTTCGTACCGAAGATGCCTATGAAATGGCCCTGTTTCTGGCCCAGCAAGAAGGCCTGTTCGTGGGCATCTCCGCCGCTGCTTCTGTCGTCGCTGCTGTACAGGTTGCCCGCCAGCTAGAAGCGGGCGTGGTTGTCACCATCTTGCCCGATAATGGCTTCAAGTATCTCAGCGAGAGGTTTTGGAAGGAGGGTAATTAGGCAATTGGGTAATTACGTAATTACCCAATTGCCTAATTACTCTTTTGTACTACCTGTTCATTCTTGAACTGATTATGCTCAAGTTAAGTCAAGAAATTCACCACCAAATCAAAGCCCATGGAGCGGCTTCTTATCCCTATGAGGGGTGTGGGCTGCTGCTGGGCCTGGTTGAAAATGGTGACAATATCGTCAGGAAAATTCGGCCGTTGCCCAATGTGTGGCCGGTGGAAGCGGAAAAGCCGATTCGGTTTCGCATTGATCCCCAGGCGTGGCAGCAGGTAGAAATTGAAGCGATGATGAATGGCCTGGATGTAATTGGCATTTTCCACAGCCATCCCGACGATGTGCCGGTGGCCTCGCCGCGTGATCTGGCCTGGGCTAGTTGGCCGGGCTATTCTTACTTGATTACACAGGTACTAAAAGGTGAACCAACGTTTAGCCGATCCTGGCAATTACAGGCGGATCGGGCTGGTTTTTTTGAAGAAGAAATAGAGGAGACTCAGTAGATCGAAAAACATTGACGCAAAGGGGCAAAGAATTGAAAGCAAAAGCCTAAAAAACCTTTGCGTTTCTTGCATTCTTAGCGTTCTTTGCGTCAAAATTGTCCGTCTTTTAACTACTGAGACTGGGGACTAGGGACTGTAAGCAAAGTGGTATAGTCTCCAATCTCTAGGCACTAAACATATACAGAGAAGGAGAATTACTAAACATGGCAACAATACGTATTCCAACCCCGTTACGGCCGTATACAGGCAATAACGCCCAGGTAGATGTAAACGGTGGCACTGTCGGTGCAGCACTGAGCAATCTGACGGAAAAACATCCTGAATTGCGCCAGCACCTTTTTGACGGAGATGAGCTACGCAGCTTCGTCAACATCTACTTGAATCAGGAAGATGTGCGTTATCTGGAAGGGGCCGAGACAGAGGTAGGTGAGGGTGATACATTGATGATTATCCCCTCTATTGCCGGCGGATAATTGCCGATTACATGGAGGTTGTGATGAGCCAAAATGCTTCGCGTAAAGTGGACCAATCTGCTTTGCGGGTGAATCAGACATTTATTATTGGTCTGTTGGTGACAGCTTTTGTGGTAGACACTGTCTGGTTGGTAGCCTTTGTGGGGATAGTGATGCTGCTGGGAACAGCCGTGCCTTCCCTCTCCCTCTTCAAGAGCCTTTACCAATACGTCCTCCGTCCGGCCGGACTGGTGAAGCCTGATGTGATTGACGACAATCCTGAACCGCACCGCTTTGCTCAAGGCTTTGGCGGTGTGGTGGTGATGGCAGCAGTAGCCGCACTATTCGCAAGTTTGACGTTAGTGGGGTGGCTATTAACGGCCGTTGTCGTCATTCTCGCCGCGCTGAATCTGTTCCTGGGTTTTTGTGCCGGCTGTTTTGTATATTACCAACTCAACCGGCTGGGCGTTCCGGGTTTTAGCCATGCGCCATTGAAGGGGTAAGCCAATGATGACCGAACGAATCGCTATTCTCATCATCTTTGCGCTGGTGAGCATGGCCGTGTATCTGGCAGTGAAGCAGGGGCATAGGCGGCAGTTGGGTCGCCTAACGGCCGTTGCCAACACCGTTACCAACGCCCCCACCCTGCTCTACTTTGGCAGTGAAAGTTGTGCCGCCTGCCCAGCACAGTGGCGTTATTTGGAACAGTTGCAAGGGATGTGGAGCGGCCGTCTCACCATCGAAAGCATTGATGCCGCCCAGGAACCAGACAAAGCCGCCCAATTCCGCATCTTCACCCTACCTACAACCATACTTGTAGACAAAGCAGGTGTTGTCCGTGAGATTAATTACGGGTTGACACATACACAAAAGTTGAAGAAACAATTAGAAGGAATCAGTAACCGGTAAACGGTTAACCGATAACCGATTACCGATTACCGATTACCGAATTACGGAGAAACTATGAGAGAGTTAATAAATCAGGCCGCCCTGGCCGATGTTGCCCTTTCGCATGAGGAAGTGCAGCGGTATAGCCGTCACCTCATCATGCCGGAGGTAGGGGCTGCCGGGCAAAAAAAGTTGAAGGCATCAAGCGTCTTATTGATTGGTGCCGGTGGATTAGGATCGCCTTTGGGCATGTATCTGGCGGCAGCGGGAATCGGCCGTATTGGAATGGTGGATTATGACGTGGTAGATTACACCAATTTGCAGCGTCAAATCATTCACGGCACGAAGGATGTCGGCCGTCCCAAGCTGGAAAGTGCGCGAGATCGCATTTTGGACATCAACCCCCATGTACAGTTGGATTTATACGAAGTGCCGCTCACTTCGGACAATGCCCTGGAAATTTTTGCGCCGTACGATGTGATTATTGATGGCACAGATAACTTTCCTACCCGTTACCTGACCAATGATGCCAGCGTACTCTTGGGCAAACCCAATGTCTATGGCAGCATCTTCCGTTTTGAAGGACAGGCGTCGGTCTTCTACGCCGAAGAAGGGCCATGCTATCGCTGCCTCTTCCCCGAGCCGCCGCCGCCTGGGTTGGTGCCTAGCTGCGCCGAAGGTGGCGTGTTAGGCATATTGCCGGGGACAATTGGCGCGATTCAGGCGACAGAAGCGATTAAGCTGTTACTGGGGATTGGTGAGCCATTGATCGGCCGGCTTCTCCTCTATGATGCTCTCAGCATGAACTTCGACTACGTGCGACTGCGCAAAAACCCCAACTGCCCTGTGTGCAGTGAAAATCCCACCCTGACCGAACTGATTGATTATGAGCAGTTCTGTGGGATGCCGGCCCATGATCGCAGCCTCTATGTGAGCGGCGAAAATGGACAAAGCGATGCAGTACCACAACTGACACCGGCCGAATTGAAGGCGCGGCTAGACAAAGGTGACAATCTGTTCATTTTGGACGTGCGCGAACCACACGAGTGGGAAATCTCCAACTTGAGCGATCTGGGTACGTTGCTAATTCCCAAAGGTCAGGTTCTAGAGCGTATGGGCGAACTGGACACGGCCCAAGAGATGGTGGTCTATTGCCGCACCGGTGTCCGCAGTGCCGATGTGATACGCCAACTGCGAGAACACGGTTTTAAGAAGATGTGGAATTTGGATGGGGGGATTAATCGCTGGGCCAAGGAAGTAGATGATTCGCTGCCGACGTATTAGGTAAAACGTAAAGCGTAAAACGTAAGCAGCGAGCAAACGTTCACCCTCCCGGAGGTTTTCTCTTGAGAAAGGCTGTGGAAAGGGAACCTCCGGGAGGATTTTTCACTAGAGAGACTGAACGCTTACAGCAGGGAACTGTTACGTTTTACGCTTGTCTTCACTGGCCCTATGCCGTATATCCGCTTCATCGCTGGAGTAAAACGGCCGAAAACCCAATACTGAGGTCAAAATCGAAGTAACCACACTGGGGCCTTGAATGGCTTCCGAGTTGTTTGGGTCGTCCGAGGTGAGGATGTAGAGTTGAATCAGCTTAGGGATACGGCCCAGGCTCATCAGGTGAGAAAAGTTGCTGATGTTGGGTTGGATACGGCCGTTACGGCCATCCACCACCACGCTTATAGGTCCATGCTCATCTATTAATGCCCGTGCCCGAGCAATAAGCATTTCTAATCTTTCCGTTTCCTGCATCCCTACAAAAACCATCTCCACGTACCCATCCGGATGCAAGAAAATGCGCGATTCTGGAGGAGTCATCATTGTGCCAGTTTGCCTAACCTCTCCGTTCATGCTTCCGCTTTGTGATAACCATTTCTTGCCAGAAAGCGTGTGACTTATTCACCATAGTTGATTTGGAAAGCATATTATTCCAGGAACAAGGGTACAATCTCAAACCTTGTCACATCCACGATACCCAGGTCAGAGATGCGCAGTTCGGGAATGACAACCAGGGCCAGGAGGCTAAGCTGCATGTAGGCATTGTTGAGGTGACAGCCACACTCACGGAAAGCTCGCACCATGCGGGCTGCTTTGTCAGCGACAACTTCAGCCCGTTCATTGGACATAAGGCCAGCAATAGGTAACTCGACGAGAGTAACCTCCTGGCCATCTTTGTAGACGACAATACCACCACCCACTTCGCCCAAACGATTGGCAGCCAGGGCCATATTTTTCTTGCTTGTGCCCACGACGATCATATGGTGGCTGTCGTGGGCAACGGTACTGGCGACCGCGCAGGGAACGCTGAAACCAAAGCCAGTGACAAAGCCATTTACCACACCCCCTGTGGCCCGATGGCGCTCAACCAGGGCGATTTGGGCCACATCAATGCGCGTATCAAGTTGGACGATGCCCTCTTCAACGGGCAGCACGCGCTCTTCGGCCCGCGTGGGGGCCTGGTTTTCGACCACACCAATAACGCGGACTTTGGCAGGCTTAGAGGTGGGGGCAGGGATGTGGAAGTCGTCGCGGGTCAGTTGCTTGCCAAGTTTGACACTGTTTTTGGCAAAGTCAGGGTAGGTGTGAGGGAGAATATCAGTGAGGAGGCGGCCATTTTCCGCTACTACCTCTCCCGCTGCGATGACTACCTCAACCGGCACTGTTACCAGGTCACTGCTAATGACAATATCCGCATACCGGCCGGGAGTAATGCTGCCAATGTCTTTCTCCACACCAAAATGCTGGGCGGTATTCAATGTCGCCATCTGAATCGCCGCGATGGGACTTAAGCCCTGGGCAATGGCATGGCGTACCACCCGGTTCATATGCCCTTCGTGAACCAATGTGCCTGAGTGAGAATCATCCGTACAAAGAATGAAATTGCGGCTGTCCAACCTTTTTTCCGTGATGGCTTTTACCTGTGCGGCCACATCATACCAGGCAGAGCCGAGGCGCAGCATCGCCTTCATACCCTGTCGCACACGAGCGATGCCATCTTCCAACCGTGTCCCCTCATGGTCATCACTTGGGCCACCAGCCACATAACCATGAAAAGGTAAACCTAAATCAAGAGAGGCGTAATGGCCGCCGATTACTTTGCCTGCTTTCATCGTCTCGGCCATTTCGGCCTGCATTTTGTCGTCATTCATATATACGCCAGGGAAGTTCATCATCTCCCCCAGGCCGATGATGCCCGGCCAGGTCATAGCTTCGGCGACTTCAGCGGGGCCGATGGAGGCACCAGGCGTTTCCAAACCTGGTGCACTGGGGACGCAGCTAGGCATTTGCACGTAGACATTGATGGGCAATGTTTGTGCCTCATCGTGCATAAGTTTGACCCCGGGCAGGCCGAGGACATTGGCGATTTCGTGGGGATCAATGAACATACTGGTGGTGCCATGAGGAATGACAGCCCGGGCAAATTCAGTGACAGTGACCATGCCACTTTCTACGTGCATGTGAGCATCGCACAGACCAGGGATGAGGTAACGGCCGTTAGCCTGCACTACCCTTGTCTTATCTCCAATGGTATGGTTGGCATCCTCACCCACATAGGCAATGCGGCTGCCACAAACGGCCACATCAGTGCCAGGAATGATTTCGCCGCTGTGGACATTGGCCCAGCGGCCGTTTTTAATGACCAAATTGGCCGGTTTGCGTCCCATAGCCACATCTACTAACTCTTTGGCTATTTCATGCCATGCCTGGCGTGCTGCCATATTTTGCCTCGCTAACTATTACTATAATTCCCAATTCTATCTTTGGCGATGGTTGTACGCTACTAAACTTCCTGTCGTTAGGTGCGTGGAGCTGTTGAAGACAGCTTTCGAGAGCGCAGGCAGCCTACCCGCTCAAGGCGTTGGCCTGGCAAGCTGGCCTTAGTGAATTGTGACAAAATGATGCTTTTAATATATATCCAGGGGCATACAGGGGGTATAAAAAATGATTTCTGCCTGGTGAATTCTATTTAACCCCTTGATTTCTAGGAACATTTGTTTTAATATGGTCACGTTCAGGAGAGAACCTCCTAAAAACAAAAATCTTATGTAAAGGAAGGAATTACAAATGTCATACAGTGTTAAAAATTCAAAAGGCACAACTTATTATCTACATCAACGTGAGACGACATTGAAGAACGGCCGTAATCAAACCATTTACTTCTTTGCCAAAGAACCTAAAGCTGGCGCGCTTGATGCTGTTCCGTCTGGATACAAAGTCAGCGAGACCAAGAATGGTCTACCTGTCCTCAAAAAAGCCTAAAGAGCGGGAATTTAACAACTTGCACAAATACCCATTGTCCCGCTCCTTAAAGCTGACGATTCAATTCCGTACCTTATTTAATCGTCAGCCCTAAATAAGCAATATCAGCCATTACTGCAAAAGCCTCGTCCATAGTGTGACGGGGCTTTTTTGTTTCTACTGTAATTAGGGGTAAACTTTGCCGTATCAGTCAAGAAGAAGGGAATATGATGACAACGGCCGATACCAAAATTGCCTGCGAGCATGTCTGGAAAATCTTTGGGCCACAGCCAGAGCGATTGCGTCCCCTGTTAGACGCCGGAGTCTCCCGCGCCGAAATTTTGGCCCAAACCGGGCATGTCGTCGCTGTCCGCGATGTCTCCTTGCAGATGCGCCAGGGTGAGGTCTTTGTGGTCATGGGTCTCTCCGGCAGCGGCAAGTCCACCCTTATACGCTGCATCACTCGCCTCATTGAACCAACCTGGGGAGAAATTTTAGTAGATGGGCAAAGTGTAGTGACCCTAACTGAGACGCAACTGCGCGACTTGCGCCGGCACAAGATGAGTATGGTTTTCCAACGCTTTGGCCTCTTCCCCCACCGCCGTGTCATCGAAAACGTCGCTTTTGGCCTGGAAATCCGTGGCCTGGAGCGGGGAGAACGTGAAGCAATCGCCCTAGACGTGGTGTATATGGTCGGCCTCAAAGGCTGGGAATACCACTACCCACACGAACTCAGCGGCGGGATGCAGCAGCGCGTCGGACTGGCCCGTGCCCTGGCTGTGAACCCCGAAGTATTGCTATGCGACGAGCCATTCAGCGCTCTCGACCCCCTCATCCGACGCGAAATGCAAGACGAGCTGCTAAACTTGCAACATACCCTCAACAAAACAATTGTCTTTATCACTCATGACTTCCTAGAAGCCCTCAAAATCGGGGATCGCATTGCCATTATGAAGGATGGTGTCATTGTACAGGTTGGTACCCCGGAGCAACTCGTCGCTCACCCAGCCGACGAGTACGTGCGCGAATTTACGAAAGATGTGCCGCGCGTGAAGGTGTTGACAGCGCGATCTATCATGAAAAAGGATAGTGGAGAAAATGTAGCGGACACGGCCGTTCCCGCCGACACGACTCTCGAAAAACTCATCCCTCTCACCGCCGAATCTGAGGCTTCCTTCCCTGTTGTAAATGATACAAACAGCGTCATTGGTTACATCAACCGCATCACCGTCATGATGGCCTTGGCTGAAATGGAAGTGCATAATGGTCGCTTCTAAACAAGCAGACTGGCAGCGTTGGCTTGTACCCACCGCCATTTTACTGCTAATCGTAGGGGCGATTTTGTTGGAAATCAGCCGTTTCCCCGAAAGCTGGAACCTACACCTGCGCCAACCCCTCAATGAATTCAAACGATGGGTGGTCATCAACCAAAACAATCACTGGCTCTTTCTTTACTTCTTTGATCCCCTCAGTGCCGCCCTCGACTTCATCATCCGTCGCGTTGAGGATTTGCTCTTGTGGTTGCCGTGGCCGGTCATCATTGCCGCCGTATTCTTCATTGCCAATCGCATCTCCGGTTTACGACTGGCCCTCCTCACCACTGCCTGCCTACTGCTCATGGGGCTATTCGGTCTTTGGGATGAGAGCATGGTAACGCTGGCCCTCATGATCATTGCCGTCCTGCTCTCCCTACTCATAGGCATCCCCCTCGGCATCTGGACCGCCCGCAATGACCGCGCCGAACGCCTTTTACGCCCCATTTTAGATGCCATGCAAACGATGCCCGCCTTTGTTTACCTCATCCCCGTCCTGCTTTTTTTTGGCATAGCCCGCGTCCCCAGCGTTATCGCCACTATCATCTACGCCTTACCCCCTGTCATCCGCCTCACCAGCCTGGGCATGCGCAGCGTCTCCGAAGATGCACTGGAGGCCGCCCGCTGCTTTGGCTCCACCGAGCGGCAGTTGCTGTGGAAGGTTCAGTTTCCCCTGGCGATGCCCTCTGTTTTAGCCGGCATCAACCAATCCATCATGATGGCCCTCAGCATTGTAATCATCGCTGCCCTTATTGGCAGCGGCGGGCTGGGCGACTCGGTATTGAAGGCCCTACGACGCTTGCGAGTAGGCGAGGCTCTAGAGGCAGGGTTAGCCATTGTGGTCATGGCAATCTTACTTGATCGCCTTAGTGCCGCCTTCACGCAGATGGAGCAGCACAGGCAGAAGCGTTATCAAGGCTTCCGCCTCTTCGCCGACAGCCAGCAGGGTAAACCTTTGGTGGAAACAATAGAGCGGGGCATAACCGCCGTTTACACCCTTGCCACCTCTTTCACCAGCACCATCACCACCTTCATCGCCAAACTATTCCCGCCAGGCCGTTATCAAACCATCATCCAATCCAGCTATCTCATCGGCAGTCTCGCCTTCCTCTTTATCCTATTAATCCTCGGCCTCATCCTCGACTGGGACAATTTTCCCGGCAGTTGGAACCTGCACATCAGCCAGCCTGTGGATGCCCTGGTAGATTGGATGCAGCTAAACCTCGTCGAAATTGGCAACACCGGTCTTGGCACAGGCCCCTTCCGCGACTTTTTAATCCTTTGGCTCTTCCAACCCCTCGTCGCCTTCTTCACTGAATGGCTTCCCTGGCCCGCCCTCTTCCTGCTCTTTGCCTGGGCTGGACTGGCCACCGGCCGTTGGCGGCTTGCCCTCACCGTCCTTATCAGTCTCTTGGCCATCGGCTTCTTCGGTATGTGGGAATTCGCCGTACAAACTCTGGTGCAAGTGCTGTTGGCCGTCCTCGTCTGCATCGCTCTCGGCATTCCCATCGGCATTTGGGCCGCCCACAACGACCACGTAGATAGCATCATGCGTGTCGTCAACGACACCTTGCAGACCATCCCCATTTTTGTCTATCTTGTGCCCGTCATTATGCTCTTTCGTGGCCAGGAGCCAGCCGGGGTCATCGCCGCCATCCTCTACGCCCTGCCTCCTGTCATTCGCCTTACCAGCCTGGGTATTCGGCAAGTAGACAACACTGTACTGGAGTCGGCCGTATCTTTCGGCTCTACCTCCTGGCAAAAGCTACTGAAAGTGGAAGTTCCTCTAGCTCTTCCTTCGATCATGCTCGGCATCAATCAAACCATCATGATGGTATTGGCCATGGTAATCATTGCCGGCTTTGTGGGTGCGGCTGGGCTTGGTTTTGAAGTCGTCTTTGGCTTCACTAACGACAACTTAGGCCGCAGCGTCGAAGCTGGATTGGCTATCGTTCTCCTGGCCGTCATCATAGACCGCATCACTCAAGCCTGGGCCAAAAACGCTGCTACCGCCGCTAACCTCTCCTAAATCATTAATCCTCCCGGAGGTTTACCTCTTGAATCCCCATCAGGGACCAAACCTTCGGGAGGGTGGCGTACAGGCAAAAAA
>Ga0299914_10003299_pt1 | contig 11381 bp, 7 predicted proteins | sample RVTome_10_FD_201361 | JGI IMG/M metagenome (GOLD analysis project Ga0299914, IMG submission 201361) | Soil microbial communities from uranium-contaminated site in the Upper Colorado River Basin, Wyoming, United States - RVT153D57 (version 2) ... | reverse complement strand
GCTGGAGCGAGTCGACGAGGGCGGTGAGCTGAGCTCGCGTCGCCATCCGGGAGCCGCGCAGCTGGCCCTCGACGCCGGTCGCACACACCACGAGCACCGCCAGTCCCAGCGAGATGCCCCACGTTCCGTTCAAGGATTTTCGACCCCGCAACGCCACCCCCAGTCCGTGTCAGGTCCGGTCGCCCCGCCGTGGGGCTCCGGGTCGCGTGGCGAGGTGTGCAAGACCTGCACCAGTGCTCGGGCGCGCCCGAACGCCGTGGCGAGGCTTTAGCGGCGCGGAATTCCGGACCCACCGTGCGAGAGCGCTCGAACCCGCCGGAAGGGCCCCGTCGGGCGATGTTGCGCCCCGACCACACCGGATCGCCGGAAATCGTTTCCGTGCCACGGCGCTCCGGGGCGGGCGCGCGGTCAGTCCAGGCCGTAATCGCGGATCTTGTACAGGAGCGCCCGATAGGAGAGGTCGAGCAGATCGGAGGCCTTGGTCCGGTTCCCCCCCGTGATCTCGAGCGCGCGCGCGATGAGCTGCTTCTCCAGCGCGGCCGTGCGCTTCTTCACCGAGAGCTCGTCCTCGGGGAGGGTGTCCGGGGTGCCCACGTGCGCGTCCTTGTCGCGGACCGAATGGGGAAGCTGTTCGGGCGTGACGTGCGTCGAGTCCGCGAGCACCATGGCGCGCTCGATCACGTTCTCGAGCTCGCGCACGTTCCCGGGCCACGGGTACGAGACCAGCAGGTTCATCGCCGCGGGCTCGACGCCCTCCACGCTGGTGCTGAGGATCTTGTTGTACCGGTCCACGAAGTGCTTGACGAGGAGCGGCACCTCCTCCGCGCGGTGCCGGAGCGGCGGGAGGTGGATGTTGACCACGTTCAGGCGGTAGAACAGATCCGAGCGGAAGCCGCCCTCCTCCACTTCCTGTGCGAGGTCGCGCGCGGTCGCGGCGACGATGCGGACGTCGATGCGCCGGGACGTCGACTCGCCGACGCGGCGGATCTCGCGGTCCTGGAGGGCCCGGAGGAGCTTCACCTGGAGCGACGTGGGGAGCTCCCCGATCTCGTCGAGGAACAGCGTCCCGCCGTTGGCCTCGTCGAACAGACCGACGCGATCCCGCTCGGCGCCCGTGAACGCGCCCCGCACGTGGCCGAACAGCTCGGACTCGAGCAGGTTCTCGGGGATGGCGCCGCAGTTGACGGGCACGAACGCCTTGTCGCTGCGGTCCGAGGCGACGTGGATCAGCCGCGCGATGACTTCCTTGCCGGTGCCGCTCTCGCCCGTGATGAGCACGGTCGACGGGTGCGGGGCCACCTTCTCGGAGAGCTCGACGGCCTTGACCATGGCGGGGCTCTTCACCACGAGATCCGGGTTTCGGGTCTCGGTCTTGACCTGCCGGCGCAGGCGACCCACTTCCTTGCGGAGCTTCTCGCGCTCCTCGGCCTTCCTGAGCGTAAGCAGGATCGAGTCGGCGGAGAACGGCTTCGCGATGTAGTCGTACGCGCCGCGCTTCATCGCCTCGATGGCCATCTCGACGCTCCCGTACGCCGTCATCGTGACGATGAGCCCGCTTCCGCCCTCGCGCCGGTACGCATCGATGAATTCGAGCCCGTCCATCTCGGGCATCTTCACGTCGCAGAGGACGATGTCCGCCGGCTTCGCGAGGGCGTGCACGAGCCCCTCCTTGCCGTTCGATGCCGTCAGGACGTCGTACCCCTCGTCCTCGAGGATCATCGAGACCGTGCGACGGACGCCCGCCTCATCGTCGATGACGACTACGTTCATGCGACTCCCTCCACGGCTTGCTGCTGGGATTCTGGACCGGAATCGGGCAGGACGACCGCGAACCGCGTCCCGTGCTCGAGACGCGAATCCGCCATCATCCCGCCGCCCATCGCCTCCGCGAGACGTGCGCTCACGGCGAGCCCCAGACCCGTACCGCGGCCGGGCTCCTTGGTCGTGAAGAACGGCTCGAACACGCTCTCGAGCGCCTCGTCGGCGATGCCCACCCCGTTGTCGACGACCTCGACGCACACCACCCGGTCGCCCGGCTCGAAGCGGCCGAGCGAGTCGGGATCGGTGCGGTGTCTCCGGAGGTGCGAGTAGTCGACGCCGTCCGGATCGGTGGCCCGCTTCGCCGGCTCGCGCGCCACGGGTGTCTCGAACCGGCCCGTGATCGACCGGACCTGGATGCGTCCCGGGGCGTCGGCCTCGCGGATCGCGTCATCGGCGTTCAGCAGCAGATTCACGAGGATCTGCTCGAAGTACGACGGGTCTCCGAGCACCGTCGGTCCCGGAAGCTCGAGATCGGTCTCGACCCGCACCGTCTTGAGCCGTCCCTGATTCCGCAGAAGCGCGATCGTCTCGTGAATGATCTCGTTGACTTCGAAGCGGCGCGTGGTCGCGTTCGCGGGCCGGGCGAAGTCGATCAGCCCCCGCACGACGCGGTCGATGCGGGCCGCCTCGCCGCGCACCGACGCGATCCACTCCTGATCGCTTCCCCGGCGCGCCGCCACGTCCAGATAGCCGAAGATCGCGCCCAGGGGATTGCCGATCTCGTGCGCGACCCCCGCCGCCATCCGCCCCACCGCCGCGAGCTTCTCGGACTGGATCAGCTCGCGCCGCGCGAGCGACAGCTCGCGGTTCGTCTCGTTGAGCGAGGCGACGTTCTCGCGCAGGAGCGCCTGGTGGTGAATGAGGCGATCTGCCATGCCGTTGACGCTTTCGGCCAAACGGCGCAGCTCGTCGGCTCCGGCGGGCACGAGCCTCCGCTCGTGGCGGCCTTCGGCGATCGCCTCGGCCTGCCTGGCCATCGCTTCGACCGGCCGGATGAACAGGCGCCGAAGCCCGTAGTCGCCGTACAGGAGCACGAGCGCCACGTCGAGCACGACCAGCGAAAGTACACCCACCAGAAGGACTTGCGGGCTCGGCGACCGCGGGATCCACCACAGCAGCACGACCGCGAGCGCCAGCAGGGCGAGGGTCAGGAGGACCGCCACGCCATGCAGGATCTGCGACCGGAGCGACCCTGCCGATCGATGGTCTGAATCTATCGTCGCCACGTCCTCGGGTTCCGTTCCGGCTGGTTGCGGGCGCGTGTCTTCATGAAGCCACACTCATCGTTGGAAGGACCGTGCCCGTGCGCGCCCGACCGGCGGGCCACGTTTCATATTTTGTGTGATTGTCCATTATTGCTCGCATTATTAAATCTATCGTCCATTGATAGCTCGCAAAAGACACTAAAATTCGCAATCTCTGCGATTTCCCTTGACGTTCGCCTGATTATTGCTAGAATCGCTCCCACCATGGTCGTCGGAAGGGTCCGACGCTCACCGACCGTTCAACCTGGAAAAGCGAGGCCGCATGTCGTCCGATACCCTCTTCGCCGCCCCGAAGGAGCACGAGGCAGAGACCCGCTACGAGGAGTATTCGAAGCAGCTCGGCGGGTCGCCCGACCGCGACGGTCTGCTCGAGCTCTGCCGGGCGCTCAACGTCCGCTTCCTGAGGCTGATCTTCACCGACATCCTCGGCATGCCCAAGAACGTCGAGGTCCCGGCCAGCCAGTTCGCGAAGGCGTTCGACGGCGAGATCCTCTTCGACGGGTCGTCCATCGAGGGCTTCGTCCGCATCGAGGAGAGCGACATGCTGCTCAGGCCCGATCTCGGGACGTTCCGGATCTTCCCGTGGGGCAACCCCGAGGCGCGCGTCGCCCGCGTGTTCTGCGACGTGTACCGGCCGAACGGCGACCCGTTCGCCGGCGATCCGCGCCAGTGCCTCAAGCGCATCACGGCGAAGGCGGCCGAGCTGGGGTACGCGATGATGGCGGGCGTCGAGGCCGAGTTCTTCCTCTTCCAGCGCGATGAGACGGGCGCGCCGACGATCCTCACGCACGACGCGGGCGGCTACTTCGATCTCACCCCGGTGGATCTGGGCGAGAAGGCCCGCCGCATGATCGTGAACGACCTCGAGGCGATGGGGATGGAGGTCGAGGCCGCGCACCACGAGGTCGCGCCCGGACAGCACGAGATCGACTTCAAGTACGGCGAGGCGCTGCGCACGGCGGACGACCTGATGACGTTCAAGTTCATCGTCCGGAACGCGGCGCTCGCGCACGGGCTTCACGCCACGTTCATGCCCAAGCCGATCTTCGGTCAGAACGGCTCGGGGATGCACACGCACCAGTCCCTGTTCAAGGGCGATGTCAACATCTTCCACGACGCGGACGCCGCGTACGAGCTCTCCGATGTCATGCGTTTCTACATCGGCGGGCTCAAGAAGCACGCGCGAGCGATCTCGGCCGTGACCAACCCGACCGTGAACAGCTTCAAGCGCCTCGTGCCCGGCTACGAGGCCCCGGTCAGCATCGCATGGTCGCAGCGCAACCGGTCTCCGATGATTCGGATCCCCGACCGGCGCGGAGTGGGCACTCGGTGCGAGTTCCGCATGCCGGATCCGTCCTGCAACCCGTATCTGGCGCTCGCCGTGCAGCTCGCGGCCGGCCTCGACGGGATCGAGAACGAGATCGATCCGGGTCCCCCGCTCGACACGAACGTGTGGAACCTCACCGAGGAGCAGAAGGCCGAGATCGGCCTCGAGACGCTGCCGGCGAACCTGGGCGAGGCGGTCGCCGAGCTCGAGAAGAACGACGTGATGAAGGACGCGCTCGGCGAGCACATCTTCCAGCACTTCGTGATCGCGAAGAAGGCGGAGTGGGGCGAGTACGTGGCCCAGGTCACCGGGTGGGAGCTGGAGCGCTACCTGTCGACCTACTAGCACTGCAATAGACGCGGGGGGGAAGGCGTGGCGGGGGGCTTCGGCCCCCCGCTCGCGCATCGGAAGGCGTCAGGCCCCTTCGTCGCGCAACCGCGGCGCCGCGATCGCCTCGACGGCGACGAGGAGCGCCGCCAGGTCCGGCGGATCGCCCGCCCGGATCTCGTCGATCACGGAGCGGATCCGGCTCAGGTCGATCGCGTGGTCGTGCCGGAACCGTTCGAGCCCCGACTCGATCGACCCGTCCCGCAGCCCGCGGAGGATCCGGGCCGCGATGTTGGAGCGGGCCTCCTCCAGACGCGCGATGAGGATACGGGCCCCGCGCTGCGACCACACGTCTCCGTTCGCGCGCGCGTCGAGGCTCGCGCGGAGCCACGGGAAGTCGATCTCGGCCGCCAGCCCCAGATAGACGCCACCCACGGTCTCGGTCTCGGCTCCCGTCTCGCGGATCAGGCTGGCGATCGGGAGGAGCTCGTCCAGGTAGCGGAACGTGGCGAGCTCCGCGGCGGTGTCCGGGGCGAGCCCGTCCATCTCGTTGAGCGCGCACTGGCTCCGGTACGACTCCAGGCGCTCCTTCGCGAGCAGCCGCGGGAGCGCAGCGCGGATCTCGCGCACGGGCTCGTGCAGCCACTCGATCGCTTCGCCGATGGGCTGGACCGGATCGGTGCGCTGGAGGAGCCAGCTCGTCGCCCGCCCCAGCGACTCCGACATCTCGAGATACCACTGGTACTGGGCGCCGGTGCGCACCCTCGAGTCGGCGTCGCGCAGCCGCTCGTAGAGCCCGTCCGCATCCGAGATCCGGTTCGCCACGTACCAGGTGCGGGCCACGGTGGCGGGCGCGCGATCCGTCTCGCCCACGAGCCGGATGTGGCTCGCCGACCCCATGCGGTCCACGTACAGGTTCGTGAGCAGGGTGCTCGCGATGTGCGCCCGCAGCCGGTGCCGCTCGAGATCGTCGGGCTCGACCGCGGCCAGCGCCGTGTCCGGGAAGTACGAGGCGACCAGCTCCGTCATCGCCGGGTCCTGCGGGACGCCCGACGACTGGAGCCACTGCTTCAGGTGGAGCTTGGCGTGTGCGAGAAGGCTCGCGAGCTCCGGTCGCGTGAGCGGCGCGCCTTGCGATTCCCGCTCGAGGAGATCGTCGCCCGCGGGCAGGTATTCGAGCCCGGGATCGAGGATCCCCTCGCGCTCCATGCGGTGCATGGCCTCGATGAACGGGAGCACGGACGCGCCCGAGCGTCGCTGGTCGAGGCTGATCGCGAGGCTCTGGGTGTAGTTGTTGAGGAGGACGGCCTCGGCGACCTGATCGGTGCATTCCTCGAGGAGGCGGTTGCGATCGCCGGCGGTGAGGGTGCCGCGCGAAACCGCCCCGCTGAGGAGGATCTTGAGGTTGACCTCGTGATCCGACATGTCGACGCCGGCGGAGTTGTCGAGCGCGTCGGTGTTGACCCGCCCGCCGGCGAGCGCGAACTCGATCCGCCCCCGCTGCGTGAGCCCGAGGTTGCCGCCCTCCCCGATCACGGAGGCACCGACCTCGGTCGCGTCCACCCGGACCCCGTCGTTGCTGGGATCCCCCACCTCGGCGTGCGATTCCGAGGTCGCCTTCACGTACGTGCCGATGCCGCCGTTCCAGAGGAGGTCCACTTCGGCCCGGAGGATGGCGCGGACCAGCTCCTCGCCGTTCACCGCCTCGCGCGCGATCCCGAAGCGGTCGCGAACGGGCTCCGACAGCGGGATCTTCTTCGCCGCCCGATCGAAGACCCCTCCACCCTCGCTGATGACGGCGGCGTCGTAGTCCTCCCAGGAGGAGGTCGGGAGATCGAACAACCGCCTGCGCTCCTCCCAGCTCCGGGCCGGGTCGGGATCGGGGTCGAGGAAGATGTTGCGGTGGTCGAAGGCGGCGACGAGACGGATCTGCCTGCTGAGCAGCATGCCGTTGCCGAACACGTCGCCGCTCATGTCCCCGATCCCGACGACGCTGAACGGATCGTTCTCGAAGTCGAGGTCCATCTCGCGGAAGTGGCGCTTCACGCACTCCCAGGCGCCGCGAGCGGTGATGGCCTCCTGCTTGTGGTCGTATCCCTGCGACCCGCCGGAGGCGAACGCATCGCCCAGCCAGAAGCCCTGTTCCTCGGCCAGCGCGTTCGCGGTGTCCGAGTACTTCGCCGTCCCCTTGTCGGCGGCCACGACCAGGTAGGGATCGGACCCGTCGTGGACCACGACCCGCTCGGGGTGGACCACCTCGCCCTCGACCACGTTGTCGGTGATCTCGAGGAGACCGCGGATGAACTCCTTGTAGCTCTCGAGCCCCGCCGCCCCGCGCTCGGGCCCCTCGGGGAGCCGGCGGGCGATGAACGCGCCCTTCGCGCCGGCCGGGACGATGACCGCGTTCTTGACGCGCTGGGTCTTCACGAGCCCCAGCACCTCCACGCGGAAGTCTTCGTACCGGTCGCTCCAGCGGATCCCGCCCCGGGCCACGTCGCTCATCCGCAGGTGCGCGGCCTCCGTCCGCGCCCCGCGCAGGTACACCTCGTGTCGCGGCCGGGGCTCGGGCATGAACTCGACCGAGCGGCAGTCGACCTTGAGCGCGATGAGTGGAGAACGCCTGAGCTCGCCGCGGAAATAGTTGGTGCGCTGGGTGGCCAGGATCAGCTCGAGCAGGCGCCGGAGCGACCGGTCGTCCTCGATGCCCCGCACCGAGCCGAGGGCGTCGTGGAAGCGGCGGACGATCGCGCGCCAGGCGGCCTCGCGGTCGCCCTCGAAGTCGGGATCGAAGCGCGCCTCGAACGCCCCGAACAGGAGACGCGAGCAGTCGGGGTAGGTGGTGAGGGGCCGCTGGGCACCCTGGCGCGACACCACCGCCCCGACCCGGAAGGCGTACCCCGCGTACGCCCGCAGCACGCTCACCTGCCGCCAGTCGAGCCCGGCACCGAGGATCAGGCTGTTCAGCCGGTCGTCCTCGGCGCGCCCGTGGCGCACCGCGAGCAGCGCGTCCGCGACGCGGCTCTCCGCCGCGACCACGTCCGCCTCCAGCGAGGGGCCGAGCTCGACGTCGAACACGTGCAGCGTGGACGGCGCGGGCCCCTCCGGGTCGCTCACGGTGAACCGGTACGAATCGAGGACGCGGAATCCCAGGTTCTCGATCGTGTCCATCACGTCGCTCAGCACGAACTCTCCTCGGCGAGCGAAGATCTTGAGCCGGTACACGCCCGGGCGATCGGGGCCGGCGGGGCGGATGCCGTACTGCTGCTCGCCGGTGGTGACGAGCGCGTCGATCTGCGTGACGTCCGAGACGGCGGTCGGGATGTCCCACGCAGCCTGGTACTCCGGCGAGAACCCTTCCACGAGCCGCTCGGCCAGATCGTGGGCGCGGGCCGATCCGTACGCGTCGTCGAGCGCGTCCTCCAGGCGCTCGGACCACGTGCGGACCGTTTCCCGGATCATCGCCTCGAGCTTCGAGACGTCCGGCGGCGGCTCGTCCGGATCGAGCGACACGTAGAAGTGGAGCCGCGCCTGGTCACTCTGGCCCAGCGCGAGGTGGTAGTTGAGGAGACGCCCGTGGAACGCCTCGACGATCGCCGCCTGCAGATCGCGGCGAACCGCCGCCGAGAAGCGGTTCTTCGGGAGGATGACCATCACGTTGTACCCCCGCCCGAGCGAGTCCGGCCGGGCGGTCACGCGGACATCATCCTGCCCCTCCGTCTCCATGACCGCGTCGATCACGGCGCGGATCTCCTCGACCGTGGAGAGGAAGAGCTCCTCCTTGGCCATGGAGTTGAACGTCTGGAGGATGAGGTTGTGGTTGTGCGACCCCTTGGGCGAGCCCTCCTGCTGGAGGATCTCGCGCAGCTTGCGTCTCAGGATCGGGATGCTGGAGGCGTCCTGGTTGAAGGCCTTGGCGGTGAGAAGCCCCAGGAAACGGTGCTCCCCGGCCACCGTCCCGTCGGCGTTCAGACGCTTGACCCCGATGTAGTCCATCTGCGCACGCCGCCTGACCGGAGACTCGGCGTTCGTCTTCGAGACGATGAGAAGCGGGCCGCCGAGCACCCGGGCGCGCAGATCGGCCGGGAGCTCGTCGAGCGGACGGGGCTCGCTGTACCTGGACCGCTCCTCGTCGCGCAGGATCCCGAGCCCGGTGTCCGGGTCCACCCGGATCCAGCGCCTCCCCTCGTCATCGGCCTCGATGTCGTAGCGGCGATACCCGAGGAACACGAACCCCGGGTCGCGCATCCACTTGAGGAGCTCCTGGATCTCCTCGAGCTCCGCCTCCCGCCACGGGATCTCCTTCTTCTTCGCCTCGAGCTCCTGCACCACGTCGCCGGCGCGCTCGAGCATGTCGGGGAAGTCCTCGGTGACCGACTGGACCTGCCGCAGGCGGTTCCGGATCTCCTCCTCCATGCGCTCCGTCGCGAGGTCGACGAAGCCCTCGGTCGAGATGTGGATGATGGAGACGGGCCGTCCGGTGGCGGACCGATCGAGGACCTCGGCCACGCGTCCGGACGGGTCGCGCGCCACGACCACGACCGGGTGGAGCAGATGGGGCATGTGGAGCTCGAGCGCGTGCACGTACTCGCGCAGCGTGTCGACGATGAACGGGCAATCGTCCATCACGGTCTGGATCACACCGATCGCCGGATCGTCCGGGTCGCGCGCCACCCGGACGGACACGTCGCCCGGTAAACGCTCGTCGAGGAGCTCGTACAGGGGCCGGAGGACGTCTGCGATCTCTTCGGGCCCGCGGCCGGAGACGAACTCCCCGGAACCGCGGGCCAGCACACGGCGGACGAAATCCGCCACGGCTTCCGGCGGGGCGTCCGGAAGGCGTCGTTGAAGCGTCTCCGCCACGGCCTCCAGACGGTTCTGTGTCGAGGACGCCTGTTCCATACTCATCGCGTGTCACGCGGGTCTCGGGCCGGCGATCCCGCCGCGGTGGCGAGGATCGCCGGTTCCTGCGGCGCCCTGCCGCTCGTGCGGGCCGGGAGGATAGATTCCCGCCCGGCGCGTAGCAACGGAGCGGAGGCGGCGAACCACGTGATCCTCGGACTCGGGATCGATCTCGTCCACATCGAACGGCTCGAGCGTGTGCTCGCCCGACACCCCGAGCGCGCGCTCGAGCGCTTCTTCACGACACGAGAGCGCGACTCGTGTCTCGAGCGGGCGCGTCCGCACGAATGCCTCGCCGCGCGGCTCGCGGTCAAGGAAGCGTTCCTCAAAGCCATCGGGACCGGGCTGCGCGACGGGATCGCCTGGACCGAGATGGACGTGCGCGCCGGGCCGCGCGGACGCCCGTCTCTCCGCGTCTCGGGGCGCGCGCGCGAGCGGCTCGACGACCTCGGCGTCGCGCGCACGCACGTCTCGATCAGCCACGACGCGGGGGTGGCGGTCGCCGTCGTCGTGCTCGACGGCGACTGAGACACGCGGCGCGCGCTCACAGCGGACGGGTACACGCGACGATCGACCCGCCGAGCCGGCGGGCGAGGGGACGCTCGGCGGTGAGGTCGTCCACCGCGACGCGGCCGTTCGAGGACGCCGCGTGGAGGACCCTCCACCCGCCGAGCGACAGCGCCACGTGCGTGATGCCGCGTCCCTCCGGCGCGAAGAACAGGAGGTCACCCGGCTCGGGCGGCGGCGTCCCGGGGTCATGCGGGTCGGTCGCCGGCACCTCGCGCCCGGGATCCGCATCGCGCTGCGCGTGGCTGTCCCGCGGCAGTGGAACACCGTGAACCGCGTACACTGCCTGGACGAGCCCCGAGCAGTCGACGCCGAGCTCGGTGCGACCCCCCCACACGTACGGCACGCCCAGCCAGTCGAGCGCGGAGCGCGCGACCGCGGCGCCGGTTCGCGGGCAGCGCGCGGACAGCCCGGCGAGGTCGAGGAGTCGATCGGGGTCGGCCGGCTCCACGGCGGCCCCGTCCGGAAGCCCGACGCGTCCGTCGCCGAGCGGGCGGACGCGTGCACCCCACGGGATGCGGCGGAGCCCGCCGGCCGCGGTGCCGAGCGAGCGCAGCGTGGCGGTGTCGCGCCACCGGGCCGGGTCGACCGTCGCCGCGTCGAGGGGAGTGGCCGGGGTCCAGCCTTCGTACCCGTCGGGACCGCGGGCCCGCACCCAGCCATCCTCGATCTCGAGCACCCGGACGATCTCCCCCAGGAGCCAGTCGGTCACCCGCTCCGAGCGGTGCCCAGGGGATGCGCGCACCGGCGCCACTCCGACCGGGATCACGCGTTCCGTCCCCGCGGTGAGCGCCGCCGCCCACCCTTGATCCGCCGTGGTCGTCATTCGAACATGTGGGCCTCGCCCCGCGTCCCGTGCGGGACGCCGACCGAGCTCCTCCAGCGAGAGTGCCCCGACGTGAACGTGAGCATCGAATTCTGCGTCGTCTGAAACTACCGGCCCAGAGCCGCCGGTCTGGCGGCTGCCCTCGAAGAAAGATATCCGGACGTCGACGTCGAGCTCATCGAGTCGAGCGGTGGCGTGTTCGAGGTCGTCGCCGACGGCCGGCTCGTGTTCTCCAAGAAGAGGACCGGACGCCACGCGACGCACGACGAGGTGTTCGAGGCGGTGGACGGGCTTCGGGGCTGAGACGCCGACTGCGAGACGGCGCGGGACGGGCAGGCCCTCCCCGCGG
>Ga0299914_10003298_pt1 | contig 11381 bp, 8 predicted proteins | sample RVTome_10_FD_201361 | JGI IMG/M metagenome (GOLD analysis project Ga0299914, IMG submission 201361) | Soil microbial communities from uranium-contaminated site in the Upper Colorado River Basin, Wyoming, United States - RVT153D57 (version 2) ... | reverse complement strand
ACGAACTCCACCGAGGGCAAAGACTCGAGGTGGTGGCCAACCGTGGAACCCGGTGAGTCGCGGCGCTCGGGTCCACGGTCGGAAAACAGCCGATAGATTCAAGGAGACAAAGATGGCAACAATCGACGATTCCGACATCGGACCAGAGTCTGGCCGACATTCGACCGAGGCTCAGCCCGCTGCCGAGGCCGAACCCGCTCCTACCGGAGACCCGTCCCTGATCGGGCTACCTTCGTTTATCGTCGGGTCCATCGCGTTGGGCCTCGTCCTCGTTGGCTACGTGCCCGTTGCGGCCGTTGGGGCATCGCTGCCCACCATCCTCGCCGCTACCGGACTGGGACTCACCATCGCGGCGGTATGGAGCGCGGCGCTCAACCAGAACGCTGTCGCCAGTGTGTTCGGCATCTTTGGCGGGTTCTGGTGGAGTTACGCCGTGCTCGTTCTTGGACTCACCCACAACTGGTTTGGGATCGATGCAGGCGCCGTTGTGGGCACCCAGGCGCTGTTCCTGATCAGCTGGCTTGCTGTCATCGGGATGCTCACCCTGGCCACGTTACGACTGCCAGCGGCGTTCACGGCGCTGTTCGTCCTGATCGATATAGCATTGGCGCTGGTGCTAGTGGGGACCCTGCAAGGCTCAACTATGCTGACGCAACTCGGTGGGGTAGTGGTGCTGATTTTCGCTGCACTTGGCGTGTACCTCTACTTCAACTCCGCCTCGTTGGCTACCGGCGGATCAGCTCTCCCGCTGGGAGGACCCGTCCTCAAGTGAGACCGCCCGCACCGTGCCTTCTGATGTTGTAGGTGGTTGGTTCGGGAGTTGGAGAGGAAATGATGACGCCCGTGGTCAGGCCAGTTCCTCTCCAACTCCCGACACGGTCAAACCGCGGCCCCGGTGTGATCGGCGGGAGTGGCTTCGGCGCAGATGACGACCGGGGCGAGCTCATCCACCACGGCTGACCACGATGTCGCCTCTGGGACCCGTGATCGCCCTGCTCCTGCTCGCCGTTGTCGTCGCCGTGATGCAGTTGGAAAGCCACCTGCTGCAACCCCTGCTGCTCAGCCGCGCGGTCAAACTCCACCCCTGGCTGGCATTCTCGCCATCACCGCCGGGGCTGGGGCCTTGCGCACCAGCGCCGCGCGGTGGGACCGGTGCAGCGCTGCGAAGCCGAGCCACGGCGGAAGTTCGGTGGCCGGAAGGTGCGGCTCGGCGAGGGCGCCCAGCCCCGCCAGTGCACCGAAGCCGATCAGCGTCTCGACTGGGAATCACGAACCTCGACCGAATGAACCAACCGTCCGCGAGACCTCTGACGTTGAATAGGGTCCGTCTGTCCCGGGTACCCAAAATCGTTCGACGTGCGTCGGTGACTCGATGAGGAGGAAGCAAGAGGTGCCAATCAAGAACGTCTTCGTCCTGGGTATCGACGAGCACAACCAGGCGATCCTCGACGGCATGCGCGACGCCGACCGCTACGACTTCCGTCCGGTGCTGACCTACGACGAGATCTACGGTGAGGAGATCTCGTTCGGCGATGTGCTGGGCTCGGCGCAGCGCCAGATCGATGCTTTCGACGGCCCGATCGACGCGATCATCGGGTTCTGGGACTTCCCGGTCAGCTCGATACTCCCGCTGCTACGCACCCGGTACGGGCTACCCACGGCCAGCCTCGAAGAGGTGGTGATGTGCGAGCACAAGTACTGGTCTCGCCTTGTGCAGCAGGAGGTGATCGACGAGTACCCACCCTTCGGGCTGGTCGATCCCGCCCAGGACCAGGACCCGCCCGACGGGCTGCGCTACCCAATGTGGGTCAAACCGGTGAAGTCGTTCTCCTCGGTGCTCGCGTTTGGGGTCGCCGATCAGGACGCCTTCCGGGTGGCGCTGAACCAGATCCGGGACGGTATCGGACGCATTGGGCAGCCGTTCGACGCGCTGCTCGAACACGTTGACCTGCCACCAGAGATCGCCAGCGCCGGGGGACAAGTGTGCCTGGCGGAGGAAGCGATCGTGGGACGTCAGCTGACGGTCGAGGGCTACCGCTACCAGGGGGAAGTGGTGATCTACGGGGTGATCGACTCGGTATGCTACGAGAACAGCCCGAGCTTCATCCGGTTCCAGTACCCTTCATCGCTGCCCGAGCCGGTCACCGATCGACTGGCCGACATCTCTCGCAGGCTGGTCAAGGCGATCGGACTCGAAGGAATGACGTTCAACATCGAGTACTTCTGGGACCCCGGCACCGACGCCATCACCTTGCTCGAGATCAACCCCAGGCACTCCCAGTCGCACGCGGAGCTGTTTGCCGATGTCGACGGCATGTCCAACCACGAGGCGATGTTGCGGCTCGCGCTCAACCGTGACCCTGAGTTCCCACGCGGCAAGGGCAGGTACGCGGTTGCGGGCAAGTGCTTCGTGCGACGTTTCTCTGACGGCATCGTTCTTCGTCACCCCAGCCCCGAGGAGATCGAAGCAATCGAAAACATCGTGCCCGCGACCACTATCGACCTCATCGCACACACCGGCGACCGGCTCTCGGAGATGCACGGACAGGACAGCTACAGCTACCAACTGGCCAGCGTCTACATCGGCGCCGCCGACGAGGAGGAACTGACGGCGAAGTTCAACCAGGTCATGGCGGCACTGCCGTTCGAAATAGACGACATGGGGTGACGCCACCATCGAACTCGCCACCCACGCCCCGAAACAGAGCCCGGACTATCCATAATGGATATATGTGCTGCCGGATGGCCTCTTCGAAATCCCCCCAGGCGGCTTCCTTGTCGTCGACGACCGCCAACTCGCCCGTCCCGACCACCATAGGTTTCATGAGGTGGTGGATGTTATCGGTGCGATCCGAATCGATCGATTCTTGCGACGCCGCGGTAGCTCGAAATTGCACCACCTACTCATCGCCGGTCCGGAAGGCGTCAATCATCATCACCGTCGACGTCTGACGCAGCACTGTTCGCCTCGTGACCGCCAGTTCCCGATGAGCCGGAGTCCGGTTCATCGTGCGACGTTGCTGGCGAGGTCGACCGGTTGCGCATTACGTAGACGATCCCAACAGCGACAGCGATCCCCGCACCCAGCAGCCACGGCCAGTACCTGTGACTGCGCCGCTGGGGCGCCCGCTTAGCCGCCTTGCCGACTTCCCGCTGGGCCTCTGCTGCTCGTATCTCGAGTTCGGCGACCGCGTTGCTCGCCGCCTGCTTGCCGATGCGCCGAAGTTCGTGGGGGGGTGTCCCCTTCGGCCGCAAACCCGAGACCCGGATGTGACGGCTCGTGTCGGTGGACGGGATCGTGGCGGTGCTGTTCGATGTGGACGGCACGCTGCTCGATCACCGCAGTGCGGCAGCCGCCGCGGTAAGACGGGTCGCCGCGGCCGCGCGGGTGGCGGATGCGGCCGGGCTGGTCGAGGTGTGGCAGGCGCTGGAGGAGCGGCACCTCGACACTTACCTTGCCGGGCGGTGCTCGTTCGCCGAACAGCGGCGCCGGCGTCTGCGCGAGTTCCTGCCGTTGCTCGACACCGAGGTCGGTGACGACGAGGCAGTCGACGCGTGGTTCGCCCACCACTATCTGCCCGCGTACCAGCAGGCGTGGCGCGCCTACCCCGACGTGGCACCGTGCCTGGCCCGGCTAGCCGCCCTGCCTACCAGATCCATGCTGGCGGTGCTCACCTGTAGGATCTCAAGCTGAGTGACATGTTGATCAAGCGCTGACCACTGGCTTCGGGGTTTGTCTCAGGGCATGTCATCCGCGTTCTGTCTCAAGTTCGTGGCATTTCCTCAGGCGCGGCGATCAGCGCCACGCTGCAGCGGCGAATGTTCACGGTGACCTGTTGGCTCAGGTGTTCACGGTGTCGCTGTCGTGGGTGAGCGAGTCGCCGGGCTCGACGCGCCATGCGTCGAGCGTCGGGTCAGCGAGCAGGTCATTGATCAGCAGCGCCGGCCCGCCGAGCACCGTGGAGTCGAAGTCGATCTCGGTGGCGACACACCAGGCATGATCCGCTGGCCAGAACAGGTTCGGCGTGTTGATGGGAAAGCCCGCCGCGATCGCGTCCTCCAGCCGCCCGGCGAACAGGAGGTAGTCCCGGCCTGGAAGGCGCAGCCGCGGGCCGTCGAGCACGCTGCGTGAGAACGCGGGCGGGATGAGTCCGGAACGCTTCTTCGGCGGCAGCCACCGCAGCCAGCGCGGCCACCGCACCGCGGTCAACGTCGCGACCGCCGGGCTGCCGTGGATGTGTCCCCACCCGTCCCACAACGCGAAGTAGCAGTCAGCACCCGGTTCGGTGTGCCGGACCAGCACGTGGAACAACGCGGTCAACGCGGGCTCGTTGAGACTGCCCACGGTCGGTTCGTCGCCGTCCCAGAGCATCGACTGCACGCTGACGCCGTCACGTTTGGTCACGGCGACTCCCGCGATCGCGTGCCACTGCATCAGCGCGTGCGGACCTCGCCCGGTCGCCGCGCACACATCGACCCAGCTGACCAGCTCGCCGCGCGCGTCAGCAACCGGATGCAGGATCCGGGCGTACGCCTCGAAGCCGCGCGGAACCACCGAGCCGATAAACCCACCGAACGGTCCCAAGCGCGGCGCGATCCACGCGCCAACCGCGTCGTCGCGCACCGGCGTCAACCCTGCATACTCCACGATGAGAAGTGTTCCCCCGCTGGGCCGACCACGCATCTGATTTCAACCCAACCGACCAGACGCGTCGACCATCGACCGCGTGGCCGTAACCGTCTCCGAATGGGCTATGCAACCACCGTTACAGACCATTCCGTCCCAACGTCATGAACCTGGCGAAACGGTACGGCTGCGCGGCGGCGATGGTGGCGCTGGTGGTGGCGGGGTGCGAGACCGGACCGAATGCGATGCCCGACGTCAGCCACGACACGAGCTCGACACCCCGACCGCCAGAGCCGACGGTTCAGCTCGCGCCACGCGAGGACGCAGTCCTGCACCTCTGGGTCAGCAACCAGTCGTTCGTGGACGACCCCGTCGCCGTGACGATCAGCATCGACGGCATCGAGATCGTCGACCAATCGTTCACGGTCGGAAACCAGCACAACTGGGTATTGTTTCCAATCAATGCTGCCCGCGGACAACACACGCTGTCGGTTATCTCGGACACCGCAGCCGAGCTGGAGCAGGCTTTCACGCTACCGGCCCGTGGGCGTCGATACGCCGTGCTGAACTACTGGAACTACCAGAACCGGGACGGGAGACGTTTCACCTGGCACATCCAGAACAGCCCTGTGGCGTTCATGTAGTTGGATCCACCCGGCCGACAGGGTTCCGCACCCACAGCCCGATGAATCTCACGAGAATGGCCAAGTGCCAAACACTGGCCAAGATCAATGCGACCCGGTCATTAGAGCAGTACCAAGGGGCCTTGGTGCTCGATGATTACGGGATGCGGCCGCGTGATGCGCGTGAGTTCGTCGGCGCGGTCACTGGTGTACGGATCGATTCCCACAGAGATCACGAACTGGCCGACGCGCATGCCGATTCCGATGGTGTGCACGTCGGGGTGCTGCCGTGTATCCCAGAGGATGTGCTGCACGGCCGCGTTTGCCCGCTCGACCTCCTGCCAGGTCCTGTCGCCGCGCTGCACCCGCCAGCCCCGTTGACCCGACAGCCGGTCCCGGAGCGCCGCCCGGTGTCGGTCGAGGTCCGTGGTGAACAGCGCGACGAACGTGCTCTCGTCCATGTACAGGCCGCCGAATTGATCCGGAACGGACTGGCCGTACCGTTCAAGCTCGTCCTGCACGTACATCGCCATGGCAGTGACGGTAGCGCCCGGGGACGCCTACGGCGCATCCTCGCGGATACCGGTTGTCGCGGCCCGCGCTCCGCTCGCTTGCCTCACTTCCTGCGCGACCTTAGCCCCTAGCGCGGTCAGCGCCATCGGGCGGCCGCGTTCGGCCCGTTCCAGTAGCTTGCCGCCAAGGTCGCGTTCGAGGCGGTGAATTTGGCTGTTGAGCGTGCTCTGGTGGCTGCCGAGCGCGCAGGCTGCCGCTCCAATCGTCGGGAACTCGGCTGCGGCGACGAACCGGTGCAGCCGGTTCCAGGCGCCTGCGCTGGTGAGGGCGGGCCGCAGGATCTTCGGCGCGGTGCGGGACCGATCGGGAGCGCAGAGGGTGGCGTGGTGGCTCGCACCGCCGCGGTCGCGCAGTGGTATCTCGTGGGTTTTGGCCCAGCGGGCCATGTTGGCGGTGCTCATGCCGCATTCGCGTGCGAGGTCGGGAAGCGTCCGCCGGTGTACGACGTACTGCTCGTACAACCAGTCGCGGTCGACGACGACGCGCGGGAGCAGGTTCGCCGTGCGGACGTCGACGTCGTATTCGCGGGCGAGGCGGGTGATGGTCTGACGGCTGACGCCGACCTTGCCCGCGATCTCGCGGAGGCTGAGCTGTTGGCGGTGGTAGAGATTGGCCAGGTCGTCCTTGTTGATCGTCGCGCGGGCGGCGTCGAGCGGCCGCACGCTGGCCTGCGCTCGCGGGGCGGGCTCCGTTTCGAGTACCAGGCGCACGGCGTCGATCGTGGTTCCTAGTCGCTCGGCGCTCTTCCTCAGTCCTTGGTTCTCGTCGCGGATCAGCCGGTGCAGCAGGGCGATGTCGATGTGGCTCGGATCTGCCCCAGGGAGATCAAGACCGGTGAGCAGCGACAACGGAGGGTGCCAGTGCACGGGTTCCTCAATGCCGTGGTCGCGTAGGAAGCGCGACGCCACGGTGTTCAGCTCAGCGGCGAGTTCCGGGGTGAGGTCGGTGGGAAAGGCCGCCACCCGTGCCCGGAAATCGGAGTCGTCGATGGCGAACGCAGCACCGGACGCGGGCAGGCCGCTGATCCGCTCGAACAGCACAGCCCGGACGACCGCTGCCTTGCGAACACCCGGCACGGTGCCCGTCTTGCGGCAGAGTTGCGACCAGTCCTCGTCGGCAAGCAGCGGCTCGTAGTCGAGGACCCGGCGTCGTGCGTAGTCGATGGGGACCTCGCAGGTGTCCAGGTACTCGGCGAGCCGCACCAGGGCGGTGTAGATGCCACGCCATCGCGAATCGGCGGCGAACAGTTGGAGGATCCGCGACAGGCCGTGACCGCTGACAGGCGAGTCCAGAAGCCGGCCGGCCTCCGACAGGCGCAGCTCGGTGCCGACCAGCTGGAGCGCGCCGGACAACGCCGGCCGATGGTGAGGAGTGTGACCCCTCGGGAGAGCGAGCCGGGCGAACCACTCCGGCCACAGCAACGTCGGAGTGCGGCGAGCTCTCCGTGCAGCCGTCAGGGTGTCACCGGGTGGCCTCGGGACGCAGGTGCTGCTGCGGTAGCGCAGCCGGTCGCTCGGCTTGAGGAATGGGTCGAGGGCCGCCAGTTGGACGGCGGCGAGGACGGGCGTCGTGCCGCGGCCCCAGGTGTGGATGGTGGTGGCGTTGACGGCTGCTCCGCGTCGACGGCCACTGTCGATCAGCCAGCGCAGCGCGGCCCCTGCCCGGGAGACGTTGTCTTCACCGAGCGCGCTGACGGCGGCAGTGACCGCTACGGCTGTGGTGACCGCACGGCTGGGTGCCATGAACCCGGGACGGCCCTGCGGATCGGTCGGACCGGTCTCTGTCGGGGAACGTGCGAACTCGCTGTCAGCGGCGAGTATGTCTGCGGGGACGATGCTCGCGAGCTCGCGCGTGGTGGCGTAGGTCAGCGTGCGGTTGGCCAGTGCGCGGATATCGCTCAGCGCCGCCGACGCGGGTTGGGGTTGGTGTCGGTAGACACCGAAGGCGGCGGTGCCGGACTCGATCACGTTCAGAAGCTGCCGCTGTGCCGTCAGCGCGGGATGATCCGCAGGCAAGGCCAGGGTGGGGGCACGGGAGAGCTCGGCCCCACAGCGCTGTGTGGCCAGGCCGGACCCGCCCGGCCGGGGGCCGGCGCAGTAGCCGGGTTGCGGGACCACATGGACCGGGTGGGGGCGGTATCGCGGAACCCGTCCGCACTCGGGGCAGTCGTCGGCGAGGAGCCGTCGGTGTCGCGGACAGGCGAAGGACCAGCCCAGCCGCCAGCTCAGCAGCCAGCGGCCATCGTTCTCGGCGAGGCAGTCGGGACAGAACCGTGACCCCCGTGCCCGTCCCCACAGCTGTTGGCGGGTGACGGATCCGGTCGCCGGGTCGATCCGCAGGGCGGTGCCGTCGTAACGGGTCAGCGTCATCGCGTCGACCGTCTCGGGCGTGGTCACGGTGGCCTGGGTGAGCGGGGATCGCTCGTCGTCGTGGAGCCGGATGGTCCAGCGCGCTGATGCGTGAACCTGGTTGTCGTCGCGGTCGGCGAGGCCGAGGGCGATCAGGAGGTCGGCAAGGTGGGTGTCGAAGCGATGTGCCAGCGCTTCCAGCCACGAGTCCAGCGCCTCACCGGGGTGGGGCGCCACGTGGATCGGGAGGACCCGCACCTCGGTCATCCGGCTTTGCGTCGGGGCTTCGTGCTGATGCGGCGTTTGTCGAACGCCACGGCCAGCTCGGCACGCGCCTTCTCCGACGCCGCGTCGTTCTTTACGCCGTCGAGCAGTTCCTCGCTCAGCACCTCGGTCTCCGTGCGCACCGCTCGCTGACAACCTCTGTTGATCAGCGTCATCAACGACCCGATGTGCCCAGTGCTGCGCGTGAAGAGGTAGTCGGACAAGTCGTCAGCGAGCATTCCCGGGAATTTGCCGGTGAGCACGATGCGGCGTTCGAGCGCGAGCAGCATCTGCCGCCACTCCCGCCGGCCGCGATCGGTGTCGATAGTGAACGGTTGGATGTCCAGCTTGGTGGTCCGCCGGCCCGTCTGCGCCATGACAGCGTCGCTGTAGGTCGATCCTTCGGAGAACAATCCCCGCTGGGCCAGGCCGACCCCGACGAACAGCAACGTCAACGGAAACTCGTTGGCGATGTATTTGAAGTGGTTGCTGACCTCGACTCCGGTCTGGGCGTGCCAGCGCAGAAAGTGCAGGTCGTCCACGATCAGCAGCCGCACATGGCACGACAGCACACAGTTCAGCGCACGTCGGGCGAACTCGGCGGCCGTGCCCCGCGTCGTGCCGGGGTGAGCGAAAAACTCCAGCATGGCTCGGTTGAAGTCACGCATGCCGGTGTTCCCGGTCAGCCCGACCCGGCACACCGGCCAGGGCTCATTCCCGTCGCAGGTGCGTGGCCCCTCCGCCGTGGTCTCGCGGAGGTGGAACTGCTTGGCGAACGCCAGTACCGCGGTCGTCTTGCCGAGGCCAGGAAAGGCATCGATCGCGACCGCTCCCTTGACCCTGTCGCCGTCCTGGGCGTTGCTGTCCACGATGTCCCACAGGTCCTCGTGCAACGCGGCCAGCTGCGGTGTCTTGATCGGCCCGAGGTTCGCGTGCCAGACCCGGCGGTGCCGGTTGTACTCCTCCCGGGCGCCAGCACCGAGCGCCCGCAGCTTCGTGCGGCTGAGGGTGTCGGGCTGAACCCGTGCCGGGGCTTCGACGAACCGACGCCAGCCCTCCTTACGGGCCAGGCTGAGGTTGTCGAGCTGCGCCCGGCCATCCGCGGCGGCGTCTGCTACTGGCTCGCCAGTCACACGTCCTCCAGAGCGTCGGCGTAGAAGTCATCCAGATCTTCGAGGTCGACCTCGTCGTCATCGCCCATCTCGGCGATCGGCTCCGCCACCTCGACATCGGGCTCGGGCTCGTCGCTGACAGTCGGGTCAAGCACCTTCGCTACGGACGGAAGCTGGGTAACGGTGGCCTCAGCCGCCTCGTCGGGTTCGATCAAGGTTGATCGTTCGCGGGACTGCCGCAACGCCATCCGACGCTCGGCGCGCGTATCACCGAGGCCGACGTTCCAGCGCTTCAGCAGGTCGGCGACAGCGATCTTGTCGTCGGGATAGGTATACGTCGCGGCGGCGAGCTTGCGGGCGAAACGCAGTGCGTCCTCGCTCAACGGCATGTCCAGCGAGGGAGCGTGCTCCCAGCGCAGGGTATGCCACTCGCGCGTGTCGGGATCGCGGAAGTAGACGCGGGTGACGTCGTCCGGATCGACCTGGATCGGCCAGCGTCCCTTGGCCTTGCCCGTGTGCGGGCTGGTCATGTTCCGGTACGGGCTGAGGGCCGGGCCGTCGTAGCGGCGGCCGCCGTACTCCACGCCGTAGTGCTGGACGGTGCGCCACTCGGTCTTCAGGAACTCATACGCCAGATCTGGTTCGCGAGGCGCTTCGATGTAGCCCGCACGGGCCATCCCGTGCTCGAACATCGTCGCCGGGGACATCCGCATCGCGGGCAGACGCGGGTCCACCAGGCCGTCGTGCGGGCGGTGGTGATACACCACCGCCACCCACTCGCGGATGATCGCTTCCAACTCATCGAGGTAGAAGAACGCCTCGCCCTCCGGGTCGAGTCCGCGTGAGTGCACATCCGGCCCCTTGTAGCCGGGCAGCGCCTGCAACAAGTCTTCTCGCACGGTCCGGAAGAACCGCTCCACCGGACCCTTGTCCCGGCCGGTTCGCAGCCGCGCTGGTTGGATCGAGATACCCATGCGTTGGCACACACTGGTCAAATGCTCGGAGACGTAGATCTTTCCGTGGTCGACCACGATCGTCTCCGGCACGATCGCCGGACCTGACGCACCCGTGAGCGGCCCATCAATGGCCTCGGGATCGATCAGCACCGACCGCGGTACTCCGTGCTCCGGCCACACCGCATATGCGGGCCAGTCCCTACCGGCCAGCGGCGGACGGTACGCCTGCAACAGCACCGCGGCCGCGTCCACCGACTTCGTCGACACTGGCGTGACACGCAGCCCCGTGACGCAACGGGTGTACCAGTCCATGCCCACCGTCAGCTCGGCCTGCACCCACCGCAGCGTCACCGGATCCAGGGCGAACACGTCCAGCCGGGTGGTGTCCATCAGCAGGTACTCGCCCGGCCGCGTGGGCCGCAATTTCCCGTACGCCTCGCCGGGCCGATCGGCGATATCCCGATTCCGCTTCGTGCTCAGCCGAAACGTCGGATGCCGCTTCTCCAACTCCTCCAGCACCCGAAACGCCGTCGCCCGGCTCGGCTGCTTCACAACATCCGGCCCGAACCGGGCCACCACCCGGGCATTCGTCCGGTCGATCACCATCGTCCTCGACGGCCGCGACTGATCCGTGTGCTCCACCATCACCTCAAGCGCGGTCTCGACCCATCGATCGTCGACCTTCATCGCTCGCTCCGGCACCGACTTGGCGAGGCCGGCTTCTCCATCACGGCGGTAGTCGCTCACCCAGCGCCTGAAGGTGCGCACTCCGATGCCGAGTTCGGCCGCTTTCGACTCGTACCTGGCGGCCAGTGGACGAGCAGGATCGAACTCAGCGCCGAACTCCCCGCGCGGGGAGTTCGGCGCTGCCCGACCGA
>Ga0299914_10003297_pt1 | contig 11381 bp, 7 predicted proteins | sample RVTome_10_FD_201361 | JGI IMG/M metagenome (GOLD analysis project Ga0299914, IMG submission 201361) | Soil microbial communities from uranium-contaminated site in the Upper Colorado River Basin, Wyoming, United States - RVT153D57 (version 2) ... | reverse complement strand
TGGACGGCGAGATCGAGATCGAGGTATCCGGCGGTGAGCGGCGGAGGTTCAAAGGCGGCGACGTGCTTCTGGTCGAGGATACATCCGGAAAGGGGCATCGGACGAGAACAGTCGACGGCAAACCGCGCCGTTCGATCTTCATCACCTTACCCGACGCACCGGATATCGTTCAGGATGCCGGCGAGGAGTCATTTCCCGCCAGCGATCCGCCTGCGTGGGCCGGAAACCGGTAACGCGCCTCGATCCTACATGCGAGCGGTGACACCGAGCGGCGATACAGTCACCGATCATTCGTAGCGGAGGCTGCTTACGGGATCGGCCAGAGCAGCTTTGAGCGCGTGATAGCTGACAGTGCCCATGGCAACCGCCAGTGCAACGGCACCGGCCAGCAGAAAAATCCCCGGGCCGAGCGAGATTCGGTGTGCGAAATCCGCCAGCCAGCGATTCATGATCACGTACGTCAACGGTGCTGCGATTATGAATCCGACCAAAACCAGAGCAGCGAAGTTCTTTGAGAGCAGTAGCACGATGCTGTATACGGATGCGCCGAGGACTTTGCGCACACCCATCTCCTTCGTCCGCTGTTCGGCCGTAAATGCCGCCATTCCGAACAGGCCGAGACACGCGATCAGGATGGCCATTACAGCCAACCCGGAACTCAGGCGGCCCATCCGCTCGTCTAGCCTGTAAAGCGCGTCGAAGCTATCGTCGAGAAACGTATAGGTAAACGCACGATCTGGTGCAAATTGCTTCCATTTCGTCTCGAGGAAACGCAGCGTCTCCTGAACGTCACCAGACGCAAGCCGGACGGCGTAATGCCGAACATGTCCCGGGCGGCTCACCGGCAAAAAGACGATGGGTGCCACCGCATCGTGCAGCGACTGAACGTGGAAATCGTTTATCACTCCTACAACCGCACCCATCGCTTCGCGGTCGACAGGGTTGAGCAGCTTTTTTCCAACCGGTTGATCCCATCCGAATCGGCGGGCGGCAGCCTCGTTGATGAGAAATGCATCATCGACATCGGTCGCAAGGTCGGGGTCGAAGTTGCGGCCGGCCGTCAGCTCCAGGCCGAGGGTGGGCACGTAATCGGGATCAATGAAGTGCCACATGATCGGAATATTATTCGTAAAGCCTTCTGGAATGACGGCCGCATTGGTAAGTATCCTATTCTCATCACCCGGAAGGCGCTGTATAGCTGATACACGCTCGATACCCGGATGCGAAAGCAGTTGCTCTTTCACGGTCTCAGACGACAGTGCCTGCTGCATGGACGAGTAGTTCGGAAGCGCAACGATCAGCTCTTTATCAAATCCGTAATCGGCCGTCTTCATGAACCGGAGCTGAATATAAATCCCGCACGTTCCCGAAATCAGGCCGATGGAGATGACGAATTGCGTGACGACCAGGCCGCGGCGAACCCATGCTTCACGCGGGGAACGGCCAATTATCCGTGACTTGAGTACGTCGATCGGGCGAAATCCGGAAAGGAAGAGGGCAGGGTAGCTTCCAGCCAGCATGCTGACCACCATGAAACAGGTCACGATGATCATCAGCATGCCGGGCTCAAGCAAGATCCTCGGCGCGAGCTCGGCATCCGTCAGCCTGTTGAAAAGCGGCAGCGCCAAAAGCGCGATCGCTATCGCCATCACGAACGCGATGCCCGTCAGCAGCATCGACTCGGCCAGGAACCGCCGAACAAGCTGCGTGCGAGCGGCCCCGACCACCTTGCGAATGCCGACCTCCCTTGCCCGCTTCGCCGAACGTGCCGTCGCCAGGTTCACGAAGTTGATGATCGCGACGAGTAGAACCAGCAGCGCGACGATCGAGAACGTCAAGACGTAGGCCATCTGACCGTTAGGCTGCCATTCACTTTCGAGATGGGAATGGAGGTGAATATCGGTAAGCGGCTGCACGTGATACGCGAACCTGATGCCCCGCTGAGCCATCTGATCCCCCATGTAGTGCTCAGCGAGAGCGGGAAGTCGGCCCTCCAGATCGACGGCTTCGAACCCATCGGCCAGAACAACATAGGTGTATGCCCAGAAGTACCGCCACGAATCGTCATTTGTCGGCCCCGGGAATTCACGTTGGATCGTGGCGATCGGTCCGAGCATCTCGAAGGAAAAGTGCGACTGAGCGGGGATGTCTTCGATGATGCCCGTGACCGTGACATCCCGCACGTTGTCTCTCAATCTTACTTCGAGCGCACGTCCGATTACGTCTAGTTTTCCAAAATACCGCTGTGCTGCCGACTCGGTGAGCACCACGCTGTACGGCTCAGCCAGCGCCGTTTCGGACGAACCGGCCAGGAGCGGAAAGTCGAATACGTCAAAGAAATTCGGATCGGCGTAGGCCACGGTGATTTGCTCGTATGGGGCGTCCGGACTGGGACGAATGAGGTGTTCTCCCCCGCCACCACTTCCCAGCCGAACAGTCTGCTGAACCTCTGGGAAGTCCCGCCTCAATGCAGGCGCGAGCGCCGGCGGACTGACGGCGTGCTGCGAGGTGGTCCCTTCACCCGTCTGTTCCATCCACACGCGGTACGTCCGATCTGCCTTCTCATGAAAACGGTCGTAACCGAGTTCGAACCGTACATAGAGCAGCATCAGAAGCGTGCATGCTATACCGAGAGCCAGACCGGCAACATTGATGAAGGTGTACCCCTTCTGCCGAAGCATGCTGCGCCAGGCAATCTTGAGATGGTTCTTGAGCATCGAGACCCTCCAGACTATTTCGGCCTTGAGTTGGTGACCGTGCCTGACCTTTCCCCAGTAAACTTTGCCGTACTCCCTCTCCACGTCGTCGTAGCTGCCTACTTCACGAACCGCGCGGTGGAACGCTTCGTCTTTCGGAACGCCAATCCGGGACAGTGCCTCCACCTGATCGCGCACGTGGCGCTCCAGCTCGTCGAGGTCGTCGCCGTTGATGACGCGGTTGTAGGTTAAGGTCCGTCGCCACGCGGCGAGCGCTGTTTCGAGGTTAAACTGCATGCAATCCCCAACGAGGCGGTCGTTACTCTACGTTTCTACCTTCCTCAAGCACTTGAAAGCGCCTGATCCGGCCCCCAGAGCTTCAGCAGTGCCTCATGCACACTCAGCCACTGCTGTTTTTCCGTCGCAAGCGCTCCGTATCCTTTCGATGTGAGCCGGTAATACTTGCGCCGCGGGCCAATTTCGGCTTCTCGCCACATGCCTTCCAGAAGTCCCTTAGTTTCAAGACTGTGTAGAAGCGGATAAAGTGTTCCTGTAGTCCATTGAAGGCGGCCATCCGTCAGATCCTGGACACGCTGAATGATCTCGTATCCGTAGCTCTCCCCATCCGCTAAAATGGACAGGATGAAGGGCTTGAGTGAGGCCGCAACGAGCGCTTTCGAAATCATGACGAGGATATTGGTGGCTGACCTATGTAGAGCTACAACATAAAATAAGTAGAACAACGACATAGTCAAGTAGAAAACGTAGCAGGATGATCATTCTCGTTTTTCTGCTGTGGAATGCGGCGTGGTGGACGCTGATTGGTAGTCTGATCCAGTCAGAAATATCTGGGGGATGGTGGAGTGTCCTGGCACTAGCGCTCCTCGCCGTTACCCCACTGGCGATCCTGGTGGCGGGGTTCAGGGGCGCACTCTATCCGTCCGCGTTCATTCGTGTCTGGATCCTCCGGCCGTTCTGGTACATCCAGCTGATCCTTCCCTTCATGGGGATCGCGGGACTGATCGGTGTGCTGGTCGGATTGCCATTCGGCGCGGCAGGAACCGCTGGCCGGTGGGGCATGGCCATCATCGCAGTGCTCTACGTTGCCGCCGCGGCGTGGGGATACGTAGGCATGCGAAGACTGGATGTGCGCCGTCTCGACCTCCGGTTTCCGTCGCTTCCATCCGGGCTCGACGGCATGCGCATAGTTCAGCTTTCGGACGTCCACATAGGACCCCACACATCGAAACGGCACATCCGAAGGATCTTGACGGCTGTTCGCGACGCGAAGCCCGATCTGATCGCGATTACAGGTGATCAGGTCGATGATTACGCGCGTGACGTCGAAATATTTGCGGATGCCTTTCGAGACCTGGCCGCACCGCTCGGCGTCTACGCCGTCCCCGGCAACCACGACGTCTATGCCGGGTGGGATGCCGTTCGGAGCGGATTGGAGGAGATGGGAATCACCGTGCTTGTGAACCGGGCGGTTCCGGTGCACCGGAATGGAGACCGCTTCTGGGTGGCGGGCACGGGAGATCCCGCAGGCCGCTCATGGGAGCGCGGTGGGGGTAGGTCGGCAGTACCGGACATCGGCCGGACACTGGCGGATGTACCTTCGAATTTTTTCGTGGTTGCGCTCGCGCATAACCCTTCGCTGTGGCCGGCGCTCGCCGCGGGCGGCGTTGCAGTGACGCTCAGCGGCCACACCCATCACGGACAGGTTTCCATCCCTCGCCTGGGGTGGAGCCTCGCTTCGCTGTTCACGGAGAACGCGATGGGCATGTACCGGAATGACTCGTCCGTGCTTTACGTAAATCCCGGCACCAATTTCTGGGGGATTCCGTTGCGGATTGGTGCGCTTCCTGAGGTGACCGTACTTACGATCCGCGCCGGACGTTAGGCGCGTCGGGAGCGCGCCGCAACCTTGCCGAGTTCGCGAATCCAGAGTACCGAGCTGGCGGCGACGATGCAGCGCATCCAGTCAATCGCGGTCAGGCTGACGGTTCCGAACGCGCTCTGCAGGAATGGACCGTAGACGACGGCGACCTGGAGCGCGACGGAGAATGCGACGGCAGCGAGAAGCCAGCCGTTGCTCAGCATATCGCCGAATGCACTTCGTTCGTCGGAGCGGGCGTTGAAGACATTGAAGATCTGGAAAAACATCAGCGTGGTGAAGGCCATCGTCTGACCGTAGGCCAGGTCGCCGGTACCTTCGATGAGTCCACCCGGGAGACTGGCATCCAGGACCATAAGCGTACCCACGGCCATGATGATGCCGACGAAGAAAATGCCGCGCCACATCTGGCGCGTGATCACCCCTTCGAGATGCGGCCTCGGCGGCCGGTGCATAAGGCCCTCGTCCGCAGGGTCGACGCCCAGCGCCAGCGCGGGCGCGCCGTCTGTGACGAGATTGATCCACAGGATCTGCGTAGCGAGCAGCGGAAGCACGACCGCGCCGCCTTCCGCCTGCAGACCGATCAAATCCGCCAGCAGGACCCCGAAGAACATCGTCATCACCTCGCCCACATTCGAGGAGAGCAGGTAGCGCAGAAACTTGCGGATGTTGTTGAAGATAGCGCGCCCTTCCTCTACCGCGGCGACGATGGAGGCGAAATTGTCGTCCGCCAGCACCATGTCGGCCGCCGCCTTGGAGACGTCGGTGCCGGTGATGCCCATCGCCACGCCGATGTCGGCCGTCTTCAGCGCCGGCGCGTCATTGACGCCGTCGCCGGTCATCGCCACGACGGCGCCTCCACGCTGGAGCGCGTCGACGATGCGCAGTTTGTGTTCCGGATTTACGCGTGCGTAGACCGACACCTCGCCGACCGTGCGATCGAGTTCCTCATCATTCATCTTCTCCAGCTCGGCGCCGGTGATCGCCGCCTGTTCTCCCACGATGCCCAGCTCCTGCGCGATCACAGCCGCTGTGACGGGATGATCGCCCGTGATCATAATCGGCCGAATTCCGGCCTCTATTGCACGGTATACGGCCGATTTCGCTTCGGCGCGAGGGGGATCGATCATGCCGATGAGGCCGAAGAAAACCAGTTCGCCTTCGACCGGCTCACCGATATCCGCTGCGTCGAAATCCACGCTCGGCAGTGCGCGCGCGGCCACCCCCAGCGTACGCAGCGCCTCGCCCGCCAACTCTTCGTTCACGCGCAGAATCTCGGCGCGGCGTTCGGGGCCGAGCGGACGCGGATCCTCGCCCACCAGCTCATGTGTGCAGCGGGATAGCAGCACATCCGGCGCGCCCTTCGTGAAGACCAGCACGCGCTCCGGCTGCTCGGCATCGCTGTGAACCGTGCTCATCAACTTACGCTCGGAGGAGAACGGCACCTCGCCGATGCGCGCCAGCCGCCCTTCCAGTGCGGCGGCTTCCAGGCCGGCCTTACGCGCCGCGACGATCAGCGCGCCCTCGGTGGGATCGCCCTGGATCGTCCAGTGTCCCTCCTCCTCCTGCAGCACCGCATTATTCGCGCGGTCGGCCGCCGCAAGCGCACGCACCAGCTCGGCGCGCTGCGCATCCGACATCTCATGTCCGCCGTCCGCACTCACATCGCCTACGGGTGCATAACCGGTTCCACCGAAGTGCACGCGGCCACCGGCGGTCACGACGGTTCGCACCGTCATCTCATTCCTCGTCAGCGTGCCGGTTTTGTCAGAGGCGATCACACTCGCGGATCCGAGCGTCTCGACTGCAGCGAGATGGCGGATGATAGCATTGCGCCGCGCCATCCGCTGCACACCGATGGCGAGCACGGCGGTGACGACTGCGGGCAGTCCCTCCGGCACGGCAGCGACCGCGAGTGCGACGCCGAGGATGAGCACATCGAAGATCCCGCTCAGTCCGGTCACGTCTTCCACGAGAACGATGGTGCCGATCATGACCACCGCGATCACGATCACAATCGCGCCCAGAAGCCTGCCCGTGCGGTCGAGCTCGCGCTGTAGGGGCGTTTCTTCGTCCGGGGTCGCGCGCAGCAGGCCGGCGATATGGCCCATCTCCGTGTCCATGCCCGTGGCGGTCACGATCGCACGTCCGCGCCCATAGGTGACGACGGTTCCGCTGAAGATCATGTTGATCCGATCGCCCAGCCCGGCATCTCCCGAGATCTCCGTCACATTTTTCGAGACGGACAGACTCTCTCCCGTGAGCGCCGCCTCCGCCGTCTGCAGCGCCGTCGTCAGAATCAGCCGACCGTCGGCCGGAATCGTGTCGCCTTCCTCGACCAGAATCACGTCGCCAGGCACGATATCTGCCGCCGGTACCGTTTTCTGTATGCCCCCACGGATGACCGTCGCATCCGCGGCGGACAACGCCTGGAGCGCCGCAACCGCCGCCTGCGCGCGCGACTCCTGCAGATATCCCATCAATGCATTGAGCAGCACGACGGCGAAGATGGCGATCGCTTCGTACGGCAGCGCCGCGTCGCGCTCGAATGTCCACAGACCCGCCGAAATCGCCGTCGCCACCAGCAGCAGGATCACGAGCGTATCCTGAAATTGTGCAACGAAGCGTCGCCACGCAGAGGGGGGCGCTTCGGTAGGCAGCTGGTTGGGTCCGTGCTTGTCGAGCCGCGCGTGTGCATCGGCATCGCTCAGCCCGGCACCCGCTTCCGTTCCGAACTCCGAGGCTACGTCATCGATATTCTGCTGATATGGACTCATCCTACCCCCTACCCTTCAGAAATCGCGATCTGCAAAATTCCGAAAATCAGAAGAATCTTCACGGTCATTCATAGAGTGGACGAGTGGCCCTGTGGATCTCCGAGTCCTGCAATCCGTCGATGTGGACGACGGTCCGCGCTTCGCGGGCAGCGATGCCGGAAGTACTTCATAAACTACATCATCCATGACTTCTAGTAAGCATCCCCGGGTGATCATCGTCGGTGGGGGATTTGCCGGCGTCGCCGCTGCAAAGGCGCTCGCGAAGGCACCGGTCGCCGTAACGCTGCTCGATCGCCGGAATCACCATGTATTTCAGCCGCTCCTCTACCAGGTTGCAACCGCATCGCTGTCGCCGGCCGACATCTCCGCACCCATCCGCACGATCCTGCGCGGCCAGGCGAACTGCGAAATCGTTCTCGCCGCCGTAACGGGCGTGGATGTTGAGAGCCGGCACGTCCTGCTGGAGAACGGCCGCATCGAGTATGATTATCTCATCCTCGCGGCCGGAGCTACGCACGCTTATTTCGGTCATGACGACTGGGCCCCGATTGCACCGGGGTTGAAGAGCATCGAGAATGCCACCGAGCTGCGACGACGAATCCTCCTGGCCTTTGAGTCGGCGGAGTACGAAGGCAGCGACGAGGCGCGGACTGCGGCGCTGACCTTCGGGATCGTAGGCGCGGGTCCTACGGGCGTCGAACTCGCCGGAGCCATCAAAGAGATTGCGGGCCGAACCATCCCGAAGGATTATAAGCATATCGACACGCGGACCACGCGCGTCATTCTCTTCGAGGGCGGAGATCGCGTGCTGCCCACGTTCGCGCCCGAATTAAGTACGCGCGCCCACCGCGACCTCGAACGCATGGGCGTGGAGGTGCACTTAAATTCGATGGTCACCGACGTCACGCCGGAAGGTATCTACATAGGAGATGAGTTTATCGCCGTGCGCAACATCTTCTGGGCGGCCGGTGTGACGGCCAGTCCCCTGAGCCAGTCGCTGGGCGTTCCGCTCGACCGCGCCGGTCGTGTAATTGTCCGGCCGGATCTGACGATCCCGAATCACCCGGAGATCTTCGTCACGGGTGACATGGCTGCGGCTATCTCGGCGGACACGGGTGAGCCGGTGCCGGGCGTCGCGCAGGGGGGCATCCAGATGGGACACTTTGCGGGGCGGACGATCGCGGACGAAGGGGCAGGACGATCTTCTCACGCCCGCCGAAAGGCGTTTGCCTATCGCGACAAAGGCTCCATGGCGGTCATCGGCAAATCGAAGGCCGTTGCCCAGATCGGCAGATTTAAGGCGGGAGGATTCCTCGCCTGGATGGTGTGGGGCGGCGTGCACATTACGTTCCTAATCGGCTTCCGCAATCGCCTGCAGGTCTTAATAAGCTGGTTCTGGAACTGGCTGCTCAATGCCCGCGATGCGCGGCTCATCACGGGCGACTCGCGCCTCAGCATAGAGATCCCTCGCGCTCCCGATTACATTCCCGACCAGGCATCCGCTAGGCAGACCGACGGCAGCGAGCAGATGCCAGCCCCTGCGCCGCGGGCTCCCCGTTCCGTAGAAAGCGAATCCAAACGCCCGCAGCATTAGTACGCGAAAATTGCGCTAAACGGGTCTCACGCTCTCTCGGCGGCGGGCATTCCACTACAGCCACCTGAGGAATCCTCGCATAGACCCGCCCGAATGTTACCAATATTTTGCGGTGCGGATGGCGAACTGGCGTCCGCTGTCGGTTTGAATAGACGTTCAACACGGAGATCGAGCCATGAGATTATCTGATGAAGCGAAGAGCGGCCGCAGCATGCTTTCCCCGGAATCCGGTGACGGTGCATCGCTGCCGACGCGAGACCTCGAGGCGCTGCTCGCACAACTGGAGGAGATCCTCTCGAAAGCCCGGGACCGTGAAGAAAACGAGTCCGCGGGCATCGGACTTGTCGATCCCGAATTTCAGAAGAGCGCATTGAATTTAGTGCACTATCTGGCGCTGCGGAATGTGGATCTCCGTCCACTGCAGGAGGAATTGTCACAGATGGGACTTTCCTCCCTCGGCAGAACCGAGGCCCACGTCCTGGCGAGTCTTATGGCTGTCCGGCACGTGCTCGGACACCTGTCGGGGCGACCCGCCACAGCTGAGACTCCACCGATATCGATCGAAGAGGGGCCGCACTTTCTTGCTCGTCATACAGAGGCACTCTTCGGACCCGCTCCACGTGGGAGAGGTGTCCGCATCATGGTGACGCTTCCAACCGAAGCGGCCGACGATTACGTCATGGTTCGGGACATGATCGCGAAGGGGATGGACTGCGCGCGGATCAACTGCGCACATGATGGTCCCGACCTCTGGAAACGCATGGCGGCGAATGTCCGCAAAGCCAGCGACGAGACCGGCCGAACATGCCGCATCTTAATGGATGTGAATGGTCCGAAAATACGAACGGGCCCAATGGAGCCTGGTCCGAAAGTCGTCCACTGGCGACCATATCGTGACGCGCGCGGCCAGGTTATCGCCCCGGCGCGGATCTGGCTGAGCAGCACGCCGGACGCCCCACTGCAGGGGCTCAAGGGGATAAGTGCAGTCCTGCCGGTGGAGGAGTCGTGGCTTCGGCGGGTAGAGGCCGGTGACCGTCTGCGATTTCGGGATGCCCGAGCCAAGAAGCGGTCGCTGGATGTTCTGGAATGTCATCCATCCGGATGTCTTGCCCTCAGCTATGAGTCCGCATACGTGGAAACGGGAAACAAACTCAAGCTGGAGGCAACCGGCAAGAACCGGAAGGAGCGTTCGACCAGAATAGGCGAGTTGCCCGCTGCAGAGTCCTTCCTCCTATTGAGGCGGGGCGAAACCCTCATCCTCCGAGAGGATTTGCGCCCGGGGAGACCGGCCGAACGGGCCGAGGACGGATCCGTACGTAATCCCGCCTTCATTTCATGTACGCTGCCGGAGGTCTTCGCCGACGTCCAGCCGCAGGACATCGTGAAGCTGAACGACGGAAAAATCGAGGGGGTGGTTCGAGCCGTCACCGACGAGGGCATCCACGTGGAAATTACGTACGCAAAGGAAGGCGGCAGCAAGCTGCGCGCCGACAAGAGCATTAACTTTCCACAGACTGCACTGAACGTAAGCGGCCTCACGCCAAAAGACAGGGAGGATCTGGAGTACATCGTGCGGATCGCGGATATGGTTGGCCTGTCGTTTGTGAACAGTGCCGAAGACGTGACGGCATTATGCGACGCGCTCGCCGAACGGCACGCTGACCGAATCGGGATCGTCTTGAAGATCGAAACGAAGCAGGGCTTCGAGCAACTGCCCGGCATCCTTATGGAAGCCCTGCGTCGCTATCCTGTGGGGGTCATGATCGCCCGAGGCGACCTCGCCGTGGAGTGCGGCTGGGAGCGAATGGCCGAAGTGCAGGAGGAGATTCTCTGGCTGTCCGAGGCAGCACACGTGCCCGTAATATGGGCGACCCAGGTGCTGGAGAACCTGGCAAAAAAGGGACAGCCCTCCCGTGCAGAGATCACCGACGCGGCGATGGCGGAACGTGCCGAATGCGTCATGCTTAACAAGGGGCCTCACCTCCTCAAGGCGATCGAGACGCTGGATGATATTCTCGTCCGGATGCAGGCGCATCAACAGAAGAAAACCTCGATGCTGCGTAATCTCGTGGTGGCGCGTGAGTCCTGAACAGAGCATCACGTCACTCGCAACGAGCGAAGTTGGGTGGCGGCGTGGGCGCGCCACCGATCCGGGTACTCCGTACGGTACGGACGATTCTCAACTCATGGTCCAGTTTCGCCGCTATTCCGTCGCCGCCGACGTTGGCTGCGAGCTCTTCCAGCGACTGGATGGCCTCATGCGCCTGGTGCGCCAGCCCGACGATTCGTGTACGCAGGTGAAGCGTCAGCCGTTCGGGGCTGGGATCCGTCATGAGAACATAGTCGTGAAGCAGTAGCCCGCATCGGATTCTCGACCGCTCCAATTCGTCCGCCACACAACGAAGTGAGGAGCGCAG
>Ga0299914_10003296_pt1 | contig 11381 bp, 8 predicted proteins | sample RVTome_10_FD_201361 | JGI IMG/M metagenome (GOLD analysis project Ga0299914, IMG submission 201361) | Soil microbial communities from uranium-contaminated site in the Upper Colorado River Basin, Wyoming, United States - RVT153D57 (version 2) ... | reverse complement strand
CGTCGTCACGCGCACGCCTCGAGCGGCCTGAACCAGCCCACCGTGCACTTGCGGCGGGCGAGGCGCGCGCGCGCGGCGTCCGAGACCTGGTCCGCCGTGACGGCGTCGATCCGATCGCGGAGCGTCGCGAAGAAACCCGGCCCGGTGACGGTCTCGAAGTAGCCGAGCTGATGCGCGATGTTGGTCACGCTGTCGTTCTCGAAGACGATCCGGGCCTTCAGCTGCCGCCTGGCCCGCCGGACCTCCTGGTCAGAAACGCCGTGCCTGATGACGCGATCGATCTCGTCGAACACGGCGTTCTCGAGGCGATCCAGCGCCACGCCCTCCATGGCGGTCAGCGACAGCGTATAGAGGAAGGGCTCGGCCGTGGGCAGCAGCGCGCCCGACACGTCCGACGCGAGCGCGCGTTCGACCAGCGTGGTATAGAGCCGCGCCCGCCGCTGCGGCGGCATGCCGCGGAAACTGGACCACAGATTCGTGCCCTTCGCGCCCGTCAGGACGGCATCGAGCACCAGCATCGGGAAGAACGCGGGATCGCGGCCCGCAGGCGCGTGCCAGGCCAGCTTCACGTATCCCGTGCTGCCTGGGCGCTCGATGAGCACCCGTCGCTCCCCCGTCTGCTCCGGCTCGATGACGCTCGGACGCGGCGGCTCGGGGCCCGCGGGAATGTCACTGAAGTGGCGTTCCACCGCCCGGAGGGCGTCATCCGGATCGATGTCGCCCACGACCACCAGCGTGGCGTTGTTCGGCATGTAGAACTGGCGATAATGGCCGTAGAGGTCATCGCGTGTCATCGACCGGAGGTCTTCGAGCCAGCCGATGGTGGGATGCCGATACGGATGGGCGCGGAAGGCCGTCGCGTTGACCTCCGTGTCCAGCAACTGGTCGGGATCGTTCTCGCCGCCCTGGAGCTCCGAGATGATGACGGTTCGCTCCGATTCGAAGTCGGCCGGGTCGTAGAGGCCGCTCGACATGCGCTCGGCCTCGATGAAGAGCATCTGGTCCAGCGCCTCGCGGCCTGCGGTCTCCAGGTACGTGGTCTGGTCAATCCAGGTGTACCCGTTCCACATCCCGCCGAAGCGCTCGACGATGCCCTTCATCTCCTCGCGCGGGATGCGGGTCGTCCCCTTGAAATTCATGTGCTCGACCCAGTGTGACGCACCCGTGCGCCCCGGCGCTTCGTCGCGCGAGCCCACGCGATACCAGCACCACACCGACACGAGCGGCGCGGTGCGCACGGGGCGCACCAGCACCTTCAGCCCGTTATCGAGGCGCGCCTCGCGCACGCCGTTCGGCGCCGCGAGGGGCTCGGGGCCTGCCATGACGTCCATTATACAGGCCGGTTTCAGGAGTGCCCGTCGCCATCAGAGGCGAACAATCACCAAAAATCGCCAGAATCTTGGCCTTTTCGGGTGGATCGCGGCTTGCAAACTTCTCCCCGACTGTAACAACCAGGGTTCGAACGACCTGAAGCCGAGCTTGGGGAAGCAGCCGGACAGTAATAACCTTGAGGATCGGAGGAGAAAACATGATGTTGAAGCGCACCATCGCGGCGGCAGCCGTCCTGGCCGTGACGGCTACATTCGCGGCCGCGCAGGAGAACGCCACGCTGACGCTGCGGTCCGGCGAACGGATCAGCGGGCAGCTCGTCGACATGGGGGGGGTGGGTTTTACGGTCCGCGTGGACGGCAACGAGCGTCGGATTCCCACCGCCGAGGTGGCCCTCATCGACTTCGCCAACTCGACGATGACCCAGGCCGACTGGGATCGGTTGAGCTCAGGCCAGCACGTCATCTGGCTCCGGAGCGGCGAGACGATCACCGGTCAGCTCTATGACATCGGCGGGACCACGCCGCTGCGCATCACGGTGAAGACCAACGGCAAGGAGCGGGATCTGACCTCGACCGAGGTGAGCCGGATCGCGATGACCCGCCCGACCAACATCGCCACCGCGACGACCGGCGCGGGCGGCGGACAGGCCATCACGGTCTCGGCCCGGCAGCAGTGGACCGCGACCGGGATCAACGTCCGCCAGGGGCAGACGCTGACGATCAACGCCGAGGGCGAGATCCGGATCAGCCCCGACGTCAACGACCGCGCCACGCCGCACGGCATCGTCACGCAGCGGCTGGATCCACGGGCGCCGATGCCCCGCACGTTCGCCGGCGCGCTGATCGGCCGCATCGGCAACGGCGATCCGTTCCCGATCGGCGCGAGCGGTACGTTCCAGGCCCCGGGCACGGGTCAGCTGTACCTGGGGATCAACGACTCGAACGTCTCGGATAACGACGGCTCGTTCCAGGTGACGGTCCGGACGAGCGGGGCGCCGGTTCGCCGCCGCTAGCCGGGGATCGTCCAGCGTCAGGGTCCACCCGCCAGAGCGGAGAACCATTCGGCGCGGGTCCGGAAGACGGCCGAACGCCGGCAGGCCAGCAGGTCTGCCGGCGTTTTCGTCTGTACGGACGGGGCACGTGGACGCTGTCCCCGGCCGTCACGCCCGGTGCCCTCCCGGGGCGTCAGATAGAATACGTGGAGACCCATGGCGGACTGGAAGGACACACTCAACCTCCCTCGCACGGCGTTCCCCATGAAGGCGAATCTGCAGACGGCCGAGCCGCAGGCGCTCGACCGGTGGCGGGAGATGGGGCTGTACGAGCGGATTCGGGAGGCCCGGCAGGGCCGTCCGAAATTCGTCCTCCACGATGGTCCGCCGTACGCGAACGGCCAGATTCACATCGGCACGGCGATGAACAAGGTCCTGAAGGACCTCGTCGTCAAGTCGCGGAGCATGATGGGCTTCGACGCCCCGTACGTGCTCGGCTACGACTGCCATGGCCTGCCGATCGAGCTCAAGGTCGACCGAGAGCTGGGGCCGATGAAACGCGAGATGTCGGTTGCGGACTTCCGCCGCGCCTGCCGCGCGTACGCCACGCGCTTCATCGGCGTGATGAGCGCCGAGTTCCAGCGGCTCGGCGTCTTCGGCGACTGGGACCGGCTGTACCTGACGATGGACTTCCGCTATCAGGCGGCCATCGTCCGCGCCCTGGGCGCGTTCGTGGAGCTGGGGCTCGTCTACAAGGGCAAGAAGCCGGTCCACTGGTGCATCCACTGCCGGACCGCGCTGGCGGAAGCCGAAGTCGAGTACGAGAACCACGCGTCCCCGTCCATCTACGTCGAGTTCCCGCTCGCCCCGGAGGACGCCGGCGAACTGGGCCGGCGCGTCCCGGCCCTGGCCGGTCAGCGCGTCTCGGTGCTCATCTGGACGACGACGCCGTGGACGATTCCGTCGAACCTGGCAATCGCGTTCCATCCAGAGCTGGAGTACGGCGCGTACGAGGCCGACGGGCGCGTGGTCATCCTGGCGGAGGCGCTCGCGCCGCGGGTTGCCGAAGCCACCGGACGGCCCTTCGGCGCGCGGGTGGCGACCATTCCGGGCGCCGAGCTGGAGCGGATCCGCTTTCAGCACCCGCTCTACGCGCGGACGTCCCTGGGCGTGCTGGGCGACTACGTCACGACCGAACAGGGCACGGGCGCGGTGCACACCGCGCCGGGCCACGGCAGCGACGACTTCGAGACCGGCCTGCGCTACGGGCTGGAGATCTACGCGCCGGTGGGGCCGGGCGGCCACTTCCTGCCGGCGGTCGAGCTGTTCGGCGGGCAGCGCGTATTCGACGCCAACCCGAGGATCGAGGGGGCGCTGAAGGAGCGCGGGCGGCTGTGGCATCGTGAGACGTTCCAGCACTCGTATCCGCACTGCTGGCGCTGCCACAACCCGGTGATCTTCCTGGCCACGTCCCAATGGTTCATCGCGCTCGATCGCGAGGCGCCGGGACGCGGCGGCGGGGGGGCCTCGCTCCGGCAGGCGGCGCTGCGCGCGATCGACGAGCAGGTCCGGTGGATCCCCGCGTGGGGCCGCGACCGCATCCACAACATGGTCGCGAACCGGCCGGACTGGTGCATCTCGCGGCAGCGCGCCTGGGGGGTGCCGATCCCGGCGGTGGACTGCGTCCAGTGCGGGAAGGCGATCCTCACGCCCGCCCTCGTGGAACGCGCAGCGGCGGTGTTCGACACGCACGGCGCGGACGCGTGGTACGAACGGCCGGCAGACGAGTTCATCCCCCAGGGGCTGACGTGCCCGTCGTGCGGCGGCGCCGGGTTCGAGCGCGAGCGGGACATTCTCGACGTGTGGTTCGACTCGGGCTCGAGCCACGAGGCGGTCCTGCCCTTCCGGCCGGAGCTGCGGTGGCCGGCCGACCTCTATCTGGAGGGCAGCGACCAGCATCGCGGCTGGTTCCAGAGCTCGCTGCTCGTGGGGCTCGGCACGCGCGGGCGGCCGCCGTTCCACCAGGTGGTCACGCACGGCTTCGTCGTGGACGAGGACGGACACAAGATGTCCAAGTCGCTCGGCAACACGATCGCGCCACAGGACGTCATTAAGGAGAGCGGCGCCGAGATCATCCGGCTCTGGGTCGCGATGGTGGACTACCGCGAGGAGATCCGCCTCGGCCCGCAGATCCTCGCGCGCGTGGTCGAAGCCTACCGGAAGATCCGGAACACGTGCCGGTATCTGCTGGCGAACCTCTACGACTTCGATCCGGCGGCGCATGCGCTCGCGGCACGGGAGCGCGAGGAGGTCGATCGCTACGCGCTCGCCCGCTACGGCGCGATCGCGCGAGACGTCCTGCGCGCGTACGAGGACTACGACTTCCCGACGATCTTCCAGCGCGTCAACCACTTCGTCACCGTGGACCTGAGCGCGTTCTACGCGGACGTCTCGAAGGACCGGCTGTACACCTTCGCGCCCGACGCGCGGGAGCGCCGCTCGGCCCAGACGGCGATGCACACGATCGCCGACGGCCTGATCCGGCTGCTCGCCCCGATCCTGCCTGTCACGAGCGACGAGCTGTGGCGGCACATGCCCGGCGCGCGCGAGGCCTCCGTGCACCTCGCCGAATTCCCGTCCGCGGACGCCGTCGCGGCGCTCGTGGACGAGGGGCTCGCCGCCAGGTGGGCGCGGCTCATCGAGGTACGCGACGCCGTGAACGCCGCGCTCGAGGCGAGGCGTCAGGACAAGACGATCGGCACCTCGCTGCAGGCGGCCGTGACGCTGCGGGCCTCCGGCGGGACCGCCGCGCTCCTCGAGCCCTACCGCGACGATCTGCCGATGCTCCTCATCGTCTCGGCGGTGGATCTGCAGACAACGCCCGGCGATCGGCCGCTGGAGGTGGATGTGCGGAAGGCAGACGGCGTCAAGTGCACGCGGTGCTGGCGCATCGTGCCCGCGGTCTCTGCGGCGGCGGAAACCGAAGGGCTGTGCGACCGGTGCGTCACCGCGCTGGCGGCGGCGGCGGGCTCACCTCGATGAGCGACGCCACGGATCCGGTCCTCCCGGCCGAGCCGGCGGGGGCGCCCGCCGCGGCGCCGACGCGCAACTACGCGCGGCCGGTGGAGGTCATCACGATTGCTTCGGTCGTGGGGCTCGACCAGCTCACGAAGGAGACCGTCCGGCGCACGCTCGACCTCTACGATCGCGTGCCGGTGATCGACGGGTTGCTCGACATCACGCACGTGCAGAACACCGGCGCCGCCTTCGGGCTGCTCAACGCGGCGGACTTCCCGTACAAGCCGCTCGTGATGATCGCCATCGCGTCGATCGCGCTCGTGGCAATCGCCGCCTACGCCACGCAGCTCGGGTTCCACGAGCGCCTGGCGCGGCTGGGGCTCTCGCTCATCCTGGGCGGCGCCTTCGGCAACCTGATCGATCGGGCCGTCGCCGGCCACGTGGTCGACTTCGTGGACATCTACTGGGGCACCGCGCACTTCTGGGCGTTCAACGTGGCCGACGCGGCGATCACGACGGGCGCCGTGCTCGTGCTGCTCGATATGATAGGGCTCGGACGGGCGCATGCATCCCATCCTGTTTGAGGTCGGCGGCTTCCCGGTCTACACCTACGGGCTCCTCCTCGCGGCAGCCTATCTGCTCGGCCTCCAGTTCGCGCTGAGGCGCGCCCGCACGCGCGGCCTCGATCCGAACCGGGTCATGGACCTCGGCATCTGGATCATCGTCAGCGCGCTCCTCGGCGCCAAGCTGCTGCTCCTCGTCGTCGAGTTCGAGGCTTTCCGGCAGAATCCGGCCGAGATCCTGAACCTGGCGCGCTCCGGCGGCGTGTTCTACGGCGGATTGATCGCGGCCGTGGCGGTCGCGCTCTGGTACCTGCGGCGCCACCGCATGCCGGTGTGGACCGTCACCGACGTCTTCGCGCCCGGCATCGCCCTCGGCCATGTGATCGGACGGCTCGGCTGTCTGTTCGCCGGCTGCTGTTTCGGGCGGCCGGCGGACGTCCCCTGGGCGATCACCTTCCACAGCGAATACGCGGCACGCAACGTCGGCACCCCGCTGGGCATCCCGCTCCACCCGACCCAGCTGTACGAAGCGGGCGCCGAGCTCGTCATCCTCGTCCTGCTGCTCGCGACCGAGCGGAAGGGACGGCCGTTCCCCGGGCGCACGTTCTGGATCTACATGCTGCTCTACGCGATCTCCCGGTTCGTCATCGAGTTCTACCGGAACGACCCGCGTGGCATGGTCGGCGACTTCTCGACGTCGCAGTTCGTCTCGCTGCTGCTCGCCCCGCTGAGCATCGTCATGCTGATCGTGCTCTCGCGCCGGCGCGAGCCGGAACCCGCCAAGCGCATGCGCAAAGCCAGGGCGGCATGAGTCATCTGCGCATCCTGCAGGTCGAGCCCGAACACGACGGCGCGCGGCTCGACAGCTTTCTGACGGCGCTGCTGCCGGATCAGTCCCGATCCCGGCTCCAGCGCCTGATCAAGGACGGCCACGTCAAGGGGCCCGGCGGCGCTCCGCGCCCGAGCACCGTCGTCCGCGCGGGGCAGACCTACAGCGTGGAGATTCCCCCGCCCGACCTGCCTGCGCTGGAGCCCGAGCCCCTGCCCCTCCGCATCGTCTTCGAGGACGCCGATGTCGCCGTACTGGACAAGCCCGCCGGCATGGTCGTGCATCCCGGCGCCGGACACAGCACCGGCACCATCGTCCATGCGCTGCTCCACCATGTGAAGGACCTGAGCGGGGTCGGAGGCGAGCTGCGGCCGGGCATCGTGCACCGGCTCGATCGCGGCACCTCGGGGCTGATGGTCGTCGCCAAGAATGACGCGGCGCATCGGGAGCTCGCGCGACAGTTCCAGGACCGTGAAGTCGAGAAGGAATACGTGGCGCTCGTGTGGGGTGTCGTGCAGGCCGGGCGCCGGATCGACGCGGCGATCGGCCGAGACCCGGGCGATCGGCAGAAGATGTCCACGCGCGCGCGCCGCGCGCGCACGGCCGTCACGCGCGTCACCTGGGCCCGGCACTTCAAGGGCGTCTCGCTGCTGAAAGTGGCGATCGCCACGGGCCGTACGCACCAGATCAGGGTGCACCTGAGCGCGATCGGACATCCCATCGTCGGCGACGCGACCTACGGCGGCGTGCACCGGCGCGTCCCGCACGATCTCCGGGCCGTGCAGCGGCTCGAACGGCCGTTCCTTCATTCCGCGCGGCTCGCGTTCAACCACCCGGCCGACGGCCGGCGCGTGGAGTTCGACTCGCCGCTGCCGCCCGATCTCGAGTCGGTCGTCGACGAGATCGCGCTCGCGCAGGCGCCGAAGGCGTGAAGCAGGACCGGGTCCGCTGCGACTCAGAGGCCGAACGCGCAACGCCAGTCACGGACACGGACAGGGCGCTGCGCACCGGACGATCACAGCGATCACGACGATCACGACGGCCGCAAGAAAGGAATCCCTGAGAACGTCGTGGCCGTTGTGATCGTCGTGGCCGTCGTGCCTGCCGTCTGTCGTGCGCATCACACCATGCCCAGCCCCACCACGGTCTTCATGTCCACGATCTCGCCGCGCCTGACCATCTCGCGCGCCTCGGGGATGGTGAACGTGCGCGCCTCGATGTCCTCGTCCTCGTCCTGCTCGGCCGCCTCCTCCGGAGTGTCGAGCCCAGAGACGCGGAAGAAGAGCATCTCCTCGTCGCAGTAGCCGGGCGTCGGCAGGAGCGCGGCGAGCCGCACGATCGTGTCGGGGACCTGGCCGATCTCCTCATGGCACTCGCGGCGCGCGGCCTGCTCGGGCCCCTCGCCGGGATCGACGCTGCCCGCGGGCAGCTCCCAGAGCCAGCGGTCCACCGCGTAGCGGTACTGCCGGACCAGGATCACGTGCCCCGGCTCGGGTACCGGGACGAGCACGACCGAGCGCGGGTGGCGGACGACGTCGACCGCGACCTCGCGGCCGTTGGGCATCCGGACGCGATCGCGATCCACGTCGAAGACCTTGCCGTCGAAGAGGCGGTCCGTCGACAGGCGTTCGGCAGCGCTCATGACTCCTCCTGGCTGGATCCGGAAGGCTTCGCCCCCCGCCGGCCCCCTGCGCGCTTACGTCGCGGGCCCCCTTGGTCCCCGCTCCGTTCGCGCCTGGCCCCTTCAGCGGCCCGCGTGCAGCATCTCCAGCACGGTCCCCACGTGCACGTCCACGGTATCGTCGACGTCCTCCGCGTAGCCGCCCGCCAGGACGAGGGCGAGGGGGACGCCGGCGGAGCGGCCGGCGGCGACGACCGCCGCGTCCCTGGCCCGGAGCCCGTCGAGCGTGAGGCCCAGGCCGCCGAGGCGGTCACGGCTGAACGGATCCGCGCCGGCGACGTAGACCACCAGCTCCGGCGACGAGGCGAAGACGGCCGGCAGCGCGCCGGTCAGGCGCGCGAGATACTCCGCGTCGTCCGCGCCGTCAGCGAGGCCGACGTCGAGATCGCTGGCGGGCTTGAACAGCGGGTAATTGTGCTGCTGATGGATGGAGAACGTGAAGACGCTCGGATCCCTCTCGAAGACGACTGCCGTCCCGTTGCCCTGGTGGACGTCGCAGTCGACCACGGCGGCGCGCCGGATGCGGCCTTGCGACTGGAGCAGCCGGATCGCCACGCCGATGTCGTTGAAGAGGCAGAAGCCTTCACCGTGATTGGGGAACCCGTGGTGCAGGCCTCCCCCGAGATGGACGGCGCGCCCTTCGTCGAGCGCGCGTTCAGCGGCCACGCAGGTGCCGCCGGTCATGAGCCGGAAGCCGTCCGCGATCCCCGGCAGCCAGGGCAGCTCCAGCATCTGGATCTCCTCGGCGCTCAGCGTGCCCTCACGGACCCGGGCCAGGTACTCCGGCGTGTGCACGAGCGCGAGCTCCTCCCAGGAGCACGGCCGCGGGGGCACGAAGTCGTCGGCCCGCACGATCCGGGAGGCGACGAGGCGCTCGGCGACCAGGCGGTACTTGACCGTCGGCCAGATGTGTCCGCCGAGATCGATCTCGTACTTCGGGGAGTAGACGACGGTCATCGCGGGTACGGACTCGGCATGGCCCGCCTGCCCGCCGAAGCTCCAGCGAAGGCGGAAGGTCGGGCCTACTGGAGGGTCTGCGCGATCTGGATCGGCGCGTGCGTCTGGGCGGCCGAGGGCGTGAGCGCCAGCGTCAGGACCTCCTCGATGTGCTGGACGTAGTGGATCGTCAGCTCGCGCCGCAGCTCGTCGGTCAGATCCTCCTTGATGTTCTTCTCGTTCTGCTTCGGGAGGATCACTTCCGTGATGCCGTGGCGGCGGGCGGCCAGCACCTTCTCCTTGATGCCGCCGACGGGCAGCACGCGGCCGGACAGGGTGATCTCGCCCGTCATGGCGATGTCGCCTCGCACGGGGCGGCCCGTCAGCTCGGAGGCGAGCGCCGTGACCATCGTCACGCCGGCCGAGGGGCCGTCCTTGGGGATCGCGCCGGAGGGGACGTGGAGGTGGACCTCCGCATCCTTGTAGAACGCGGGATCGACGCCGTAGCGCGGCGCGTTGGCGCGGAACCACGAGAGCGCCGTGCGCGCCGATTCCTTCATCACGTCGCCGAGCTGCCCGGTGAGCGTGAGGCTGCCGCCGCCCTGCATGCGCGAAGCCTCCACGAAGAGGACCTCGCCGCCGGCCGGCGTCCAGGCCAGCCCCACGGCCACGCCGGGATCCTTGGTGCGGTTCTCGATCTCCTCGTCGAGAAACGTGGGGGCGCCGAGCATCTCGACCACGGTCTCGGGCGTGATGACGACCTTCGACTCGTCGCCCTCCGCGCGCCGCCGCGCGACCTTGCGGCAGAGCGCCCCGATCTCCCGCTCCAGGTTGCGGACGCCCGCTTCGCGCGTGTAGCCGCGGATGACCGAGCGGATCGCGGCGTCCGCAAACTCCACCTGCTCTTCCGTGAGCCCGTGGTTGCGGATCTGCTTCGCGATGAGGTGCTCGGTGGCGATCTGCAGCTTCTCCTCTTCCGTGTAGCCGGCGAGCTCCAGCACTTCCATCCGGTCGCGCAGCGGCGGCGGAACCGGATCCAGCACGTTCGCCGTCGTCAGGAACAGCACCTCGGAGAGATCGAACGGCACGTCGAGGTAGTGGTCTCGAAACGAGTTGTTCTGCTCGGGGTCGAGCACTTCGAGGAGCGCCGACGCCGGATCGCCGCGGAAATCGGAGCCCAGCTTGTCGATCTCGTCGAGGATGAACACCGGGTTCTTCGACTCGGCGCGGCGAAGCCCCTGGATGACCTGGCCCGGCAGCGCGCCGATATAGGTGCGCCGATGGCCGCGGATCTCGGCCTCGTCGCGCATGCCGCCGAGCGACACGCGCACGAACTTGCGGCCCAGCGAGTTGGCGATCGACCGCGCGAGCGACGTCTTGCCGACCCCGGGGGGGCCGAGGAAGCAGAGGATGGGGCCCTTGACGTCGGGGTTCAGCTTGCGGACCGCGAGATACTCCAGCACGCGGTCCTTCACTTTCTCGAGCCCGGAGTGGTCGGCGTCGAGGACTTCCTTCGTGCGGCGCAGGTCGATCGAGTCCTCGGTGCGCTTCGCCCAGGGCAGCGCGACGAGCCAGTCGAGATAGGTCCGCGACACCGTGTACTCGGCCGCGGCCACGGGCATCTTCGAAAGCCGGTCGAGCTCGCGGAGCGCCTCCTTCTTGACGCCCTCGGGCATGCCGGCGGCGTCGATCTTCGTGCGCAGCTCGTCGATCTCCTTCGCCTGCTCGTCCCCCTCGCCCAGCTCCTTCTGGATGGCCTTGAGCTGCTCGCGCAGGAAATACTCGCGCTGGTTGCGGCCCACTTCCGACTGCACCTGGGACTGGATCTTCGAGCCCAGCTCGAGGACCTCCAGCTCCTTGATCAGCAGGCGGTTCAGCGCGTCCATGCGCGCGCGGATGTCCAGCGTCTCGAGCACCTCCTGCTTGACCGGCGTGCCGATCGTAGTGAGGCTCGAGGCGATGAAATCGGCCAGCTTACCGGGATCCGTGATGTTCGACGAGAGCGCCTGGAGGTCGTCGGAGAGCAGCGGC
>Ga0299914_10003295_pt1 | contig 11385 bp, 13 predicted proteins | sample RVTome_10_FD_201361 | JGI IMG/M metagenome (GOLD analysis project Ga0299914, IMG submission 201361) | Soil microbial communities from uranium-contaminated site in the Upper Colorado River Basin, Wyoming, United States - RVT153D57 (version 2) ... | reverse complement strand
GATGGAGGCCCGACATGGACGCCCGATTGGCAGCCGGAGGGCTGGTACGGCACGGTGGCGGGCCAAAACGGCCAGGCCCGCTACGTCCACTTCGGGCGTGACCGGGTCATCAGCCTCGCCGGAGCTGCCCTGGTGATGCTCGCCCTCAGTGCCGCGCTGTGGGGGAGGCGGAGAGCCGGATGAAGCCTTTCGCCCTGCTGGTCGTCGCCCTACTGGCTGCCGCGGTCGTGGTGGTTCCCGAGCCGTCGCCTCCTTCCGCGGACCCATTTGGTGCACCGGCACCTGCCACGTTCGCGGTCTGCCCCGTCGGCGAAGCCGCGCGAAGATCCACCACCGTCGACCTGGTGGGTGGATCGGAAGGGGACGTGACCGCCCGTGTCTTCTCCGCCGGTGAGATTCCCGTCGAGGAGACCTACACGATGCCGACCTCCGGTGACCTGGAGATCGAGGTCTCCGAGCTGACTGGTCTGGCCACCTCACCCGTCCTGGTGAGCCTGCCGGAGGCTGCCACACGGGTTGCGGCACTCCTGAGGGGGGATGGCATTGCCGTCACCGGATGCGACGCTGGCTCACCGGACACGGTCGTGGTCTCCGGGGGGAGCACATCGGAGGGTGAGACGTTCACGCTCCTGCTGGCCAATCCGTTCTCGGGCACCGCGACAGTCGGCCTCGGGCTGTCCAGCGAAGTGGGAACCGAGTCGAACCCCGACCTCGATCAGGTCGTAGTGCCGCCTCGTTCCCTGGTTGCCCTGGATCTCAGCGCACAGATGCCGGCGCGTCAGGTCATGTCGGTGGCGGTGACGCCCGAGGAAGGCCGGGTCGTGGCGGGTGCTGTCCAGGAAGGGTCCGGAGATGTGGCAGCGATCTCTGGTCACGTCGCCCAGGTGGACTGGTTCCTTCCCATCCCCGAGTTCGAGGACGTGGGCACCACACTCGTCCTGGCAGCTCCTGGCTCGACCGAAGTCCCGTATCAGCTGGACGTGTACGGGCCGGACGGTCTGGTGGAGGCGGCCCATGAGGGGACGATTCCCGCCCGCGGCCAGGAGTTGGTGCCGGTCTCCGACCTGCTCGAGGGCCCGGGTGTGATCCGGGTCGTCGCCGCCGGGCCCGTCTCGTCGGTCCTCCGGCTCGCCGGGGAAGGCGCCCGAGCGTTGATTCCCGGAGTTTCCGGGGCGGCGACCTCCTGGATGCTCCCGGGGGCCGCCCGGTTGGGACCCACCGATGTGCACGTGTTCAACCCTGGAGAGATCGAAGCGGTAGTCAGCGTGCGTGACGGGAGTGGCGAGGTGATCGAGGAAGCCGACCTCGGCGGAGGATCGTGGACGACCGTCCGGGTCCCGGAAGGCTCGTCGGGCGTGCGGGTGGAAAGCGACACGGACCTGATCGTCACCTGGACGGCATTCACCGGGGCCGGTCTAGCCGGCGATGCGGCTCAGGTCTCCGGATGACAGATCGGGCGCTGATCGTTGCGGCCCTAGTCGTGGTCGTGACCATCGTCGTGACGCTTCTGCGCCGTTTCCCCCGCACGAGTGTGAGGACTATCGACACGCCGGGGCTCGAGGCGGGTGTGTACCTATTCACCAGCGGGGGTTGCGGTACCTGCGCCGGCGCCAGGGAGACCCTGGCGGGCCGCGGTGTGGATTTCACGGAGTTGACCTGGGATGAGGATCCTGAGGTGTTCCAGCGACTGGGCGTGGATGCCGTACCTTCTGTGGTCGTCGTCAAGGCGGGACGCGGACGCTGGTGGCGCGGGGCCGTTCCGCGTCAGATACCGGGATTTGAGTGACGGCTCAGTTAGCCTCGGGTCATGCTTTCGAGATGTACCCGGTGCGGATCCCCCGCAGCCATTTTTATGTCCTTCGACTACGCGGAGCGGTCGGTCTGGCTCGAGGATCTCGGCACCCAGTCGGGCGAACCCGGCCATGCCCTCTGCGTGGACCATGCCGATCGCCTGACGCCACCGATGGGTTGGACTCTCACCGATCGTCGTTCGGTAACTCCCCTGTTCGCCTTCGACGTAGCTTGAGGGGATGAGCGGATAGAGCCGACGCACTCCCTCCAGGACCGGCCCGATCGGGAGTCTCCGGTTGAAGCTCGTGACCTGTCCGCCCGCCCCAGAGGACCTATGGATCGAGAAGGCGCTCCAGGAGTGAGCCATCGGACTGGCTGGGAACGGGCGACGATCGCCACCGTAGCGTCGCGGGGCCTGTGATGGGTCTCGATCGTGATCTCCTCGACGCCGTCCGGGACCTGGACGATCATGAGCTGCGCCGTCTCCTCATCCTGGCCCGATCCCGCTTGGAGCGCTCAGGCGTCCTCCGGCCCGATGCGGAGGTCTCGGTGAGTCTGCGCCAGCAGGCAGTGCGATGCGGAAAGGCCGCGTGCACGCGCTGTCCGCACGGGCCCTACTGGTACGCGTACTGGACCGAGGATGGACGACGACGGAGCCGATACATCGGCCGCCTCCTCGAAGAAGGGTGAGCTTCCGTCACGACTGTGGCCCGCCGGTCTGTGGAAAACCTCCATGACCGCTGTACACTCGCGCTTTCCAGCCGACCGAGGCAGATGATGGATTGTCCCCAATGTCACGCCCACGATGTGATCGAGATCAAGCACCGGCTGCCCGATGACACCGAGGTCCATTTCTTCTCGTGCCACAAGTGCGAGTCGAAGTGGTGGGACCGTGACGGCGACCAGGTGGATCTGGGTCAGATACTCGACATAGTGCGCGATACCGGGCCGTGACCTGGGCGACGGCAACCAGGGGGAAATGGTGGGTCCCCGCCTTCCTCCTGGGCGGCATGGCGCTTGTCGTCCTGTCCGTTCTCAATCCTTCCCTCATCCTCGACTCCTCCACCCCCACCGGAGGAGACATGGGGGCCCACGTCTTCGGTCCCGCTTACCTGCGCGATGTCCTCCTTCCCCAGGGCCGGGTACTGGGATGGTCCCAATCGTGGTTCGCCGGGTTCCCCGTCTTCTACTTCTACTTCCCGCTGCCCTCGTTGGTCATAGTCCTCCTCGATGTGTTCCTTCCCTACGGAGTGGCATTCAAGATCGTGACGGTGGCGGGCCTGGCCGCCACGCCTGTCGCTGCCTACTACCTCGCCGGGTCGCTTCGTATCGGGCGGATGACATCGGTGGTGGCCGCCTCTTCGGGTGTGGTGTTCGTGTTCATGGAGAGCTTCACGATCTACGGGGGCAATGTCGCTTCCACACTGGCCGGCGAGTTCACGTTCTCCTGGTCGTTTGCATTCTCGCTCGTCTACCTGGGCCACCTAATCCGCGGGATGCGCGACGATCGGCGTCATCTGGTCTGGGCGGCGGTCTTTCTCGCCCTCACCGCCCTTTGTCACATCATCACGACGATCGTGGTAGTGGTGGCGTCGATCCCCGTCCTGTTCTGGAAGGGCGGATCGCGAACGCTGGGTGTCTGGGCCGGCGGGTTCGCTCTCGCTGCCTTCTGGGCGCTTCCCCTCCTCGCCAGTGTCGCCTTCTCCTCGGACATGGGTTGGACTCCGCTCCGGACGCTCGAAGAGATCCTCCCGGTGGAGATCTGGCTGCTGCTGCCCTTGGCGCTGGGAGGGGTGATCTGGCTTGCGCGAAGGACCCCGCGGGTGGTCCCGATCATCATCATGACCTTCCTGCCTCTCGTCTACTACCCGTTGCCCAACCTGATTACGGAGGCCTTCCCCGAGCTGTTCACAGATTCCCGATGGAAACTGTGGAACGGTCGCTTGCTGCCCTACTGGTATTTCGGGGTGGCGTTCCTGGCCGGCACCGCAGTGGGGGTGATAGCCCGCTGGGTGACCCGTCAGCTGCCTGGCAGGGTGTCTGCTCACGTGCCCCGCGGGTTGTTCCTGGGTGCGGGGCTCCTGGCGGTGTACCTGGCCGCGACCAATGCGGGTGCTCCCCAGTGGCTCCCCTGGGCGATCGGTGTCGTCACCGTTGCGGTCCTGGGAGGGTCTCTGCTGTGGCCGGGACCAGCCCTCACCCGGTCGGTGACGACGTCCGTGGCGGTATCGGTGCTCGCCCTGGGGGCCCTGGCCGGCGTCAGCTTCGTGAGTGGTTGGGCGAGGTGGAACTACGCCGGCTACGAGGCGAAGGATCCGTGGCCCGAGTACGAGGAGTTCATGGGAACGATGTCGGGACTCGAGCCCGGTCGTGTGCAGTGGGAGTACAGCAAGGACCACGACCGGTTCGGAACGACGATGTCGCTGATGCTGATCCCCTACTGGACGGGCCCAGAGCATGCCTCGATGGAGGGGCTCTTCTTCGAGTCGTCACTCACCGTCCCGTTCCACTTCCTAAATCAGGCAGAGATGAGCTTCAAACCGTCGGCTCCCGTGTCGGGGTTGCAGTATCGGACCTTCGACTTCGATCGGGGGATACCCCATCTGGGCCTCTACGGGGTCGATTATTACGTCGCCTACACCGAAGAGGCCATCGAGAAGGCCGACGGGGACTCCCGACTCGACCGCATAGGAACCACCGGACCCTTCGTCCTCTACCAGCTGCCCGAGACATCGCTGGTCGAGCCCCTTGCATACGAGGTCCCCGTGTACTCGGGGGAGTCATTCCACGACTTCGCCCTCGACTGGTACGACGAAGTCGACAATCTCGACAGGCCGGTGGTTCGGGAGGGGCCCGACGATCTCCCGGAGGTGCGGTCCCTCGGTGAGCTCGACGACCTCGCTCCCGCCGAGGAGTCCGGAGAGGTGACCGACATCGTGCTCGAGGACCACCGGGTCTCGTTCCGCACCACTGCCGTGGGCGTGCCCCACCTCGTCAAGGTCTCCTACTTCCCGAACTGGATAGCGACCGGAGCAGACGGCCCCTATCACGCCACCCCCTCGCTGATGGTGGTGATCCCCACTGACGAGGAGGTTGTTCTCGAGTTCGGCCGCCGGTGGACCGACATCCTGGGGATGACCCTCACCGGCGTAGCCGTGCTCTGGCTGGTCGCCTACGGAGTCCGACGCCGCACCCGGGCCCCAACCGAGTCGTCAGATCCCGCCTAGTCCAGACGTCGAAACCTCCGGCCCCTGAGCGGAGCGAAGGGGGTCCGTCTTCGGTCTTCGGTCTTCGGTCTTCCGACTTCCGACTTCCGACTTCCGACTTCCGACTCAGTCTCGCCCTCGGAGCCTCCGGTCGGTCAATACCCACCAGGCCAGCCGAAGTGCGTCCCGTCCCAGTTCCCATGCCATGGCAAGACGGAACGAGGCTTCCCGGGCCGACTCGGATAGCTCGACGGGGGCTTCGATGATGGAGTGGCCGAGCCTATGGGCACGCACCAGGAGTTCCAGATCGAAGGCGTAACCCATGATCCGCATGTCAGGGATGACCCGGTCGAGGACCTCCCGCCGGAACAGCTTGAGCCCGGTCTGTGTCTCGTCGACCGGGAGGCCGAACAGACGGCTGGTGGATGACGAGTAGATACGGCTGAGAACGGTTCTGAACCGGGGATAGTTGCCGGCGTCCATCGCCTGGCGCTTAGTGCCAACCACGACATCAGCAGTGTCGAGGAGCTCGACCAGACGGGGGATCTGCTCGGGAGGGAGGTCGAGGTCGGCGTCGAGGAAGACGACGAGGGCACCCTGGCTCGCCTCCCATCCCGAGACGAGGGCCTCTCCTTTCCCACGGTTGTGGGTATGGGTGACCACGCTCACCCTGACGTCGGCGGCGGTCACCGGGGCGAGAGCCTCCTGTGTTCCGTCCTCGCTTCCATCATCTACGACTATCACCTCGACATCTTCGATGGACTCGAGAGCCGTGAGAACCCGCCGCACGTTGGCGGCGATGGTGTCGCCGAGCCGGTACGCGGGCAGCACGACAGAGGCTCGGGGCGGTGGCATGGGCCGGGACTATAACGTTGGCCTGACCGACCCCGGCTACGCTCCGGCCGGTTCCGTAGACTCGACTTCCCGACCCAGGAGACACGCCAATCGATCTCTCGTCGATCTTCAAGGCCTACGACGTGCGAGGTCGAACCGACGCAGGTGACATGACGCCGGTAGCCGCCGGCGCAATCGGGGCAGCCTTCGCCTCCTTCGTTGGTGCGCCGTCGGTTGCCGTGGGCCGTGACTGCCGGGTCTCTTCGCCGGCCCTGAGCGAGGCATTCATGTCGGGGATCACCTCACAGGGGGTGGATGTGATCGACCTGGGCGAGGTGGCCACCGACACCGTGTACTACGTCTCGGGGGCGCGTTCGTTACCGGGTGCGATGATCACTGCCTCTCACAATCCGCCCGCTTACAACGGGATAAAGCTGTGTCGGGCGGGGGCCGGCCCAATCGGAGTCGAATCAGGACTCATCGAGATCCGCCAGATGGCCGAGGAAGGGCTCGAAGCTGTCGCGGTGTCCGGTTCCGTCACCCGTTGGGATCCGGTGCCCGGCTATGTGGATCATCTCCTGTCGATTGTCGAGCCGGGGAGCTTCACACCGCTGCGTGTCGGAGTGGATGGCGCCAACGGGATGGCCGGAGTGGTGGTCGAGGACGTGTTCGACCGGATATCTCCGGCCCTGACCGGCCTCTACCTCGAACCGGACGGAACCTTCCCCAACCATCCGGCCGACCCGATCGATCCGGCGAACCTCGTCGATCTCATCGCTCTCGTTCAGCGAGACGGGCTAGATCTCGGGGTGGCCTTCGACGGTGATGCCGACCGCGCCTTCTTCGTCGATGACCTGGGCAAGCCGGTTCCCGGCTCGACCACCACCGCCTTGGTGGCCAGATGGTTCCTGAGTCGCCACCCCGGAGCGTCGATAGTCCACAACCTGATCACGTCGCGGGCCGTCCCCGAGGTGGTCACCGCGCTGGGAGGGCATCCCATCCGCACCCGGGTAGGTCACTCATACATCAAGCAGGTGATGGCCGAGACCGGAGCGGTGTTCGGCGGCGAGCATTCCGGGCACTACTACTTCGCAGATAACTACCGGGCTGATTCGGGGATGCTGGCCATGCTGGTCCTGATCCAGGTCATCTCCGAGGACGGCCGGGCCCTGTCACAGATACGTCAGGAGGTGGAACCCTATGCATCATCGGGAGAGATCAACATGACTGTGGATGACCAGGTAGCGGCCGTCGAGGCGGTCGCCGACCACTACTCGGGCGCCACCATCGACCGCCTCGATGGGTTGACGGTGTCGTGGGACGACCGGTGGTTCAATCTGCGGCCGTCCAACACCGAACCCCTTCTGCGGCTCAATGTCGAAGCCCCCGACATCGAGGGCGTGGAGGAACTGGTAGCGGGAGTCCGGGATCTGGTGAAGGGACGATCGTGATCGATCCCTCTCTGCGCGAGCTACTCGTATGCCCCGTCGACCACGGCAGCCTGACCGATTCAGAGACGCCTCCCCGACTTGTGTGCGACGTCTGCGGTCGCCGTTACCCCGTCATGGACGGGATCCCGGTGATGCTCGTCGATGAGGCCGAGTCTGCCGACCCTTCCCAATAGCCGGAGGTCCTACGGAGCGGTGGTGCCTTCCCGGCCGTAGTCGTCCTCCAGGCGGATTACGTCGGTGAGTTGAGGGGTGGACACCTCCACCAGGTCGGTGTCGACGATGGCTTCGAAGCGGTGGACCAGCCCCGGCGGGATGTGGGCGGATTCACCCTCCTCGAGGATCCGGCTGGAGACCGAATCAGCGTCGGGACCCGAATGGAGCCGAAGCCGTCCCCTAACCACGAGTATCGATTCGTCCTTCTCGCGGTGCAGTTGCAGGGAGAGTCGCCGGCCGGCGTCGATGTGGATCACCTTGCCGACGTAGTCGGAGGTGTGAGCCCAGATCAGCTCAGAGCCCCAGGGCTTGGGTACATGTTCAGCGGAGTTCGTCACCGCAACCATTTTCCACGAAGATGAGCCGCACAGGATAGGGATCTAGGGTCGCCTCGCGAGCGCGACGCTTCTCCGAAAGGTGTTGAACCGATGAACTATGACATTGCAGACCAGTCGCTGGCCGAGTCGGGCGCTCGCCGGGTGGCCTGGGCGGGAAGGCGGATGGAGGTTCTCGACTCAGTTCGGCGGCGCTTCCGCGAGGAACGTCCCCTCGAAGGCCATGTCGTTGCAGCATGCCTCCATGTCACCGCCGAGACCGCCAACCTGATGTTGGCGCTTCGCGACGGCGGTGCCGAACCGATCCTCTGTGCTTCCAATCCTCTCTCGACCCAGGACGACGTAGCGGCTGCCCTTGTCGCTGAGGGCATCTCGGTCTTCGCCATCCGGGGCGAAGACGCCGACACTTACTACAAGCACATCAACGCCGCCCTGGACCATGCCCCGGCGGTGACCATGGACGACGGTGCCGACCTCGCCACGGTCCTCCACACGGATCGTCGTGACATCGAGGTGATCGGCTCGACCGAGGAGACAACGACGGGTGTCATCCGGCTCAAGGCCATGGCCGCCGACGGCACGCTGCGGGTCCCGGTGGTGGCTGTCAACGACTCCGCCACCAAGCACCTCTTCGACAACCACTACGGGACCGGACAGTCGGCGTTGGACGGGATCATCCGCGCCTCCAATATCCTCCTTGCCGGCCAGACCATGGTGATCATCGGCTACGGCGACTGTGGTCGGGGAGTGGCCAAGCGGGCCGACGGTCATGGTGCGCGGGTGGTTATCGTCGAGGTCGACCCGATCCGTGCCCTGGAGGCAGCCATGGATGGGTTCCGGGTCCTGACCGCCGACGAGGCTGCCGCCGAGGGTGACGTCTTCGTGACGGTGACCGGAAACAAGCATGTGTTGCGACGCCGCCACTTCGAACGCATGAACGACGGCGTGATCCTCGCCAACGCCGGGCACTTCGACATCGAGATCGAGCTCGAGGCCTTGGGGCAGATGGCTGTGAACTACCGCCCGGTCCGCGAGAGCCTCGACGAGTACGAAATGGAGGACGGCCGACGCATCCTCGTGGCCGCCGAGGGCCGACTGGTCAACCTGGGAGCCGCCGAGGGCCATCCCGCCGACGTCATGGACATGTCCTTCACGAATCAGGCCATGGCAGCCGAGTGGCTCATCCTCAATCGGGAGACCCTCGAACCGAAGATCTACACCCTTCCCGCCGAGATCGACCGGGAGGTAGCCTCGATCAAGCTCAAGCGGCTGGGAGGGGGACTGGAAGTGCTGACGGACGATCAGCGCGATTACCTCGCCGGCTGGCAGGAAGGCACCTGACCGTCTGACCCCTCCAGGATGTCACAGCGCTCCCATAGGTTGGCGATCGATGCTGTGCCTGACCTGTCAGAGTCTGAACAATCAGGGGTCGCTCTGTCGTAGCTGCCGAACCCAACTCCGTCCGGCAGCGGAACGCTTTGCGGCCGGGGTGGGGACGATCCGGGCGGCGTATGCCCACGAAGGAGTGGCCCGAAGGCTGGTGCACTGCCTCAAGTACCGGGGAGTGGTGGCGGCCGGGCGAGTCCTGGCCGAGGCGATGGCGGAGCAAGTTCCCTCCGGTGTGACGTTGGTCGCGGTGCCACGGGTGACGTGGCGTCGTCTCCGATACGGCGTGGACCCTGCCCGTGAGCTCACCCATTTCCTGGGTCACATCGCGGGTCTCCCAGTGGCGGAAGCACTCGCCTCCCCGTTCTGGGGTAGGGCCCGGGCCGGTGGACAACACGGGTTCGCGCCTCACTTCCGACGGAGAGTCGACGTCCCCGATGGGCAGGTATGGCTGGTGGATGACGTGGTTACGACCGGGACGACCCTGTCCGCCGCCGCTAGTGCCCTCACCCGAGTGTCAGGCGCGGTGACCGCAACTGCCACAATGTTGGGCACGTCCCGAGGGGCCGGCCGCGGGCTGTTCGAGGGCCAAGAACAACGCCTGCCACAGTGACTAGTCTCTCGGGTGGGTCTAAGCGATAAGGGCTGGAGCTGCCTTTTGGAGATAATCGTTCACGGTCGGAACATCGACCTGTCTGGAGAGGACAGGCTGGGGGTCGAGGAACGCGTCACCCACGCCGCCCGCGTTTTCGAACAGGCCCTCGACCGGGTCGATGTCGAGGTCTTCGAAGAGCCGAACCCCCGACGCGGCGACGAGCGGTCCCGGGTTGAGCTCACGGCTTCGGCGGCCGGTCGGATCGTCCGGATCGAGGCGGGTGCGGCCACGCTGGAGTCCGCCCTCGACGACGCCGTGGACCGCCTGACCCGTCAGCTTCGGCGACTCAAGGAACGGTTGATTGACAAAAGTCGCCAGCCAGAGGTCGCGCCAGCTCCCGAGGAGGAGGTCGACCCCGATGAGATCGTTCGGGTCAAGCAATTCGTGATGAAGCCGATGACTATCGAAGAAGCGATTCTCCAGATGGATATGCTTGGTCACTCCTTCTTCTTCTTTCACAACGCAGGCACCGATCGCCAGAGCGTCCTGTACCGGCGACGGGACGGGCGACTCGGCTTGATCGAGCCATCGTGAAGGCGGTCGTCACATGAGTTCGGTCCTGATCGTCGACGACGCCGATCTCTTCAGAGCTGCATTGGCCTCCGCCGTCAAGGAGGCTGGGTTCGAGGTCGTTGGCACGGCGGCCGATGCGATGACGGCCACCCGCCTCGCCAAGGAGCATCAGCCGGATTTGGTCCTCCTCGATGTCCTCATGCCCGGCATGTCGGGGCTGGAGGTGGTGACCACAATCCGGGCCGATGCCCCTCACACGGCGGTCGTGTTGCTGACGTCGTCGGAGTCGACTGAGGACATGTTGGCTGCCGTGAAGGCCGGGGCTCGCGGTTATCTCACCAAGGACACGCCACTGGAGCGACTCGTGGAGGCACTTCGGGAGGTGGAGGCGGGTGGCGCGGCGGCGTCTCCGGCGATGGAGGCGAAGCTCTTCGACATCGTTGCCCGCATGCTGCGCACCCGCGATGTGGTCGCCACGCGGGAGCCGTCGCTCACCGGGCGGGAGCTCGAGATACTGCGCGAGGTCGCCGCAGGCCAGACCTCCCGGGAGATCGCCGACAAGCTCTTCATCTCCGAGAACACCGTCAAGAACCACATTCGCAACATCCTCGACAAGACGGGCCTGGGTTCTCGTCATGACGCCGTCCGATTCGCCATCCGGGAAGGCATGATCGAGGCCTGAGTCAGTGTGGCCTGAGCCAGGGCACCGAAACTGAGGGCGAGGGACAGTCACCTCACCGGGTTCCTTGCCCCCGGAGACTTCCGGCACAGACCCGGTACAATTGCCTGCAATGTCTCTCTTTTCCAAGGTCCTCAACATCGGCGAGGGGCGGAACCTGAAGGCCTTCGAGGCCATAGTGGCTGGGGTCAACGACCTGGAGCCCGAGTACGAGGGCCTCGACGATGTATCACTGGCTGCCAAGACGGCCGAGTTCCGCTCCCGGGTCGAGAACGGTGAGTCTCTCGACGACCTCGAGATCGAAGCGTTCGCAACCGTGCGC
>Ga0299914_10003294_pt1 | contig 11386 bp, 8 predicted proteins | sample RVTome_10_FD_201361 | JGI IMG/M metagenome (GOLD analysis project Ga0299914, IMG submission 201361) | Soil microbial communities from uranium-contaminated site in the Upper Colorado River Basin, Wyoming, United States - RVT153D57 (version 2) ... | reverse complement strand
AGCGAGTGATCGTGTTGGCAGACTCCGACCTCGTCTTCATCCGTCCGGTCACCGTCGCCACGTTCGCTCCGGCTGGACGAGTGCGCCTGTACCGGCTGGACGACGGCGTCGTAGCCTCGCTTCCTCGTCATCTGCGCTGGCACGCCGTGGCCCGCGACCTGCTGGGGCTGCCGCCCGCTCCGCCGCCCCCGCTGCCGGACTACGTGAGCTCGTTGAACAGCTGGGATCGTGACGTCGTGAGAAGAACGCTGCGTCGGGTCGAGGACGTGACCGGGCGCCGCTGGCTCGACGCTGTCGGGCGGGAACTGCACTTCTCGGAGTGGACGCTCTATGGGGTCTATGCCGACGAGTTCGAGCGAGCCAGAGACGTCACCCTGACCCCCGAGTCGCTCTGCCACTCGTACTGGGGCAACGTCCCGCTCACGGACGAACGGGCGCCCGTGTGGCTCTCCGCGGTGAGCCCCCGCGACGTGGCCTACATGATCTCTGCCAAATCGAACACATCACTCGCAGTGCGGCGAGCCGCCCACGCCCGCGTGTTCGCGAGTTGAGATCGAGCTCGACGTGCCGTGTTGCTCGGGCTAGAGCGGCACCGGCCGTCCGGTCTCGTGAAACACGTTGCCGGTCACCTGCGCCTCGTCTTCACATTCGGTCCAGGCCCCATAATTGCCAACGTCAGGATAAACGACCGTACTGAAGTGGTTGTTGATGACCCTGTAGTTGTCACCGGGCCCATCCTGCTGACAATACAACGTGTACGCGCCGCCCGCCATAAGGTTGTCCTTGATGAGGACGTCGGAAACGATTCCGTCCGCAACATTCGGGCTAATGATGGCTGATGTGCCGTCCCCGACATAGATCGTATTGTGGACGATAGTTATGCTGCTGCCGACGGGAGTGATTTGCGCCCCATCGGTATGAGGGTCGGTGGCTGGATCATATCGAAGGAGGTCGTGAATATAGCTATCTTCGATCGTCACGCGCCCGTCGACATCAAAACCGTTCTCACAGGAGTGGATGTTCGCTCGTCTGACGGTGAAATTGTAGTCGCCCACAGCGGTGGTCCCCGTCGTGTTGCCGCAGTCGATCTCGACGTCCTCCAGCAGCACGCCGGGGCCGCTGTAGGAATCGGCGTAGTTTGCAACACAATTCAATCTGGACCTGCGAATGACAACGCCTGGGGCATTAACGAGAACGCACCCACGAATGTCCCGGCCATCAATGATGGTGTTCGCAGAGCCAATCTCGAGGTCTCCGTCGTGTACTGTGAGCTTCGTGCCAGCCGGAACACCGGTGCAGCCGGCGCTGGGATAAGCCGGTAGAGGACAGCTGCTGCCGTTGCCGCCCGCCGGCTCCTCGTCGGTGGTCGGCGGAGCGCTGTCCTGGGTGGTTGACGGTGCCGGCTGAGTTGTCGGTGGTGCGGCTTCGACGGTGACGTCGGCCGTGTCGCCAAGTGACAACAGCGCAGACTTCCTGTGGTCCGGGGCGATGGATGTTGTCGACGTGGCGGTCTCAGCCGTTTCGACACCATCTGCGGCACCCGGCGAGCCATACCGAGCGTAGGCGAGTACGGGTAGGAGCACGGCAAGGACGAGGACCGCGCTCGCAGCGATCGTCTGCTTGCTCAGATTCCAATGCGCCATGTCGATCCGTCGTCTCTGCCGCCACACCCAGAAGAATCGTGTGCTTCGTGTTCCGTTTCGACTCCCTGTCGAGGCACACCCCAGCGTGCCGCAAGAGGCTTACGACGCCCGCCCGACCCGCCCACGCCAGGGTAGCCGTCACGCCTTGTGGCTGCGACCTGCTCCGTGCGGTGCAGAGGCATCGTGCGTTTCAGGCAGCCCTCAGCATGACTTAAGCCGTGCTTCAGACCCGATTCGGAGACTATGGCCTGGACAACCGTGGTTGGCGGCGGATGGGCGGCACAGGAGAGGCGAGGTTGCTTTCTCTTCACGAGCGAGGCGGAGTTCGGTATCCGAAGGAACGGCGACCCGGCCCGCGGGTAGCGGTCATGCACGCGGCGCTGGCGCCCGAGCCGGAGGTACCTCGCGCCGCCGTCGCCCGAGCGACCGGTTGGGGTGCCCACCAACCGGTGTCGGATCACCACCGGTCTGCCGTTCGCCGACGGTTGATCGCCGTCGACTTCGTGTCGTTGCTGGTCGGCTGGTGGATGGGCTGGGTCATCGCCGGTTCTCGCACCTCCCTCTGGGCATTGAGCACCGGGGTGGGCCTGGTCACCATCGGAGCGGGGGCAACGGTCATTTGCTTCTCCGTCGGCGGTCTGTACCGACTCCCGGTCAACGGGATCCGATCCGGAGCCCTGGGCCGGTTGCTCCAAGCCATGGCCATGGCCGCTTTGATCATCATCGTCTGGCAGGCCAGCCTGGACGACGTCGTTCCCCGGCTGGTCCTCGGCTCGGTCGGCGCCGCGCTGGTGGCCAGCCTGATCGCGCGCTACGTCTTCGACGTGTGGCTCATCGGACGCCGGGCGCGTGGCCACTTCAGCACCCCGGTGGTCGTCGCGGGAGCGGCCATCGAGACCGCCACGCTCGTCCAGTTCCTTCAGCTCAACCCCGAGGCCGGGTTCCGCGCCACCGCATGCGTCGGCGAACGGCTCAGCCTCAGCGACGGAGCCATCGACGGTGCGGCATGGACCGGCGGCCTCGAGCACGCCGCCGCCGCCGTACGCCGCACCGGCGCCTCGGGTGTTCTGGTTGCCGTCAACGGGTTGCCCAGCGACACCGTGAACCATCTCGTGCTGAGCCTGTCCGCGGCCGGGATCCCGGTCTACGTCTCCAGCGGGTTGACGGGGATCGCTGGTGCTCGCCTGCAAACGATCTCCCTGGCTCACGAGCCTGTCGCTCTGGTGAGCCCTCCGCGCCACTCGACCGTGCAGGAGCTCGCCAAGCGGGCCCTGGATCTACTGCTGGCGTCGATGCTGCTGGTCATGACGGCCCCTCTCATCGCTGTCGCCGCCGTGTTGATCAAGGCACACGACCGAGGACCAGTGTTCTTTCGGCAGGTTCGCATCGGTCGAGGCGGCGAGCCGTTCACGCTCTTGAAGCTGCGGACGATGGAGGTCGACGCCGAGGCTCGGCTCGCCGACCTCCGACACCGCAACGAGCGTCACGGACCGCTGTTCAAGGTGTCGGGCGACCCGAGGATCACGCCCATCGGCGGATTGCTCCGGTCGGCGGCGATCGACGAGTTGCCCCAGCTCTTGAACGTCCTCTCCGGCCGTATGAGCATCGTCGGACCGCGGCCAGCCCTCCCCGCCGAGACGGCTGAGTTCGACGACGAGCTCCAGCGGCGACACCTCGTCCGGCCCGGTGTCACCGGCCTGTGGCAGGTGGAGGCCAACCACAAAGCCTCGTTCGAGGAATACCGCAGGCTGGACCTGTTCTACGTGGACAACTGGTCGGTCGCCATGGACCTCGCAGTCGCGATCGACACCATTCCCGTCGTTGGTCGTCGGGCCCTACGGGCCTTGCGACGACCGGCGCCGTCCGCCCCGGCGCCGGTCGGCTCGGCGGCACCCGTGCCCAAACCGATCGAAGTCGGTCCGTAATCGGTCCGACCCGTTCTGCCTGGGTGGAACTGTGCCGCGGCACGGCCTGCGCCGAGGCGGTCCGAGATCGGGGTTGGGCACGGGTGTCCGGCCGCTCTGACAGGCAGCGAGGGGGCATCGATGCCGAGCAGGCTGACTCGCCGGCCGGTTCAGGCGACCCTCAGTCTGACTTCAGCCCCGCTTCAGTCCTGCCCGCGACGCTGCGCGTCGACCCGACCATGGAGGTGTACGGGCGGTACAGAAGGGTCAACGTGGGGCTTTGCCAACACGAGCACGTCGACGACAGCTCACGTGGGTTGTCGTGACGCGACCCGCGATGGCGCACTCACACAGGGCGGGTGGGCTCGGGCCGACCGGCGTGCCGGCGCCCCTGGCGCCACGACCCTCGGTCGACAACGCACCACTTGCTTCGACGTCCGCCAACGGTGCACTGGTGCCGCCGGACATCTCGGTGATCCTCGTCAGCTGGAACACCCGTGATGAGCTTCGCGTCTGCCTCGAGTCGGTGCTCGCCGGGCTCCGAGGAATCTGCGGCGAGGTGATCGTCGTCGACAACGCCTCGACCGACGGCTCCGCCGAGATGGTGGAAGCCTCGTTCCCCAACCTGCATCTCATCCGTAACTCCCAGAACCTCGGCTTCGCCGCCGGCTGCAACGTCGGGCTGCGAGCTGCCTCCGGGAGATACCTGCTCCTGCTGAACCCTGACACGATCGTGTTGGACGACATCTTGGCGGCAACCGTCCGATACCTCGACGACCATCCCGACGTCGGCGCATTGGGGTGTCGCGTGCTCAACGCCGACGGCACAGTTCATCCCTCATGCTTCCGTGACCCGTCGGTCCTCAACACCGCCCTCGGTCTGACGGGCCTATCAAGACTGCCGTGGCCCCGCGCCCTCGGGCGCGAACGCATGACGGACTGGCTTCGAGACAGCGAGCGTGACGTCGACGTGGTCACGGGGTGCTACCTGGCCACGCGCCGAGAGGTGCTCGACGATGTCGGGCCACTCGACGCCGGGTACTTCTTCTGCGGCGAGGAAGCCGACTGGTGTCGGCGGATGCGCAGCCAGGGCTGGGCCGTCCGCTTCGCACCCGTCGGTGACATCATCCACCTCGACGGCGTGGCCGGCCGCAAGCTCAATGAGCGGCGTGACCTGCTCGGTATGGCGGGGCTGGTCCGTTACGCCCATCACCATGACGGGTGGCTGGCCGGCTGGGCCATGTGGGCTCTGCTCTGGCTCCATGCAGCAAGCCGGGCACTCGCATTCGGCCTGATCGCACGCACGACCCCGAGCGATGAAGGCCGTCGTGCAACCAAGGCTCGCCGCGACCACTATCGCCGTGTGGTCAGAGGCCATTCAGAGGTCCGGGCACTCGGTGGGCTGCAGTCGCCTCGGCGCGACACCGGTTGACTACCACGACAGGCACATGAGCTCGGAGTAGAAGTAGTCCACCTCGTCGGCGGACATCGTCGAGCTGAGGAACATCTTCTTCCTCGGCGTCCGGAGCATGAACTGGGGTCGCACGGTGAGCGGGCCGGTCACACGGCGCTCGGCGAGCAGGGCGACAGCCCGGTGCCGGAGCAGGAGGTGGCCGCCGATGGGACGGAGTTGCTTCCGGAAGAGGACGTGGTCGCTGACGTGGAGGATCGAAGCGAACACAGGAGGCAGCTTCTTGCGCCGATCCATCCGGAACGCGACCCAGCACCAACGGTCACCGTCGATCACGACGATGTGGCGCGCTGCGGCCAGGCCGGCGTGGTCACGGTACAGGTCGAGCTGCTCGCCGCTGAGGGTCTCCCGGATCGCGTCGGGGTCCGAGCACACTCGGAGCCCGCCCCGGGCGGGCCACGGCAGAGCGGGGACGAGCACCGTGGTTGTGTCGAGCTCGGTGAATCCGAGCCGGTTGTTGAGGGGGACGACATTCCCGCTCGGTGACAGGTCGGTGAACGTGTAGCCCTCCTGCGCCAGCAGGGCCTTGAGCAACCGGAGGCTGTGGAGCCGCTGGTCGTCCCGCACGCACCAGGCGGCCAGGTTGCAGATGCGCTCGCGGCGTTTGCCGACGGTCCGTTCGGAGTACAGAGCGCCGTAGGCCCCGACAACCTCGCCCGCGTCGTCGACCAGCATGAAGCCGTGGTTGGGTTGCTCGCACGTCCATGGGGGTGTGAAGGCGGTGGCCCACGCCGTCCCAGGCACCCGCTCGTTCAGGTTGGCGTGGAAGAACTCGGCCACGTCAGCGAGGTCACCGTCGCTGATGGGTCGGACACTCACGGCCATGTGCTCATTGTGTGCTCTCGGTGGCCTTTAGGTCAGCTTCAGGTTGCTCTCAGCCGTGCTTCAAGTACGTTGACGACACTGTTCGAGACCGGATCCGGCAATAAGGGCGGCGGGGTCGGCACCCCAGGCCTCTTCCGCGGGCGGGCACATGCGCAGCCAACTTCACGACATCGTCGCCGAGACGTCGGCGAGGCGTCCGGATGCCCCGGCGCTGACGTACAAGGACACGACGCTCACCTATCGTGAGCTGTGGGACCGGTCTGTGGCCACAGGGGCGGGGCTCAAACGCCTCGGCCTGGAGCGAGGCAACCGCGTCGCCGTCTACCTCGACAAGCGCCTCGAGACCCTCCTCTCCATCTTCGGCGCGTCGGTCGCGGGCGGCGTCTTCGTCCCCGTCAATCCCCTGCTGCGGCCCAACCAGGTCGGCTACATCGTCGACGACTGCAGCGCCCGCATCCTCATCACCTCCGCCGAGCGGTTCGACCAGCTCGAGGACAGGCTCGCCGACTGCAAGTCGATCGAGCGGGTCGTCGTCGTCGGCGCCGCCCGATCGGCCCGCCCTGACGCCCGGTACCAGATCGTCCACTGGGACGCGGTGGCCTCGTCCGACGCAGAGCCGCTCGACGTTCGCGGCGTCGACCTCGACATGGCCGCCATCCTCTACACCTCGGGCAGCACCGGACGGCCCAAGGGCGTCGTCCTATCGCACCGCAACCTCGTCGTGGGTGCCGAGAGTGTCGGCCGGTATCTGGCCAACGACGAGCACGACGTGATCCTGGCCGCTTTGCCCCTCAGCTTCGACGCTGGCTTCAGCCAGGTCACCACCGGCTTCTCCTCCGGCGCTCACGTCGTACTCATGAACTACCTGCTGCCCGGCGACGTCGTCCGTCTCTGCGCGAAGCACGGTGTCACCGGCCTCACCTGCGTGCCGCCGCTGTGGATTCAGCTCGTCGACCAGCGCTGGACGCCGGAGGCGAGCCGGTCACTCCGCTACTTCGCCAACACGGGCGGGCGCATGCCCAAGTCGACCCTCGACCGACTACGAACCATCTTTCCCCGAGCCAAGCCGTTCCTCATGTACGGGCTCACCGAGGCGTTCCGCTCGACCTACCTCGACCCGGTCGAGGTCGACCGCCGGCCCGATTCGATCGGCAAGGCCATCCCCAACGCAGAGGTGCTCGTCGTCCGCGACGACGGCTCGCTGTGTGACCCGGGCGAGGAGGGCGAGCTCGTCCACCGCGGCCCGCTGGTGGCGATGGGGTACTGGAGCGATCCGGAGCGCACGTCCGAGCGCTTCCGCCCGGCACCCAACCGAGACGACGGTCTGTGCACGACCGAGCTGGCCGTGTTCTCCGGCGATGTCGTCAAGCGGGACGAGGACGGTTTTCTCTACTTCGTCGGCCGCCAGGACGAGATGATCAAGACCTCCGGCTACCGCGTGAGCCCGACCGAGATCGAGGAGGTCGCGTACGACACCGGTTTGGTACGTGACGCGGTGGCCATGGGTGTCGATGACGACCGCATCGGCCAGGCCGTGGTGCTCGTGGTCACCTGGATGGCGGACGGCGAGCTAGATGCCGCTGCCCTGCTCGACGAGCTCCGCAGGCAGCTGCCGCTGTACATGGTGCCCAGGGAGGTGGTGGTCCGCCCGGATCTGCCCCGCTTACCCACGGGCAAGTTCGACCGCAACCTGCTCCGCCGGGAGCTGAGCGCGTGAAGTCATCGCGGCAGCTCCTCTCGTCCGGACCGGCCGGTGAGCGGTGAGCGACCGTCACCTGCACCCCACAGTCGCGAGCTATGCAGTCACCGATGGCGTGCTGACCGTGGGCGGCATCCCGATCGACCGGCTGGCTCAGCGCGTCGGCGGCACGCCATTCTTCGCCTACGACCGGGCCAAGATCACCGAGCGGGTCGGCGAGGTGCGGCGGCTGCTCCCCGAAGGGATCGGCCTCAGCTACGCCATCAAGGCCAACCCCATGCCAGCTGTGGTCCAGCACCTGCGGCGCCTGGTCGACGGCTTCGACGTCGCCTCGGCGGGCGAGCTATCGACGGCGCTCGACACCGCGATGCCGGCCGATCGAATCAGCTTCGCCGGTCCTGGCAAACGCCCCGCCGAGCTCACCCAGGCCGTGGCCGCCGGCGTGACCGTCGAGATCGAATCGGAGACCGAGGCCCACAGGCTCATCGCCATCGCCGAGGAGCTCGGCATTCGGCCCCGGGTCGCCATCCGGGTGAACCCGGACTTCCAGGTCAAGGGTTCGGGCATGCGCATGGGGGGCGGCGCCCAGCAGTTCGGCATCGACTCCGAACGGGTGCCCGCACTCGTCAAGGAGCTGGCGATCGCCGATGTCGACTTCCTCGGCTTTCACATCTTCGCCGGATCGCAGAACCTCAAGGCCGACATCCTGTGCGAGGCCCAGCGCAAGACCGTCGAGCTCGCCCTCGCCCTGGCCCACGACTCCCCGCTCCCGGTTCGCTACCTCAACCTGGGCGGCGGCTTCGGCATCCCGTACGGCGAGAGGGACGAGCCGCTCGACCTGGCCGCGATCGGCGACAACCTGGCCGGGCTGCTCGACCAGCTCGTGCGACCCAATCTGCCCGACGCCCGCGTGAACCTCGAGCTCGGTCGCTTTCTCGTCGGCGAGGCAGGCGTCTACGTCACCCGAGTGGTCGACCGCAAGGAGTCGCGAGGCCACGTCTTCCTTGTCGTCGACGGTGGCCTGCATCACCAGCTCGCCGCCTCGGGCAACTTCGGCCAGGTCATCCGGCGCAACTACCCCGTCGTCATCGGCAACCGCATGGGCGTGGGGCCCGGCGAGCCCGATTCCGACGCCGAGACCACCAACGTCGTCGGCGTGCTGTGCACCCCACTTGACCTCCTGGCCGACCGCGTCGAGCTGCCAGTGGCCGAGATCGGCGACCTGGTCGTCGTCTTTCAAGCCGGGGCCTACGGCCTCACGGCGAGCCCGACCGCCTTCCTCAGCCATCCTTCGCCCGCAGAGGTCCTCGTATGAACGCCGACATCACCGCCCCCGTCACCATCAGCGACGTGAGATCGGTCGTCGCGGCCACCCTGGGCATCGATGAGCACCGCGCCGGCGCGATGCACACCGGCACCGAACTGCTCGGCAGCCTGCCCGAGCTCGACTCGATGGCCGTGGTCGAGCTCGTCTACGCGCTCGAGGAGCGCTTCGCCATCGCCATCGACGGCGACGAGATCAGCGCCGACGTCTTCGAGACGCTCGGCAGCCTGACCGCGTTCGTCGTGGCCAAGCTTCCCGCATAACCAATCGTTTCTGCGGTTCGGCCATCGGTTTGACGCCCCTTCATCGCCAACGCTTCGCCATCCCGACGAACCGGGTGCGGAGTCGCTCTCGAACGGGGCGGGCCGCCAGGACCGACCGTTGGATCGAACCAGGGGTGTCTCCAGCTCGGACCGTGTAACGGGGCTGGAACCACGCTCCCGCGCTCGCCCGGCAGCGGTCGCTCGAATAGACGACGCGGTATCCAAGCGCCCGCAACGCACCCAAGACACGGCGGTCGTACTGTCCAAGTGGAAGGGCGGCAGTATCGACCGTTGCTCCGCAAGCCTCGGCGATCGCCTGCCTGGCATCGACTAGCTCGACTCGGCGGTCGTTGTCCGAGAGTCCTCGCCATGACCGATGGCTCATCCCGTGTGTGCCGATGTTCATGTGTTGGGCCGTCAGCGCCCGCAGGCCGTCGATATCGACGCTGCCGGGCTTCCCGAGCCGACCGGCCACCACGAAGAAACTGGCCTCCATACCCCGCTCGGCGACCGCGGGTAGCGCGACGTCCACGTCGGACGCATTGCCGTCGTCGAACGTCAACCTCACGTCCATCCGATCGTGGACCTCGTCCAAGATTGCGAGGAACGAGTCTCGGTCGATCCAGTACTTGTCCTCGCCTGGCTCGAGGGGCCGGCTCGGCGTCCCGATGCCATGGAAGGTGAGATTGACCACCTCGACGTTGGGGCCGGTCACGGGGGTGGCGGGGGTGCCGCGGGTGGCGGGGGCGGCGGGTCCGTTGGAGGCGGCGTGGTCGTGGTGGTCGTCGTGGTCGTCGGCGTCGTGGTCGGCGTCGTGGTCGTCGGCGTCGTGGTCGTCGGCGTCGTGGTCGTCGGTGTCGTGGTCGTCGGGGGCACGGTTCCAGGCGTGGTGGTCCCGGTCGGGCCTGCCGGCGGTGGTGGCGTGGGCGATGACGAAGGGGCGGATCCGGGGCGCGAGCTGATCGCCACGTCGGTGTCGGACCTCAGAGGACGAATCGGCGCAGCGGTGTTCGGCCGAGCCATGGCGATGATTCTCGGGCGAGTGGCAGTAGCGCCGGCGGGCTGACTCGCTCCAGCGCCGCTCGTCGGGATCGTCGTGGTGCTCGTCAGCGCTGGCGGGGGCGGGCGGGTGACGATCTCCGCCGCGACGTCCGGATCGTCGCCGTCCCTGCCGATCACGAAGGGCAGGCCCACGGACAGCATCACAGCAGCGCCAGCGACGATGAGAGCGGCAAGGCGGCGCAGATCGTGGGTGTCGTTGCCGACGCCATCTACAGCCGGGTCGCGTCCCGGCTGGATGCTCGACGACCCGTCCGTGATGCCGAACGGGTCGGCGACACTAGTGGTCAGCCACTCGAGCTCCTCGTCGGCGCCAGCGGGTTCGACGCTGACTTGCCTGCCGCCGCGGTGGTCTAGGTCATCGTCGGTGCCAGGGCGTTCGAGGCCGGCCCGCCCAGCGCCGTCGCCACGGTCACTGAGCGCCTCGACGGTGCCACGTCCTTCGACGCTGACCTGCCCGGCATCGCCGCCGCGGTCGCTGAGCGCCGCCCCGCCGAGAGCGAGGGCATCGACGGCCGAAGGGGTCGCATCCTCCCCCAGCCGCCCACCGGCGCGTGCATCCAAGACGCCAACCTCAACCCGTGGGGCGTCGCTGGCGGGATCCCACCATCCAGCCTCCAGCGGTCGCTCAATCCCGATTCGGCGCTGCGCCGTTCGCACCATCATCCATACGGCGCCGGCTACGCCGAGGCACAGAGGGATGTAGCCGGCGAACATGAGGAACGAGAAGCCGTCAAAGGTGAACGCCGACACCGCACTTGCCAGACTCGTGGCCGCCAGCGCCTGGCCGAGGTCGCGGGTGGAGGGGTCCCTGGTTCGGTGGCGAAATCCCCGCCCGAGGAAGGCGGAGGCGAGAAGGTAGACGATCACGACGGACAGCCCGACAAGCCCGACCTCGATGACCGACATGAGGTATTGGTTGTCCAGAACGATGTAGGTGTCCGAGAGGAACGTTCCCGGACCCCGCCCGAGCCAGGGGGACTGTCGTACATACTCCTCGGCGACCTGGTAGTCACTCGTGCGCAGGGTGATGCTTGGATCCTCATCGGCATGCACAAAGAGGCTGCGGAAGGTGCCGAGGAGCCCGGGTGTCGTGGCATAGATGATCACCAGGAAGGCCGCTGCTGCGGCCAGTGCACGAGGCCGCAGCCTCGGCTCCAGCCCGGCGAAGAGCACGAGCGCGGCGACCGTCGCTGCC
>Ga0299914_10003292_pt1 | contig 11390 bp, 11 predicted proteins | sample RVTome_10_FD_201361 | JGI IMG/M metagenome (GOLD analysis project Ga0299914, IMG submission 201361) | Soil microbial communities from uranium-contaminated site in the Upper Colorado River Basin, Wyoming, United States - RVT153D57 (version 2) ... | reverse complement strand
CGTCACCGTCGGGCTGGACGCGACGTATAGCGAGATGGTCGACCTCCTGCTGTCGCACGACATCAGCGGCCTGCCGGTGGTTGACGCCGATGGCATCCTGCTCGGCCTCGTGACCGAGGCGGACCTGATGAGCCGTGAGGCGTATGGGCCCGAGCGGCGCCGGCCGTTGGGCCTCGTCGCCGACTACCTGCGCGACCGCGATCCCGTCTGGCTGCGTAAGGCGTCGGGGACGACGGCTCGAGAGATCATGTCCCACGTCGTCACGACCGCGTCGCCCGACGACGAATTGCGTGTCGCGGCCCGGCGCCTGCTCGAGTCCGGCTACAAACGCCTGCCGGTGGTCGCGACGGATGGCCGCCTCGCCGGCATCGTGTCGCGCCGCGACGTGCTCGCTCTGGCTTACATCGACAACCGCCACCATTCGCCTGACCCGTCAGGAGGCACAGGAGATGCAGGTGCGATCTTCCGACCGGGAGCCACGTGACACGAGCCTCACGCTTGGCGACCACGCCCATGACCTGCTCCGCCCGCCAGTGATCGTGGGTCGGGACCAGTCGATCACCGACATCGCCCGCACCCTCTGGGAGGAATCGGTGGGGGTAGCGATCGTCGGCACGGCCAACGAGCCCGTGGGCATCGTGTCCGAGCGAGACGTCGTCGCGGCGCTCGGGCAGGGCAAGGACCCCGAGGCAGTCACGGCCGAGGAGATCATGGCGTCCCCAGTCATCGCGGCCCGACCCGAGGACCCATTGCTGGACGTCGCGTTCCTCATGTTCGACCACGTCATTCGCCACGTCCCCGTCATCGACGACCTCGGGCAGGTGACGGGCATCGTCTCGGTGCGGGATCTCCTCCGGCCCCTCCTGGTCGACGCGCTCGGCAGTCCGTCGTCTCACCGAGGTGCATGAACCCGCCCCCAGCCGTTCGACGCGCCGGTCCAGGCGCCCGGCGTCAGGCACACCGCTCGATGACGAGACGGCTATGCCGCTCGGCGACCTCGGTCCGAAGGCTCCCGCAGGCACAACGCCTCGGTGGGCCACCGGCGGAGCACGAAGCAAGAACCCCCTCGAGGCGGTCGGAAACTCCCGAAGGACCTTCGCCTCGGCGCCCAGGTCGAGCTCTGCTGAGGCACCGTGATCCACCGATTCGGAGCATCGCCGTGATCGAGTGCTACTGACCATATGGTTGCCGCTATCCGATCCTGCGAAGGAGCCGGCTCGCCGCTGCCCCGCGGAGGACGTGCGCTGATTGGTGACCATCGCCTCTGGCGAGGGCCCGGTCAGCGACAGACACTCAGGTCGTGGGATGACCGAAGGGAGGCTGACGTGAAGCTTCGGACCGCGGACGACGAAAGACGCTCGGGCATCTACTGGCTCATCGCGGGAGCGATCGTCCTCATCGCGATGCTCGGCATGTGGTGGCTTGTCGAGGAAACGAACGAGGAGGGCACGCACGACGCCGAACTGCTCCCGTTCTTTGCCCTTATCCCCCTGCTGATCGGCCTATACCACCTCGTCCGGTCACGTTTCCACGAGGCTTGAACCCCGCAGTGCGGCTCGCCTGAAGAGGTCGACGCGACCTTCGCTGGTTGCCAGACAACAGACGCCGCAGGCCAGGGGCTGCACTGCCGCGGTCACTCATCCACTGTCGGTCATCTCGTGCCTGGTGGGCAGGGGCGAACGTCCCGCAGCCGGGCGCACCGACCCCCGACGTCCTCGGTGCGACCCAGGGTCGCCGTTGGCGGCCTGAGGCCGTGGCCTCGACCTTTCACGTCGTCGGCGAATTGGCGCGAGCACGTGCTCGTCGCAATCAGGATCGACCCGCAGGACGCTGCGTGAGCCCGTGAGTAGGCGTCGTGGCTCAGGTGGCGGGTTGGGGGGCGACTGCGAGGTGGGCGACGAACCAGTCGCGGGCCAACTCGGCGGCCACTTGAAGCGTGCCCGGCTCCTCGAACAGGTGCGTGGCGCCCGGCACGATGGCGAGGCGGTTCTCGCACGGCAGCCGGGTCTGCGCGCCGCGGTTGAGGTCGAGCACGATGTGGTCCTCGCCGCCGACGATCAACAGGGTGGGTGCGGTCACGACCGCGAGCTTGGGTCCCGCGAGGTCGGGGCGGCCGCCGCGGGACACCACTGCGGCCACGTCGACGTCGTCGGCGGCGGACGCCCACAGCGCGGCCGCGGCGCCGGTACTGGCCCCGAAGTAACCGATGGGCAGACCCCGGACACCGGGCTGGGCTCGCAGCCAGCCGGTCACGTCGACGAGGCGGCGGGCGAGCAGCTCGATGTCGAACACGTTGGCACGGTCGTATTCCTCCTCCACCGTGAGCAAATCGAACAACAGCGTTCCCAGCGCTGCGTCGTTCAGCACACCGGCGACGAACCGGTTGCGCGGGCTGTGGCGACTGCTGCCGCTGCCGTGAGCGAACACCACCACCCCCGCCAAGCGCTCGGGAAGGGTCAGGTGCCCCGCAAGCCGCACCGGGCCCGCCTGCACCTCTACCTCCTCGTCCCGTCCCGGGGGATCGGCGGCTGCCGTCGGCGTGCCAGCCGCCGCGGCCACGGCCGGGGCGGTGGCGTGACGGTCCAGGCAGTCGACGACGTCCTCATCTGCGGTCTGGGAGAAGTCGGCGTACCACTGGCCGATGGCGAAGAACGGCTCGGGTGTCTCCAGGCACACCAGCTCGTCGGCAACGCCCTCCAAGCGGGCGGTCCAGCCCGATGGCGCCACCGGCACCGCCAGCACCACGCGGCTCGCACCCTGGGCGCGGGCGACTTGGCAGGCGGCCCGGGCCGTGGACCCGGTGGCGATGCCGTCGTCGACCACGACCGCGGTCTTCCCGGCGAGAGCGACGCGGGGCCGGTCGCCACGGAAGCGCCGCGCTCGTCGTTCCAGCTCGGCTCGCTCGCGCTGTTCAACCTCGGCCAGCTCGGCGTCGGTGACATGGGCGAGCTGCACGATCTCGTGGTTGATGATCCGGACTCCGTCCTCGCCGATCGCGCCCATCCCCAACTCGGGTTGGAAGGGCACACCGAGCTTGCGCACCACGATCACATCGAGCGGCGCGTCGAGCGCCTGCGCGACCTCGAAGGCCACAGGCACGCCGCCGCGAGGAAGGCCCAGCACCACGACGTCCTGGCCCCGCAAATGCTGCAGCCGGTCCGCTAGCCGTCGCCCAGCGTCGACACGATCCACAAAGGGCACGTGCCACCTCCTCGGGTGAAACTCAGCTGGTTCCACCCGAGGATGCGCACACACCCGGCCCCTGGGATAGAGCCCTTGGTCCCATCGATCGCAATGACCGCGAGAGCCGGCCATGGGGGCCTGTCGTGGAAGTGCCTCGGGCTCGGCCACGACAGAGCCGTGCCGGCGGGTGAGGGTTCGCTCGCGGAGGGTTCGGTCGGTGGCGTGAGCCGTCGGCGGAGGTGGTCTGCGCAGCTCATGACGTTCGGCCCTAGCCCGAACCGGCTTGGCTGATGTTCAGTCGAGGAGACAAGGAGGCAATCATGAGCGATGTCGCACCGACCAGCCGGATGCCGCGGGTGCAGAGGTCGCTGTGATGTGCGACGTGGGTCCCGCAGAGCCCCGCAGCACGAGCTTGTCCGAGGACGCGCGGCTCCGGCCGCCTTCCAACTCACTCGACCGACTGCTGTCGGCCGCCATCGACGCCGGCATCGGTCCCCAGCAGGCCGGCAGAGCGGTCCGCGCCGTCCTCAGTACCTTCCTGCAACGTCTTCCCGAAGGTGAGCGCCGCCATGTCACCGCGCATCTGCCGCCCGACGTCCGCCGGCTCGCGACGACCCGCCACCGTGTCGGTCGCTCAGGCCGGCCGGCACGCACGGTGGCTGAGCTCACGGCCCAGGTCATGACGGCCGATGGGATGACGGCCGAACAGGCGGGCCAGGTGATCGCAGCCGTGCTCGGCACGCTGCGCGTGCTCGTGCCCGAGGAAGCCGCAGACGTGGCCAGCGTCCTGCCCTCCAAGCTCCGGGCGCTCTGGGAGACGGCTGGGGGCGTGGACGCACTTCCGCCGGGCGGAAGGCGTGGCATGGTATGACCCGCGCCGTGCCTGTGCCCGGATTCCCCCGCAGATGACGGTCGGCTGTTCCTACGGGAGCTGCGCGGCGTCTGGCCGGGCGCCCGCCTGCCCGACCCGACGAGGCCGCCCGCCACCGCGGGCTGCTCGACTCAGGCCCACTGGACGCGTTCCAACACGTGGGCGCGATCGCCACCCGGTCCGGCGTGGATGCCCGGGACCTCGAGGCGGCCCTCGTCTTCGACCGGTTCGACCGGATGTTCGACGAGTGGATGCGCGAGTTCCCGTTCCGTTGGCCGCTGTTCCCGGGCCGGACGTGGAGCGCCGCCGGCTTGGTCCCGGTCGACGAGTACCAGGAGGACGGTGCGCTTGTCGTGCGGGCGGAGCTGCCCGGCATCGACCCCCAGAAGGATGTCGAGCTGACCGTCTCCGACCACATGCTGCACATCGAGGCGGAGCGTCCGGGGCCCGTCTGTGGCGACCTCGTCCCGCGCGGGCCGGGCGATCGAGCGCCCCTCGAGCTTGCGCACCCTGCCGCCGACCCCCCACGGTGCCGATGGCGGCCGTCGCCTGGCCCGGCGCTCACGTCGATTGCTCGCCGCGGCGCCCAAGGCTGCGGTGGCTGCGGTCCGTCGGCTAACCCGACCCGGGCTCAACCTTCCGCTACGTCACCCCCGTGATGTAGGCGCCGAGGAGGTCGCGGGCCGACACCACCCCGACGAGGCGGCCAGCTCTCTCGACCAGGATGTGGCGGACCCAGCACTCCATCATCCGCACCGCCACCTCGGCGACGGTCGCGTCGGCGTCGCACCACACGAGCGTCGTGGCGGCAAACGCGCTGGCCGACGTCGTTGCCGGGTCCCGTCTCTGGGCGAGCGCGTCCACGATGTCGCGCTCCGAGATGATCCCAGCGGGGTCGTCGCCATCGCCCACCACCAGCGCGCCGACGCCGGCGGCGACGAGGGCGTCTGCCACCTCGTGCAGGGTGGCATCGGGCGCCACCCAGGCGACCGGGCCACCAATCAGTTCCCACACCACCATCGACCCCGAGCTCGCACCATCGCCCATGTCCCCATGCTCGGCGCGACGGTGACCTTGCCGACAGGGTCGAAGGTCCCGAGCCGTACCCGGGACAGAACGGCGTTTCGGCCGCGTCAGCGGCGGGCTTGGAGTGTGGCAACCAGCCCAACGCGGGCGGCGTCGACCGTGGCCGCCGGGGACCCCCGGGCGGACTGTGGCTTCGATGTCGGCGACGCTCGCCGCCAGGACCGGATAGTGCAAGAGAAGTCGCCCGGGCTGCAGTGGTGGCGCACGACAGCTCGGCCACAGCGGTCGAGCTCGGCTTCGAGATCCGCGAGGTTGGCAGCCACCGCCCCGGTGGCTGCGCCCACTGCGGTTTGGAAGTAAAAGCGCCGTTCGGGCGCGATGCCCCGGTGCCCGTACTTTTGCTCGTGGCGCAGGTGCGCCGTGGTCCGCTGGCCGAGGCGGAACGCCACTGGGGCCCCCGGGTGCTCGCGGCTCGCCAGCAGCGCACCCCCGGGCCCGCCGGTCAGCAGCGTCGCCATCGCCGGCCGCGAAACATCCGCGACCGCCGCGGCGATGTCCACCACCGGCCCGGCAGGATGCGGGGAGGTCAGGCCGATCACCGCGTCGATGCCGGCCAGCGCGCTGGCCGACAGCTCCTGGGGGCGCCAGGTCACCAGGCAGTGGCCCTTCTCGGCCGCATCGAACACGGCCAACGACAGCCCGGCCGACCCACGGAGCGATCCGCCTCGTCGAAGAACACCCACTGGGGCACCCCAGTGGCCCGCCGCTGTGCCTCGACCTCGACGGGGACCTCCCGCAGGTACCGGGCCTGCCCGTCCAAGTCGAGGCCCGACAGGTCGAGCACGACGCTCAAGCCCCGGTGACGGATCAGCGCGGTGACCTCGGCGGCCGGCAGCAGGTAGCTGTCGCCCCCGGTTACGAGCACGCCGCGCAGGCGCCCGAGGCCGGCGTGGTCGCCCTCGGGGTCGACAACCACCAGCGTGTACCCCAGCTCGATCAACTGCTCGGCGACCAGCCCGGCGACGTAGGACTTGCCCTCCCCGGTCCCCCCGGCGACCAGCAGGTTGAGCTGCGACGCCGGCAGGTCCACGACCTTGCCGCCCCTCGTCGCGGCCCAGGCCGACCCGCCACCGCCCCGGGCACCACCGCGCCCGACCAGCCACCACCGGCCCCCGCACGAGCTCCGCGACCCCCGCCCCGTCGGGGAGGTCGAGCACCACATCGGCGTGGTGCTTGGGCGATTCGACGGCGTTGGCGACCGCGACACCCATCTCGGCCACCTCGAGCAGCGTGTGGTCGTTCTCGGCGTCGCCGATCGCGATCGTGTTGTGCGCCGACAGCCCGAGATCGTCCAGCGCCTCGACTAGTCCGATGCCCTTGGATACCCCGGCCGGCAGGACCATGAGCTCGCTGCGGTTGCGGACCAGCTGGCAGTCCAGGCCCAAGCGGCGCACCTCGTCGAGCACCACGTGCTCGTCGCCGCCGCACGCCACCAGGACGTCGCCCCGCCGACAGCTCACGCCACGCGCCCTGAGCGCCGCGACGAGCTCTTCGGCCACCGGTGGTGCCAACAATCGCCGCCCCGCTGGGCCCGTGACCACCGCGCCGTTCTCCCCCACCGCGGCGTCGACGTGGTCGTCGATGTCCGAAAACGTCTCGCGCAGCTCCGCCAGGATCCGGCCCGTCGCCAGCACCACCCGCAGCCCCCGTGCCCGCACTTCGCCGAGCGCCTCGAGTACCCGCGGATCGGGACGGCCGCCGTCGGCCAGCGTCCCGTCGAAGTCGACCGCGACCGCCTGGAAGTAGCCGGTGGGGTGGTCACGGCGGGACGTCGCTGGCATCGCCCATTACTCGAAGCACACTCTGCCGCGCATGGCCAGGGGCCAACGACCCATCGCTCCACCCCGTGAGGGACAGCGGAGCTGCGATCTGAGCGACACCCGTCACGGAGCCTCGCTGTCACCCCGGCGAAATTCCGGATCAGACGAGACCACCGCACAACCAGGTAGATGGCAACGATCAGTCCGAGGCCGACGAGGACTCGCGTTGCCGCCTCGTTTGGCGTGGTGCGGTCGGCGTCGGGCGGAGCTGCACGCCGGGTCGCTCTGGCGGCTGCGCTATCGGCCGGCTCAGTACCTGGCGTTCGTCGCCGGCATCATCGCCGCGTCGGCGGGCGCCTGCGCCTGGATTGACGGCCCCGGGATCGTCGGGCTCGTCCTGCCGATGTCGGGGGCCGAGTACTTCGGTGAGACGATCGGCGTGCCCATCGTCCTGCTGGCCACCGGGGTGCTGCTGATCGTGCTGATGGTGCTCCTGCTCCACCGGGGAACCGGTCACCGGCCGTTGCTCCCGTAGCGGTCGCGCCGGACGGTCTGCCCGAAGGCTGACACACCCCGCGCCGGGCTGGCCGCGTTCAACCGCCGCGACCTCGCCCCCGCATGAACCCCAAAGGGCGCGACGCGTGTCGGCTGGCTCAGCCCTTCACCACGCCCAGTGGGACGAGCCGGGCGACCCGGCGGGCGAGGCCGGCCTCCTCGACCGTGGCGACAACGGCGTCGACGTCCTTGTACGAAAACGGTGCCTCCTCGACCAGCCCCCGGCGTGACCCGGCGCGCACGGCGATGCCGGCGGCTTCGAGCTCGCGTTGCAGGGCGGCACCCGTGACGCGCTTGCGGGCCGCCGTGCGGCTCATGGTTCGGCCGGCGCCGTGGCAGGTCGAATGAAAGGCGCCGCCCCCGGGCACACCCGCGAGCACGTGCGATGCCGTGCCCATCGACCCGGGGACGAGCACGGGCTGGCCGACGCCGGCGAGATCCGGGGGCAGGTCTGGGTGGCCGGGCGGCAGGGCCCGGGTGGCGCCCTTGCGGTGCACGCAGAGCAACCGCGGTCGCCCGTCGACGTCGTGGCGCTCGAGCTTGGCCAGGTTGTGGGACACGTCGTAGACCAGCTCCAGCCGGTCGGTCCCGACGGCGTTGCGGAACGCGCGCCGGGCCGCTACGGCCAGGAGCTGGCGGTTGGCTCGGCCGTAGTTGGCGGCTGCGGCCATCGCCGCCAGGTAGGCATCGCCGTCCGGCGAGCGCACGGGCACGCACGCGAGCTGGCGATCGGCCACGTGGATGCCGTAGCGGCCCATCGCCTGCTCCATGCGGCGGACGTGGTCGCTGCAGATCTGGTGGCCCAGGCCCCGGGATCCCGAGTGGATCATCACGCACACCTGGCCCTCGCTCAGCCCGAGCGCCGAAGCCGCAGCCTCGTCGACGACCCGATCGACGGCCTGCAGCTCCAGGAAGTGGTTTCCCGAACCGAGGCTGCCCACCTGGTGCAGGCCCCGCGCCAGCGCCCGCTCGCTCACCGCCGCGGGGTCGGCACCCTGGAGCACCCCACCGTCCTCGCAGCGGGCCAGGTCCTGGTCGTCACCGAAGCCCCGCTCCACGGCCTCGACCGCCCCCCGAGCCAGCACCCGGCGCAGCTCCCCCTCGCTGCCGACCTCCCACACCGCGCCCCGCCCCATCCCCTTGGGCACCAACCGGCCCAGCTCGTCCATCAGCGCAACCCGGTGGGGTTCCAGCTCGACCCGGTCGAGCGGCGCCCGCAAGAGCCGCACGCCGCAGGAGATGTCGAACCCCACCCCGCCCGGCGAGACGACCCCACCGGCCTCCACGTCGGTGGCCGCCACCCCACCGATCGGGAACCCGTAACCCCAGTGCACGTCCGGCATGGCATAGGAGGCGCCCACGATCCCCGGCAGCCCGGCCACGTTCACGACCTGGTCCAGCGAGCGGTCACCGACCACGTCGGGCAACAGCCCACGGGACGCGAACACGATTCCCGGCACGCGCATGTCGCCGACCCGCTCGATGCGCCACCGCCACGGTGTCTCCTCGATCAACTCGACCATGATCACCTCCTCCCCTTCGGCGCCACCACGTGGGCCGCCTCGACAGGCCCGACCACAAAAGGCGGCTCAGGGTCCGGCCCGGTCAAGGTGGTGGCGTCGCCAGTGGTGGAGCCGGCCATCGCCAGTCATCGTGCGCCGTCGAGCGGCGCAGCTTCTAGGGACCAAGGTCCCGGCCCGGCAGGTCCTCGCTGGCCGGGTGGCTCGACGCCGAGGTCGTCGTCGTCCACGCGTCGGGCCCCGCCCCGACCATCGCCCGCGCCGAGGTCCCTGCGGCCTCCATCGCCGCTCAGGTCGCCGCCGCCCTCGACCGCGACTGGTGCACACCCTGCCGAGAGGCAGGCATCTCCCACCCGCTGCTCGTGCGGGAGGGCGCCGCCGGTCGAGGTGCTGCACCACATTGTCGAGGAGGAGGAACCCGACATGCTCGTGGTGGGCCGCCACAGCGGCGCCCCCGAGTGGGGTCGGCTCAGCACCAGCCTCGGCGTGCTCGCCGAACCCCAGGTCCCCACCCTCGTCGCCCCGGATGCGGCCCCCGAGCCTCGCACACCCGCACCGACCGGCGACCGCCGCGACCGCGGCGGTGCAATCGAAGGGCGACTGCTGACGAGAGAGTCGCCCCACCAGCGCAGGATCGGGACGAGAGGTCAGTGGTTGGCCGCACGTTCGTTCAGGTCACGAGGCCGGTGATGACCTCGGCGGCGGCCTGGTGCTCCAGGCAGAAGCGGGCGGCGGGCACGGCCACAAGCCGTTCGTCGGGGATCTGGGTGCCGCAGGCCTCGCAGCGGCCATAGGTGCCGCGGTCAAGCCGGACGAACGCCCGTTGAACGTCGGCGATCTCCTGGTCGATGTCCTCGAGCAGGGACTGGTCGCGTTCGCGTTCGAAGGTCTCGGTGCCGAGATCGGCCTGGTGCTGGTCGATCGTGGACGTTTCCGCCACGCTGGCCGCCTCGCTCTCCTCCGCCAGCCCTTCATCGATCAGTGCGTGCTGCACGGTTTGGAGGCGGGCGAGCTCGTCGCGCAGTCGCCGGCGGGCGGTCGAGGGCTCGGCCGGCGGGGCGGGCTCGTCGGCGGGGGTGATCAGGCCGTAGTGGCCGTCGTAGCGCCGGTAGACGACGTTCGCTCGACCGGTCTCCCGATTCCGGAAGAACACGAACGGGCTACCCGCGACGTCGAGCCACTCGACCGCCTCGTCCAGCGCCAAGGCGGGAGCGGCCTCGGGTTCCAGCACGACCTCGACGGCCTCGGCCACCACGGGCAGGTCCACGACATGGAGCCGGCGCATGCCGAGTCGGCCGTCGGGCCGCCGGTGCAGCACGGCGTCCACGCCGGTGGCCAGCTCGAAGAACAGGTAGAAGTCGAGGTCGAGCATCTCCATGTCGAGGGCGGCCTCGTCGAGCGTGAGCTCATCGAGGGCGAAGGTCTTGCGGCGGACCACCTGCCGTTCCTCGGCGGGCCGGTCATACCACGCGGGTCGATCGGTGGGGGCTTGCCCGTGGCGCCACTCTCCCAGCGGAGTCTTCGGGGGACGCAGATGGAGCGTCCGCACGCGCTCGGCGGCGTGTGCCACGCGACCGCGGAGGCGGGGCTCGAGGAGGTCCACGGCCTCGTGCAGGGTGTGGGCAGCGACGTGCGCCCGCACGAGTTGGCCGTTGACATCCAAGGCGGCTTCGGCGCGTGCCGGGCGCTCCACGGCGGGGTCGGGGGCCATGGTCAGCTTGATCCGGGCGTGGAGGATCGGCTCCCCGATGGCCTCAATGACTGCGCTCACTTTCCGTTCGGCGTAGTCCCGCGCTGCTTCGGCCCGGGTGTCTCGAGCCACGACCTCCACCACCGGCTGAACTTGCGATGGTGCACCGCGAGCGCGGGGGCCCGCGATCCACTGCTCGGCGATCTCGCCGTGCGCGATGCGCAACCACGATATGGCGGGCCGGTTGCCGGACCCCCGCCACCGCACGACGACGACGTCGCCGGCGCCGGCGGTCTCCACCGCCTGCATGTGGCCCAGCAGGCCGGTGGTGGACAGCCAGCCGTGCACCCGCCGGCCTCGCAGGTCACCGTCGCCGGTGTGGACGACGGCGTCAGGCGCGTAGAGCAGCATCGCGCCCTCGATGTCGTTGGCAGCGACCAGCGCCGCCCATCGCTCGGCGGCGGTGCGCGGCTGGGACGCCAGCCGGCGCCCCATCTCCGGGTGGGGTCCGGTGAAGGGTGCGGTCCCCCGCGTGTCAGGGCGCCTGGCGCCGGTCATGTCGCCAAAGCGCCGCTGGCGCCGAGAGACCCGGGTGCCCTCGCGCAGCCGCACGTCAACGGCGACCGCCACACCCTCGTGCCGCTTCACATCGAAGTGCACGTGCGCTCCCGGCACCCGGGCGCGGGGCTCGACGTCCGCGGCCCGGACCGGGTACTCGCGGCCCC
>Ga0299914_10003291_pt1 | contig 11391 bp, 11 predicted proteins | sample RVTome_10_FD_201361 | JGI IMG/M metagenome (GOLD analysis project Ga0299914, IMG submission 201361) | Soil microbial communities from uranium-contaminated site in the Upper Colorado River Basin, Wyoming, United States - RVT153D57 (version 2) ... | reverse complement strand
GCACGGCGTCGAGGTCGAAGACGCCCTCGGTCAGCTCGTGGTAGCGGATGGTGGCGGCCAGCTCGCCCAGCGGCACCGGAAAGTAGGTCCGGTGCATCTGCCCGGCGAGGATCTCCGCCAGCGTGCGGCCCATCTGACGCGGCGCGTACACGTCCCACTCGCTGCCGGCGACGAACAGGGGAGCGAAGAACGGAAACCCCTGGATGTGATCCCAGTGCGTGTGCGTGATGAGCAGGCGCCCGCGCATGGGGCCGGGGTTGGCGGCGACGAGCTGCTGGCCGAGCTCGTGGGCGCCGGTGCCGCAGTCGAGCACGATCAGCGTGCCGTCGGCCCGGACCTCGACGCAGGAGGTGTTGCCGCCGTAGCGGACCGTGGCCGGGCCCGGCTTGGGGATGGAGCCGCGGGTACCCCAGAACCTGATCCGCATGCCGCCCTCCGCTCGCTGGGTCGCCTGCCGTGCGTGGGGCTATGGTATGCCACGCCGGCCGGCCGGGAAAGTCTCAGCCCACCGACGGTTGCCGCGAGCCCGGTCAGAGCGCGAGCAGCTCGTGCCGGAGGCCCTCGTCGTCGCGCAGCCGCCCGGCCGGGCCGCTGAAGCGGAGCGATCCCTTCTCGAGCACGTAGACCCGCTCGGCGAGGGCCAGCGAGAAGTCCACGTTCTGCTCGGCCAGCAGGATGGTGAGGCCCTCGCGCTTGAGACGGGCGATCTGCTCCCGCAGGTGATCGACGACCAGGGGCGCCAGCCCCTCGGAGGGCTCGTCGAGCAGGAGCAGCTCGGGATTGCCCATGAGGGTGCGCGCGATCGTGAGCATCTGCTGCTCGCCCCCCGACAGGTGGCCGCCGCTGCGCGAGGCCAGCTCGCGCAGCTTCGGGAAGAGGTCGAAGACCCGCTCGGTGGTCCAGGGGAGCCGGGACTGGGGGCGGCGTCGGGAGGCGACGTCGAGGTTCTCCCAGACGGTGAGGTCGGCGAAGATGCGGCGGTCCTCGGGGACGAGGCCGATGCCGGCCCGGGCCACCCGATAGGGCGCCCACCCGGTGATGTCCACCCCCTTCCACAGCACCCGGCCGTCCTGTGGCGGCGTGAGGCCGATGATCGAGCGCATCGTCGTGGACTTGCCCACGCCGTTGCGGCCGAGCAGGCACACGCACTCGCCGGCGCCGATCTCCAGGGACACCCCGAACAGCACCCGCGACAATCCGTACGCCGTGTGGATGTCGCGGACCTCCAGCAGCGGAGGCCTCGCACTCACCGGCGCTCTCCCAGGTACACCCGGCGCACCTCGGCATCGGCCCGGACCTCGGCCGGCGTGCCCTCGGCGATGACGCGGCCCTGGTGGAGCACGGTGATCCGCTGGGCGATCGAGAAGACCACCTCCATGTCGTGCTCCGTGAAGAGGAGCGTCAGCGCCCGCTCGCGAGCGATCTGCTCGACCAGCCGGATCGTCTCGCGGGTCTCGGTGGCCGACATGCCGGCCGTCGGCTCGTCCAGGAGCAGCAGGGCCGGCTCGCTGGCCAGCGCGATGCCCAGCTCCAGCTGCTTCTGGGCCCCGTGGGAGAGGAATCCGCTGGTCTCGTCGGCGTGCTCCAGGAGCCCGAGCGCGTCCAGCAGCGCCAGGGTGTCCTCGCGGTAGAGCCGGGCCACCCGGCTCCAGAGATCGCGGCCCCGGCCCCGGTGCGACAGGAAGGCGGCCTGCACGTTCTCGTAGACCGTCAGCCGCGGGAAGATGTTGGTGCGCTGGAACGAGCGGCCCATGCCCAGCCGGCAGACGTCGTGGGGCGGCAAGCCGGTGACGTCGCGCCCGTCCAGCACCACCGAGCCGGCGTCCGGTCGCACATGGCCGGTCACCAGGTTGAAGAACGTCGTCTTGCCGGCGCCGTTGGGGCCGATGATGGCGGCGATCTGTCCGCGATCGACCCGCAGGCTGACGCCGCCCACGGCCAGGAAGCCGCCGAAGCTCTTGCGCACGTCGCGCACGTCAAGCATGCCGGGCCCGGCCGACGCGCCGGGCGGCGGCCTGGACAGCGCCGGCCAGCCCGCCGGGAAAGACGAAGAGGAGGATCACCAGGATCGTGCCGAGCACGAAGGGCCAGTACTGCGTGTGGGCCACGATCTGCTGGTTGAGCAGGATCAGGACCATGGCCCCGATGGCCGGGCCGTAGAACGTCCCCATGCCGCCCAGCAGCGTCATGATCAGCACCTCGGCGGACTTGGTCCAGTAGGCGAAATCGGGGAAGACCCCCCGGTTGAAGATGCCGAACAGGCCGCCGGCCAGGCCGGCGAACGCCCCGGCGAGCACGAAGGCGGCCAGCTCGTAACGCCGCACGTTGACCCCGATGAACTCCGCGCGCTCGGCGTTCTCCCGGATCGTCGCCAGCATGCGGCCGAAGGGCGAGCCCACGATCCGGCGCATCACCCACAGGCAGAGCGCGACCATGATGAGCGTCAGGAAGTAGAAGTACTCGGCGGTCCGCCAGCCACCGACCAGCGGCATCTGCAGCTCCGCGATCCAGTCGAAGCTGGGGTAGGGGATCTCCGGCATGCCCTGCTCGCCCCCGGTCACCTCGTTCCACTGGAAACAGATCGCCCACACGATCTGGGCGAACGCCAGCGTGAGCATCGCGAAGTAGATCCGCGTGAGCCGCACGCAGAAGAAACCGAAGACCAGGGCGACGCCGCCGGCCAGCACGCCGGCAGCCGGGAAGGCCAGCCCGAACGGCACGCCGAGCTGCTTCATGAGCAGGCCGGTGGTGTAGGCCCCGATGCCGAAGTAGGCGGCGTGGCCGAACGACACCAGGCCGGTGACGCCCACCAGCAGATTGAGGCTGGTGGCGAACAGGGCCCAGATCACGATGTCGTTGGCCAGGAACGTGTAGAACCGCGAGCCGACCGCCGGCACGCAGAAGGCCAGGACGACGACGAGGAGCCCCCACGGCAGCCGGGCCAGTCGCGCCGTCACTTGAGCGGCCGCCCGAGCAGCCCCCAGGGCCGGACGATCAGCACGCCGGCCATGAGGGCGAAGACGGCGAAGATGGAGAAGCGAGGGAAGAACAGGATGCCGAACGACAGCACCTGGCCGTAGATGAGCGCGCCCAGGAACGTCCCCCAGAACGAGCCGAGACCGCCGATGACCACCACGACGAAGGCCTCCACGATGATCTCGGTGTCCATGCCCGGTGTCGTCGCGCGCATCGGGCTGATGAGCGCGCCCCCGAGGCCGCCCAGGAAGGAGGCGATCACGAACACCCAGGTGTAGAGGGCATCGACGTTGACGCCGAGGGCGCCCAGCGTCTCCCGGTCGAGCGCCGCGGCCCGGACGAACCGGCCGACCCGGGTCCGCTGGAGCACGAACCAGACGGTCAGCGCGATGGCCGGCCCCAGCAGCAGGATGAAGAGATTGTAGTGGGGGATGGTAGCCCCGAACAGCGACAGCGCGCCGGTCAGCTCGGGCGGCCGGCTCACCGACTTCTGCTGGGTGCCCCAGATCATCCGGGTGACGTCGCTGAGGATCAGCACCAGCGCGTAGGTGAACAGGAGCTGGTAGAGCTCCTCCTTGCCGTAGAGGTGGCGGAAGAGGAGGCGCTCGACGAGGCCGCCGAGCAGCGCGACCGTGGCGGCGGCGGCCAGGGCGGCCAGCCAGAAGCGGCCGCCGCCGACGCCGGTCCACTGCACGAACTGGAAGGCCGCGTAGGCGCCGAGCATGTAGAAGCTGCCGTGGGCGAAGTTCAGCACGCGCAGGACGCCGAAGATCAGCGACAGCCCCGAGGCGATGAGGAAGAGGAACATCGCGGTCGTGAGGCCGCTGACCGACTGCGCGAAGACGAACGACGGATCAGGCACGAGGGGAGGACGGAGGACGGTTGCCGAGCGGCACACGCGCCCGGGTCGGACGGTGCCGTGACGCCACGCGAGCCGGGGGGGCGATTGGGGGGGGCGTCTCGCCCCCCCCAATGTTCATAATCAAGGGCGTCGTCGAACCTCCCTCTAATCCATGAACTTCGTGGGATCGACGTACGTCACGGGCTTCATGATCGCGAACGGATACTTGGGATCCATCACGGTCTTGCCGTAGAGCTGGCCGCGGTTGGCCTGGTGGTCCTTGGCGCGGATCGTCTGCGGCCCGATGGGGGTCTCGACGGTGAGGCCGAGCAGTGCCTTGGCGACCTTGTCGGAGTCGGTGCTGTTCGCCTTCTTGATGGCCTCGACCAGGAACTGCATTCCCGTGTAGCCCTGGATCGCCCACGAGGAGGGATACTCGTCCTTGAGGTACTTCGACAGCCGCGCCACGTAGTCCTTGTGGGCGGCGGTCTCGCTCCAGTAGAAGGCGTCGTACGAGTTGCCCCAGATGCCGACCGGGTAGTCCTTGCCCATCGACTTCGTCGTCTCCGGCGAGCCCGCCTCGCCGACGCCGATGAAATTGTACTTGACCGCGTCGAACATGCCGAGCGCCCGGCCCTGCTTGGAGTAGGTGACGAAGAAGCCGCCCCAGATGGACGAGAAGATCGCCTCGGGCTTCTTGGCCATCTGGGCATTGATGAACGGGTTGTAGTCCTGCTCGCCCAGCTTGGGCCACTGCTGGTCGACGATCTGCACGCTCGGCTTGATCTTCTTCAGGTGCTCGACGAACGCCCGCGTCACGTCCTGCCCGTAGGCATAGTCGAACGACATCGTGGCCACCCGCGTCACCGGCCACTTCGCCACGATCTCGGCGGCGCTGCGCCCCTCCATCGTGGTGTTGGCGGAGATCCGGAAGACGTAGGGGTGCAGCTTGTCGGGCGCGGTGAGCTGGTCGGTCTTGGGGATCGGCGCGATGAAGACGACCTGGTTCTCCTTGGCCACCACGGAGACGGCGGGACCCTCGGCCGAGGTCAGAGTGCCGACCAGGAAGTCGACGTTGTCCTTGAGGATCAGCTCGCGCGCCTGGCGCACGGCCTCGTTGGCGTCTGCCCTGGAGTCGCGGGTGATCAGCTCGAGCTTGCGGCCGAGCACGCCCCCCTTGGCGTTGACCTCGTCGACGAACATCTGGGCGCCCTTGGCGGCCGGCTCGCCGAACAGCGCGGGCGGGCCGGACAGCGGCATGGGCATGCCGACCTTGATGGGTTTCTGGGCGTCGGCGGCCATCGGCGCGGCCAGGGCCGCGGCCGCGAGCAGGACTAGCAGGGTGCGACGATGCATGACGACCTCCTTGTCGGTCGGCGTCTCAGAACGCCGGCAGGCCGGGGACGGGGCGGCGCACCCGGTACAGCGACGTCGAGGCGGTGATGAACAGCGAGCGATAGTCCTCGTCTCCCCACGCGAAGTTCGCCGTGTACTCGGGAACGGCCAGCACCTCCAGCAGGTTCGCGTCGGGATCGAACACGTGGATGCCGCCCGGCCCGCAGCAGTAGACGTTGCCGGCCGCGTCGAGCTTCATGCCATCCGGCGCCCCCGGCGCCTCGCCCTTCGTCTCCGCCCAGAGCCGGCCGCTGCGCAGCCCCCCGTCGGGGGCGACGTCGAACACGCGGATGTGCCGGCGGGCGGTGTCGTTGACGAATAGCCGGGCCTGGTCGAGGGAGAAGCACAGGCCATTGGGCCGGTCGAAGTCGTCCACCAGGAGCACCGGGGCCTTGGCGTCGCCGCCGACCCGGTAGACACCCTGGAAGGCCAGCTCCTGCGGCCGCTCGACACCGTAGAACTTCGCGCGACCGTACGGCGGGTCGCTGAAGTAGATGGCGCCGTCCGCCCGGCACACGATGTCATTGGGGCTGTTGAGCTGCTTGCCCTGGTAGTGGGTGGCGATCGGCACGATGCGGCCATCGGCCTCCGTGCGCGTCACCTGGCTGGACGCGTGCTCGCACGCGAGCAGCCGGCCCTGGCGGTCGTACGCCAGACCGTTGGACATGTTGCAGGGCTTGCGGAAGGTGGTCACCCCCTCGGTCGCCGACCAGCGGCGCAGGTGGTCCCCCGGCATGTCGCTGAAGAGCAGGAAGCGGCCGGTCGGGTGCCAGAGCGGGCCCTCGGTGAAGAGGAAGCCGGTGCCGAGCCGCTCGACGAGGACGGTCACTTCTTGCCGGGATTGCCCGCCACGTACCAGTCGGGCGGCGTCACCTCGTTGAAGACCACCCATATGGCCTCGCGGGGCAGCTTGCAGACGTCCGTGATGGTGTCGGTGACGCGGCGAGCAATCTCGTCCTTGCGGTCCTTGCCGTGGCCCTCGTAGATCGTGATGTTGACGAACGGCATGGTATTCCCTCCGTCGAGGTTCGTCGAAAGCGCGCTCACACTACCACGGGTGCGGCCGACTTCCCACGGGTCTAGAACCGCCGGGTCACCCACCGGCCGCCCTGCATGACCGACAGGCGGGCACGGTCCTGCAGGACCGCGATGTCGCGCAGGGGATCGCCGTCGACCACCACGAGGTCGGCCAGCTTGCCGGGGGCCAGCGTGCCGATGCGGTCCTGCATGCGCATGAGCTCGGCGCCGTTGCGGGTGGCACAGCCGAGGGCCTCCAGCGGGGTGAATCCGATGACCTCGACGAATACCTGGATGTCCTTGGCGTACTCGCCGTGTGGGTTCCAGGCGAATCCGAAATCGCCGCCGGGGCACATCCGGATGCCCAGCTCCCGCGCCCGCCGATACGTGTCCGACGCCTGCTTGATCTCGTCGCGCAACCCGCTCGGTCCGATGCTGTTCTCCCCGATCCCGAAGCGTGGCCCGTTCTCGATGATGGAGTAGAGATAGCGCAGGCCCGGCACCAGCGTCAGGTCCTGATCGCGGATGCGTTTCAGGGTGTCGTCGCTGGCGTAGGTGGCGTGCTCGATGGAGTCCACGCCGGCCCGGGCGGCCACCTCGCTGGAGCGCTCCCCACGCACGTGCGCCGCCACCAGGCGGCCACGCATGTGAGCCTCGTCGACCAGGGCCTGCACCTCGGGCAGCGTGTACGTACAGTCGGCGATCGGCGTGTGGGGCAGCAGCGCATCGCCGCCGATGTAGCACTTCACGACGTCGGCCCCGTCCTTGACGACCTGCCGCACGGCGGCCCGGATCTGCTCGGGACCGTCGGCGATCAAGGCCAGGCCGTCCATGCCGAGCTTCAGGTAGGAGGGGTTCCAGTCGGCCATGCCGCCGGTGGCGCAGATGTCGCGGCCGGCCGCCAGCAACCGCGGGCCCGGGAAGAGACCCTCGCCGATGGCGCGCTTGAGCGCGACGTCGACGGCGTGCACCGAGCCGGCCGAGCGCGCGGCCGTGTAGCCGCAGTGCAGCGCGAGCTCGGCGTTCTTGGCCGAGACCAGCGTGGAATACTCCGGCGGGCAGTTCAGGTCCAGGTCGGCGATCTGCTTGACGTTGTTGTAGGACAGATGCAGGTGGGCCTCGACGAGGCCCGGGATCACGGTGCGCCCGCTGGCGTCGAGCACGACGGTAAAGGCCGGGTCGGGAGCGTCCAGCGCGGCCAGGGGACCAGCGTGGACGATCGTGTCATCCTCGATCAGCAGCGCGGCGCCCTCCTGCGCGGCGCGTCCGGTTCCGTCGATCAGTCGCGCATTGCGAAGCAGGGTGCGCATCGTTGCACCTCCGGCGAGGGGTGGCCGAGATTGTAGCAGACGATCCGGGGCCGGCCCGGACCGCGGCGACCCCGCCGGAGCGCCGGCGGTCCACGCCTTGCACCGGGAGGAGACATGACAGCCCCGACCATCAGGCTCGTCCTGCTCGCGACGATGCTCCTGGGCGCCCGGCCGGCCCTCGGCCAGGAGGCGCCGCGCTCACCCACGCCCCCGCCCGTGAAGCTCCCGGCCCGGGTGACGGACGTCGCCCGGGGGCTGGAGCATCCCTGGGGCCTGGCGTTCCTGCCCGACGGCCGCATGCTCGTCACCGAGCGGCCCGGCCGGCTGAGGCTGGTCGCTCCGGGCGGGCGCCTGTCCGATCCGCTGGCCGGCGTGCCGAGGGTCGCGGCCGGCGGCCAGGGCGGGCTGCTCGACGTGGCGCTGAGCCCCCGCTTCGCGCAGGACCGGCTCGTCTACCTGTCGTTCTCGGAGCCGGGGCCGGGCGGCGCGAGCACGGCGGTGGTGCGCGGGCGCCTGGGGGAGCGCGGGCTCGAGGACACGGAGGTGGTGTGGCGCCAGGCGCCCAAGGTCAGCGGGACGTTTCACTGGGGGTCGCGCCTGGTGTTCCGGCCCGACGGCACGCTGTTCGTGACGCTGGGCGACCGCTTCTCGCATCGCGACGCCGCGCAGGACCTGTCGATGACGATCGGCAAGATCGTGCGCATCGGCCCCGACGGCTCGATCCCCCGCGACAATCCGTTCGTCGGCCGCGACGACGTCCGGCCCGAGATCTGGTCGTACGGGCATCGCAACGTGCAGGCGGCGACGCTGGACCCGGGCGGCGAGCTGTGGACGGTCGAGCACGGCGCGCGTGGCGGGGACGAGCTGAACACACCCCGGGCCGGGAAGAACTACGGCTGGCCGGTGATCACGTACGGCGTCGACTACTCGGGAGCCCGCATCGGTGAGGGCACCGCCCGGCCGGGCATGGAGCAGCCCGTCTACTACTGGGATCCGGTCATCGCACCCTCCGGGGCGATGTTCTACGGCGGCGACCGGTTCCCGCAGTGGCGGGGGGATCTCTTCGTCGGTTCGCTGCAGCCGGGCGGCCTGGTCCGCCTCCGCCTGGCCGAGGGCCGGGTCGTGGCCGAGGAGCGCTACCAGCTCGAGCCCAACGAGCGCATCCGGGATGTGCGCCAAGGCCCGGCTGGCCTGATCTACCTGCTCACGGACAGTCCGCGCGGCCGCATCGTTCGCCTCGAGCCCGCGCGATAGCCCGCGCGCGCGACGGCGGCTCGCCTCTCAGGTGAGCCCCAGCTGGCGCTGGATGGCGCGGGCCAGCGGGCTGAACGGCGACTGCAGCTCGGCCACGATGGAGAAGTGGTCGTGGCCCTCCAGGTCCATCACCTCCACGGACACCCCGCGCGGGCGCCACGCGGCCGCCAGGTCGGTGCTCTGGCGGTGATACTCGGCGCCCTCGGCGGCGCCGACGGCCAGGATCAGCGGCGCCCGGCTCGCCGGCGCCAGGTGAACCGGGCTGTTGCGCCGCGCGACCTCGGGCGTGAGGGCGAGCACCTCGTTGAGGTAGCAGAGACGGATCGGCTCCAGATCGTAGAGCCCGCTGATCGCGCAGCCGGCCTTGACGGCGTCGCCGGGGGCGCCGAGCGCGGTCCAGTCGGTGGCGAGCAGCATGGCGACCAGGTGGCCGCCGGCCGAGTGGCCGGAGACCGTGATCCGCCCGGGATCGCCGCCCCACCGGCGCGCGTGGCGATGGATCCAGGCCACGGCGGCGCGGCACTGGCGCACCACCTCGTCGAGGTCGACCGACGGCACCAGACCGTAGTTCAGCACGACCGTCAGCGCTCCGGCCGGCCGGGGCGCGCGCACGACGAAGCAGAAATCGGCCTTGTCCATCCGCTGCCAGTAGCCACCGTGGATGAACACGTGCACCGGCGCCGGGCCCGGGTTCGCGGCGGGGAACACGTCGAGTCGCTCGCCGTGGTGGACGCCGTAGGGCACGTCGAACGACAGCGGCAGCTCGGCGCGCGCCCGCGCGCTCTCGGCGCCGAAGCGGGCCATCCACTCCAGGGCGTCCTTGACCTTGACGCGGTTGTTGTACTCGGCGTCGAGCGCCGCCCGGTCGTAGTCGCGGAACACCGGCGTCGCCATCAGATCAGCCTCCTGAGGAACATGGCCCTGTCCATCCGCCGCCGGATGCTCTCCACGTACCGGTGGTAGGCCGGCCGGCCCACGCCGGGGTGCCAGCGCGCGGGGCTCGGCAGGCCCGCCGCCAGCTGCGCGGCCTCACCGTCGTCCAGGTCGGCCGCCGCCTTGCCGAAGTAGCGCCGGCTGGCGGTCTCGGCGCCCCACACGCCCGGGCCGAATTCTACGACGTTGAGGTAGATCTCGAGCAGGCGGCGCTTGCCGAGCGTGCGCTCGAGCTGCCAGGTCAGGATGGCCTCGCGTGCCTTGCGCAGCGGGCTGCGGGCGGGGGAGAGCCAGAGGTTCTTGGCCAGCTGCTGCGTGATCGTGGAGGCGCCGCGCGGCTGCTCGCGCGCTTCCAGGGCCTGGACGAGCGCCCTGCGGATCTCGCCACCGTCGAAGCCGCGATGCGAGAAGAAGTTGATGTCCTCGGCGACCAGGACGGCCAGCTTCAGGCTCGGCGAGATCGCGCCGTACGGAACCCAGCGACGGTCCACCCGGTCGCTCCGGCCGGCCTCCCGCTGGCTGGCGCGCCAGCGCTCGATGAACGCGGTCGTCGCCGGCGGCTCCCGGGCCAGGGCCGCCACGTCGGGCCACGTCAGGGCCTGCCAGGTCAGGCTGGCCACCAGCGCGAGCACGGCGAGCGCCATCGCCGTGCGGAGGAAGCGCCCTCGCGGTCGGCGCGCCCGCCGCCGTCGGGGCGTCACGCGGGCGGGCGCCAGGACGGTGGCGAGAGCCGGCGCTTGCCGTCGCGCGCCAGGCGCACGCCGGGCTCGTTCACCGCCACGCGATCCCACAGCTTGCAGGTCACCTGCTTGTGGTGCTGGTCCAGGCCTTCGCAGTAGTTGGTGAACTCGCAGCGCCGCACGAGGTGGCCGTGGCCGAGCCGGATCTTGCGGAACCAGTCGGGGTCGGCGAGCGACTGGCGGGCGGCGGCGACGAAGTCGGCCTCCCCGCGGGCGAGGATCCCCTCCGCCTGCTCGAAGGAGAAGATGCCGCCGCTGGTGACCACCGGGGTGGCGTGGCCGGCCGCGCGCACGGCGGCGCGGATGGCCGCGGCCAGCGGCACGTTGCGGCCGAACGGACCGCGCGCGTCGGAGACGACGGTCGGCATGCACTCGTGGCCGGAGCGCCCCGTGTAGGGATAGACGGCCTCGCCCACCCGCGGCTGCCGCGCGTCCTCGAAGCGTCCGCCCTTGGAGATCGACAGGTAGTCGGCGCCCGCCTCGGCGAAGCGGATGCCGAACCAGACCGCGTCCTCGGGACGGTTACCGCCGGCCACCACGTCGTCGCCGAGATAGCGGATCCCTACCACGTAGTCCGCGCCGACGCGCGCTCGCGCGGCGGCCAGCACTTCGAGCGGCAGCCGGGCCCGATGCTCGCGAGGGCCGCCGTAGCCGTCGTCGCGGGTGTTGAGGCGCGACAGGAACGAGGCCATCGTGTAGGCGTGGGCGTAGTGCAGCTCGACGCCGTCGAAGCCGGCCGCCCGGGCCCGGGCGGCGGCCGCGGCGAAGAGCCCGGGCAGCGTGCGTGGCAGCTCGCGGACTCCCGGCAGGTGCGTGTCGGTGACGCGCTCGCGATGGCCGTAGTCGAGCGCCTCGCGCTGGCGCGGCGTCAGCACGGTGTCGAGCAGCGGGCGATCGGCCTCGCCCGCATCGAGCAGGCGGCGGC
>Ga0299914_10003289_pt1 | contig 11397 bp, 17 predicted proteins | sample RVTome_10_FD_201361 | JGI IMG/M metagenome (GOLD analysis project Ga0299914, IMG submission 201361) | Soil microbial communities from uranium-contaminated site in the Upper Colorado River Basin, Wyoming, United States - RVT153D57 (version 2) ... | reverse complement strand
GCCAGACATCCGGATCCTACCTTCGTCGTGGGCGCCCTGCTGATGAAGGGACCAGCCCTTCATGATCGACCCCCATGCCGCGTAATACGGGAACCCGTACTCGGCCGCCAGCGCCAGCACCGCGTCCGCATAACCAGTGACCTCCTCATGCTCCCCACGGAACTGATGCAGCATGGCCAGATAGCTCAGCGCGATCACGCGGCTGAACGGATGGCCGGCCTGATCAGCCAAGGTCAGCGCCTCGCGACCCCGGCGGGTTGCCTGCTCCGTATAGCCGAGCAGCCACAGAACATGGCTAAGATACGCCAGGCCAAAGATTCCGGGATCCATACCCAGCTGGGAGTGGTGCCGCCCGGCGTCGTAGCGCGCACGCGCCTGCTCTAGATGCTCTCGTGCCCTGGTCAGCTCACCCAGATGCGCCATGCTCACGCCCATCGCGAAATGCGCCGCCGTCAGGAGTGCGGGGTCATCTTCGGCCTCTGCGAGGAGGAGGCATCGCTCACTGAACGAATATGCTTTCCGAAGCTCCGCGCGGACGAGACTGAACGAGTACGAGCCCCAGTACACCGGAAAGAGAAGGCGTACGTGTACGTCAGGGCGGCACAACGTTCGGGCACGCGCATAGACCCGTCCCGTCTCCGAAGAACCATAGCCTCGACTGGCGGCGACGGACGATCCCAGCTGGACGAGAAGCTCAAGTTCCATTGTTGAACGTCGCGAACGGGCACGTCGCTCATCGAGCAGCGAGAGGGCGCGGTTCAGGTACGTGATGGCTTCTTTATTGGCATAAACTTGCTGCGCCACCTTCGCCGCCTGGAAATAGCACCTGATCGCCTGATCCGGCAATCCGGCGTGCTCGTAGTGTGAAGCAAGCTGTCCGCTGACGACATCGAGAGCAGCGGCATGGATCTTTTCGAGGGCTGCTGCTACCGTGCGATGCAGCTGACTCCGCTGGACGGGACTCATTTCGGAATACGCGACCTCGCGCAGCTTGTCGTGGCTGAAATCGTAGGTTCCAGGCCCGTACTCGCGCACGATTCGCCTGCGCCACAGCTCGTCCAGTCCCTGAATCAACACGTCCTCGTCACGACGAGATGCCTGACTGAGCAGCTCGAAGGTGAAGGCGCGCCCTACGACGGCAGCCAGGTGAGCCAGCTCTCGGGCGGGCCGCGTACATTGAGCCAGTCGAGCGGCTAGAATGGCAAGGACTCTTGGCGGCATCGTCTCGCCGATCGCTGCCGGCGACCCCGGCAGGAGGCTGGATTCGGCCGTGCGATCTCTCGGCGCCACTCGTCCTGCGCGCACGCTTTCGACAATAAAGAGCGGATTGCCCTCCGTTTCCTCGTAAAGACAAACCATCTGATCGGGCTCCAGCGGTCGCGCTGCGACATGACCGGCCAGCTCTGCCGTCTGGCCGGCATCAAGAGGACCGAGCGCGATCTCGGTCGCAAGCCCGGCGGGCCGAAGGTCCAGTAGCAGCGTCTGGAGGGGATGATCCGGCGCCACCTCCTCGATACGTACGGTGCCGAGAAGGAGCACCTGCGCGCTTTCATCGAAGCGCAGCATGTAGTGAAGCCATTCCAGCGTGTCCTGGTCGCACCATTGCAGGTCGTCGATCAAGAGCATCATCGGTTGCGGTGCAGCGAGGACCGTTCGAGCCAGGCCTTCGAAGAGGCGCTTTCGCTGCCAGCCTTCGGTCAGTACTTGAGGCAGTGACGGGTGCGAAGTGTCGTTCAAGAGCTCCGGTAGGATCCGAGCCGCTTCAGTCCGCCAGACCCCACTCATCTTCTCTACGAGATTGAAGAAGGCATCCGACCTGAGCCAGTCGGCGATCGGAGCGAAAGCGAGGCGGCCCTCCGCCGCGTAGCAGCGCGACCGAGCAATCGATACGCCCTGGCGAGCGGCCCAGGTCAACAGCTCCGCAGCAAGCCTGGACTTGCCAATTCCCGCCTCGCCTGATATCAGGGCGAACTGCGTGCGCTCTCGCATCGCCGTGCGCCAGACGTCCAGGAGCCGGCGCCACTCCTCCCGCCGGCCCACGAGAGGCTGCTCCGCAGCATGTCCGGAAGTCCGTTCGATAAGCCGATCATTCGCCGGGGCCTCCACGTTGACGAGGCGCTCGTACAGCTCCTGTGTGGCGGGGCCCGGCTGCACCGACAATTCTTGTTGCAGCGCCGTCACGCATTCGTGATATGTCCGCAAGGAGGCTGCCCGGTCGTCGCAAAGCGCATGCAGGCGCATCAAGGTCCGATAAGTCGTCTCGCGGAGCGGATCCGTTTGGAGAAGCTGCTTTGCGTTTCGGATGGCATCGACGTACGAACGCCGATGCTCCAGCAGGCGTACGAGCTGGTCCAGAGCTCCGATATACTGCTGCCGCAGGTGGTCCCGCTCGGGCTCGATCCATTCGTCGTAGCAGCTCGGCAACAGATCACCCACGTACAGCTCGACGGCTTCCTCGAGCGCCGCTCGTCTGACTTCCGGGTCGACATGCTCGGCTCGCGCCAGCGCCTGCCTGAACGCGGATACGTCGAAAGTGAAGGGGCCCCCGGGCCGCCATCGTATCGTATGGGTGCCGCGTTCGACGAAGCGATCTGCATCAGGTAAGGCCTGACGGAGGTGATGAAGGAGCTGGCGCAGGTTCGTGCGAGCTTGCTTCTCCGTAGAGTCAGGCCAGAACTGAAAGGCAAGATACCGCCGCTGCTGCGGGGCACTCGTGTGCAGCAGCAAGTAAGCCAGCAGCGATTGCAGTCGTGGTGTAGCGACACTCGTTACGGGCTCGCCGCCGTAGTCGATGCCGAAGGTACCCAGGAGATTGATGTGCAGATGAGGCCCCAAGGCGAAGAATCATGCCCCGGCGTGGTCATGCGGTTGCGTAGCCTCAAACTATCAACTTTGACGCCACATAATCCATCGCAATCCCCGTGCTCCTTCACCGGGTCCGAAGGTGACGTTTCTCGGATTGCAGGAGCGTTCCCGATCGGGTCGCAGGATCTGTCCTCCAATTCTGCGGCGCCCCTGAGATCTGCGGCCTGGCCGCCGATGAAGGGGTCGTCCGGCGGGCTCACGCTGTCCCACTTGATGTCCTTAGATCGCCTCCGGCTTACACAGATTCAGGTCAAGATCCGCGACGATGACCTGCAGCCGCCCCTGTGCGTCCCTGATCGCCTGGTTGTAGATGCTGGGGCCTATCGTCTCCAGGACGAAGTCGAGAAAAAAAGCCGCCGCGAGGTCACCGATCTCTTCGTCTCGTTCATTCAGGAAGTAGCGTTTGATGGCGCTCACGAGCTCCTTCTTCGTCTCGTCCGGAAAATCTATGGGCATGACGTTCACGTGAATCGTTTGGTCGGGGTTTTCTGACTCGATGGCCGTACCGTTCACGCTTCTCCACGAAGGTACGCGCGGCGCTGCTCGTCCGGGAAGTGCTCCAGCGCGTACCGCAGCATGGTCCGGGGCATTCGTTTGTAGTGGAGACGGAGGAACTGCTCCTCCGTTGGACGATCCCGTTTTCCGATCTCGCGGAGCATCCATCCCGCCGCTTTGTGTATCAAGTCGTGGTCGTCATAAACGAGCATCGCGACGATCTCGATAGCGGGTCTAAATCGTCCTCGCTTAATCCAGTGGAACGTGGCCATAATCGCAATCCGGCGTTCCCATACCGAACGGGACCGGGCAAGCTCTTCCAGCAGATCAAGGTGATCGGGATCGATGTGGGCTCCTACGATGTGCTCTGCCGAAGTATCCACGAGGTCCCAGCTGTTGATGTGCCGGATATTCGCAAGGTATCCCAGATAGATCTCTTCGCGCTCCGCCGATCCTCCGCGGCGGTATCGATCGACGAGAAGGAGGAGAGCGAGGAGACGCTCTTCGTGCCAGGATGATTGAAGCAGGTCGAGCGCTGCCTGAACGGGTAGACGGCGACAGCGCCTGACCAGGGCGCGAAGCTGGGGAACTCGGATGCCGAGGAAGCGATCGCCTTCGCCGTACTCCCCGGGACCGGTCTTAAAGAACCGCTGGAGAGATGCGGCCGTCTCCGGATCGGCCAGTTCTTTCAGCTCGCGCCGGACCGTAGGCAGGTCCGGAAGCGTATTGTCCGCCGATGCCCTCCGGCGCCTGGTCATATCCTAATAGCCTGGGTGCGGGGCGGATGGTATGCGTGTGGACGATGAGTTCGGGCGGTAACGAATATCTCGCCAGTCAGTGTACTGACTATGTCGCACTCTCGTCTGGCTGATGCACGCCGAACAGGTTGCCCTCCGTGTCTCTATCGTACCCCTGCCAGGCCATCCCGGGGATGGCATGCTTTGGCACGGCGAATAAATGTTAGACTCTGCTGCTCATGCTTGATCCTCCTCTCCTGTTGTAGCTGACGGTTCTGGCGCGTTTGCCACTCTAGTAAGGTAAGTCACATCGACCGAAGCCGATCGGCCTGCTCGTTTTGACGAGGCTTGGCGGCATTGGTGTCATCAACGCATTAGCGCGTATCTGACCAGCACCAGGACGATGAAGGAGGTGCCCATCAAGATAAGCGAGAGCGTGAGCGCTGCGCTCAAATCCAGCTGGAAGCCCAGATAGATCGCCAGCGGCAGCGTGACGTAGCGGAGCACCTGCCAGGTGCGTGCCCCGTCCAGGAGGGCAGCCTCTTCGAGTTCCTCTTCGATACCGGCGCCGGGGGGATCAGCAACCTCGACGTCGGTGACGTAGTTCGCCTACCACGACGTATGGTTCGGAGACGTGCTTAGAGCCCGGACGTCACGGCCTGGTAGACGACGGCAATGAGGACACCCGTCCAGACATGCCAGCCGGCGTGTGCCCATCCATACTGATCGTGATCGAGAGATCGTAAGAAATCCTGCTGCGAGTGCGAAACAGGCCAGCACGAACGGCGAGAATCCATCATGCGTCCATGCAGTGATTCCAACCAGAGCGTAGATGTAGTTGGTCGCCACATTGACAAGCCGTTTCATGTCGCGCATTCGTCTTGCCCCTATCGCACCGAGAGAGCGAATACGAGCCGCAGCGCCGCCGTCCTTTGACGAGGCAGCCGGGTCAAGTACCTTCCCGAACCATCAAATCGATCCGGTAGCACGTGGCTACGTTCGATCACTCAACTTGCACGGACGCCACCGGCCATTATCGCCATGGAATTCAGTGCCATACGATCCGAGGCAGAACGTGTTAGTCCGTTGCGTGACGCGTATCGCATGGAAATGGCTTGCCAGATCATCCATGATTCTATTCACCACCGCCCCGGGTGGACACAGGAATACGTCCTCCGTGCCGGCGGTGTGGATGTCGGATACGGCTCCGTCGCGGTAGGCGGACCGTGGAAAGGTAAGCCGACCGTGTACGAGTTCTACGTATTCGAACCTCAGAGAGTGCGCGTGTTCGAATTATTTCGCGCGCTCCTGGATGCCAGCCGGGCTAAGATGATCGAAGTCCAGAGCAACGACGGACTCGCGGCGCTCATGGTCCATGCCTTTGCGCGAGAAGTAGCGAGCCACTCCATCCTCTTTCATGACGTTCTGACCACAACGTACGCTCCACCTGGTGCTAACTTTCGCGCACCTTCGCCGAGTGAAGCACCGAATGTCCCAACCGATCAGCTGCGCTGGCACGGCGTGTTGGAAACAGAAGGACGCATCGTCGCGAACGGTGGAATTCTTTTTCACTACAATCCACCGTTCGGTGATATCTTCATGGACGTAGATGAACCATACCGGTGTCGTGGCTTCGGCTCGTACCTGGTGCAGGAGTTGAAGCGTGTTTGCTATGCGGGCGGCTATATTCCAGCCGCGCGATGCAACCAGGATAACCTCGCGTCACGCCGGACCCTTCTGAAAGCGGGCTTCGCCCCATGTGGATACATGCTTGCCGGCCAAGTATCGGTCTGAGGAGAGCTACAGACACGGCGACGGAAAAGCGACTCCTAGACAGCCAACGTAGAGTCCGGAGCTCCGTGCTTTAGCTGTGGAGCGGCTCGACATCGTCGTGTCTCTGATCGTAGACGATCTCGTCAGCGTGCGTCAATCGGCAGCTTGCACTCGGGTTGTTTCAAGATTGCGTCGCTTTTCCCAGGGGCGTGCCGAGCCCGGCGTACCGTGGATTCTGATCGTCGAACCGGCTGAACGGGATCTGCGGAGAGAGAGGATTGCATCCCTGCTGTGTGGCCTTAACGTCGGATTTCAATGGTGTTAACATCTTAGTAATGCCGGGCGCGTAGTCTGCACAGTGAGACGGTCACCAGTAGCGATTCCGATCGATATGGACTTCACTCCCCAGAAGCGTCCGAAGCGAAACCTACCGCGCCGAACAGGACACCGAGATTGTCGGCAAGCCCGGCGACGAGATGAATGGCCTCCTGACGATGACACGCGCGCCGATTGCGTTCGCGCTCACGCCGGAGGATAGGCCGCCGGGCAGACGGCTGCCGCTCACCCACCCAGGACGCAAGCTCGTGATCTCCAAATGACCGACTGGGTCTGCTTCGCCGTCGTCGTCGTGCTGTTCCTCGCGATCCTCGCCGGAGTCTTCACCGACTGAAACACCTCCGATCATGGACCGACGAACGTTCCTCCGTCGCATTGCAGGTCTCGCGGCTGCCGTAGCTGCCCTTTCGGCTGCAGCCAGTACGGCCTCGTTCGGAGTGTCCCGCTCGATGGAGATCCTGCGACAGATAGTGGAGCACAGGCGGATCTGGACCGATGCTTGACTATCTCGACCAGCGGTGTCCGACCGATCCGGTGTATCGGTGCCTGTACCGAGCCGTGTGGGAAGCTGTACACGCGGAGCTGAAGGACCTGACCGGCACCGAACGGGAAAATGCACTCGCGATGCTTGAGGAGATGAAAGACGGCGAGCTCGATCGTGAGGACCTGCGGGACGCGATCTACATTCGGCGCGCGACGAAGGTCGAGACGAACCACGTGCTGCTAGGCGAGGGAGAACACGGCCTAAATTAACTGCGCTGCTACTCGAAATCCGTCGTCCCGAGCTCGGAATCAGTCCACGATCCCGTTTAGGCTGCGGCAGAACGGGCAGCCTTCATCTTCGTAGAGCCACGACGGCACCTTGCGCCTCCGGCTACTCCGGACCTGACGACGACGTCCGCCTTGTCCGGTCGAACAGCCTGTACTTTATACTTCGGTAGTAGAGAAGCGGCCCGCAAGGGATATAATGAATTCCTCGGCCTACCGCGCCCCGGGTTTCCCATTCCTTTGACGTAGAGACGAAACCGGTGGGTACCCGCCTCTCCGAACTTTCATCGATGGCGCAGACCTCATTCCAAGAGGAGGGGCGCGGCGTCATCCTATTGCAGCTCGGTCCCGGACCCCCTCGGGAAAGCTACGCTAAGGCGGGCGCGTTAGGCGAGGCTCTCGCACGGAACCCGGGATCCTGCCGTCTGCACTCGAACTGGTAAAGCAGTACGATCCCGGCCGGAATTCATCCTGTTGGAGATAAGCCTGCGCGACAGAGGAACCGATCTTACGGCTGTTTGAGCTTCTGTAACGCCGGCAGCGGACCACTACCGCCGGCTCGTGGCTTTCAGAAGCGCTCTTTCGGTGGACTTCCACTCGTCGATTCGAATTACTCCCCACTCCGAAAGAGAAGAGGAGGCATGCTGAAGAGCCTCCCTTCCCTAGAGAAAGATTATTCGCCAAGACCTCGTTTACGGCTGCGCAGACTCTTCCAGTAGGACAAGCGTGACCCGCCGCACGATCTCGGAGTCCATCTCGCCGACGAGCTCACGCATCCTGGCGAGGGATCGTTCGTCTCCGAGTTACCGGCATCTCCCGAACGATCGGTCGGGTCGCAACGGCAGCCTGCAAAAGGGCGGTGCCCTCCAGATGCTCGCCGTAGAGGGGGCGCCGCAGCCGCAGTCATTCCGGAGCGGTGCGCTCGGGGGACGCGTATGACGTGCGCTGGGTAGATATTGTCCATCCAGACTCGGATGATTCGGCCGACCGCAACGTCAGACTGACCTTCGTGTTCTATCAGGGATGGGAGCAGGGTGCTGCAGCGTTCAGCCGCCTCGAGGGCTGCTGGTACGGAGAGGGGAGTATCTTCTTCAATGACACCTCCGGAGGCGCAGCCGGTCTCGGTCAGGTATGGCAGTACGACCCGCGCCGGAACAAGCTCGTGCTTGTCTTCGAGTCGCCGGACATCGACGTGACAGCCTATGTGTGAGCCCTCGAGGGGGCCTGGTGCTCTGCGAAGACGGCGACGGCGTGCAGTACGTCCGCGGTCTGACGCGGGACGGGCAGGTCTTCGACATCGCCCGGAACACTCTCCGGCTGGCGGACGGCAGCACGAGCGATTCGGAGTTCGCCGGCGCCTGTTTCAGTCCAAACGGGCGTACGCTCTTCGTCAATATCCAGGGCGCGACGAGCGGAGGCATCCAGGAGCACATGGGGGAGGGCGTGACCCTCGCCATCTGGGGCCCGTGGAATAGCGGCGCCGTTTAGAGCCACTTTATTCCGAGTCCTACAGATCTGACCCGTTTCGAGAGATCCTGCGGATTCAAAATATCCTGGAAAGCGGAAGTTCTCATCAATCCAACGTCATGCACCAGCTATCTGGCTCACATGCCAGGGCAGCTCCCCTGGCGCATGACGTTGGATGTTTCTGCCTCATCATATACCGTCATGACCAACATCTTCATTCCTACCGCTCTCTCGCTTCTCAGCAGCTACTCGCTCATCTTGACGTCCATCGAGTACGGCAACGCGTACAGGTTGCTTTCGCACAGCCCGTTGGCGGATTCGCATGAGATCCGGCGACAGCTCGAAGACGCCCTGCGCTACATCGAGCAGGAGCTGATCGCGCGGGGACACGCACGATTCGCAACAATCCCTGGTTCTGACGGGCCTGGGGGAGAGCTAGTGAACTGCGTGCCCCAATCTTCTGTACCAGGGTCTATGTTAGACTGAGCGCAGGTGGGCGATGGGGGGAGATCCAGGCGCGTGCGGAGGAGCGCTATGTGAAGGAGATCGCCGAGCACAACGACTGAACTTGATCGCGAAGATCGTTGAGCCGGCTGGTCAAAACATCCCATACGATTTCGTAGTCGACGCCAAAATAGCCATGGATCAAGCGATCTCGCATGCCGGCCATTGCACGCCACTCGATCTCATCATAACGCTCGCGCACCGCGACGGGCAAATTCTTGGTAGCCTCACCGATAACCTCCAGGCTACGAACGAAAGCGCGCTTCCGCGTCTCATCCCGAAGGAAAGTCTCCTTCGTTAAACCGTCGACCTGCTTCAGAAGAAAGTCGATTTCGTCGAGAATGTGGCGGAGATAATCAGCTGGAGAACGAGACATACTCCGTCGCTGCGAGAATGCGAGGACCTATATAGGGACTGAGTGACTCGCGCGTGACGAGCTCCACCGGCCGACCAAGAACACTTTCCAATCGCTCGGCGAGATGCATGAAGTTGTCGAACGATTTCTGCCCGGGGCTGAATTCAACCAAGATGTCGACGTCACTCTCCGCTGACGCGTCGTCACGATAGAACGAGCCAAACAGTCCCAACCGCTCCACCCCGAGAGCGCGGAATTCCGGACCAAGCGGCTGAAGCCGCTCGATCACTTCCCGTTTTGACTGGACCGACGTTTCCATACAGCCAATAAACAAACGTCGGCGTAGAATTGCTCCGTGCGCTGCGCCGTGACGGCGTTCATGGTCGGCGATACGGGCGATCCGGAGCCGGAGACGTGCCCCCAATCGGCGCAAACGAAAACGGCCCGATTTCCCTCGAGTAGAGAGGCCATCGAGCCGTCTGGTACCGCGTACGGGATTCGAAGACGATTAGCCCCTCGAACTCGAGGCATCTCGATGTAATGAATGCAATCGAATGCAATCGAGATGAAGATTCATGGACACTATTTGGGCACGGGGATTCATAGCCGATGTTCTGACTGACCTCGATGCGAACCTGACCTGTCGGAGGAGAAGCTCACGCAGATCTTAATGTGCCGCCGCCGGTACCTGCAGCTGTAACGACAAAGAGAGACGACCGAAGTAGCCGTGCAGCGCTTGTCCGACGGCAGATCCGCCGACTACAGGTGAATCCTTCGGACCGCCAAAAAAAGATGCCACTGTCCTTCACATCGGGGGCTTAAGAGAGATAGGCCATTGCGCGTCCAAGGGCGTCGGCTCCCAGGGCATTTCGTGCGCAGCCGATCTCGGTGTCGTGGCGACGACTACTCCCAATCCCGTGTCAATTGAAGATTCGCCACCTCAGGGCCAAGAGTCTTCCTCACCCGAGGCGTTGAGTATTCCCAAGTAGGGTCTTGCAGCATTGCAATGGATTCTTCCGGCAACGCCGTTCCGTGGTCCATCTGAACCTTACAGATGTTCAGAGCGGCGCCACTGTAAATTCAACGCACCCTAAACGCCTTTCTCTCTTGAGGGAAAGTCGTCCGTCGCGGTGCCCGCTTGCAAAGCATTTTTATGCCGCGCCTTTCGACGCTCGGTGATGCTTCGGTGGAAATGATACGACTGCCCGGTCCTCCTCCTCGTGCCGCTTCAAGTCTTGGGCTATTAAATTGAGGTCGTTACCAAACTTCTCCGCATGAGCCTGCCTCGCTTCGCGCACTTCCTCGACAATGGGATCCTTCCAGAGGTCTTTCTTCTCCATGACACTACCTCTCTAGTAATTCCTCCGGCGTACAAATAATCGGCGGTTCGTATCCCATGGTACGACACGTACTCTCTATCCGGTTTCTCGCCTCTGCCTTGGCAATATGTGCAAGATTCCACGTCAGAAGGTAATCGATTCCGTGCACGACGGCTGTGGCGACGTGCAGGGCATCTTCGGGCTGCTCGTCTGGAATCGAACCATCTTTGACCAAGACCTTCGCGAACTCGACGACCTCGTCCGTCAATTTCAAGAGGGGCAGGTTACGAATAACGTCTCGACGACGGGCCGATGCTGATTCGTCGCCTGCCCCCACTTCTTAGATTACGAGGGCAGAGGCAAAGAGGTCAAAATCTCCACGCCGCGTCTCCCACCACTCGCGCGTGATCTGCTGGTGTGCGGCCGTAACGAGATCGCGGCTCGGCCAAGCGGCGAGATAGCTCGACCGAGCCACGCGTGCGCCGGGAAGCGGCGACGCCCTTGCAAACTCTACAGAAGTTACGGCCTAGGTACCGCGTACGGGATTCGACACTGATTGACTCTCTCGACTCGAGGCGAATCAAAACGAAAAACGTCATCGAGCGTAATCGAGGCGAAATTTTGTGGGCACCATTTGGGCACCGAGCGAGTCAGAAGGGCGAAGCTCTCCTAAACGAATTCTAGACACGGATGGCAGACTGGAAGCATCGGATCACCTTTAACCCAAACCAGTGCGGCGGACGACCGTGTATTCGCGGCATGCGAATAAGAGTAACCG
>Ga0299914_10003288_pt1 | contig 11397 bp, 10 predicted proteins | sample RVTome_10_FD_201361 | JGI IMG/M metagenome (GOLD analysis project Ga0299914, IMG submission 201361) | Soil microbial communities from uranium-contaminated site in the Upper Colorado River Basin, Wyoming, United States - RVT153D57 (version 2) ... | reverse complement strand
ACGAGGCGCGCGGCTTGCTCTTCGTCGGGACCGGGCAGGGCCTGGCCGAGCCGACACCGCCCCTGGCCGACGCGCTCCTGGCCATCGACTTCAGGACCGGGGAGCTGAAGTGGTCCAGGCAATTCACGTATCCCGACGTCTTCAGCGCCGCGTTCCCGACGGGCAAGGATGCCGACGTCGGCGCATCCCCCAACCTGTGGACGTCCGACGGACGTGATCTCGTCGGTGCCGGTGACAAAGGCGGAACCTTCCACGCCGTCGACCGCGAGACGGGTGAGGTCGTGTGGGACACCGAGCTGACGCCCGGCAGTGTGTTCGGTGGTCAGATCGGTTCGGCGGCCTTCGTCGATGGAACGCTGATCGCGTCCTCGAACGTGGGCGATCCGGACACCAACGCGCCGACCGACGTCACCAAGTTGTTCGCCCTCGACCCCGCGACGGGCGAGATCCGGTGGGCGACCGAGGACCTCCCGGGAAAGATCTTCGCTCCGGTCGGCGCGGTGCCTGGCGTTGCCTTCGTCGGCACCGATCGCGGCACGCTCTCCGCCCTCGACACCGCCACAGGGGCGGAGCTCTGGACGTTGCAGGCGCCCGCCAAGACGGGCTGTGGCCCGTCGATCGTCGACGGGCGAGTCCTGTGGGGCTACGGCTTCACCCTGTTCGGTGGACCGGGCCCGGGGGGCGTGATCAGCTACACGATCGGGGCGTGATTCACGAGAGATCGAGGCGCCCGGCGCTGGGCGTTGGCGGGCAGTCTGACAATGAACCGCGCGCCACCCCCCGGAGCATCGTCCACCGCGATCGAACCGTCGTGAGCCGCAACGATCGCCGACGCGATCGAAAGGCCGAGGCCAGTTCCGCCGCGGACGGCCGAGCGGGACGCGTCGAGCGTGGTGAACCGCTCGAACACCCTCGCCCGGTCGGGCTCCGCGATGCCTGGCCCGTCATCGGACACCGTGAACTCCACCTCGTCATCTCGTTGCTGTACCGAGAAGGCAACGGTCGACACCGCGAATCGAGTGGCGTTGGTCGCCAGGTTCTCGACCAGGCGGCTGAGGTCGGTGTCCCGACCGAGCACCTGACCACCCGACACCCGGCTGATGTCGATCGCCAGATCGGTCGCACGCTCGAGTCGACGGGCTTGCTCCAACACCAGTTCGTCGAGGTCGACCGGATGAGCCGCAGTCCCCGAGGTCGACGCGTCGGCCTTCGTCAGTGTGAGCAACTCATCGACGAGATCCTGCAAGCGCCACAAGGTCATGAGCGCCTCGGCGCGTACCGCGGCGGCCTCGTCGGGATCGTCGGGAACGGTCTCCAGCAACGCCCGCACCCCCGCGATCGGGGTTCGCAGCTCGTGGCTCGCGTCCGACACGAAGCGACGTTCTCGCGCCACGGCGACATCGAGCCGCTCGAGCAGATGATTCAGGGTGTCGGCCAGGCGATCGAGCTCGTCTCGGGTGCCGGGCAGGTCGAGGCGTCGGTGAAGCTCGCGGTCGCTCATGGCGTCGACCTTTTGGGCCATCGCTCCGACGGGACGAAGGGCACGACCGACGACCACCCAGATCAGCACACCGAGCAGCAGTGTGAGCACACTCGTCGTGATGATGAGCAAGCGGGCCAGCGAGTCGCGCACCTCGGTGACGTTGGCCGCCGAGCGAGCGACCACGAGCGTCACCTCGCCATCGGGCGGCATCGACCGAGCGAGCACGCGCAGCTCACCGAGGTCGGGCGCGTGGACGGTCGCGATCTCGGGATCCTCGTCGATCGGACGGATGGACGAGGCGCCGATGGCCGGCGCACCCAGGGCCGCTTCGCTCGCACCAATGACCTGGCCATCGCGTGAGAGGAATTGCACGAACAGATCAGTGGGGCCTTCCTCGATCGGAAGGCCGCCGCCATCACTGGCGATCGCTCGATCGATGAAGTCGGCGTTGGCCGTGAGCGTCGAATCGATTTGGGCGATCATCTCGCGTTCGAGCACCTCGATGACCAACAGGCCGGCACCGCAGACCGCGATGACGACGACCAGCAGGGCCCCGGCAGTGATCCGCGTGCGCAATGACAGCCTTCGCCGTCGCGGTCGTGGGCTCATCGTTGATCACTGTGAAGGCAATAGCCCTCTCCGCGAATCGTCTCGATCGTGTGCCGGTCGAACGGCTCGTCGAGCTTGTGACGCAGGTGACCTACGTAGACCTCGACGATGTTGCGGTCGCCCGCGAAGTCAGCGCCCCATACCGAACGCAGGATGTCGGACTTGCCGACGATCTGGTCGGCGCGCTCGAGCAGGACGGCCAGCACCTCGGTCTCCCGCGACGTCAAGTCGATCGCGACATCCCCCCGAAAACAGCGCCGACGCAGCGGATCGAGGCGGAGATCACCGATCGCCGGCCACTCAACCCGCCGCCGCGGACGACGCAACAGCGCGTGCACCCGCGCCTGCAGCACGATCATCGAGAACGGTTTGGTCAGGAAGTCATCGGCACCGGTGTCGAGACCCTCGGCTTCGTCGTGATCGCCGGATTTCGCCGTGAGCATCAGGATCGGGGTCCAGTTGTCGTCGGACCTGATCGCCTCACACACGCGATAGCCGTTCATCGATGGCAGAAGGATGTCCAGCACGATCAGATCGAACCGTTCGTGCCGCGAGCGCTCGAGGCCCTGCGCGCCGTCGTGCACGATGTCGACGTCGAACCCGTTGGAGGCGAGACAACGCTGAACGCCGGCGGAGACGGCCACGTCGTCTTCGACCACCAGCACACGCACGGCGCGAGCCTTGCACGTCGCGGCGGGTGCGCGCCGTGCGGTCGAGCCCGAACTCAGGCGCTCTTGCGACGGCCTCGCGACGCCGCCTTCTTCCTCGTCGTGGCTCCCTTGCGCGAACGACTCCGTTTGGTCGCCTCGACACTCTTCTCGAGGGCTGACATCAGGTCGACGACCTCGGCCATCTCGGCCGGCGTCTCTTCGACAACGACCTCCTTGCCCTGCGGTCGCTTCTTGATGATGTCGCGCAATTGCTCGGTGTAGGTGTCGTGATACCGCTTCGGGTTCCAGTCGGTGGCCAGCGCGTCAATGATGTCGTTCGCCAGCTGTAGCTGCTTCTTGTCGGGCTTCGAACGGCGGCTGGGCAACTGGTCGACCTTCGACTTGTCGACGACCTCATCGGCGAACCGCATCGTCGACATGGCCAACGCGCCGTCCAGCGGCCTGATCGCGGCGAGGTACTGCTTTCGGCGCATCACCACCGCGCCGACGCCGACGCGATGTTGATCCTCCATCGCCGCCAGCAGAAGTTGGTACGGCTTACCGGCAGAGTCGTCGGCGGGCGCCAGCCAGTAGGTGCGCTCGTAGTAGATGGGGTCGATCTCCTCCAGCGCGACGAAATCCGCGACCTCGATGGTCCTGGTGCTACGCGGTCGCAATTCGTCCAGCTCGTCGGGGTCGACGGTGACGTAGCGGCCCTTGCTGAGCTCGTAGCCGAGCTCGATGTCGTCGTTGTCGACTTCCTTACCGCTCTTCTCGGAGACCTTCTTGTTGCGAATGCGGGCCCCTGTGCGCTTGTGCAATTGATGGAAGTGCACCGCGTGGTCTCGCACCGCCGTGTACGCCTTTACCGGCACATTCACCAACCCGAACGAGACCGCACCTGACCAGATAGCTCGTGCCATGGCGAGCACTTACCCGAACGCGGCTGGTACAGATCGGATGCCTTCTTGCACCCTCACCTCACGGTGTCGCGCCACGCCTCGAGGCTGGTGAACTCGGGCTTCCAACCCAGCTCACGCTTGGCTTTGCTGGTGTCCATGATGGCCGGGTGGCTCGACGCCTCGGCCCACTTCGTCAGCGGACCAACCCACGGCAGAGTCGGAACCGACGCAACCGCGCGTGCGACCGGTTGGGCCAGGCGCGCCGGGACTGCAATCGGTGTCAGCCCCACCTCATGCGCCAGATCGGCGGCGGTGACGACTCCATCACCGCTGACGTTGTAGGCGCCCGGAGGGCCAGCACCGACGATGCAGAGCAACAGGGCCTGGGCGACGTCGGTCTCGTGGACGAACTGCATCGGGAGGGACGGCACCGGCACTGGCAGCGACAGCGGCACGCGGCGAACCATGCCCGCGATTCGGCCCGCCACGTTCGCGAGCGGCGCCGGCACGAACTCCTTCGCTCCCATCGTGTGCGGACCGAGCACGATCGGTGGTCGAAGGACATACAACGCGACCGATGGGTGCCGCTCCGCCTCGGCGGTGAGCAGGCGCTCGAGCTCGGCCTTCTCCTGGGCGTAGGCGAGATGCGTGGCCGGGCGGGCGGGCCACTCTTCTGTCATGCCGATCGGGTTGTCGTCGTGAAACCCATACGCGGCGACCGAGGATGCGTACACGAATCGTCCCGCGCCAGCACCGGCAGCGGCTCGAAACGCATTCACCGTGCCGCCGATGTTGATCTCGCGAGTCAGTTCCGGTGACGCGGCACCGGCCACGATGAACGCCAGGTGGACGGCGACGTCCGCGTCTTCGAATGCTCGCTCGAGCGCGGAGGGATCCCGCACATCACCCTGCCGGTACCGCATCTTCGTCCAGCCCTGAGAGCTCGGGTCGAAGGGCCGGCGGGCGATGCCGATGACGCGTGCCACGCGAGGGTCCGATTCGAGCAAGGGCATGAGACCGAAGCCGAACGTGCCGGTCGGCCCGGTGACCGCAATGGTCAAATCGGTGTCTCCCGTGGCCACGACGATGTCATACCGCGGTTCCGAGCACCAGGCTCGATCGGCCAAGCTGTAACGGATGGACGACCGGTTCGAACCGCATGCGATCGACGTCGTCAAGGATGAAGGCGTCACACTCACGTTCCGCGACGGAGAGGTGGCGCGCTTCGACCTCATGTCACTCCGTCTCGGGTGCCCGTGCGCCACTTGCCGCAGCCTCCGGGATCAGGGCGAGGACGTCTGGCCACGGCCTGGCAGTCCTACCCCGCTTCGGATCGAGAACGCCGAGCTCCACGGCGCGTGGGGCCTGCAGGTCACGTGGAACGACGGTCATGCCACCGGCATCTTCCCCTTCGAGTCATTGCGACGATGGTCTGACGGCGGACCGGCGTTCCCACCCGACTCCGGTCTCGGCGGCTCCGCCGCTGACTGAGCGCGGGACCCACGAACCGGCTCAGACTCGGATGATGTCCAATCCGCGAACTGACGGATAGTCATCGTCCTGCGTCACGATGGGGACGGCAAGGTTCATCGCCGTCGCCGCGATCCAGGAATCGTTGATCGGCATGCGCAACCCCGCGTCACGAAGCCGAACACGAAGCGTGGCCCATGACGCGGCCACACTCTCGTCGACCGGCACCGGCTGCATCGCCAGTGCATCGGTCAGCGTCGCGAGTCGCCGTGCTCTGACTTCGGTATCGGCCGCGACGAGTACGCCGGCCCTCAGCTCACCGATCGTGATCACAGACACCGCAAGTTCGTGCGGGACTGCCTCGACGTCGAGTGGTCGGCCGATCTCGCGCGCGACGAACAGCGAGGTATCGGCCAGCCCTCGGCTCATCGGAACGGAAGGTCGTCAGTGGTTTCGTCGCTGAGCTCGGCGAGATCCCTCGTCAAGCCCGGGTCAGCCCGATGCTGAAGGACATTCGCGATGAACACCTCCCGCGAAAGCCAACGCGGCCGACTGCCCACCGGCTCGAGCTGGGCCACGGGCCGCCCATCGACGGTGATCACGAGGGTCTCGCCCTGCTCGACGCGGTCGAGCAGGGCACGAGTCCGATTTCGCAGTTCACGAGATGCGACCTGAGTCATGCTACGAGTGTAGCGAATGTGCGACAGCCTTCCTCGGCCGCTGAAGAAACTGCGAAGTAGCATCCACTGCCTGAAGTAGCCATCCACTGCATCGCAGGGCTCACGCGCTGGATGAACCGACCCGACCGAACGGCGCCTACGGCTTGGGCTCACGAGGCAGGCCGAGCAGGCGCTCGCCGATGATGTTGCGCTGCACCTGGCTCGTACCGCCGGCGATACGACCGCCGGGCGCGGCCAACATGCCAGCCGCGTCGGGGCCGTCGACCATGGCGTCGGCGCCGGCAAGGTCGCCTCGCAGCATCGCCACGTCGAACATCATCTCGGTGATGCCCAGCTTCATCAGCGACGCCGCGACCGATGCGATCGGACCTTGCCGCTGTGCCAGCGCTTTGAGCGACGACCCGCGCGAGAGCTCCGTGATCAGGCGCTGACGTTCGACCGGGCCCAGGTCACGACCTTCGGCCAGTCCAGCCATCGATTCGAGCCGTCGTTCGAGCCCGATGATGCTCGTACCGATGTGGCCGCGCTCGCTCGTCAACACCGCCATGCCGACGCCCCACCCGCCATGCAGCGGACCGAGCAAGTTCTCCGCCGGCAGTTCGACGTCGGCGAAGAACACCTCATCGAACTCGGACTCACCGGTCATCTGCTCGAGCGGCCGGACCTCGATGCCCGGCAGGTGCATCGGACAGAGCAAGAACGAGATGCCCTTGTGCTTGGGTGCACCGGGATCGGTGCGCGCCATGAGGATGCCCCAGTTGCTGTAACGACCCCCACTGCACCACACCTTCTGGCCGTTGACGATGAACGAGTCGCCCTCCCGAACCGCATCGGTCGCGAGGCTCCCGAGGTCACTCCCGGCCCCAGGCTCGCTGAACAGCTGGCACCACACCTGTTCACCCTGCAACGTGGGATCGAGGTGGTCGGCCTGCTGTTCGGGCGTTCCGAACTGCAGTATCGAGCCACCGGCCAGCACCAAGCCGACCATGTTGAGAACGGGCGGCACGCTCGCAATCGCACATTCGAGCATCCAGACCGCGTTGTGCTCAGCGGTGAGGCCTCGACCGCCGAACTCGAGCGGCCAGTGGATACCGGCGAAGCCGGCGTCGTGGAGTCGCCGTTGCCACGCCACGCCTTCATCGATCAGGTCGGGAGGGCAGATCGGGCCGTAGTCTCGGGGCGCCCGTGACTTGTTCTCGGCCAGCCACCGGCGAGCTGTGTCCTGGAACTCGTCCACTGTGGGCTCGATCGGTTCGTTCACACCGACGACCGTACGCTGGCCGAGGGGGTCGAATCACCATGGACTTCGAAGTACCAGCCGAACTGACCGCGTATCTGGCCGAGCTCGACGAGTTCATCGAGAACGAGATCGTTCCGCTCGAACAGGCCGACGACAACATCCGGTTCTTCGACCATCGGCGCGAGGACGCCCGCACCGACTGGGAGCGGGGCGGTCTGCCGAACGAGGAATGGGAAGCGTTGCTGTTCGAGGCCCGCCAGAGAGCAGACAAGGCCGGGCATTACCGCTACCCGTTCCCAAAGGAATACGGCGGGCGTGACGGCACGAATCTCGGCATGGCGGTGATACGTGAACATCTGGCGCGCAAAGGGCTCGGATTGCACAACGACTTGCAGAACGAGCACTCGATCGTGGGCAACAACGTGGGCCTGCTGCTGATGATCAACTACGGGACCGACGAACAGAAGGACGAATGGGTCGATGCGCTGGCCGAAGGCCGCGGCGGCTTTGCGTTCGGCATCACCGAACCCGCTCACGGTTCCGACGCCACACACATGGAAACCACTGCCGTGCGGGACGGCGACGATTGGGTGATCAACGGCGAGAAGACGTGGAATACCGGCATTCACCGGGCGCAGTACGACCTGATCTTCGCCCGCACCAGCGGTGAGGCCGGCGACGGGCTCGGCATCACGGCGTTCCTGGTTCCGACCAACAGTCCGGGGTTCGAGATCGTCGAGTTTCTCTGGACCTTCAACATGCCGACCGACCACGCCCACATCCGTCTCACCGACGTGCGAGTGCCGCACAGTGCGATCTTCGGCGGCGAAGATCGAGGGCTTCAGGTCACGCAGCACTTCTTCAACGAGAACCGCATCCGTCAAGCGGCGTCGAGCCTCGGGGCGGCGCAGTACTGCATCGACCAAGCGGTGGAGTACGCCAAGGTGCGTGCACCCTTCGGCAAGCCACTGGCACAGAACCAGGCGATCCAGTTCCCGCTCGTCGAGCTACAGACCCAATGCGAGATGCTGCGCGCCCTGATCCACAAGACAGCCTGGAGCATGGACGAGTACGGCCCGTTCTCGGTCTCGGACAAGGTGTCGATGTGCAACTACTGGGCCAACCGGTTGTGCTGTGAAGCCGCCGATCGGGCCATGCAGGTGCACGGCGGGCTCGGCTACTCCAGGCACATGCCCTTCGAGCACATCTACCGCCACCACCGCCGGTACCGCATCACCGAAGGCAGCGAGGAGATCCAGATGCGCCGCGTGGCCGGCTACCTGTTCGGCTTCATGAAGCAGCAGGCTCCGAAGGGCGTCGTCGCTTGACGCCGATCAGGGCGCAGGAGCTACCCACTCACGACGTGGTTGTGACCACGATGCAGTTGAAGCAGGTCTTGCGGTTGGACGTGTGTCCGTCGAAGCCGGGTCCCGGTGTACTTGCCTCGAGGTCGAGATCGTGGTGACCGGCGGGCGCGTCTACCGCTGCGCTGACAGTCGCGTGGACATCGTTCTCGGTCGCGACGACATCGGAGAAGGTCACCCCGCTGCCCGGCTCACCGAACAGGCCTACCACTTCGTCGAGGTTCGATCCGCTGATGGTCACTGATGCGCTCGTACCACGAGCCACCGACAGGGGCACGCCCCCGGTGATATCCATGGTCGGTGCAACCTCGACCTCGATCTGGGAAATCAGCTCACCGTCGACGGTCAGTTCCGGCAGTGTGTGGGCGACATACCGTCCGTCCGCGCTGATCCCGCTGTTCACAGCATCGAGCGGCGACCTGGTCCCGATGAGTGTGAAGTCTCCACCATCGAAGTCGTAGTGGAACACCCGGGCGTACCCGGCGTAGACAAGCACCGTGAACGAGACGTAGCGGCCGTTGTGCGAGATCGTGGGCGGAAAGTCCACGGCGGTGGGGACCTCGACCTCCGGCGCGTCCATCGGCACCCGAACCGTCAGGCCCGTGGCCATGTCACGACGAAACAGGTCCGGATCGTCGTCATCGTTCTCGACAAGGCCATCATCACGGCTCCAGAAGAGGACATACCGGCCCTCCCCGGAGATCGAGGGCCACAGGCCCGTCCCCGTGCCGCCATCGAGGCGCACGGACACCAGGGCGGTCGTCCCGGTTGTTCGGTCGTATCGGAACACCTTCGAGTCGGTGCCACTCGCTCCTGGCGCGAGGTTGTCGCGAGAGTTGAAGGTGACATACCGCCCATCTGCGCTCAAGGAGGACCGCATGGCCGGGCCGCCGGCCTGCGACTCCGGCGGCTTCACCTGCGACGTCGAACCGAGCAGACGGTCGCGCACCCAGAGCGAGGCTGACCCGAACAACACATATCGACCGTCACCGCTGATGTCGTCCACACCAGCACCCGTCGGGAACTGCAGCCCCGCCGAGTCGACACCGACGAGCGAGGTCGTCCCGGTCAGGCGATCACGCACGAACACATCGGTCGCGCCGTTGTTGTCGCCTGCTACGAGGTTCGCGGCTCTCGACTGGAATGCCACGAAGCGGCCGTCGTCGCTCAACTTGGGGAAGTTCGCAGGTCCGGCGCCCGCATTCTCGTTGCTGTCGACGTCGATGCGCTCGACCGGACCGGAGAGATCCCGCGCGAAGATCGCGTTCTCACTCTGCCAGGCGACGACGTGTCCGTCCGCACTGATCGTCGCAAACTGACGTGCTCGCGCGGCGACGAACGGTCCGCCTGGCACGTGGTCACCGGGCGCCACCCATTTCGTCTCGCAACCAACTGCGGCGAGCAACACGAGAACAACCGCTGCGGCAATGGGCCAACGACGTTCCCGTCTCATCGCGCCACGATAGCCCCACCTGGGTTTCCGCGTCCGGCTAGGTCCAGACGAGATCGCGCCGTGCTCGCGAGCTGTGCGAGTTCGACTGGCAAGGAATCAACCGTCGCCGAGACGGTCGAACTTCGGTGGGCGCTTCTGCAGGAACGACGAGACGCCTTCACGGAAGTCCGGCCGGCCGAAGCTCTCGAGCATGAGGCGTTGCGCCTCGCGTTCCGCTGGACCCAGGCCGGCATGAGCCTGCTCGTTGAGCTGGCGCTTGATGATGGCGATCGACGCCGGCGAGCAGGTCGTCGCGATCTCCTCGATGTAGTTGCGACTGTGCGCGACGACCTCGTCGACCGGCATCGAGGCATTGACCAGCCCGAGGGAGGCGGCCTCCTTGCCCGAGATCGGTCGTGACGAGATCAACAGGTCCATCGACGCGGCAGTGCCGACCACCCGCGGCAGCAACCAGCTGAGCCCCCACTCTGCGATCAAACCGCGGCGGGCGAACGCGGTGATCAGAGGGGCGTCTTCGGCCATGAAACGCACGTCACAACACAACGCGATGGGCACGGCCATGCCGGCGATCGGCCCGTTGATCGCCGCGACGATGGGCTTTCTCGTGGCGAGCAGGTACGTGTACTCCCCCGTGAAGTCGTCCGGTACGGACGGATCCTCGGCAACGTCCAGCTCTGGCCAGCCACCGCGGATGTCGCCGCCCTCGGTGAGGGTGGTCAAGTCGCCCATGTCCGCGCCGGCGCAGAAAGCGCGGCCCGCCCCGGTGACGATGATGCCCACCACCGCGGGACTCGTGTCTGCCTGCCACATGGCATGACGCACCTCGGCGGCCATGCGCATCGTCCAACCATTGAGCGAGTCCGGTCGGTTGAGCGTGATCGTCGCGATCGGGTCGTCGACTTGATAGAGGATCTGCTCGTAGACGGACATCAGGCCTCGACCCCGAACAGGGCTCGAACGTTGTCACCCAGGAACGCGCGGCGACGTGACTCGGGAAACGCGCTCACCAGTTCGTCGAGATCACCGATGTATTCGGGTGTGTGGTCGGCATGGGGAAAGTCCGACGCCCACATGAACCGATCACCGAAGCGTTCCGCCAGGGCGGGGATGGTCCGCTCGTCAGGATCGCACGAGATCCAGCAGCGATCGCGGAAGTAGTCGCTCGGCTTGTGTTCGAGCGGGACCCGGGTGCCGATGAAGGTGTGGCCGTAGACGGCATCGATTCGATCGAGCCAGTATCCGATCCAGCCGCCGCCGGATTCGAGCACGACCACCTTCAGTCGGGGAAACCTGTCGAACACGCCGTAATCGAACAACGTGGTGAACTGCTGGCGTACACCGTCGGATGCGGTCACCGATGCAAGGAGCCGCAGCTTCCTCACGTTCTCCCATGCGCCCATCCGCGCGCCCTTGGTCCACTGCGGTTCGAACGTCGGGTGTATGGCGAAGGGCACATCCAGATCTTGCGCGGCGGCGAACACGGGATCGTTGTCGCGATGCCCGAGGGGCTTCGCATCGTGTGTGAACGGCGCGACGTATGCGCCGC
>Ga0299914_10003287_pt1 | contig 11398 bp, 7 predicted proteins | sample RVTome_10_FD_201361 | JGI IMG/M metagenome (GOLD analysis project Ga0299914, IMG submission 201361) | Soil microbial communities from uranium-contaminated site in the Upper Colorado River Basin, Wyoming, United States - RVT153D57 (version 2) ... | reverse complement strand
CGGCGCCCTCGCGCCGGCGCGCCCGGCCGAATCCGACGAACTGGCCCCTGACAACAAAAGCAGCCCCAATATTATTAGAGTTTGGAATAAACGCTGTAATTTAGTCATTGTTTATAAATAGGCATAGTGGTTTGGTAATTGGGTAATTACAAGCCGGTGTTCGGCCAATTACCCAATTACCCAATTACCGAACGATCATTTACCCACGCAACCTTAACTCCTGAAGGATTGCCAGGATGAACTCATACAGTTGGTTAAAAAGGACATAGAGAATGTAGCCCGTCAACACAAACAACCCCATCGTAAACAACGTAATCAATACATTGCGAACCGTTTCCGAAAAAGAATAATTGTGAATTTCCTTCACCATAATCACCAGCATGATCCCCATCCAGAGATAGACCAGGTTCAGCGAAAACGAGTGCAGGAAAACCTCATTCATCGTCAAAACATTAGAAATCAAGGCGATGGGCAGGATAAACAGGGCGTATGGAAACAGACTGTAAGCCGAGCCGATGATGACGTCCCGAATACGCCCTTCGCCGTCGCTGATCGTAGAAACCAGGTAATTAGCCGCGTTCCAGAGAAAAATTAAGACGGCCGTATAGACGATCTCATTCTCCACCCGGATATACACCGGCGAGGTATAGACATTGAAGACGAAGCCGGTTGTATAAACCGACAATACCCTGACCGCGATAACCCAAATATAGAGCAATAAAGCAAACTTCAAACTCCCCCGCAGGTCTCTCTTAATGTAATAAAAGCTGTCGGCCGGTTTCCGAATAAAACGGAACATGAAGAGAAAGTCGTCTACCAGTTTGATCTGTTTTATACGGCCGAACCGCTCCCTCACCGGCTCCGACCACTGATAACGACGATCAACCCGCTTGGTGACTTGAAAAATCAGGAAAAGACCAAAAAATCCCATCAATGCCTGGCTCAAATATCTCTGCAAGATAACATTGCGTAATTCCCAGAACGCCTGCGAATAACCCCGGCGAGATTCGGCATTCCGATAAGCGGCCAGGGCATTGGCATAATCCCCTTCCTTAAAATAAGCGTCGGCAATGCCCTGGTAAGCCATGATGAAAGTGCCGTTGAAATCTAAAATCTCTTCAAAGTACGGCCTGGCCTCCTGGTAAAAGCCTTCAATATACAGTCGGACCCCCTCATGTACCTGTCGGGCAAACGCCGTCGTCTCGTAAACGACAATGGCGTTCTTATCCTTGTCCAACACATAAATGAACTCTTGATAGCGGGCAATGGCCGTGCCGTTCCTGATAGTCCCTAACCGCTGGTTGCCGTTATCTCGTGCGCCAAAAACAAAGAGCAGCGTGCCGTTAAGATCGTATTCGACAATATATCCGTCGGCGTCAACGGCTAGGACCAGGCCGTTTTCACTGACGTGGATGTCGCGGAAGATGGTGGAGCCATAAGTTTCGGGATAGATGTTTTTGCCGGAGATGGTGAATCTTTTGATACCCTCGAAGGTAGATGTACCGGACGTAACGGTGAAGACCAGCGATTGATGATCAATATAAAGATTGGATGGGGAGGCGGCTTCATTCCTGATAAACTGCGCCAACTGTTCATCCGTCAGGAACATCCGCTGCAAAATCATCTTAAGCGACATCGCGGCCGAATTAGCCCCAAAATAGCCGATGAAATTGCCGTTGGTATTCATCTGAACCAGGCCGTTGACCGAACCTTCGCTGACGATATATAGATTCTCACGGGCGTCTACCGCTATTTTGCGGGGCAGAAATTGCCTGTTCAGACCGAATAACGGTTCAGTCGGCCGTCCGAACGAATTCTCCACGCTGCCGTCGGGATTCAAGATAAAAATACTATCCTGCCCGGCGTCGGCCACATACATCACCCCATCCCCATCCACATGCACCCCGGTCGGCCCCTCCAAAACATCTTCCCCATAGGTGGCTTCTACGTTGAAATTGCTGTCCAGTTTGACGATCCGGCCGTTTCCCGTATCCGCAATATAAACAACCCCCTCGGCCGTCACAAACATATCCTCCGCCCCCGACACCTCCACATCAATTTCGGCGAAAGGGGTGTACGCGTCCTGCGTCATCACCAAAAAACCCCCCGGCCCCCAGGCCCAGGTCGTATAAGGAGATTCCGCCTGTACCGGGGTATTGGTAAGGACAAATACAACTATGATAAATAGAAGGACTATCGTGAGCCTTTTCATCATTCAATCATCCAGAACTGCCACCAATCACCAATCACTAATCACCACTCAACCAATCAACCCACTCAACCACTCAACCACTCAACCAATCACAATTCAAAATTCATTATTCACAATTCATTATTCCCTCCCCAATCCCTACTTCAACCCCGAATGAGACATCGTACTCATAACCTGGCCTTGCAAGAAGATAAAAATGATGAGATTCGGCAAAAACATAATCAAAGTCGCCGCCGCCGCCATGCCCTGACCCGCCACCACATTCGCGCCCGCAGTTGTCGTTGTCAAAGTCGTCAGGTAAAAGGCAAAGGTTTTGAGGCTTTCCGCGTTGATATACAAGGTGGAAATATCGGCATTATTCCATGTCGCCTGGAACGTCAGAATGGCAATCGTGGCAATAGCCGGTCTGATCATGGGCAGAATAACGGCCCAATAAATCCACACATCAGACGCCCCATCCACCCGCGCCGCATCCACAACCTCATCAGGGATGCCGTCCATAAACTGTTTCAGCAAAAACAGGCCGACCGGCAAAGCCAGCCCCGGCAAAATGTGAACCCAAAACGAGTCAATCAAATTCAATCGCTCGATAACCAGAAATCGCGGGATGGTGACTGCAATCGGCACAAACATCAAGGCGACGGTATTAACGGCGAACAACGTATTTTTCAGCTTAAACCGCTTTTTGGAGAGGGCATAAGCGGCCGTTGTCGAAACCACAATCGAAGCCGCAACCGTTACGGCCGTAATCAAAATGCTGTTAAACAAATAACGGCTAACCGGAACCCCCGAACGGGCCAGCCTCGAAAACAAATCGGTGAAGTTCTTAACGGTGGGGCTGGTAACCAAAAAGCGCGGCGGATAAGCAAACAGTTCATCCGGCGGCTTAAAGGCATGGGAAAAAACAAAGATAATCGGCAGCAGCATAAAAACCGTCAGCGGCAGCAGAACAAAGTAAAACTTAACCTGGCTGGTGTGAAAACCATCCGGATTAATGCCGCTGTTCCGAATACCGGAGAAGCGGCTGCTCGACTTTCTTTTCCAAAACTTTAGTTTAGTCATCATTTACTGTGCGGGCTGAGCCTGTCGAAGCCCAGCCTTCGACAGGCTCAGGCTTCTATACCTTTACTCATCACTCGCAAACAATTTAGTGGCAACTCTGGAGAAAAAGAGCACCATCAACAGCAAGACCACCGAAACGGCCGCTGCATAACCCATCTCATACCGTAAGAAACCATAATCCTCAATATGATTAACAATCAACTGTCCCGCATACTGCGGCGTCGGGTTCGCGCCCGACAACGTAACCCCAATCGCCCCGGCCTGAAAGGTAGCTACAATCGCAATAACCGCCCCAAACAACATCTGAGGCTTCATCGAAGGAATCGTAATATAAATAATCTCCTGAAAACGATTGCTAATGCCGTCCAGTGCGCCCACTTCGTAAAGCTCAGGATTAATCTCCAAAATACCGGCCAGCATCGCCAAAAAGCCCACCCCCATACTGCTCCACAACGTCACCACAATCATAATCGTCATCAAATATTCCGGCGATTGCAGCCATTGAATCGGCTCCTGAATAACATTCAACCCCAGCATAAAGCTGTTCAGATACCCATTTTGGTCGCCGCTGAAAAGGGTCTTCCACACGGCCGCCATCGCCACCCCGGTCGTCATAGAAGGCGAATAGAGAACCAGGGCAAAAATCGTGCGCGGCCCTTTGGGAAGCTGGGCCAAAATCCAGGCCAGCAAAAAGGCCATCACATAGCCGCCCGGCCCCACGATAACGGCAAACTTGATGGTATTGGGCAGCACATAACGCATGAAGATGTCGTCCTGCGTTAGCAAAGCAATATAATTTTTCAGCCCGATAAAAGTGGGCAGCTGGATGGTGTCAAAAAAGGAGAATGAGAGCAGAAACGCCACCACCACCGGCACGACAATAAAAACAAAGAAGAAAAGAGCATACATAGACAGGAAGGCATACGCGCTGCCTTCTCTGTTCAGCCACCGCTTCCACCGGCTCTCCCGCTCAACAACCGGCCTGGCTGTCAAGGTCCTAACTGTATCAGTCGCCATTTTGCATCCAACCCTCAACCGTCTCTATAGTCGGAATCTCAAACGCTCTGACAACTCGGCCGTCTTGAATATAACCAAACTCCTCCATCTTCCGGGTAATTTCCCGGTTGATAATAATGACGGAACTGTCAATAGCCACTCGCGGATTAACCCCGTCAAAAACAATCCGGTTCCAGGCATTGCTCAGCTCCCTTTCCTGCATATAGCTGCCCGGCAGCTTAACCGGCTCCTGGAGCCACTCCCACTGCTCCAAAATAACCGCTTTATGTTCGTCGGGAATGGGCGCAAAGGCAAAGGCTTCCACATTGGCCGTGTTCCACAAAAATTCCAGCCCGTAATTCAAAACCAACTGCTGCTGAAAATCCACCTGGGTTTCGGTAGACATCCACCACTTCATAAACTCCCAGCCTTCCTCCGGCTGGTCGGTATTGGCAAACATAATCCCCGTCTGTGCCGAGCCGGTGACATAACGAAGCTGGCTTCCATCGGCCAGCACGGTGGCCGGATACAACTTGATTTCCCATAAGCCATTCAGTTCCGGTGCGGCCGTCAGCAGTTTAAGGTAGTTTTCAAAATTAGAGACCCCGATAGGCACACGGCCGGCTCGGAAGCTGTCATAAAAACTGGAAGTCGTCAGCGGCATTCCATAGATGGTAAAACTCTCCGCCATAAACCGAATAGCCGCAATCGCCTCCTCACTTTCCAGACCCGTTGAAAAACCATCCGCACTGTACAAATCCGCATCGTAATTAAAGAGATAAGGCGCGGTGAGTAAATAGTTTTTTTGGCCGCTGCCGCTGGAAAGGGCCGTGTTAAAATTCATACCGAACCGTTGCAGTTCCGGCAAAATTTCAATCACCTCATTCCAGGTATCGGGAACCGGAATGCCCAACGACTCCATAATGTCCCGACGGTAATATGTAACCCAAAAATCCTGCGTCTCCGGGATGGCATAGACCGAATCATCAATGATATACCCCAGCAGCGAACCGGGCGCATAGATATTGATGTACGAATCAAAATCATCGAACGAACGCAAATCATAGAGGGCGTTGCGAATCGCCAACTCATAGGGCTGATTGGTGCTGACCCCAAAAGCCACATCCGGCTGTATCCCCGCCGCATTCGCCAGAATCAGTTTAGACTCATCCGGCATAATCGAAAACTTGACATTGATGCCTGTCTCCGAGGTAAACGATTGATCCGTAATCAACTGCATCAAGTCCACATATTGGCGCGACCGGTTCACCCACACTTCCAGTTCCCCTGCCTCCGCTCCAATTGTGTGATATGGGTCCCGTTCAAAGGAATGGAAAAAGCGTTTAAGACCCTCAAATATAGAATTGAAAACAGAAACCCTTACCGGTTCGGGCATGGCGTCGGCCGAGTGAATATAAATCTTGTCCAGCGTCAGCGGCTGGCTTTGGAGCAGGGGCAGCAGCGTGCCGAGCAGTTGCGCGGCCGAACCTGACCCCTCCGAAAAACGATTCAATCGCGTCGGAATCTCGTCCGGCTCTTCCGCCAAAAACAAAATATTATCAATCGCCATCTGGTAAGTCAGAACTTCTTGCGAACCCCCGGTCTCGTTGATGGCATATACCACATCCAGGTCTTCTTGCAAATCGGCCGCAATAGCCAGCAGCTGCTCCTCGATGTCAGGAATGTAATCAGAGATAACCCAATCCTTAAAGGGATCAACCTGGTTTCCGGTGAGGCTTTTTATTTCCAGGGACAAATCATTGATATCTAAGAGTACCTTTTGAATTTTCTCGATGGCCGAATTGTAAGGGGAGCTGGTTGCCTCAATGCCCAGGACATTGACCCCTTCTTCCAAATAAATCTTATATGGCGTCTCTCTCCCCAACGTCACATTCGACCAGTTGGCAGAGAAATCGAATGGAACTTCGTTTAACTCCTCAAACAAAACCTCATCATTAATAGTAATTCTTCTAAAAACGGCAAAATCGCTCTTAAGATTTTGCAAGGCATGGAAGGTAATAAAATACATGCCCTCTTCCGGCACGGTAAATTCATAATAGGCCGCGCTGCCGCTGTCGTTCCAGTTTTCGCCGCCCATCGTGTTCAGCAGCAGTTGGTAGGTATCATAAGGTGTTACTTCCAGGCGGCGGTTGTTGATCGGCCGAATCGCCGTATCATTCTTATAGGAAGGATGCTCCGCTTCAAGTTCAATAAACACCCCTGAAGAATCGGGAGCCGCATGTTCGGCCTGATACTGGCTGTAGCTGGGGTAGGGGGCAAACGGCTCAATATAAACGCTGCCCAACAAGAGCGACTCTTTCGTCACGGTAAACTCGAAGGTGTGTTCTCCCTCATCCAGCGAGAATTGTAAGGGATAGGGTTGGCCGAAAGCGGCGTCGCGCATCGGCACTTTCGACCAGTGAATCAAACTTTCCTGCCGCACCAACGTCTCGTTGCCATAGCGGTCAAGCGGGAATTCAGTGTCGCGGTCCTGATAAAAAATGGGGAAAACGATCCGTCGGGTATCTTCCGACGGGAAAGTCCCATCTACTAACAGTTGTCCTTCAGGAGGGGTGAGGAAGGCGTCCGGCACGGCCGTGTCAAACCAAATGGTATAGTTGCCGGTTTCCTCAATCTCGGCCGTAAATTCAACCACTTCCCCCTCCGCCAAAAACACACTCGGCTTCCCATACGATTCGGCCGCCTCATGCTCACTGAGCGGCACGCCGAAGGTGTCGGCCGAAACCTCCACCCCCTCCCCCTGAGCGCCATTCTGATAATATCGAATTTGGGAGACGGCCGGCCGCCAATTCTGCCCCTTCACTCCTGAAGCCTTCACTCCTGAAGCCTTCACACCTGAAGCATGGGTGGATGATGGTGGCAGAATAACCATCATCAAAACAATTACTGTCCCTATAAATCTTAGATATTTAGGAAAGTTCAGTGACATGCTAAATGCTAGGTTCTTGCTAGAGGTGACAGTCACTTCCGCAAGTGACTGTCACCTGACACCCATAACGAATGTCAACACGCCCTAAATGCGGTCTTCCACTCCGTTGGAGTGAAAGAAACTTATTTGAGAAATTTCCGGTTGATCGGTAGCAATAACAGCCTTCTGCCAGGCTTCAAACTCAGACAACTTCTTTCGCATTACATTGTAGAAAAAGTTCACCAAAAAAACACCCATATCCTCCCCTCGCGGGGCAGCCCGGCAGCCGATATAGGCCTTTATCTTGCCGGTGTGGGTGAAGGCGCGACCCATTGCTTCAATACCGCTCCAACAGGCAGATGAGATAACCGTGCACCCCGGCAGGTTCACAACCGGCGCAATAACCTCGGCCGGCATATGTTGTTCCCGAAGCATAGATGTATCAATAAAAGATGCATATTCCCCGAAGTAATACCCATTTTCATCATCTCCATGCCCGGCAATAAGGAGGTAACGAGGAGCGGTCTCGCCTTGACCTAACACTTTTAGAAAGTCCGTTGGCGTGCCAATCCAGTGGATAGTGGCAACACACCCTAACATTTCAAGTAAGGCCCGTATGGCCCCTGCTTCGTAAGCATTAGTCAACGCAGAAATATTGATAGGTAGACGCGGGATAAAAAATTGTGTGTCAACAGGTTGTGTCATAGCTCAGCTTCAACCGGTGGTAGAGGTGATCAATCCGTTCAAATGTTTATATCCTCCGGGAGGTTTGACCAAGGTGTTACTCTCTGGTGAAAACCTCCCGGAGGATTGGTACTGTTAACTGTCAACTGTTAACTGTCCACTGCCTACTGTTAACTGTCAGTTAATGACTCAACTCCGCGGCCGCATCGTCCAGGATTTGATTGGAAAATTCTTCCAGTTGGACAGAGTAATCTTCAAACTTGAAATCGCCGCTGTTGGCATTGTCAAATATAAAGCCTATAGCGACATCCTGGTTTTCGCCAATATCAATACCCGGTTTACCTTCCCAACGGGCATTGATGTAGCCGGGAACAATTTTAGCCAGGGATTCAATCAGGCTGCTGTCCAGATTATCTAGGGCCGTGTGTATGCCCGGCTTATCAACGAACTGCTTGTACAGTTCCAGAGAAGCCTCATCCACCGAAACCGGCATCTTAGGCGCGGATCCCATCGCTTCAGCCAGTTCCGCTTCCTTAGCATAAGCCTCAGTCGAGAAAGTCATCCACTTGGCAAAGTTGTAAGCCTCCGGCAGATTTTCGGTGGTCTTGGAAACAACCATAATATCGGCCACCATAGCCTGGTTGCCGCCCGGAATGCCGATGAAGTCCCAATCAAAGGTAGCGTTTTCAACGTAGCCGGGTACGGCCCAGGTAGCATCCCAGCGCATACCTACTTCTTGATTCAGGAACAATTCCCAGGGGCCGGTGGCGTTAAAGTTGGCAAGCTGTTCTTCAGACAAGCCCTGCCAGGTATATTGTTGCATCTCTCCGGCTTTGGCAACCGCTTCTTTGAAGGCGGCCGAATTATAATTCATATGCGTGCCGTCATAGCTAAACCATTTCAGGTTGGGGTCTTGCGTATTGGCATACCAACCCATCACAAATTGCCACTCATCCAAACCAAGAACGCCCTGGGAAATATCGTTTAACGAGGTCACAGCCTCCTCAAACTCTTCCACCGAGAAACCGTATTCAGGGGCATCGAGATTGCCGGCCTCGTATAAATCTTTGTTGACAAAGTAGCCCATCACAAATTGGGCAGCGGGCAAAGCCAGCACCTGATCTGAGTAGGTAACGGCGTCCTTTAACACCTGCGGCACATTCTGCCAATCCGGGTCGTCGGCCACAATGTCGGTCAAATCGGCCACCCAATCATTGGTCACATACAGCGGCACATTATTCGCCATAAAGACATCAGGCAGCTCCCCTCTGGCGGCATAAGAGGTCAGAACGGCGTCCCAACCACCCTCGGCCGACATATCCACAAATTCAACCGTCACATGGGGATTGATTTCCATGTAAGCCTGAACCAGTTGGCGCTGAATATTATTCTCTTCCTCAGTTCCCAGGTTCCAGTTCGCATATCGCAGCGTCACCGGCACAGGGTCAGAACCAGAACCAGCCGGGTCCTCGACCGGTTCTTCCTCTTCCATTTCTTCTTCTGTTGGTTCTGCTTCGTTATCTGTGGCTTCGTTGTCTGTGGCTTCGTTAGACACATTTTCATTCGTTGTGGCTTCATTATCCGTTTGGGTATTGGTATTATCGGCCGTCCCCCCGCTGCAACTGATTAGCATAACAACTAATACGGCCGTAACCAATAAGTAAATCAACTTCATGTAAGTTTTCATTTCTCAATCTCCTCATTTTTTCAGAAACTTGTGAAAAATAAGCCTTCTATTTCCTCAGATATCTCTCGATACGAACCTCCTTAATTAGTGAAACGTTTCACTAACCGGCAAAAAAATATTTCAGCTTAATTTACTTTTAGAAACCGGCTTTCTATTCGTACATGATTCACCCTAATAACCAAGAAACCCGGTTTCTATTCATGCTCCAGGAAAATGCCGATTTAAGAAAATTATCATCCCTTTTTTCCATTTGTCAAGAAAAGAGGTTTGTGCCATGATTGTGAAGCCAATTGCTTTTTTGTCAATTCTTTACAAGCATGACAAGGAAATCAGTATGTTACCGGAAAATGGCGAAGATTTGCTGACCCAACTGTCGTTAAAACTGCACGACATCGAAGCCGTCCGTTTCGGCCGTTTCACCCTTCACAGCGGCAAAACTTCGCCCATCTATCTCGACCTCCGCCTCCTCGCTTCCTTTCCCCAGGTCATGCGCCTCGCCGCCAAAGCCTACCGCCGGGTACTGGAAACGCTCCAATTCGACCTCCTGGCCGCCACCCCCCTGGCCGGGTTGCCCATCGGAACCGCCATCAGCCTCGACATGGACATCCCCCTCATTTACCCCCGGCAGTCGACCAAAAGCTACGGAACCGGCAAACAAATCGAAGGCAAATGGACTGTCGGCCAGACGGCCGTTGTCATAGACGACCTCATCACCTCCGGCGACAGCCTCATGGAAGGCATCGCCTTTCTAAAAGCCGCCGGTCTTCACGTCAACGACGCCGTTGTCCTCATAGACCGTGAACAGGGCGGCAAAGAAAGCCTCCAAAGCCAGGGCTACAACCTCCACTACGCCATCACCATCAGCCGCATGTTAACCATTCTCGAAGAAAACGGCCGCATCACCCCCAAAAAACGCACCCAAATCCTAAACCACCTCCGCTAAAAACTGTTTACTGTTTACTTTTCCGTAGGAAAAAATGGACATTCGTCATCCCAACTTTACCCAGTTAGTCAACCCTGACGCCGCCTTTGAGCAGGTAGCCACCGGCTTCCAATTCACCGAAGGCCCCATCTGGCATCCCATCGAGCAGACCCTCCTCTTCAGCGACATCGCCGGCAACACCCTCTACCGCTGGTCGGCCGAAAACGGACTCCAAACCTTCCGCGCCGACAGCCACATGGCCAACGGCAACACCTACGACCACAACGGCCGTCTCCTCACCTGCGAACACGCCACCAACCGCGTCACCCGTACCAACCTCGCCACCGGCGAATACGAAATCCTGACTGCCACCTATGACGGCCGAGAGCTAAACAGCCCCAACGACATCGTTGTCCGGCAAGACGGCCGCATCTACTTCACAGATCCCCCCTACGGCCGAATGCCCGGCAACGGCATCCCCCGCCAACAAGAACTCCCCTTCTGCGGCGTCTACTGCTTCGACCCCGCCGACGGCCGCCTGACCCTCCTGGTGGACGATTTCGACAAGCCCAACGGCCTCTGTTTCTCCCTCGACCAATCCCGCCTATACATCAACGACACCGACCGGCACCACATCCGCGTCTTCGACGTAACGGCCGCTGGCAGCCTGGAGAACGGCCAACTATTTGCCAACCTGATCGGCGATAAACCCGGTGCGGCCGACGGCATGAAAATAGACAGCCAGGGCAATATATACTCCTGCGGCCCTGGCGGCATCCGCATCCTCACCCCCACCGGCCGCTGCCTCGGCGTCATCGAAACCCCCGAAATCGCCTGCAACCTTACCTTCGGCGACAATGATTTATGTTCCCTCTACATCACCGCCATTACCAGCCTTTACCGCAT